>JACKQG010007775.1_pt1 | contig 10665 bp, 9 predicted proteins | sample 8237621 | NCBI WGS metagenome assembly JACKQG01 (sample SAMN15677084, study PRJNA649215) | marine metagenome | biome: marine; feature: Black Sea; material: saline water; isolation source: suspended particulate matter (SPM) from the Black Sea western gyre | collected 2013-06-09/2013-06-10 | depth... | reverse complement strand
TGGAACAAGGCACAAGAGGCAGGGAAGCCCCCAAGAGCCACCCAACAGCTTAAAACTATAAGCAAGAAGAAGCTGAATGATATAGTTAAGAAGAACCCAGAAGGGTTCACTGTAGATAGGAACGGGGTTCCTGTGACGAAAGGTTTTGTCTCCGGCGTTACCAATGGGCTTGGTTGGAAAGGACAGGACATAGATTTTATCCATGATGTGGTCAAAAAGAACGACCAGTTGGGGTATGGTGGATGGTCTCCAAAGGGCAGGGCGCCAGAGATTGATGCAAATATGGTCTTTGACACTAAGGATGAGGCACTCAAGTTTGCAAGGAAATATAGTCAAGAGAAAATTTTTGATTTAGACACGTTCGAGGAGACAGAATTAAAATACACCAAGGGAGAGATAGCGGCGTTCAAGAAGAATCCCCCAGATTTCACAAAGCCCCTCAATCTACCTGCTAGGAAAGGTACCAAGCAGCCCACTAAAAAGTTACAAGCTATTCCTACCCAAACGAAAGAATTTAAGAAATGGTTTAAGAAATCTGAGGTTGTAGATGAGAGCGGTGAACCGCTTGGGGTTTATCACGGAACGGTTGCCACTTTTGAAGAATTTAAATCACAAAAAGATAAGGCTAGGACTCTTGGAAGCGACAGGGTGCATAGAGATACAGGCAAGGACGCTTTCTATTTTGCAGAAGACCCGAAGATAGCTGGCGATTATGCTAAGAAAGAAGGTGGACAGATATATCCTGTATATCTATCTATGCAGAAGCCTGCTGTTATCGATGGTAAGGGGGAGAGTTGGACATCTGTGCATCGGAAGGTTGTGGCTGCTATCAAGAGTGGAAAATATGATGGCGTTATCGTTAAGAATACGGCTGATTATTACGATTCCCCCGGATATGCGTTCGAGAACCCAACCACAGTCTATATCGTCCTCAAACCAACCCAGATAAAATCTATCTACAATGAGGGCACATTCTCAGAGAAAGACCCACGGATTAGCCGGCAGCTCAAGAAGAAGAAGGCAAAACCGAAGACGAAGGAAGAAATCCTTTACAATATAATAGATGCTTACCGTCATGGACTGAAGCCAGCAACAATCCCAACCGGAGTGTCAACCTCGGAGGAAAATAGACGCTATAGACATAGGTTGAAAGCGTTGGAAGATTATCTCTCACACATCATGGATAGCACCACCATCGATATCGGGAAAGCATCGAAATGGTGGAGTGAAGATGTTGAAGAGATGATAGCGGGGATGGAGAAGGAGCTCCCGGGCATCTCAGAGGACAGGACAGAGACCCTCCAGATGAAACTATTGTTATCGATAACCTCTCAGGGGATGTTGTTGGATTTGAACCATAAACAAACACTTTACCTCCTCCATGAGCGACGAGCGACAGGCAGATATCCGTTGTGGAAACCGGGCGGTGCAACCAACATAGATACCCACGCTCTATGGCGAACCCAACTGAGTAAAATTAACCGCTTAGAGAAATACTTTAAGGGAGATTGGGAAGCAATCACGGGTTGGCTCATTGGAGATGAAATCACAGTCAAAGAATTGAGAGAATATCTAGTGGCTATGGGCTACACAGAGAAGCGGGCGAAGACGCTAGCCAAGGACGAGAATGGCAGTACGGCGGTGGGCGCAACAGGTTATCCAGCTATGATATTTGGGGTAAAGATTGGCTCCATGCTTGGGGCGCTGCACGATGTGAATCTTTCTGCTCTCGATATATGGATGTCAAGGATTGAGATGGTTGCGACCGGAGATATCAATATTGACAAGAAGACGGGTAGGTTGGCAGACTTGCCAAAGCATCGTGAAGTATTCCATGAAGCTATTAGGAACGTAGCGAAAAAACATGGCTATGAGGGGCACGAAATCCAATCTACCTCATGGGTGCATATAAAAGAACTATTTCATGAGATAGGAACCCCCCGCTCATCAAGTTATTTCACAGAATCAATGAAGAAAAGGGAGAAAGCATATGATAAATTCACCACAACTTACGCCGAAACAATTAGTGAGATTGGCGAGGCTAGAGCACGAAGGGCGTTTGCCAGATGGAAAAGCCTTGAAGAAGGACTTCAAAAAAGAACTGACCCGTTTAAAGAACCAGACGGAGAAGAGTATAAGAAAGCGCCCCTCGCAAGACAAGGCGGAAAGACTCAACAACTTAAGGTCGTTACTCTCGAAGATAGGAGGATAGCGAAAGAGAAGAAGGCTGCTGTTGATGAAATACGGATGAGGGGTGCCAAAGACAAAGCGGAAGAGATACCAGAGTTTATACGAAACCGCCGAAGCTATATAGACCTCCACACCCTCGAAATGAACTCGTTCATTCATGAGCTCAACAAGAAGACAACGAAGAAGGAGAGGGAACTCATCCCGTTCATTATAGAGAAGACCGAGGTTCCAGATGCTCTAAACCGCCCTGACCTTCAGGAGCTAGACTCTGAAGAAACGAGGGTTCGCCTCCGTGCGATTGTAGCTAGCGTCGAGAAAGAATTTAAGAAGACATGGATTAGTATCGTTGAAGCGAATCCCGACCTAGATGGAAAGGATATCCTAAACTATGTAACTCATATATGGGTTATACCGAAGAATAAACGGGCAGATGTGGTCACATGGTTCACCTCTCACAATAAATGGTTGGAGAGTAGATATATAGAAACTATTGCCGAAGGGGTCTCTGTTCTCGGTCTAAAGCCTAAGACTCTGGATATCGGAGAGATATTATCTATACACTCATCCACCGCCCACAATGTGATAGCAAATAAAAAGTTTGTTGCAGATATACGTGCCCTTGAGCAGGACGGCTATAGGCTGGTCACCAAAGCCTCTCTCGCCCCTGCCGGGTTTGTAGAGATTCGCCACAGCGCGATGAGAGACCCTTATACGGGAGCATATCTCAAAGCACACCCAGATTTAGAGAAAGCGATTAAGGTAATTTTCACAGAGATAAACACGACATCGATTGGTCACGCATACGATATTGTAGCGGGCGTCCTCAAGAAGACACAGCTGAGCCTAGCTCTCTTCCATCATATCGCATTGACGGAAACAGCGGTAGCGCTCCTAGGTGGGATTAAGGTCAGTAAAATAATTGCAGAATTGGCGATAGGGAGACACCCAGTGTTCAGAAATATGAAGATTGCTCGCGATGGAGTGATGAACAATCTACAAATAGGGGCATCTGTGGATATCCCTGTCGCTAAGATTCAAGAAGCCCTCAAAGCGTTCACACGCATAACGAAAGGTGTTGCAAAGCCGCTTGAGGTGATTAATGAGAAGTGGGATGCGGCTCTCTGGGAATATTTACACGATGGATTTAAGCTGTTTGCTTATGAGCACTTAGTGTCTAAATTAAACCCTAATGATGAGAACATCACGAAAAAGAAGCGAGAGATATCAGCGTTCGTCAACGATACTTTCGGCGGACAGAATATGGATATATTGGGAATCAACCCGAATACGGTGAAGTGGTTACAGCGCTCTCTACTCTCTGCAGATTGGCAGATATCAACGATAAGGCAGGCTCTATCTTCTACATCCATCGGGGTAGCATATAAAGAGAACAGGATGATGCGGGCGAAGATGGGTGCAAGCTTCTGGATACGGGCGTTCATATATTATGGAATCCTGATGAACAGCCTCAATCATCTCTTTCGGAAATGGGATAAGGAAGAGAACCCGGAGCTGTATCCAGAAAATATGAGTCTGTGGGACTATACAATGATTGGGAATAGCATAGGGAGCCAAACCTATCTATTCACAGGCAGGAACAAGGATGGTTCGGAGGCATATCTTCGATGGGGTAAACAGTTTAGGGAGCTACCGGAATTGCTATATAGCGATATAGGTTTCAACATCCCGTATGCTGCTATAAAAAAAGTAGGGGGGAAGGCTAATCCGATGATTCATCTTGCCGCTAGCGTCTTCACTGGACACACAGCGAGTGGCTATGAGATTTGGGACATGAAGGATAAGATAGGGATGGATAAGGCGGTGGGTTTGATGAAGCACCTGCTCAAGGCTCCACTCCCATTCTCCACTAAGAATATGATGAATGAGCGGAGAGGTTTCAAAATAACAGACCTCTTCATGCCGTCGGGGAAGGGTATGGGCTCATATAAGGCACGCAAGTTCTTCACGATATCGATTATGGATGGAGATTATAATCTCTGGAGAGAAACATATCTCGCTGCCGTGAGGAATAGGCTGCCTGCACAAAAAATCAATACTCAAGCAATTTCCGCCCTCGAGACTGACCTCAATGGGGAGAGGACGGGGATTGTAAATAGCATCGAAGAAATCGATAAAAAGATAGCGAGTGAGAAAGACCTAACCCAACAAAGATACCTACAGGGGAAGAGGGCAAGGCTCATTAAGAGGGAGAATGACGCCAAGGCAGCGCTCTCCGTGATTGAAAGAGCAGAGGATGAGATGAACAGATTTAGGAAGGATTATAATCTTAAATAATTGGCTAGTCAACCGCCCGGTGGTGGTTCCCCTTCACCGCTACCGGGCTCAAAGAAGGGAACAGACATGATAAAGAAAGACAGGATATATGAAATAATTGGATTCTACATCGTAAGCGGAGAATCCAAAACACTGGACACATATAATCTCAAACCAGAAACACTTCAGCGCTATCTGAGGATTGCTAAAAACGAGCTGGGGTTTAACGGATTAGAGCGCAGCAATAATCTCAATAGAATTGCTGACCAATACACAGACAAGGAGCTCGGTGCAATCGCAAGGGGCGGAAGAATCGTCCCGGGGATTGATAAAGTCCCGATAGTAGATTTTGGAAGAGAAAAGATAACCGTCGGGGTTATAAGCGACACACACCTTGGCTCCGCATATACAGACCCAAGCCTTGTGTTTCAGGCTTTCGATGAGTTCGATTCTGCTGATATAGATATGCTCGTTCATAGCGGGGATGTCACAGAGGGGATGAGCAACCGGGATGGACACGTCTATGAACTCAGCCATATCGGCTATGCTGCACAGAAGGGGCACGCTATTGAAGTCATGGAGCAGTGGGATAAAACCCCCGTCTATATGGTTAGTGGGAATCATGATTTATGGTTCAAGAAGAGCAATGGTGCGGATATCGTTGATGATATCTGTGATGCTATCCCGAATGCAACATATCTTGGAGAGCATGAGGGGGATATTAGTCTAGAAGGTAAGGGTACATTAAAACTTTGGCATGGTGGTGATGGGAATAGTTATGCCATTTCATATCGTCTCCAGAAAATTGTAGAGTCTATTACCGGTGGTGAGAAGCCGAGCGTTCTAATTGCTGGGCACACTCACAAGTCAATGTACCTATATGATAGGCACATACACATCTATAGTGCAGGGTCAATCCAACAACAAACCCCATGGATGCGTGGGAAGCGAATAGCCTCCCACACAGGATTCTGGATTATCGAGATGTGGATGAATGATGTGGGGGTTGGGAAGACTAGGGGACAGTGGTTCCCAGCCTATAGATAGAGCCTAGTGGCGGTATGGATATTTGAGTCCACAGCAGGAGCTTGCGAATCGATAGTGTGCTCCCTTCCTCTCTATCATGCCCCCTTTATATAAGGTAATCCCAAGCTCATACATTGAGCCCCAAACTATCCTATAGAGACCATGCTTCCGATTGTTGATGCTTCCATCAGCATTCACCTTATAGCCGCGATGGTCTTTGACATACTGCATAGCTAGTGGAACCAGTTTTCGTTGTGTTGGTAGTCGCATATTTCCTCCGTTGTGCGTTGTTCCAATTTAAGGAGAATCGATGAGAAAGTCAATAGTTAATTCTATCCGAAAATCTGCTTCACCTTATCGTGCCGGAATGAATGCTTCTTAAACTTCATTATTATAAACATCTCTTCGATGCGGTCTAGAACCCGGGAGCCATAGTGGTCGAGTATCTCTTTCCCGCTCAGGTTGGTGGTGATGATGGTGCGACACTTCCCCCTATTCTGAGGCAGTGAGCAGTAATCATATCTCTCCTCAATCATTGAAGACATATAGTCCCGTGCAGCGCTAGTGCTTGGCTTCTCATCTCCCAAATCATCCAGCACCAACAGCTTTTGGCGGAACTGCCTCTCAATAATCCTGATGGATTCATATTTATCGTTGCGACTCATAGAGATATACTCTAGATAGCTACGATAGAAGCGCCGTGTCCTGACGACATTGAAGCCGGGGTGGCTATTCGCTATAGCCCTTGCAAGCTCTGTCTTCCCGCACCCAACAGAGCCAATGAAGAGATAGTGGAATGCTCGTGCATTCTCCATATCGTCTCTAACCTGTTGCAGTATGCTTGGGTTGTTCTCTTTATAATAGTCCGGCAATTTCAGCTCTGCCGGAACAATCTTCATCTTGTCTATCATGATAGCTCCTCTCTAGTGTGATTTCTGTTCTCGGGTTCTCGTCATATATCTTTTCTGCATAGATTTGGCAGATGATGGAATCATCACCATAAAAGACCCCTTCTATATTCAGCGCATCCATAATAAATTTCAGTAGATTATCGATGTCTGGTCTCACCGTATGCAGCATGGGTGCTGTATCCTTTAAAATTCCGGCGAATTTACCGCCTCTATAGTGATTTTTCGGTCTAGGCATATAGAACCTCGCCTTGAGACAGATATCGCCTTCTAGGGGCTGTTTTGGGGCAAATTGCTTAGCGATAAGAAAGAAGTTTGCTTTATCCTTTTTGGATGGGTCATAAACGAAGCCACGCCCAAACTTATGTCTCATCTGGGCTTTGGGCTTTCCGGGTATAATAATTTTCATGGGTGGGGGTGGGGTGGCACAAGAAAAACACACACACAACAGAGGATATGCACCACCCCTAGATATATTATTTAATTGTTATTTGTTCTCCGGGAGCAGGAATCTCTTCCTCTATGAAGTCCACGGGTTCGGTCGGTATCTCCATATCTTCATCGAGACCCCACTTCATGTCGCGGGCTTCTTCCGGTGTCTCATCGTGCTGGGCTGCAGAGCTCAACATCATCGACTCCGCAGTGGTAGACTTCGGGAGCTTCTTATCGACCAGCTGTCTAATAACTGTCTTAATCGCCATCGCATCGAAGTCCGTTTGCCACGGAGATGTTTTGAAATTATACGATTTCGAGAATCTCGCTCCATGCTTCTCAACTTCCGTCTTACTCATGAGAGTGAGAGCCTTCCCGCCACCCTTCATCTCCGCATAGGCGTAGTACGCATATGGTTCACCACGGTCTTCATGTAGATTGGGGGTGTGTTCAAACTTGAAATTAAACCCCTTCTCATACACGAAATGGTCATTCTCACAGACCTTGTCATAATCGATACTGACAACGAGCCCGCTATTCCAAGCCAATTTCAACAACCCACGATATTCGATGAGGAACTCAACGCTAGCACCATAAGGTACGAGCGATGCTTCGCTCAGCGGGGTGTTTGGCTCTAATCCGAATCGTGCCGACTCCATAATCGCCTTCAAGAGGCTATCTGCCTTGCACTGCTGCAGCTTGGGGGACATTTTCACAGCGGTCATAGCCGCCTGAATGAACCTGCCCACATCCTGTTTCCTTGGTAGGACATCCTCATAGAGTCCTCTTCTTTCTTTGATTAGGTCATAGACAGTTTTCTGATTCTCCGTCAGTGCCCTCGATTGTTTCTTAGCAAGTGCTGCTTCTTCTTTTTTCATTAGATTACTCCTTTGCGAAGGATAAACCTGCGGTATCCCTTCTTTGGTTTAAGATATTTGTCGTAAATCTCTGGTCTCTCTGACTTCAGTGCTTTCACGTCAAACGATGTCCCATCTCTTGTGTTCTTCCACGTAACGATGGGGGTTCCATCTGTATGTGTGATAGCCTCATTCTCTCTCATCGCTATCATGATATCGCCACGGACAGCCTCAATCTCTCCCTCCAGCTCCTTCTTCTTGTCAATCTTCTCTCGGAGCTGTGTCACCTTCTCCGTTAGATTGTCATCTATCACCACAGTGGCTTCACTATATGCGTATCTATACAGCTTCTTCGCATCATCCTCAGAGGATGGCTCTGGTTCGATTTCCGGGACAACATTGTTCTGCCAAAAGTCAACCAGCTCAGCTCTCATCTTCGCAATGAAAGCATCGTCACGCTCATACTTCTCAACGACGAACTGCTTCCAGTCCCCGAGAGTGAGGACTGCATAGTATATATAAGGGGCTCCTGTAATCATCATCTGGTGCTGCAGCTGACAGAAATAGAAGTCCGGTATCTCTCCTGTCCAGCGGGACGTCGTCTTATATTCCACAGGAACCTTCTCCCCTACCACCATCCCATCTAGATTGGTGGTGAGGAATGGATATTCGGGGTCGATTCTGATTTTGTAGTCGTTGTGAACCTTCTTCCCCGTCTCCTTCTCGAACAACGATTTAATCAGGGGCTCCATCTCCCTCCCTAGCCACATATTGAGGTTATCCTCAGTGCCGGTGTGCTTCGTGGTTTTCTGTAGATATATATCTATCTTAGATTGCCACCGGTTGAGCCCGAGCACCGCTGCGGTTTCGCTTGCACCGATAGACTCATGGCGCTTTTCGAGCCACTCCTCGTGGCTCATGTTTAGTGTCGATATTACTCTATTCATTCTCTCTCTCCTGTTTTAATTGCCTAAAATTACCCCCTCCAATAGCTTATGTACAAGCTATTTCTCAGGAATTATCATCTCCACACCACCATGGTGCGAATGCTCTACGTTCTGTGTCGAACGATTGTTAAATAATCTCACCTTATTGGTGACAGTGTTGAACAACCCTATGAAGTTTTTGAAATCTTTAGGGTCTTGTAGATATGTTTTATAATCGATGGTGGCGAGAGCTTGCGTCATCCGCATCAACTCAACCATGAAGGCTGTCCCAACATAGCTGAGCCCCTTCTCCACCACCGCATTGTATTGCGTCTCTATAACCTCCCTCTTCTGCCACCAATTCCTCAGGGTATCGACGTTTATCCCCACCATCTTAGCGACCATCGGGAATCTTGGAACCTCTTCGCCGGTAATCTTATTGGTTCTGGTGAACACCTCTAAGAACATCAATGCGAATTGTTGCTCGTCTATGCGATATTTTCCAGACCGTCCCTGTGGAGAAATGATTGGGGAGGCTAGCGACTGGGCTAGCTCTTCATCCTCAGTGGTCACCTTCTTGGTGAGCTCAGCTATCACCTCATAAGGGCTCTCAATGTCCGGCATATTCCTTGTCAATCCGAACCCGTCTGCCTGCAGCTTAATCTCTTCAGCGTCGGCGTTGGTCTCCCCCTTTTTCTCCATATCCATCTGGATTCGGCGGGCTTTCTTCTTCCTCTCTTCCTTATAGTTCTCGGCTTCTTGATTCATATCCCATACTCCTCATATGCTTCATCAATTTCTTGTTGTCTGATTCCTAGATATCTCAGGGTAGTCCCGGGACGCTTATGGTTCAACATCCTCATCACCAGCCCGATATTCCTCGTCTTCTCATAGACGTGGTATGCTAAGGTCTTTCTCATCGAGTGGGTTCCAAAGTTCTCTATCCCTACTGCAACCGCCGCCGCTTTCAAGATTCTATACGCCCTCGTCCGGTCTAGGTATTTATCAGTGTCGTTGTAGCTGAAAAAGAGATAATCATTAGCCGACAGGTAATAGTGCTTGATGTATGCGGGTATCTCCCGCCGCATCACCTTGTTGAGTAGCGCCTTCTTCGTCTTCCCCGTCTTCATCTCTTGCAGCGTTATGTGCTTCCGTAATTTACCACTATCTGTCATCACGTCACACACCCTTATTCTGAGAATATCCATTATTCTGAGCCCCACATTGATACCACACCGGAACAGGAAAGCGTCCCGGCGTGATTTCTTTGCCAGTAGATTCAGCATATCTTGTATCTGCTGTACATCCCGGATGGGGTCAACTGCAATCATCTTAATGAGCTCTCTGTGAGATATTGTTGATATCTCTCGTTGTAATTGCCGTGCCCGATTGAGCGATTCTCTTCATCCCCCTCAATCCATGAGTAGAATCCAAGCAGGCTCTCATACTCCGCATGGGTGAAGTTCTCTGCCATATATTCTAGAGCCCCACTATAGGAACCCACCGTCTTCAGCCCATGAAGCATGAGGCTCCACAATCCCTTGTCGATTTTCTTGAGGCGTATTTTTAATTGCATCACGATTATTCCTCCTCCTCGCTGATTATGTCAATAAAGATAGCCCCTGCTACCAACAGCAGCAGCGTGTGTATGAGCCTGAGGCTCCCGATAATCTCAATATTGAGTATCTCTATCATTGTGCTCATGATTTTCTCCCTTTGTTCGTTGCCCAAACTCGACCAAACTCCTCATATCCTCGTGCTACCGTGTGGGGATAGTCCACAACCCCCTCAAGGCTCCATTCCGGCAACCCAAAATCATATGGGTACAACCGTAAGGCTTCGCCGCTGAAAGGTCTGGGTTTTCCGATATACGCAGATATTTCGTTCTTCTCGATTTCCCTGACGGAGATATTCTCTGCCGACGTAGTAATTATAAATACCGCTGCATCTTGTCGGCTTCGGAACGCATAGACCTTCCATGTGCTCGAAAAACCCTCATCTATGGTGCTGCCGTAGGTGTTGTAGGTTACATATTTCATTGTGGTCTCCCTT
>JACKQG010007773.1_pt1 | contig 10666 bp, 8 predicted proteins | sample 8237621 | NCBI WGS metagenome assembly JACKQG01 (sample SAMN15677084, study PRJNA649215) | marine metagenome | biome: marine; feature: Black Sea; material: saline water; isolation source: suspended particulate matter (SPM) from the Black Sea western gyre | collected 2013-06-09/2013-06-10 | depth... | reverse complement strand
CCTGTCCCACCCAACGGCCTGGGGGCACAGCAGGCAGGGCCGCCCGTTGTTCTGGTATGGAGGGGTCGGAAATGAACTTTGCTGTCAGGCTTTTCTCTTCAGGACAGATAGATTTTTTCTACGGTGATATGGTCTTCCCTGATACTGTAAACTGGTGTTCCGGAATAAGCTACGGTGACGCCTTGAATGTTTTCAATTCAAATATTGAAGCAATTAGTTCTTTTACGAACGGCTTTAAAATTTCATTTGTTCCCCAGGACTTCCCTATGGGTATGAAAATTCATGAAGATGGCTTTTTTTCCGGGACTCCCGGCAAAGATACCATCGTTTACTCCATCAATTTTTTAGTGAAAGACTCCAGGGATATTGTTAAATCCAAACAATTCCAATTTAAGGTTACGGGATCAGATTCGATTCTTGAAAAAAACATTCCTGATCTGGAATTAATGCAAAACTATCCAAATCCATTAAGTGATTATACATGGTTTGACTTTTCAGTAAACGAAGAATCTTTGGTCAACCTGAGTTTATTTAATGTGGAAGGGATAAAAGTTACCACCCTGGTCAATACCACTCTAACTGCCGACCATTATCATATTCTTTGGAAGGGTGTGGACAATCACCATCATAGCTTACCCAACGGGATTTATTTTTATACTCTGACGGCTGGTGAAAAGCAGGTAACAAAAAAACTTCTCATTTTGAAATGAGAATTGATCAGACAACCCTGAAAAGATTATTTTTGTCTTGATTCTTTATAAGCAAATTTAGATGGTATTTAGTTCCCCTGTTTTTCTACTGGTTTTTTTACCGGCAACATTATTTTTCGGAATTATCGGTTTAACGGATTAAACTAATTTTTATCTACCATCGCTAACTTTATTAATGATTTAAACATATCATCATGTTTACGGTTATTGAATTTAAAAACTGCCTCATTTACATATTTATCCAGGTATTTAATATCTACATGGTGATGCTGCCCTACGATTTGTCGTTCTATTATTGCCCAAAATGATTCTATTGTGTTTGTATTTAGTCCACGATAGGAATACATTTTTTTGTGATTAATGACAATATGGTTTATTATTTCCTTGAATTTCAAGTTTGATCTTGCCTCATCAGTAAGTAGTACGGTCTTTTTACGATCTTTATTTACATACTTGTCAATGATTTTTCTCAATTCCTTAAAAGAGGTATTTTTAACAACGTGGGCTATTACATCTCCATCCCTTGCAACTGCACCTGCTATCTTTTTATTACTTGCTCCCTCACCTCTTTTTTGATTTCCTACCTTGCATGGTTTTTTGTATTTGCCTTCTTTAAATTCAAATCCTTTTTTGGTGTAATACTCTTTTTGATCGTCAAGTTCCGGGATATGGGTTGGGGTTCCTTTTTTCTCTGCCTGACATTTCCGCATATCCTCATCTACTATTTTTGTATCCAGTTCAACTATATGATCCAAATGTATTTTTTCATTTTCAATACTCATTAAATCCCTTATCTGGTGATACATTTTCCAAGCTGTTTCGTAATGTATGCCTAAGTTACGCTCTAATTGCTTTGCTGAAATTCCTTTCTTTGCATCGCTGATTAAACCGAAAGCAAATAACCATTTTTGAAGTGTTAGGCGGGTATTGTGGATTTGGGTTTTTGTTGTAACGCTAAAAGTCCGGTTACAACTAAGGCAGTGCCACCTGTTATCTTTTGTGCGCTTGCTTATTTTTTTTGAATTACAGAAAGGACAAATAATTGTTTTGCCCCACCTGTATTTTTCAAAATGCTTTATGGCATCAAATTCCGTTGGGAATTTTTGTGATATTTCAATTATATTCATAGGGTTTTATTTTATTGAGGGTTGTCAGGTTCATAGGTTTCAAAATCCGTTTTCAATACATAATCGTTATTTGCAATGCTTTTTACAACACCTTCAATGCCTTTGTTTGCAAAGTCGCTTTTCATTTGTTGAATTTTGTCAAAATTATATGATGATCTTTCAATTAGGCCATTTAGTTTTTCTATCAAATTATTTATTTCCGATTTGTCAGCTTTGTTCGATATATTATTTATTTCCGATTTGTCAGCTTTGTTCGATATATCAGGTATTTCCGATTTGTCAGCTTTTTGCTGATATTTTTTTCGTATCCATTGGATAAAATATAAAATCAGCAAAAAGCCGACCAATGGAACCATGATTTGCAAGAACGGTGTCCAGTTTCCCATATCAATATTAATTTGTTTAATTGCTTCGTTAACTTGTTTGATTATTTCAATAATTACTGCAAGCACAATGGTTGATATTATTTTCCCCCAATTTGTGTTTGCAATCCATTTTGCTAATTTGTTAAGTCTTTTCATATCTTTGTTGTTTTTAAGTTTAACTTGCAAAGATATGATATTTTATATTTATCCGTTTAACCGATAATTCCGTTATTTTTTACCCTAATCCTTCCGCGCAGGTTCCAAAATATTATGTTGCTGATCGCCAGTTTGTTTTTTTATGCCTGGGGTGGTGTCAGTTTCTCTTTGATCATAGTTACATCCATTACCATCAATTATATCGTCGGAAGACAGATTGCTAAAAGAGAAGGAAAAAAAGGAGCAAAGAATGCCCTCATTTTAGGATTGGTTCTGAATCTCTTACTGTTGGGCATTTTTAAATATGCTAATTTTATTATTGACAATTTGAATGTTGTTTTTGACTGGATACACCTGGAGCCTATAAAAATGAATTCCATCTATCTTCCCATTGGCATTTCCTTTTTCACTTTTCAGGCTATCTCATATATTGTGGATGTTTATAAAAAGAAAACACCGGCTCAGAAAAATCTCATTGACCTTGCCCTTTACATTTCGTTGTTTCCGCAGCTTATTGCAGGTCCGATTGTCCGTTATCATGATATTGCCAAACAGTTGAGAAACCGGATTCCCGGTATAAAGAAGTTTGCTTCGGGTGTGGAAAGGTTTATCATAGGCCTGGCCAAGAAAGTTTTGATCGCCAACACCTTTGCGCTGGTAGCTGATAAAATATTTGCTCTGGAAATAGCAGAGATGAGCACCTCCATGGCGTGGCTGGGTGCCGTTGCCTATACTTTTCAAATCTATTTTGACTTTTCAGGATATTCCGATATGGCTATTGGGTTGGGGCGAATGTTTGGGTTCGAGATACTGGAGAACTTTAATTTCCCTTATATTTCAAAATCCATAAGGGAGTTTTGGAGAAGATGGCATATCTCGCTTTCCAACTGGTTCAGGGATTATTTGTACATTCCTCTTGGTGGGAACAGGAAAACACAAGGAAGGGTGTTCCTGAATCTCCTGATCGTATTTTTTCTCACCGGCTTCTGGCATGGAGCAGCCTGGAGTTTTGTAATCTGGGGTTTGTTTCACGGATTATTCCTTGTGATTGAAAGAGTTGGATTTGAAAAAATTCTGAAAAGGTTATGGGCACCTTTGCAACATGTTTACGTTCTTTTAGTAGTGATATTCGGTTGGGTATTTTTCAGGGCGGAAAATATTCAATACGGATTTGGATATATCAAAGCAATGCTCGGTATTGAAACTCAGCCTTCGGAATGGACCCTGATGGAGGAATACCTGAATAATGAGGTTTATCTCGCTTTGATTATTGCAACACTGGGGTCAACCACCATCTTTGTACTTATACAAAAACAATTTCAAAAACTGCAAACACATTTCAATCATGTAGTCAATCTAATTTTGAACAATGTATTTTCAGTTTTGTCAATCGCAGGATTGATAGTAATCCTCATAATGTCGTTAAGCTATCTGGCATCAAGCACTTACAATCCTTTTATCTACTACAGATTTTAAAATGATAAGATTTAAAAATATACACATCAAATCATTAATTTTAAGCTTTGCTTTTTTACTGGTGATCTATATGCCGTTTTTTGATTATATGTTTAATTTATCAACCCCCAACCTCAAAGCAGAAAACCGAAAGCTGGCTGAAAAGCCTAAGGTGGATATTACAAGTCTGGACTATTTTCCAAAAGAATATGATGCTTATTTTAACGATCATTTCCATTTCAGAAACGACCTTATTCTCTTACATTCCAGTTATAAATTCAATATCCTTGGAATTTCCCCTTTTAAAAAGGTGGCCGAAGGAAAAGAAGGCTGGTTATTCCATGCCACAGAATATCTTGAAGATTACAGGAGCAAAGAATTATTTTCGAAAAAAGATCTTATAAAAATGGCTACAGCACTTGAGTACAGGCAAAAGTGGTATAACGACAGGGGGATTAAATTTTACATGGCTGTGGCCCCAAATAAAGCCAGTATTTATGAAGAATATATCCCGGGCTTTGTATATCGGGTTCACGGAACTTCCAAATATGATCAATTGAAAGACTACCTTGAGGAAAATTCTACCTTCAACCTGATTGACGTCAAGGATGTTCTATACGAAAACAAAAAAGAGCATACTTTGTATTATAAAACCGATCCTCACTGGAATATTCTCGGTGCTTTTATGGCTTACCAAGAGATTTTGAAAACCATCAAAAAGGACTTTCCGGATATACAGCCCCTAACTATAAATGACTATTCTATTAAGTATGATACAGTACCGGGAAAAGGACTTGCCAGAATGTTAAATATGGTTTCAGAATATCCTGATATTGATGTCCTGCTTCATCCTCGATTTAAAGTTAAAGCAACTTATTATCCAAAAACTATCTATCAGGTTCCTGAAGAGTTTTATTACAAAAAGGAATATGAGATTAGATGGTTTGTCCCCGAAAGTAAGCAACCCAGTGCAATGATCATCCGGGATTCGTTTACAAATGCTTTGATTCGCAGATTTGCCGAAACCTTCGGACAAACACTTTTTATTTGGGATAGCTGGAAATATCAATTAAATGAATCAATTGTTGAAAATGAAAAACCGGATATCCTACTTATCGTTATCATAGAAAAAAATCTCCCGATGTTTTTTGAAAATATTGAAGATTTTGAGATAGAATAAACCACCACTGGTTTGTTCGCAGGTGGAAGGCAGCCTGCTTGCAGAAGGGGTTTTTAATATAAACAAAAGCTACTTACCGATGACCGGGAGTTGATTGATTCTATCAGTTAAAGATGTGGAAAGTTATTTTTAAGTGAGGCCCCGCCTGCCTCGCCATCCTACGGCTGGTGTGCCGGCAGGCAGGCTTAAGCAGAGGGGGTAGGTAGATGGCGGTATGTTGTTTATATGATGGCCCAAGTCCTGCATGCGCACAGGCTAAGGCTGGAAAATTTGAACCATTAGGGGCATATCGCTATTTCCAGTTTCGTAAAGTATAATTATCTTTGTAAAAAAATTACATACTGATATGCTTAAAAGCTTAAATAAACCCTATCCTTTTTTTGACGATCTGGTGTACAACCTGAAGGTTATTTTAGGTATCAGTATGTTCCTGTTCCTTTTTATTCTTTTTTTTCAACCGGTTGAGCTTCGAAATTTTGAATTTAACAACCAGCTTTTAATCATCGCGGGTTTTGGCGGAATAACTTTTTTAATCCTTGGTTTAAATTATATTCTGTTTCCTTCCATTTTCCCAAAGCTTTTCCTTTATGGCAACTGGCAATTATACAAAGACATTTTATTGAATTTTATTACATGGGCATTCCTGGCTGTAGCTTTTAATTTTTATTCTCATTATGTTGGTTTGATAAGCATTACTTTTCATTTGTCGTTCAGAATTATCTTACTTGGGCTTATACCGGTTGTCGCTCTTATTATCCTGCATCGGTTTAAAATTTACAAAATCAATTTTCAACAAATCCTGGATCTGACCAAAAATGCAGGCATCCCATTCAATATTACGACTTCGGATAATGAAATAGAATTTATTACGGATAATAAAGCCGAAAATTTTAATATTCACATATCAAACCTGGTGATGATTAAGTCGGCCAACAATTATATAGAAATCTACAGGAATGACAATGGTGTTATTAATAAAAAATTGGTTCGCTCCACCCTTAAAAATGCTGAAAATCAGCTAAAGTCCTTTCCAAACATTATCCGCTGTCACCGAACAACCCTGGTCAATATTGATCATATCGTGAAGCTCAGCAGTGGTCATCAAGTTTCTATATTACACCTTAAAAATATGGACGAAAAGGTTCCTGTTTCGCGGCAATTTATTATACAGGTCAGGGAAGCTATCAAATCCCGGCAACATACCACTTCATTCCTCAAGGGGTGAATGTCATTCGTCCCAATTATCACTCATTTTAAACCAAAAGTATTCTATAAATCCCAAAATTTCTGATCAGCTTTATATATTCATTAATATTGCGATCAATATGAACATACTACTTATATATCCAAAATATCCCAATACCTTTTGGAGCTTTAAACATGCTTTAAAGTTCGTCAATAAAAAAGCCGCCAACCCACCTCTTGGGTTAATAACTGTTGCATCCATGCTTCCTGAAAACTGGCGTAAAAAGCTAATCGACATGAACGTAAGCAAATTAAAACAAAAACATTTGAAGTGGGCTGATTACGTATTCATCAGTGCTATGTCGATACAAAAACAATCTGTTTTAGAAATTATCCAAAAATGTAAAGAATTAAATAAAACAATAGTAGCCGGCGGACCACTGTTTACCTCATATCATGAAAATTTTTCTGAAATAGATCATTTTATATTGAACGAAGCAGAGCTAACCCTCGATCAGTTCATTCATGACGTAAATGCCGGGATGCCCAAAAAATTATATCAGAGTCCGGATTTCCCTGATCTTTCGCAAACTCCGCTACCTGACTATTCCCTGCTAAAAACAAACAGATACGCATCTATTAACTTACAATTTTCAAGGGGATGTCCGTTCAATTGTGAATTTTGCGACATCACCTCCTTATTCGGGCACAAGGTAAGGACAAAACCAACAAGCCTGATTTTACTTGAACTGGAAGCAATTTATAAAACCGGGTGGCGAGGAAATATATTTTTTGTGGACGATAATTTTATCGGAAACAAAAACCTGTTAATAAAAAACCTGCTCCCGGCAATGATTTCCTGGATGAAAATGAAAAAACATCCATTCTCGTTTACAACGGAGGCTTCAATAAACCTGGCCGATGATACGAAATTGATGGAGCTGATGGCACAGGCGGGTTTTACAAATGTGTTCGTTGGGATTGAAACACCCGAAGAGGCCAGCTTAACCGAATGCAACAAAACACAAAATAAAAATCGTAATCTTTTACAAAGTGTTAAAAAAATTCAGCAGGCAGGGTTAGAGGTCACCGCAGGATTCATCGTTGGATTCGACAATGACACACCCTCCATATTCCAGCGCCAGATCGATTTTATCCAGTCGAGCGGGATAATTACCGCCATGGTGGGATTATTAAATGCACCAAAAAAAACCAGGTTATACCAGCGGCTAAAAAATGAAGGCAGGATCATTCATGAAATGAGTGGCGATAATACCGATTATACTTTAAACTTTCACCCAAAAATGGATAAGCAGGAATTACTTAAAGGATATCAAAGCATCATTCAGGGTATCTATTCCTGCAAGCCATATTACAACCGGGTTTTACAATTTTTAAAGAATTATGAACCCGCGAGTAAAAATAAAACAAAAATGTCTTTCCCTGAAATTAAGGCCATGTTAAAATCCTTATTTGTGCTGGGTGCTTTCGATCAAAGTCGTAAATACTATTGGCGTTTGTTTTTTTGGAGCCTGTTTAAAAAACCTTCTATTTTCCCATTAGCCATTACCTATTCCATCTATGGATACCATTTTCGTAAGGTATTCAAAGGTCTATCATAACATATTCAACAATCCTTTGTTCCTGATTTGTGATCCTGGTTTCGTGGTTTTGAAGGGGCAATAAAATTTTGCACCAGAGGAATTAGAGAGGCTATTTCATTGCCATCAATAGATAGGAGCGTTGAGTGTATGTTGATTATTATACAAAGTCCGGGTACTGCATGCACACAAGCCTGGGCTGGAAGACTTGAACCATTGGGGGGGGGTTCCACCACAATTCCCTAAACGTGGAGTACCACATTTTATATTTTATCAGGCAAATTATATATTAAATCAATATGGTTTGAACGGCTGTGTAAAATTTTGAGATATTTGTTCAAATCGTCTTTAAAATCCAGCAGATAATCTTCATGCAGTTTTTTGGTTACAAGGTTTAATAATCTTTTTGTTGTAATCCCAAGTTTTGAATCGAACACAGTCCAGCAAGTGCCCAGGTCGTCTGAAAAATTTGTAAAAACCTCATTCAATAACAGATTAAGAAGTTCGGCTTCGTTGCGTTTGTTACCTGTAACTTTTGTGTAATAATTGATCTCTTTTACAGCTTTCCCAATTGATGTAGCAATGCTTTTCTGAAAGGGCCCTTTAGATGACAGCTTAAACAAATGAAATTGAATTTTTGCTTTTGTTTCTTCAAATAAATCCTGTTCCGCCTCTTCTTTCAGTAAATACTCAACGTTTATCAGATCGTAAACCTCTTTGCTGCTTCGGGCTATCTTTAAAACCAATTTTTGCAATTCTTTTACCGGGATGTTTTGAATCCCCTGTTTGAATTCTTTAGATACAGCAGGCATTTTTTATAAATAATTTAATTAGAATTGTTTTTATTCAAACAACATTTTTTATACTTTTTTCCACTGCCACACGGACATGGGTCATTCCTGCCTATTTTTGGTTCTTTGCGCACAGGCAGAATTTCCGGCATTTCTTTATAATCATCATACAACATTTCATCAGAATCCACTACATCATCATCCATTTCCTCATCCTCATCTTCTTCTCTATAGCCTGCCCAGGTAGTTGTAATATTTTCATACCTGTCGGAAATATTCATTAATTTCTTTGTGTGATCGTATTTAGAGGGCTTTACAATATCTTCATTAACCGAAGTAAAGTCTCCGCAAATCCCCATACTTACATAACCTAATTCATAAATCTTTTCAATTTCAGGGAGCAACCTGTCTGCATTTATATCAATCAGTTCGCAAATCATTAAGCCGATGGCATCACTGTCAACGACATTATCTTTTAAATCGCTATTGATAAAATATTGTAAAACATCTTTAAACCATGTAATCACTTCTTCCTTTCTTTCCGGCTGATGAAGGGCAATTTGCTGCATTACAACTGCAATACCGGAACGAGCAAAAGTATAAATAGCCGGTTCACAAATGAATTGCTTTAATTTTTCAAACTGATTACCTGCGATGTAATAAAGTGGCTCCCATAAGGCATTGGTAAGAAAATCACCGAACCAAAATTCAAGAAATTTGTCTTCCTGCCGGAAAATCTCCAATACTACATCCGAGTTTTCTGATGCACGCAATTCGCCGAGTAAATAAATGGCATGAATTGCAAACGTCATGGTCTCTTCATCCCAGCCGTTTGTTTCGAGCCGGTTTTTAAAATATTTGTAACGGTTCATACAATCGCGAAGCACTTTTTCCAGGTCGTCAATTAATGTTTCGCGGGGAAGGGCAAGTATTTTATTAAGATTTTCCCTGCCGATATAAAGACCTTTCTGATACAAAAGGTTAATTTCTTCATGGGTAAATTCGGGTTGTAGTGTTTTTTGTTCAACACTGACCTTTGAAGGTGTTTTTACACTGATCTTTGTTTTTTCCTCTTCTTCCATTCTTTTAGCGCCGGCTTTCATTCTTCCGGGAAATAAATAGGGTAATGCCTGCTTGGTATCGGGGTGGTCGGGCGCAATTTTTTCCAGGATTTCATACCTTGATTCTGCTGCTTCCTGGTTGCCGATTGCAGTAAAATACATGATGGCAAAACGATTGAACCCGGTAACCTCGGCTAAGTGAAAAACCTGTCTCTCGGGATAAAGCTCCTGGATTTCCATCATCCTGCCGAGCACTTCGGTCATTTTTTCATATTCCTTGTTTTCGTAATATTCGGCAGCGAGGTTAAGTTTTCCGAAAAGGTAGTCGGGGTGTTCGGCTATGACCCACAGGTTTACTTCCCGGGCTTTTTGCATATTTCCGCTTTCCTTGTATGCTACCGACAGGAAGTTTTTTAATTGGGGATTTTCCGGGTTTTTTTCAATGAGTTTTAATATCCTATCAATGATTTTTTTGCTGCCCTTACTTTCCGATATTTCATAATATAACGGCTCCAGTTCTCTTCGCAGTTCCGGTGTCATGGCATTTTGTTCATCCATAAACTCCGGGTCGGTGGTTATCTCGTAACCGTATTCTTTAAATCTTTCACTCATTTTTATTATTTATCAATTTTCATTTCTAACTAATCTCTCGTCAAATGCTCTTTCAAAGTACTTTGCTATAGCGCTTCCGCAATCATCATATAGGAGGTTGCAGTAAGACCAGACTTTGGATACTATGGTTGACACGTTCATTTTTTATTCACCTCTTTTTTTAATTGTTCCATAAGATAATACCCACCTGTTTGAGGTGCATCTCCTATAAACTGAATTAAACCTGCATCGCGTAACAGTTTTAAATAACGCTCAATGCTACTTTTTGGAATTCCTGTACTTTTAACGTAATCTTTAACTCTTTTACCTTCATCATAAACAATAGCCATCAGTAAATCTTTTACTTTCTGTTTAACTCCCCCAGTTGCACCCTCAATTGCACCCTCAATTGCACCCTCAATTACTCCCTCAACTGCACCCTCA
>JACKQG010007771.1_pt1 | contig 10666 bp, 11 predicted proteins | sample 8237621 | NCBI WGS metagenome assembly JACKQG01 (sample SAMN15677084, study PRJNA649215) | marine metagenome | biome: marine; feature: Black Sea; material: saline water; isolation source: suspended particulate matter (SPM) from the Black Sea western gyre | collected 2013-06-09/2013-06-10 | depth... | reverse complement strand
CTTATATATTTATATTTATTAGATGTATAATTTTTTTGATTGACGATTGATTCTTACAGGTCAACTCCTTATAATTCGCAGCGCATTAATGGGAACGACGTTTTTCGCGCAGTAACTTACGGCAGTGAAAGCTCAAATCCAATATTTGCTTATAGTTCAGTTGTTTAGCATGTTTTTTTATCTGGCCCTGGTGTATTTTCTTAGGCCGGAAAGCGAAATTTCTGCAATAACTGGCTGTTTTGCAAGTCTGCTGCCGAATATCTATTTCTATATCAAGATGTTACGTCAGGCAGAGAATAATGATGCTGCCGAGTGGCTAGGTTATGCTTATCGGTCGGATATAGGTAAGTGGTTAATGGCAGGCATGATATTCGCTGTGCTATTTAGTTCCGGTTATCAGTGGGATCCATTAATTTTATTTGTCGGTTATTTGCTGGTTCAAATGTCCGGAATCTTTGTACCATTAATACACAAGGGTAATTAGTCAGAAATGTCAGCAAGTGGAACTTCAGCCGAATACATAAAGCACCATTTGACCAATCTTACCTTCGGTCATACCGAGCAGCATGGCTGGGGTATTGCTCATAGTGCTGAAGAGCTTGCTGAAATGGGTTTCTGGTCTATCAATCTTGATTCGATGGGCTTCTCTATCGGTCTGGGTGTGCTGTTTCTTTGGTCTTTCCGTAAAGTCGCTAAAACGGCAACTACCGGTGTGCCGGCCGGCTGGCAGAATTTTGTCGAGATGCTGTGTGAGTTTATTGATGAATCGGTGCGTGGTTCGTTTTCCGGTAGAAATAATTTAATAGCGCCGCTGTCGTTGACCATTTTCGTCTGGGTATTCCTGATGAATTTTATGGATCTGCTAGCGGTGGATCATATTCCTGGCCTGGCCAGTCTGATCGGTGTGCCTTATTTAAAGATCGTGCCTTCTACCGATCCAAATATAACCTTTGGCCTGTCACTGTCGGTGTTTGCCCTGGTGCTGTATTACAGTTTCAAATTCAAGGGTGCGAGTGGTTTTTTCGCCGAACTGGCGTTCCATCCGTTTCCAAAATTTATGATGCCAATCAATCTGCTGCTGGAAGGGGTTACCCTGATCGCCAAGCCGATTTCACTGGCTCTTCGTTTATTCGGCAATATGTATGCCGGTGAAATGATATTCATTCTTATAGCGTTAATGTACAGCGGTGGCTGGGTATTGGGGTTATTTGGTGGGTTTTTACAATTGGGCTGGGCCATCTTCCACATTCTGATTATTACCTTACAGGCGTTTATCTTTATGACGCTGACTATCGTATATCTGGATATGGCGTCCCAGGAATCGCACTAATTTTTTACAAATATTCACTCTATTAGGAGATATTCATGGAATCTGCTCTGCTTTATATTGCTGGCGCTATAATGATGGGCCTTGGTGCTTTAGGCGCTGCGGTTGGTATCGGTGTTTTGGGTGGTCGCTTCCTCGAAGGCGCTGCACGTCAGCCTGAACTTATTCCAATGCTGCGCACTCAGTTCTTCATCGTAATGGGTCTGGTTGACGCGGTACCTATGATCGCTGTAGGTCTGGCAATGTACATCATGTTTGCTGTTGTTGGTGGTTAATACCCCACTTTTGTTAAATCTCTAGTTGAGGACAGCAATATGAATTTCAATGCAACACTAATCGGGCAAAGTATTACTTTTCTTATCTTTGTCTGGTTCTGCATGAAATATGTCTGGCCACCTTTGATGACAGCGTTAGAAGAGCGTAAGGCCAGGATTGCAGATGGTCTTGCTGCGGCAGAAAGGGGTCAGAAAGACCTCGAACTGGCGCGCTCTCGAGTTAGCGATAATTTGAAGGAAGCCAAGGTGCAGGCCCAGGAAATCATCAATCAGGCGCAGAAAAGAGCGAATGAAATTGTTGATCAGGCAAAAGTATCTGCGCGTGATGAAGCAGACAAAATAAAGTCGGCCGCTCATTCAGAGATCGATCAACAGGTCAACTCGGCACGTGAGCATTTGCGCAAAGAGGTTTCTCTGATTGCGCTGGCTGGGGCTGAGCAGATATTGAAGCGCGAAGTGAATGCTGAAGAGCATAGCAAAGTGCTTGATGAACTGATGGCTCAAATCTAGGTGCATAACGATGTCTGATTTTGAAACAGTTGCGCGACCTTACTCCAGGGCGGTTTTTGAGCTCGCTATGGAGTCAAAATCTTCCAAGAAAGCACTTCAGTCATGGTCGGACGTATTGCAGATAGCGAGTCAGATTGTACTGGATGAGTCCATGCAGGCACTGATTTTATCGCCTTCTGTTACCAGGGCTCAGTTGCTTGAGATGTTTCTTTCTGTCATGACATCCGTCGAGGGTGCGCCGGAAATAAGCCAGGATGTGAAAAATCTGCTGGCAATTCTGGCGACAAATAATCGCCTGTCGGCATTGCCAGCGATTGTTGTTGAGTATGAAAAGCTTAAACAGGCTTCAGAAGGTACCATCGAAGTTAAGGTTGTGTCGGCCAGAAATTTAACGGCCAAACAGGAAAAAGAAATGACTGGCCAGCTCAAAAAAAGGCTGGGTAAAGATGTGAGTATCACTGCTGAAATTGACCAGTCGCTGATTGCCGGAGCCATTATTAAGGCCGGGGATCTGGTGATTGACGGCTCTGCGCTAGGTCGCCTGAGTAAGCTGGCTACTCTGTTGAATAAATAAAATTTGAAAATTTGATTACGGGATAACCCTATGCAACTTAATCCATCAGAAATTAGCGAACTTATTAAAGAGCGCATTAAGAATTTTGAAAGCGCTGCAGAGGCTAGAACAGAGGGTACAGTCGTCAGTCTGACCGACGGCATCGCGCGTATCCATGGTCTGGCAGATGTAATGTCTGGTGAAATGGTCGAGTTTCCCGGTGATACTTATGGTATGGCGCTGAATCTGGAAAGAGATTCTGTTGGTGCGGTAATATTAGGGCCCTACAAGCATTTGTCGGAAGGCGATACGGTTAAATGTACCGGTCGTATTCTTGAAGTTCCAGTGGGTCCCGAATTACTGGGGCGTGTCGTTAACTCACTGGGTGAGCCCATCGATGGCAAAGGCCCGATCGGCAATAAATTATTTTCTCCAATCGAAAAAGTTGCCCCGGGCGTTATCGAAAGAAAATCGGTTGATCAGCCCGTACAAAGTGGACTGAAAGCGATTGATGCGATGGTGCCTGTAGGCCGTGGTCAGCGTGAATTGATTATCGGTGACCGTCAGACCGGTAAGTCAGCGGTTGCGATTGATGCGATCATCAATCAGAAAGGTACCGGTGTTAAGTGTGTTTATGTGGCGATCGGACAGAAAGCCTCGACCGTTGCCAACGTAGTACGCAAACTGGAAGAGCATGGCGCTCTGGCACATACCATCGTGGTTGCAGCGACCGCTGCTGATTCCGCCGCTATGCAATATATCGCACCTTACTCCGGTTGCTCGATGGGTGAATACTTCCGTGACCGTGGCGAAGATGCACTGATTGTTTATGATGATCTGACCAAGCAGGCCTGGGCCTATCGTCAGGTGTCCCTGTTATTACGTCGTCCACCGGGTCGTGAAGCTTATCCTGGTGACGTATTCTATCTCCACTCACGTCTGTTAGAGCGTGCTGCTCGCGTGAATGAAACCTACGTTGAAAAGTTCACCGAAGGTAAGGTAAAAGGAAAGACTGGTTCGTTAACCGCATTACCGATTATCGAAACTCAGGGCGGTGACGTATCAGCCTTCGTACCAACCAACGTAATCTCGATTACCGATGGTCAGATATTCCTTGAATCTGATCTGTTTAACGCCGGTATCCGTCCTGCGATAAACGCAGGTCTGTCGGTATCCCGTGTAGGTGGTGCTGCACAGACTAAAATAATCAAAAAGCTGGGCGGCGGTGTACGTTTAACGTTGGCCCAGTATCGTGAACTGGCAGCGTTTTCTCAGTTTGCTTCGGACCTTGATGAAGTTACCCGTAAGCAGCTGGAACGTGGTCAGCGCGTTACCGAACTGATGAAGCAAAAACAATATGCACCGTTGTCGGTTGCAGAAATGGCAGTATCTCTGTTCGCCGCTAACGAAGGTTATCTGGATGATGTCCCGGTTATCAAGATTGTGGCATTTGAAGCAGCGCTACATGCACATGTGAAATCAAATAGTGGTGATTTGTTGAAAAGCATCAACGAGACCGGTGACTACAACGACACAATCGTTGCCAGTTTAAGGTCTGCGATTGAAAGCTTTAAGGCGAATGGCGTTTACTAAGGTCAACGAACTAACTGCTATTTTTGAGAGTATAGGATATGGCTGGTGCTAAAGAGATAAGAACCAAGATCAAGAGTGTTCAAAACACGGCTAAGATCACCAAGGCTATGCAGATGGTGGCGGCGAGTAAGATGCGTCGTGCACAGGATCGTATGCAGGCTGCACGTCCTTATGCGGAAAAAATCCGTAAGGTAGTTGGTCATTTGGGGAGTTCTCATCCAGAGTACAAGCATCCATTTTTGATTGAACGTCCGATTAGAAAAGTAGGCCTGATTGCGATTACTACCGATCGTGGTTTGTGCGGTGGATTGAACATCAATCTGTTTAAGAAGGTGCTTAATCAACTGGATGAGTGGGACAAGCAGGGTGTTAAATTTGAAGCGGTTACGATCGGTTCAAAAGGTTTAAATTTCTTTAAACGCCTTGGCATGAAGATTATTGCGGAAGCCAGTCATCTGGGCGACCGCCCTGAAATTACCGATATTATCGGTTCTGTTCAGGTGATGTTGAAAAGTTATGAAAGCGGGGATATCGATGCGATCTACCTGATCGGTAATAACTTTGTAAATACCATGACCCAGCAGGTCAAGATGCGTCAACTGGTTCCAGTCGTCGCTTCCAGGGATGAAAATTTAAAGCACCACTGGGATTATATCTATGAGCCGGACTCCAAAGAGGTTCTGGATAGTCTGCTGGATCGTTACATTGAATCGCTGGTATACACCGCAGTGGTTGAAAACGTTGCCTGTGAAATGGCCGCGCGTATGGTTGCGATGAAGAGTGCGACCGATAATGCTGGTGATTTGATTAAAGAACTACAGCTGATTTACAACAAGGAACGCCAGTCGGCAATTACTCAGGAAATCAGCGAAATTGTTGGCGGCGCTGCAGCCGTCTAATCCGAATTTGAATATATTTATTTGTAAGGGGTATCAAGCATGAGTACTGGAAATATCGTGGAAGTAATCGGCGCTGTCGTCGACGTTGAATTTCCTCGTGACTCTGTGCCTAAGGTGTATGACGCATTGAATGTTACCGATGCGAATAACCTGACTCTTGAGGTGCAGCAGCAACTAGGTGATGGCGTAGTACGTACCATCGCGATGGGTGCATCAGAAGGGTTGCGTAGAGGACTTAAGGTGACCAATACTGGATCTCCAATTCAGGTACCGGTGGGACAAAAAACACTGGGCCGGATTATGGACGTGCTGGGTAACCCGATCGATGAAAAAGGTCCGATCGGTTCCGATAAATTGATGCCGATCCATCGTGAACCACCTGCTTATGACGAACAGTCAACCCAAACTGAAATCCTCGAAACCGGTATCAAGGTTATCGATCTGGTTATGCCTATTGTAAAAGGTGGTAAAATCGGTCTGTTCGGTGGTGCCGGTGTGGGTAAAACCGTTACGTTGATGGAACTTATTCGTAACATCGCGGTTGAGCACTCGGGTTTCTCCGTATTTGCTGGCGTGGGTGAGCGTACTCGTGAAGGTAACGACTTCTATCATGAAATGTCAGAAGGCGGCGTACTGGATAAGGTAGCTCTGGTTTATGGCCAGATGAATGAGCCACCAGGAAACAGACTACGTGTTGCACTGTCCGGACTGACCATGGCGGAACATTTCCGTGATGAAGGTCGTGACGTACTCATGTTCGTGGACAACATCTATCGTTATACACTGGCGGGAACCGAAGTATCGGCACTGCTTGGACGTATGCCTTCTGCGGTAGGTTATCAGCCGACACTGGCGGAAGAAATGGGTGCCCTGCAGGAACGTATTACGTCAACCAAAACCGGTTCTATCACGTCCTTCCAGGCCGTTTATGTACCAGCGGATGACTTGACCGACCCGTCCCCAGCAACGACTTTCGCGCACCTTGATGCGACACTGGTACTGTCCAGACAGATCGCTGAACTGGGAATCTATCCTGCGGTGGACCCTCTTGATTCTACCTCACGGATTCTCGATCCTAACGTGGTTGGTGCTGAGCATTACGACACCGCACGTAACGTACAGGGTATCCTGCAGCGCTATAAAGAACTGAAAGACATCATCGCGATTCTGGGTATGGACGAATTATCGGAAGAAGATAAGCAGGTCGTTGCCAGAGCGCGTAAGATTCAGCGCTTCCTGTCTCAGCCTTTCTTCGTTGCAGAAGTATTTACCGGTGCGCCCGGCAAGTACGTCAGCCTGAAGGATACCATTGCAGCCTTCCAGTCAATCGTAAATGGTGAGATGGATCAGTATCCAGAACAGGCATTCTACATGGTTGGCGGTATTGAAGAAGTTGCTGAAAGAGCCAAAAGTCTCTAGAGGTCATACATCATGGCAATGACAATACATGTCGATATCGTAAGTGCTGAAGAGCAGATTTTCTCTGGCCTTGCAGAAATGGTGTACGCACCAGCGGTGATGGGTGAAGTGGGTATAGCACCACGCCATACACCGCTCATCTCACCGTTGAAACCGGGTGAGGTCAGGCTCGATCTGGGAAATGGTAAGGAAGAATTCTTCTTTATCTCCGGAGGTATTCTGGAAGTGCAACCGCATGTCGTCACAATATTGTCCGATACCGCAATTCGTGCCGACGATCTGGATGAAGCCGCTGCGATTGAAGCCAAAAAGCGTGCCGAAGCAGCACTCGCTGATCAGCATTCTGATATCGATATTGCCAGGGCCAGAGCAGAAATTGCTGCTGCCGCTGCGCAGATTGCCGCCATTCAGAAACTGAAGATTAGAAGATAATCGATCTTGTCACAGTTATACAAAAAAGGAGCGTTTGCTCCTTTTTTTTGTGTGCTGATCTGCAAAAAAGATCATTTAAGCTTATTATAATAACCTGGTTTAAACGGTAGCTAATCGTAAGCTTAAGTTACTGTGCAACAATAGTAACAACATGGACTAATTAAACGTCGAACCTTAATCATCGATTCAGGAAAATTGTATGCCACTAAGTATTGTTATTCTCGCTGCCGGCAAGGGCAGTCGGATGAAATCGAACAAGCCTAAAGTCATCCATCAGGTAGCTAGCAAAGCAATGCTGCAGCATGTAGTTGATACCAGTCGGCTGTTAAACCCTCAACAGATCATCGTTGTGGTCGGACATGAGTCTCAGCAGGTGGTCGAGTTGATGCAGGGCCAGGCGCTAATTTTTGTTGAGCAGGCTGAACAGCTGGGCACAGGGCATGCGGTTTTACAGTGTCATGATGAACTGACCCCCGGCAATGATATTCTGGTACTGTATGGTGATGTTCCATTGATCAGGCAAGCCACACTGGAGCAATTGATTGAGGCGGGGAAACAGGACCATGCGGTCTGCATCTTAAGCTTTATCAGTGAAACGCCAACCGGCTATGGACGTATCATCCGTGATCTTGGGGATAATGTTACCGCAATCATCGAAGAAAAAGATGCCTCTGACCGTATACGTCGAATCAATGAATGTAACTCTGGAATTTTACTGATTAAAGGTAGTGAATATAAAGCTCTGCTGTTGCAACTGGATGCGAATAATCATCAGAAAGAATACTATCTGACCGATGTGGTAAAGCATGCGGTGGCAAAAAACCAGACCGTGGTTGCCGTGATCTGTACCGATGAAAGCGAGCTACTAGGCGTGAATAATCAACAGCAGCTGGCGCAAATCGAACAGTTGTATCGTGCTAAAAAGGCCGCAGAATTGATGACTCAGGGGGTCAAGCTGGTCGATCCGCAAAGAGTCGATATCAGAGGCAATCTAACTGCTGGATCCGATGTGATCATCGATGTGAACTGTATCTTTATCGGCGATGTAGAACTGGGTAATGATGTCGAGATTGAAGCCAATTGCATCCTCAGCAACTGTAAGGTCGGAGCTGGAACAATAGTACACGCGATGTCGTTGATAGAGAATTCCGTGATCGGAGCCCAAAATGATATTGGACCCTTCGCCAGGATTCGCCCCGATACAGTGACCGGCAGTAAAGCTAAAATTGGCAACTTTGTTGAAGTCAAAAAATCGGTGATCGGTGAGGGCAGCAAGGTCAATCATCTGAGTTACATTGGTGATTGTGAAATGGGTGCTAATGTGAATATTGGGGCCGGTACTATTACCTGTAATTATGACGGGGCTTACAAACATAAAACTATCATCGAAGATGATGTGTTCGTCGGTTCCGACACCCAACTGGTCGCACCGGTAAAGCTTGCCAAAGGCAGTACAATCGGCGCAGGTTCAACCATTACCAAAGAAGCTCCAGCCGGACAGTTAAGCTTTTCAAGAGCCAAACAGCTTAGTTTCAGTAATTGGAAAAGACCAAAAAAAAACTAAATAAAACCTTAATCATAAAACCGTAAAACCAAGAGAAAGCCGTTATGTGTGGAATTGTAGGTGCTTTGGCACAAAGAAATGTCAGCGCGATATTAGTGGAAGGATTAAGAAGGCTGGAGTATCGGGGTTATGATTCTGCCGGTATTGCGGTCATCAATGATGCCGGATTACAACGTTTTCGCTCGGTCGGTAAAGTGCAGGAAATGGCCATTAAAATTCCGCCAGAGCAGTCCGGTCGAGTCGGCGTCGCGCATACGCGCTGGGCTACCCATGGCGAGCCATCGGAAAGAAATGCGCATCCGCATATTTCGAAAGATCGCATCGCGGTGGTACACAATGGCATCATCGAAAATTATAAGGAGCTAAAAGAGCTGCTGCAAAAACAGGGCTATGAATTTACTTCCGACACCGATACCGAAGTGATCGCGCATCTGGTTGAAAGCTATTATGCCGGGGATCTGTATGCCGCCGTGCGTGAGGCCAGTGCCCGGCTCGAAGGTGCGTTTGCTTTAGCCATCATCGCGCTCGACACCCCCGATGAACTGGTCGCCTGCCGCAAAGGCAGCCCGCTGGTACTGGGTATAGGCTTTGAAGAAAACTTTGTCGCCTCCGATGTATCCGCACTGTTGCCGGTGACTTCACGCTTTATCTATCTGGAAGAGGGCGATTTTGCTTTATTAAAGGGTAAGCAATATCAGGTCTACGATAATGCAGGTGCCAAGAAAGAGCTGAAGATCAATGTCTCCGAGCTATCCAGTGATTCGATCTCGAAGGGCAAGTTCCGTCATTTCATGCTGAAAGAAATCTACGAGCAGTCAACCGCAATTGCCGATTGTCTGGAAGGACGCATCACCACGACTGATGTACTGCCGGCTATCTTCGGACCGGGTGCCGATGAAATCTTCGAAAAGCTGGAAAACATCCAGATCATCGCCTGCGGTACCAGCTATCACGCCGGTTATGTCGCCAAATACTGGCTGGAAGACCATCTCGGCATACCCTGCCAGATCGAAGTCGCCAGTGAATTTCGCTATCGTAAGGTGGTGGTGCCCAAAAACACCCTGTTTGTGACCCTGTCTCAGTCCGGTGAAACCGCCGATACGCTAGCCGCATTACGCGACACCAAAGGTAAAAACTACTGTGGTAGCCTGAGTATCTGTAACGTACCGGAAAGCTCTCTGGTGCGTGAATCCGATCTCGTACTGATGACCCGTGCAGGCCCAGAGATCGGGGTGGCGTCTACCAAGGCCTTTACCACCCAACTGGTCGCAATGTTGCTGATGGTATTAAGCATTGGCAAGAAACGCGGAATGGATCCAGAGCGTATAAAAAGCATCGTCGAAGAGTTGAATGAACTGCCGGCCAAGGTCAAGAAACTACTCGAACTGGATACCCGCATAGAAGTGATAGCGGAAGACTTTATCGATAAACATCATGCGCTGTTCCTGGGCCGTGGCGAGCATTATCCGATTGCGATGGAAGGTGCGTTAAAGCTAAAGGAAATTTCCTATATCCATGCCGAAGCCTATCCGGCTGGTGAACTGAAGCATGGTCCGCTGGCGCTGGTTGATGCCGATATGCCGATCGTTGTGGTTGCCCCGAACGATGACCTGCTGGAAAAACTGCACTCCAACATGCAGGAAGTAAAAGCCCGTGGTGGCCGCCTGTATGTGTTTGCCCACGAAGGCGTGCATCTGGGTGAAAACACCGATGATGTGGTGATCGGGATGCAATGTACCGCTAAATGGACCACCCCGATACTGTCCACGATTCCGTTGCAGCTACTCAGTTATCATGTCGCAGTACAGCGTGGCACCGATGTCGATCAGCCACGTAACCTGGCGAAATCAGTCACGGTAGAATGAGGACGGGTAATAGCTCGCACTGATTGCACGATCCCAATCAAAATTAAAACTGTTCATGCTGGTGGGTATTTCGCATAAAGAATCAGAGTTCAATAAAATATGCTTTAAGTTAAGTCTGAGTTTATGGTTGATAAGTTTAGTATTGCCTGCGGTAGAGTTTGAGCGTGGTACTCCTGCATATTCTGGTGATCGTGAACACCGATTCTGGTCGATCGTGAACACCTGACTC
>JACKQG010007770.1_pt1 | contig 10668 bp, 6 predicted proteins | sample 8237621 | NCBI WGS metagenome assembly JACKQG01 (sample SAMN15677084, study PRJNA649215) | marine metagenome | biome: marine; feature: Black Sea; material: saline water; isolation source: suspended particulate matter (SPM) from the Black Sea western gyre | collected 2013-06-09/2013-06-10 | depth... | reverse complement strand
CCGGTTTAGTTCAACATCCAGTACATATTCGGCTACCGCCGAAAACGATACTTAATTGTTAGGTGTAGTTTTTTTGTTTTGTCAAAATCCAAATGTGTTTTTTCTGAAATCTAAATAAAATGTCCACGGTCCTTCTATTCTTTGATAAATAACATTCTTATTTTCCGAAACCGCGATTTCAAAAGGAGCATTCGAAATACTTCCATTATCCTTGTAAAAGGAAATTGCGTGAATCAAATCTGATAATAATTCTTTTGAAAGCTCAGCTTCATTACTATTATATTTTGAATTCTCTGATTGTTGTGGTTTTTCATTTTGGCAAAAAATACTGTCAGATTGAAAAATTGCGGTATATTCTCCAAGTGATCTTATTATGTTGATAGTTTCAAAATGTCCACCAAACTCACCACAGTCAAGAATTTTAACAGTAATTTTTATTGTGTCTTGATTTACATCTAAAATTGGAAGTGCTATATTTAAATGTTCATTTTTTAATTTTTGAATTACCCCGATGGGAAAAATGGCTTCCTTTAGACCACTTTGATATGAAAGCCATAGGTTTTTTTCTGCCAATTTAAAAAGCTTCGTTTTCTCCTCGTTGGTTAACTCAAATATTTTAATGGAGTCATATTCATTCTTGAAAAACATAAAATTTATGTAGTTCACTCCAATATTATAATAAGAATATGCTACCTTATAGTTCATTTTGATGCAGTATCTATAATATTCAAAATATACAGTATCAGCTAAATCTGTAGATTCCATATATATTGCCTTATGCCAGAAAAGTTTTGGATTAGTGGAATTGAAAGAAAATAGGCAATCTAATAATTTCCCATGTTCTTCTTGTGATATTTTGTATCCTAAAACAATTGAATCTAGGGAGTTGATAATTTTATTGAAATTAATTGAATCAATCCTTTCATTATTGAAAGTGCAATCAAATTTCTCCAATGTACTTTCCTGAGCATTGGTCAATGAAGTAAGTATGACTAATAATATTATTATGCTGATTCTCATTCTCATCATTTTTAAAATTACACCTAACTCGTTTATATAAGAAATAAACATTCGCTTTACCATATTCCTCAAAAGGTGTAAACGAATGTTATATTCGTTTTATTTATTTTTAGTACATTTAAATATATTTATAAATTATTATCCTTTCTCGATTATCTCAATCTCCTCCTCACTCAACTCATAAAGCTCATACACAAACTCATCTATCTTTTTCTCTGAGTGGTTTATGGTTCGATGAATTTGTCTTTGGTTGATTTAAACCTACTGAAACCAAAATTACTCTGAGCCTTCATCTCGAAAAACCTGAAAGCCATACTTATTAATAAATTCCTGATATTCTTGCACAAAAGTTTTTTTCTTATGATGTTCTTCCTGGTCCCTTATATACTTTCTGACTGCATTCACCTGTGATTCACTGACCGATACGGCAAAATACTCATCCTGCCATTGAAATTTTGATTTTATTAATTTTTGGCGATTGATCCAGAATGATGGCTCTCCTTTTATCAACTGCATCACTTTGCTGATAGTTTGATCATTTTTAAGTCGGAAAAGACAGTGAACATGTTCTGAATGTCCGTTGACAATATCCATAAATATATCTTTTTTGAGAGCATTTTGATGAATGTGCTCAAATACAGTCTGGCGTATTGTTTTATTGAGCATTGGTTCCCTTTTCTTTGTGGTCCAAACTGCATGTATCCATATTTTTACAAAAGGCATAGTTTATGTTTTTAATGGCTAAAGCCAAATGTACGAAATTTATTTAATCACCGGCTTAAGTGCCGGAGCAAAAATTATTATTAATGACTATAGCCAAATGTACAAAATTCAATTAATCACCGGTGCCTAAAGGCAGGAGCAAAAATTATTTGTAATACTGAACCTTGAACAATTAGCATTATTTAATATTTTGCTCCGTGCTTTAGCACGGTGAACAAAATTTATAATCAGTATTGTAGCTTAAGCCATTAATTGTCTTCACCTGGCTAATATTCTTAATGGCTAAAGCCGAATATCCAGATTTATATTATCCCCGCCCTAAAGGGCAGGGTAAAAAATCCTGATCTTTCAATTTCCACTACAGTGTGTGTCATTTAATATTTTGCTCCGTGCTTTAGCACGGTGAATCAGTTTATTAAAAAATATTGCTTTAGCCTTTAATTTTCTTCAACAATCTTAATCTCCTCCTCACTCAACCCATAAAGCTCATATACCAACTCGTCTATCTTTTTCTCTTCATGGTCAATGGTACGCTGGATTTGCACCAGGACTGAATCCATATTATAAAATGCATAAATATTATTATTAATGGCTAAAGCCAAATGTACAAAATTCAATTAATCACGGACTAAAGACCGGAGCAAAAATTATTTGTAATACTGAACCTTGAACAATTAGCATTATTTAATATTTTGCTCCGTGCTTTAGCACGGTGAATCAGTTTATTAAAAAATATGGCTTTAGCCTTTAATTTTCTTCAATTATTTTAATCTCCTCCTCACTCAACCCATAAAGCTCATATACCAACTCATCTATCTTTTTCTCTTCATGGTCAATGGTACGCTGGATTTGCTGGCGTTGGGTTTCGAGTTTGGTGGTTTGTAATTGCTCATTTAGTTTCAAGATATTGTCAACTGTTTTTATTATATCTTCTTCGGTTGATAGTTCCTTTTTATTTCTCTGATTAATTTTCCTTATTGGTAGTTTTCTAAGCTCCGTTAATGTTGTTTGCCGAAAATCATCTTTTGTTGCTATCGTTGATGAATTGAGATAAAGCCAAGAAAACAATTTGCTATTTAGCAAACCCAGTACATATTTGGTTTTTATTTCTGCGTCCGTTATTATAAAGGGATTTAAATCTTTTTTAAAAACCCCATCATCATTAAAGAAAGTAGCATCTAACCGATTTTGGCGATTAATAATTCTCCTGATAAGAATTTTTTTCTTATTAATATAATATTTATGAAGCGATTTATGATTTTCTAAATCTACTAAAAATACATCCTCTTGGAGGAAGGAATATCTCTTGACTTTTGCATTAATAAAAGGTAAAACCCATTTGCCTTTTGCATTATTAGTTTTTGTAAATCTGCTTGCAGATAATCCTTGAGTAGAAATACTTATATGGCCCAATTCAACAAACTTTTCTGAAATAAACTTTTTGGATAGCTGCCCTATTTGCTCATTAAAAATGATTTTGTAATCAGGCGCAATTATATCAGTTGTTTGAATAACATTAAAATTTAGATCAGCTATTGAATAAGTGTTGTCTTTTTTATCATATAAAAAGATTCTGTATTTGGATTGTGTCTTTTTTGAAAAGATAAAAATACCAGTATCTACATAGGCATCTTTGAACACATTAAAAGGTAGATTAATTATTTGTTGCAAACCATAATCTTCAAATATTCTTTTTCTAAAACTCTTATAATTCTCACCTGTTTGCCAAGTTTGTGTGGATATAAATCCTAACATCCCTACTTTATTAATTATTTCCAATCCCCTAAGGATGAATATTACAGAAGTCTCGAATTTTCTGGTTAACTCTGGATAATTTAACTTATAATAGTGCTTCTCATCATCAGTAAAAAATTCTATGGGTATATATGGCGGATTCCCAATTACTGCATCAAACCCTGCCTTCGCTGAAGCTTCGGCAGGCAGGCCACCTTGACCTCCCCCTGCACTCCCTCCGGAGGGGGACATAATTTCAGGAAATCCTTCTTTCCAGTCAAAGGCGTTTATCTTCTTTATTTGTTCCGGGAATATTTCAAGCTGCTGGTCATAAAAATCATGCCCGATAAGCGAGTTGCCGCATTTGATGTTGTTGCCGAGATTAGGAAGCACCCTTTCTTGAAATAATGATAGTTGCTGGCTGATGGATGCCAAAGTTTCGCCTTCCAGTGCTTTTAGCAACAGGTTAAGTTTGGTTACTTCGACGGCTTGCGTGTCTATGTCAACTCCAAAAATATTGTTAAGCAGGATTCGTTTTTTTTCGGCAGTGGTCAGGTTGCCTTCTGGTGTTAACGGGTTGTCCCTTTTCTTTTTTGGAGGGTTTTCGTTGTAATATTTCAGATGCCAGTCAAGCAGATATTGGTAAGCTCCAATAAGGAATGAGCCGGAACCACAGGCAGGGTCACATATTTTAATCTTTTCAACCTGCTTGGGTGTTTTGCCCTGGATGAGCTTTCCTACAGTGTTTTCTATAATATAGTCCACCACATATTTTGGGGTATAGTAAACGCCTCCGGCTTTCCGTACTTCCGGTTTTTCTTCAATCTTCGCATAATGCGCAGGAGTAAGGCGTATGGTTTTACCGAGAAATCGTTCATACACGCTGCCAAGAATGTCAGCAGGCATTACAGAAAACTCATATTCACATTCCGGATAATAAAGTTCCTTTATGATGGTTTTGAGGACTTTGTTGTCAATGATAATGCCGGGTGTGATTTTATCTTCTATGAAGTCAAACAATCCTGAATTGTACTTGTCATCAGCAATGTGATACAGTCCGAACAGGTTTTGATAAACGTCTCCCTTTTCGGCTGCCTTTTTAAGGTTTCCATATTGCTCAACGCCCCTGTCCTCACACATACGCAGGAAGATAATACGGTCAATAATTTTTTGAACGGCATAATTGAGTTCGTCCACATTGAGCGATTTGTTTCTCAACGCAATGCTGGTTGCAAGATAGGTACGCCATTGCTCAATTGATTTAAGGAATTCATCATCAACAGTTGCCGTTCCTTTTTTTCTGGTGTCGCTTTGCACATATTTGTCAAAACGGCCTTTTGGCAGGTTCTCTTTGGCGAAAACATCCCAAAGAAAATCAAATTCGTCAAGGTATTGGTCGAATGTTAGATATTTGATCCGGGATACCGAGGCTTTGTCGGTTGGTTTGGGTTTTTTAGTGCAGTCGTAAATGGAAAATTCCTCAAAATCGGTAACGATGGAAATGGGCACTTTTGCACTCCACCCATAACGTCTCACCTGGTACGCCGGGGCAATGTCGCCTTTAATGTTTACGGAGGGTTTCTTTGCATCCACAAAAAATTTGCGTTGTCCGAAAAGTGTAAAACCGTAGTCGGGCGCTTTTGTAGTTCCACCAACTTTTATCTTGTCCTCGTGAATGACTTCGCGGTATGCTTCGGCAAACCCCTGTTCGTTGTCCATGTCCCAACCGAGTGCTTTAAAAAAAGGGTTGATATAATCTACCCGCGTCTGATGCTCGTTATAGTTCCCACGCTTGTATTCTTCAACATGTTCGCTAAACCGTTCAACCAGTTGTGCTATTTTTTTATATGCTTCATCTTTGGTTATTCTCACTTTTTGATTTTCTGTTGATGAGTACAAATATAAAAATATCTTTTCAAAACGAATAATTTTCAAAATTTTATCAGGTACAACTGGCTCTTTATACCGATGCGGAACAGGGTTATTGTTCTTTAAGTACAGGAGTCCGATGACACTTTAGTGAAAACACCAACAAGGGGCAAGGTTTTCATTTATAAAATCTACTCTGGAACCTGGCATTCTTCTGTAATATTTAGTAGCCATTTATTATTCTTATCCTGATTATTCACCTGTGTATTCATATTCATATCAGCGGATTTGTATCCTTCATTTCCGGCTTGATCTGTCCAGATAGTTTTATCACCCGAATTAATTTCTCCGTCTGCATTAACATCGGCTGCTATCATTCCAAAGGCGGTTCCTAAATTTACCTGACCCGAATTGTGTGCTTGTGATGCGCTTGTTGTAAAGTCATAAGAATATATCCCGCCACTTTCGGTTAAAGCAGTAGCCGACATTATTCCAAGGTGATTGCGGTGCCAGATTACAACATACATATTATGATTTATTGTATTGCTGAAGTCCAGATAATCGGAGCCGTTTAAACCAACGACTGAACCATTGTTTAATAAAAATGCAGCTTGTTGGGAGATCATGGTTGATCCTGTTGCTGTTGAGGCACTGGCTGCATCGCGCAATTCTATCAAAAGCCAGTCAACAACTCCTGCCGGTACGGTAGGCACATTTTCGCTTCCCGCATAATTCCAGGAAGAATTATTGTATGGTTGAGATGTTGGTATTTCATCAGGGTAAAGATTCGTATTCATATCTGTTATATTGAATGGACCTTCAAGAAAAACTGTAAGATCAAGCTGAAAGCCAGCCGCCGCGCAAGCTGCTATCACTTCATCCTCGTCATCGCAACCATCATCATTATCATATATCTCGATGTCACCATTCGGACTTGCGAGGTAATTACAAACACTTTGGACCTCGCATGTTGATAATGAATAATTATAGGTTATGTATAAATCACTAATAGTTCCGGCATTGATATTGTCCAGACCTGTCAGACTGCTTAAGATTTCATTGTCATAAATAACAAGTTCACCACCTATGGAAGTTACATTGCTTAGTCCGGTTAGACTTGTTAGGGCATCATTATCCTCAATATATAAGTCTTCACCAATGGAAGTCAAACTATTAAGTCCTGATAAATTTGTCAAGGCAGGGTTGTAATCAAATTCAAGGTATCCACCGATAGTGGTCAAATTGTTAAGTCCTGTCACATTAGTCAAAGCATCGTTACCATCAAAATTAAGGTATCCTCCAATAGTCACCACATTGTCAAGGCCTGATAAACCGGTCAGGGCATCATTGTTCCAAATTTTAAAGTCTCCGCCAATGGAGGCCACACTACCAAGGCCTGCTAAGCTGGGCAGGGCAGTATTTTTTCTCAATAAAAGGTTTCCTCCAACATAAGTTACATTGCTAAGACCTGATATACTGGTCAGGACGGGATTGCCATTATAGCTTCCAATTGTAAGGTGGCCTGAAATACCTGTCATAACATTTAAACCGTTTAAATTCGTAATATCATCCCCAATTATTTGAACATTTCCACCTATTTCTGTACAACCGGTGTAATTGCTTTGGAAATTGTTAATTTGGGTTTGTGTAAAAAAATAATAGTTGCCATAAGGAAGACAGGTGATCGTAACCCCACAGGCACTGGCGATCTCTGGCGGATTGTTACAGCCGCTTGCATTATTATAAATATTAACACTTCCATTAGGCGAAACCAGAAAATCACAAATACCCTGAGCATTGCATGTGGTTAATGAAGCATTGTCGATTATATATAAACTGCTAATTGTTCCGGCATTAAGATTATCTAATGCTGTTATGTTGGCCAATAAAGGGTTATTTTGAATCCAAAGGTAACTTCCAATGGAAGTTAGGTTTTCAAAACCTATTAAATTTGGAAGGGCATTGTTGTCTGTAATCTTAAAATATCCACCTACAGAAGTTAGATTACTTAGCCCTGTTAAACTTGTCAGGATATTATTGCCTTTGATAAAAATCTCTCCCCCTATTGAACTTAGATTATTTAAACCTGTTAAACTTGTTAAAGCTGGATTCCCGGGATAATAAGTATGCCCAATCCAAAGTCCGCCACCTATTGAAGTTAAATTGTTAAGACCTGTTAAATTTGTAAGGATATTGTTGTTAGAAATACAAAGGTATCCTCCAATAGAAGTCAGATTGTTAAGACCTGTTAAACTGGAGAGGGCATTGTTGTTTTCAATGTGGATATTTCCGCCAATTAAGGCATTCTCAAGCCCACTTAAATTTGGCAGGGCAGTGTTGTTTGAAATATTGAGATTTCCACTGATAGTTATATTATTCAGACCTGATAAACTTAATAGGGTATTATTGCCATAAACTGTTAAGTTTCCCCCAATATAAGTTAGATTCCCTAAACCTGTAAAATTAGACAAATTGAAATTAAGCTGAATTGAAACATATTCAACAACAGAAGTTAAATTGTCAAGTCCTGACAAGTTTGTAAGAGATGGGTTTTGGTTAATAGTAATACGTCCATTGACATTTGTTATACCCTGAAGACCAGATAAAGAATTCAACAAATAATTATCTATGATTTCAAGATTTAATCCGATAGAAGTTAAATTATTTAGCCCTGTTTAAGTGGTCAGGGACGGATTGTCCTCAATTCTAAGAAACCAACCAATAGAAGTTAAATTGCTAAGGCCCGAAATGTTGACCAGGGATAGATTGTTACTAATCCAAAGATTTCCCCCAATGGAAGTTAATACACTCAATCCATTTAGATTGGATATACTACTATTCATAATGTAAACATTTCCTCCAATTTCACTACACCCCGGATAATTGGTTTGAAAATTGTCGATTTGTGCCTGGGTTGTAAATAATATTCCTTCGGGGAGGCAGCCCTGCGAAAATACAGTAGCCTGGATAAAAAAGGCTAAAACGATTGATAGGATTGATTTTTTCATGATGTTTTATTTTTAGTTTACAATAAATTTTTGTATTGTGCATAATACCGTATATCTACAACCGTTTTGCACATATTACCATTCTGCCTGTCAGTTTCCTATTTGTTTAACTTATGTAAGTGAGGAATATAAAGTTTCAAGAGTTGTGTGTTTTGATAATCCTATTCCGGCACTCCTGTCCCTTTCCCCACATTCGGCAGCCAGTAATCATTTTTATCCGGATTGTTTACTTGTCCGTCAAGGTTATAATCACCATTAAGATATTCTGATTTTCCGGCTTGGATTTCCCATGTGCCGGTTTTATCATCAGTTGTAATTTGCCCATCACTGTTGCCATCACCGCTTATCATTCCCCATACTCCGGTTGTAAGTTCGTTCTGTGAATCAGTGCCATAAGCTTGTCCGGCGCCTGTTGTGAAATCGTAAGAATAAACGCCACCTGTTTCTGTTAATGCATTTGCTGACATAATGCCGAGATGATTTCTGTGCCAGATGACAACGAATAATTGTTGAATTATTGAATTATTGAATTGTAGATTAGACGAACCGTCTAAACCAACGATAGTCCCGTCATCCAGCAGAAAGGCAGCCTGTTTTGCTATCATGGTTCCCTGTGTTGCTGATGTAGAATCCGCTGCATCTCTCAGTTCAATTAAAACCCAATCGACAATATTTGCATTGGGTATGCTTTCGATATTTACAGAGCCGGGATAATTCCATGGAGTTATATTATAAGGCTGATCCAATGGTAAAAATCCGCCTGAATTCAACCCGGTATTCATATCAGTTCCGTTAAAAGGACCTTCTAACAATACTTTTATATCAAGATTTTTTGTTACCATGAATGGAGGAAATTTAATGAGATCGATCCAGCCGCAATCACTACCGTTACTAACCGAACCGTCTTTTGTATAAGCCCATTTTAAGGTATATTCTCCGGCAGTAACTGGATAAGAGACCTTTGCCCAGCCTTCTTCACCTGACCATTCATCCTGCTGTACTCCGTTGATATAAAACCGCAGATAGTCCCAACCGGCTTCTGAAGAAACTTTCCTGAAAAATGAAATACTATCATCGTTTATTACATTAAAAGTTATTTGAAGTTCGGAGGTTTGATTATGGTTTATGCTACCGGATTGTGCACAAAAAACATTTTCATAAGGATTTACGGATGTGATGACCCAGGGGGCATCGCCACCGGATTGCCAGCTAAAAGCAAAAAAATCACCTGTTTCAAAATCCTCATACACCAAACCGACAGACCTGTAAAAAGAGTTTTGTGCGGTGTATTCGCCCGATGTAAGTTCGTAGCTGAGGTCAATACATGTTCCAACCGGTGTGGATGCGTCAACCGATCCGGAAAATACAGCTTGTTTTATTTCTCCTTGTGCAAGTGTTCCCAAATCATAGGTTCTGTCAGAAATTGTTAAAAAATTGCTTAATGAACTCAATGTCCCGATAGTATTTTCGCAAGCACAGTGACCGAGGTTGGAGGATTGGATAATGATGTCAGCCGTTTCACCCGGATCGAGGATGCCGTTGCCGTTTCCGTCTTGCAAATCATCGATTGTCAGGTTGCCGATGGTAAGTTCCGGTGCATTTACAAGAATGTTGAAGCTGGAAATCCAGGTGTCGCTGCTTACCATTTCCAGTTCGAAAGTTACCTCCTTCTGGTCGGGAACATTAGGTGCAACATCAAAAGAAAAAGCATTTGCAACACTTAAGGTTGAGCTTCCGGGGACATCGCCATAGTTCTCGAAATCATCGGTTATTGTGATGTAACTATCGGAAGTGGTAAGTGTAACCTGAACATTATTCGCCTGTTGTGTTCCTACATTTTCGACCTCAACAGTTAAATCTATAATTTCACCGAAATCAGCTTCACTATTTCCGTTACCTTGCGAATCATCTATCTGGTGGGATGAATATATCAGGTAAGAGCCGGAATTCGGAATAACAGTTATTGGGAATGATGTTGGCAAACAATTATAACCTGAGATGATCAATTCAGCATTACCGGTTTCGGAAAATACAGGGTCGAGGTCAATTTGTGCTGTACCGGTGGCATCGGTAAAACCAACACCATGAAGCACGCTGTCTTTTATAATGGCGCATGTAAAATTCTCCAATGGTGAGCCGCCGCTTGTAACGGTAACAGAAGTTGACGGAAGGGCAATAATGATGGTATCCTGGTAATTTACCTGTATGGAAACCGGTTCGTCCGTCCAAACGCTTAGAACGGGGTCTCCTAAAATATTAATATCATAGAAGTTCCAGCGCAATGCTCCTTCTTCCCATTGTCCCGGAGCCGTAA
>JACKQG010007769.1_pt1 | contig 10669 bp, 9 predicted proteins | sample 8237621 | NCBI WGS metagenome assembly JACKQG01 (sample SAMN15677084, study PRJNA649215) | marine metagenome | biome: marine; feature: Black Sea; material: saline water; isolation source: suspended particulate matter (SPM) from the Black Sea western gyre | collected 2013-06-09/2013-06-10 | depth... | reverse complement strand
CAGGCTGGATCACACCGCCGCAGGATTGGAGGCGTTAGATGGATTCGTTACCGAACGCACCGCATGGATGATCGAACATCACATGGCGGCTCAAAACGCATTGGACGGTACGATCGGCGCGCGCGCCAGACGCCGTCTGCAGCGAAACGAAAGCTACGATGAACTGCTGCTGCTGGCCCACTGCGACCGCGAAGGCCGAAAATGCGGCGTGGAAGCACCAGATCTGGAAGAGGCTCTGGACTATGTCCGAGAATTGTCGTTGACGTTTGGCGAGTGATCGTCATCCTCGGCCTCGTCGGATCGTTCGACGGGGCCGATGTATCTGGCGCTCTTGAGCGACATCCCTAGCCTGTACAAGCCCGCCAAATTGCGAAGCCGGCGGTCGATTACCTCTGAAGAGACCTTGTCGTCTCTATTTGGGCGGCTCGGACTGCTCGGTTCGGTCGTTGCCATCGGGAATCCCCATGTTTTTCAAGTCCACTAAGTCCTGATCTCGACCAGCCATTCGCTTCATGCTTGCGAGCCCCTCAGCAGACACAACTCGAAGCCGCTCTTCCTGCCAATCAAAGTCCACACGCGATTGCCAGATTTCCTCCAAGACGTCGTTAACCAATAATAGGTCAAGCACAAGGAATTCGGCACCTTGAATCTTGACGATGCGGTGTACGTCGCACTGGTCGAAGGGGATTCGCCCCGAGGAATCAAGGAATCCACAACTCTTCGCCGCGTCCTGGATCTCGTCCAAGTCATCCGGGAGGATCAATATGTCGATGTCATCGGTGAAGCGTGGATGACCATGCAATGCCAAAGCCACACCGCCGCAGATTGCGTAGTCCAGGCCTCGACGATTGAGGGCCTTAACCACATCTCGAAGTTCCTCGTAGAGATCCATGGTGTCAGCGTGGCGTTACCATCAGGAAAGAGGTCGGCAGGGTATGGCAAGAGGCCGCGAAAAAAGTCGGGCCCACCTCATGTCATAGTACTGAGTACTGAGTACTGAGTACAGAGTACGCAATGCCTGCCCCAGGATTCGGGTATCCGGCTCTACGGCGGATTCCGCGCGGACATCGTGATTCTCGCCTGTCTTGTGGCAAACGCGCGAAGATCATGATAACATGGTGCAACTAGGGATTCAGGGGCTGCCGATAACGACCGCAAAATCAGTGCACTAGCACAACCTTCGCACGGAAAGAACCTAGCGGCAAAGACTTACGGCGATTGCGAAGGTCTTCAATCTTCCAGGTGTTTTGTTGGAAAGGGATCGATTCGATGAGAGTGATTATTCAACCTGACTACGATACGGTGAGCGCGTGGGCAGCAGCGCATGTGGCCAGTGCGATCAATAGGTTCAAGCCGACTGCTCAGAAGCCGTTTGTGCTGGGGCTCCCAACGGGAAGCTCGCCATTGGGCATGTACAAAGAACTAGCCCGGCTGAACCAGGAGAAACAGGTGAGCTTCCGCAATGTGGTCACGTTCAACATGGACGAGTATGTGAAAATACCGAAGGAGCACTCCGAGAGCTATTACTCCTTCATGTGGGACAACTTCTTTTCACACATCGACATCAAGAAGACGAATGCGAACATTCTGAACGGCAATGCGAGGAACCTGGAAGCAGAATGCGCACGCTACGAGAAGAAAATCAAACGATATGGCGGGATTGAACTGTTTGTCGGTGGGATCGGGCCCGACGGACATATCGCCTTCAATGAGCCAGGTTCGTCACTCTCCAGCCGAACACGGGTCAAGACCTTAACCGAGGATACGATTATCGCCAATTCCCGCTTCTTCGGCGGCGATGTAGACAAAGTCCCCAAAACGGCTTTGACCGTGGGCGTGGGCACGGTGATGGATGCCCGGCGGGTGCTGATCATTGTGAGCGGTCATAACAAAGCGCGTGCACTACAGCAGGCCGTCGAATTCGGCGTGAACCACATGTGGACCCTGTCGTGTCTGCAACTGCACCCTCATGGGATCATTGTGTGCGACGATTCGGCGACGGTCGAGATGAAGGTTGGGACGGTCAACTACTTCAAAGACATTGAGAAGGACCAACTGGATCCCAAAGTGATTCTCGGCTCTTGATCGGTGCCTGAGGCCAAAGGATGCCTGATGCCCCTGGTTTTGGATCGTCAACACGTTTTGGACGTCTATGCTCGGGCTGCTGAGGATAGATGGGTTGTCCCTACGTTTTGCACGGAGAACCTTACGACGACCGAGGCCGTTCTTTCGGCCGCCGCGGAGTTCGGCGGTCGAATCGGCAGGCCCGACGTTCCGGTTACGATTGCCATAACGAACCAGTACGCACATCGTAACCAGTCGGTCTACTATACTCACACGCGAAGATGGGATATCGGCCTCAAGCTGTTTCTTGCCGATTTGCAGGTTCTCACCGCTTCGGGTTCGCCGTTCGCAGGGCTCAACGTCATGGTTCACCTGGATCACACCCAGTGGGACAGCGACGCCGAGCTGCTGGAGTGGGACATGAAGCAGTTTTCCATGATCATGTACGATGCCTCCGCCCTGCCGTTGGACGGAAACATCAAGAAGACGGCTGAGTTTGTGGAGAAGCATGGTCACGAGATCGTGGTCGAAGGCGCGTGCGACGAAATCGTCGATGCCGCCGGCGATCAGAGAAGCGACCTGACAAGCCCCGAAGCGGCCGAACGCTATTTTCGTGAGACGGGCGTCGACTACATCGTCGCCAATCTCGGAACGGAACATCGCGCAAGTGCGGCGGATCTGAAGTACCACGGCGACCTGGCCCGCCGGATAAGCGTGCGAACGGGTCCAAAACTTGTGCTGCACGGCACGTCGTCGGTTGGGCAGGAACAGATTGGAAATCTCTTCGCCGACGGGATTGCCAAGGTGAACATCTGGACGTGTCTGGAGCGAGACAGTTCGCCGTCGCTGTTTGCCGACATGCTCGCCAACGCGGCAAAGGTTGCCGGCTTCCAACGGTGCAGCCAGTTGCTTGACGCCGGACTGCTCGGGCCAAGCGCCGACACCACCAGCAAGCACTCGCTATCACACTGCACGACCACCTACCGTCAGGAAATCGTATTCGAAGAGATGAAGAGGATCGCCCTGGACTACTTCAGGCTGTGGTACGTGTAGTCGGTCTAAGCTCTCACCCCGTGGCTCTCATCCTGCAAAGGGCACTGTTTGCGGTCCGGCGAAATCCTCCGACTTTGATGCTTCCTCGGACTCTGTGGACGGCGCTCCCGCGGGGAGCCAGCCCACCACGTCCGTAACGTCAATCAGTCCGACAGGTCGGCCGTTTGTATCGATCACAGGTAATTCGCTGATCTTCTTTTCTGCCAGGATCTCGACGGCGTCTGTCATCATCGAACCGGATAGGATGTTCTTCGGTGAACGCGTCATGACGGCGCTGACCGGGCCATCGATGTACGCGTCACGCCGGTGCTCCAACAGTCGCGCCAGGTCGCTGTCCGTGAACAACCCAGTCAACATCCCCTGCTCGTCGATCAACACGATGGCGCCCGTACGTCGTCCCGGTCGACTGACTTCGACGAACACTTCGCGGACGGTCCTGTCTTCCGGAGCGATTCGGCACTGGTCCAAGGGACGCATTACGTCGTCCACCTTCGCCAGCTTACGCCCGAGACTGCCACCTGGATGAAATCGCACGAAGTCCTGTGGGCCGAACGACCGCATGCGGCTCATCACCAAAGCCAACGCATCTCCCATCGCTAGCATGGCGGTGGTGCTGGTGCTGGGCGCCAGCCCCAACGTGCCGGCTTCACGGACCGGCCCCAAATCCAACGTCACGCGGGCGGCTTGCGCCATTGTACTTTGGGGTTTGCCGGTCATAGCGACGATTGGCACTTCGCGCAACGACGGCAACAACCGTGTGACTTCTTCCGTCTCGCCGCTGAACGACAACATCAGCACCACATCATCGTGATACACTCGGCCAAGATCGCCATGGATGGCCTCGGCGGGATGGACAAAGTGACTGCGCGTGCCGGTCGAAGCCAGCGTGGCCACAATCTTCTGCCCAACCAAGCCCGCTTTGCCCATACCGATGACGATCACGTTGCCTCGACAGTGAAACAGCAGATCGACCGCCTGACAGAACTCGTCGCCTAGACGATCCGACAGTGATAGCAGTGCTTGCGCTTCAGTGCGAAGGATTTCGCGGGCCAGATGCAGTTGTTCGAACGGGGTGAGAGACGGCGAATGGCTGACAGCTTCCGTGCTCATGATGACACTCCTCCTTGACGTGGCACGCGGGGATTGTAGCGACGGGAGCGCTTCGAGGCAACGTTAGCCAGCGGTAGGTTATGCTTCAGCATATCGACGCGGTGGCTATGGGAGCGTATCGAGGCAGTTTAAGCTGAGGCAGTGTACTCAACTCATTTCAGTACCTTGAGTTGAGGCCACTTTCGAACTCAATCGGCAGAGCAATGAAGCCCGATACATTCTCTTGACGGGCTCTTGTTATGCATCGCGTGTGTTACCATTAAGTCAGCTACTTTGTGGTCAGTGCAGCCAAGCGGAGAAGACAAGTGGCCAAAAAGAAGAAAGCTGGACCGATTCGTCCCTGTCCGCTTTGCAGCAAGCCAGTGCATCCCCGGTGCAAAACCTGTCCGCATTGCGCCAGGGTGATTCGAGCCGCAGCCAAGAAGACATCGCCACGAAAGAAGAAGCTAGCGACCAAGGCACGCGCCAAAGCGACCTCGAACGATCTTGTGGGCCAGCCCAAAACGGGGACCGCCAAACCAGCAGAAGACGAGTGGATAGACAGGCTGCTGGAAACCTACGACTAAGGCACGGGCCGTGAAGAGATCGTTGGAGTTCACGCTTTAGCGTGTCTTCGAAAGCACGCTAAAGCGTGAACTCCAACGATTCCCGCAACTGTGCGAACGCGGGCTTGAGCTGTGGATAGAGGTCTTGGTACATGCGGAAAAATGTATCGTAGCGATCCGCGAGAGAAGCATCGGCAGGGCGTTCCTCTGTAACTTCAATGGTCTGAGTCGCCTGCGGCAGGCCGTCGAACAACCCGACCCCGACGCCAGCGGCAAAGGCCGCGCCCAGCGAAGTCGCGTCTGCCGACCGTGTGGACAGTGTTTGTATCGCGACGCCACAGACGTTCGCCAGCATCTGCTGCCACAGAGCGGATTGCCCCCCGCCGCCGATCAGCCGCAACGCCGGCACGGCAAACGACTCGCGCATGACCTCCAGCACACTCCGCAACGCGAACGAGACGCCTTCGACAGTTGCCCGCAAGAGGTGCTCGCGCTGGTGAACCGGGGAGAGCCCGAAGAACACTCCGCGTGCATTGGGATCGAAGATCGGGGATCGTTCGCCCTCCAAGTAAGGAAGGAAGATTAGCCCTTCACTGCCAGGTTGGGCACCCGCAAGCAGATCATCAAATCGCGCGAAATCTGTTTCGCCCAATAGACCCATGACCCAGTCCACGGAGCGGCCGGCAGCTTGGACCGTGCCGAAGACTCCGTTGTTCTCTCCATCGAGAGCAAGAACGTTGAATACTCGTCGCTGTCTGTCGATAAACGGTTCCGCTGTCGTTGCCGCGATCCAGGCCGTCGTTCCGAGACAGCAGTACGTGTCGCCGATGTTCACGGCGCCGGCCCCGACCGAAGCACAGGAGCCGTCGCCACCGCCAGCGACGACGGGGATGCCCGTCGGCAGGTTCAGGGCCCGCGCGGCCTCCTGGGTCAACTTGCCGACTACATCGGTCGAGCGAAACAAACATGGGAACTTCGCCGGGTCGATCCCAAGTTCGACAAACACGTCCGCCGCATAAGATTTCGTTCGAATGTCGAGCCATTGGGCATGGGAAGCGTCGGAGTAGTCCGTCGAGTCGTAGCTACCAGTCAGTTGGCCGACGATGTAGTCCTTGGACTGAAGAAAGCGGGTTGTCCGTTCGTAGACGTCTGGCTCGTTCGCCTTGATCCAGAGAACTTTGCACAAGCTGGAGCGCGATTCGAGGATGTTACCGGTCAGTTCGTACATGGCGTCCTGGCCAATTCGATTGCGCACAGTCTCGCACGGGCCAGTGGCGCGACAGTCCGAATGGATCATGCTGGGCCGCAACGCTTCTCCCGTTGAATCCACCGGCAAGCACCCCAGCATGTGGCCGCTGACGCCGATGGCGTCGATGCTGCTTCGAAGCTCTGAGTGCTTGGCTGTGAGAGCTGCGGTGTTCCTGCACACTCCATCCCACCAGTCCGCAGGCTGCTGCTCGGCCCAGCCCGGACGCGGAAAATGGGTCGCGTGTGCACGGCTTTCTGAAGCCGCAATCGTTCCGTCAGGCCGCACGAGAGAACTCTTCGTGCCGCTAGTGCCGATGTCGTGTGCGAGAATGAGCGGGCCCCGCATGACAGCTTTCCTACACTGTGGCTTACTGATCGCTCGGAATAACGACGGCCTTGATCACGCCGTCGGCGTATCTGCGGACCAGATCCATCGCCGTCGCGGTCTCGCCCAACGGGAAGCGATGTGTCACCATCTCTTCTATCGGGATATCCTCTCGCGCGAGGAGTTCCAGGGCGGCTGCCGTTTTGAGGTTCGATCGACGTACCTGTCGCAGTGGAAGCTCTTTGCGCCTGGCGGTATGAAGGTCGATCTCCATCTTCTTCTCTCGGGTTATCCCGATGATCACAGCCGTTCCCCCGATGGCCGCCGACTCGATCGTATGGTCCAGCGTCTCTTGCTCTCCCGCCGCTTCAAACGCAACGTCAACTCCGCGTCCGTCTGTAACGTCACGGATAGCCTGAATGACGTTTTCGCGGGCCGAGTCGATCGTATGCGAGGCACCCAACCGCGCAGCGAAAACGCGGCGAGCCTCCAAAGGCTCAGACGTGATGATTTCTTGGATCCCTGCCGAGCGAAGGGCTGCGATCACCGAAAGACCGATCGGCCCGCAGCCGAAGACGGCCGCCGTCTCGCCCGCCCGTATCCCGGAAATAGCCAACGCCTCAAGCCCTACCCCGAGCGGTTCCGCCACCGCGCAGGCTTCTGCGGAGACACCTGCGGGAGCCGGCAGGCAATTCTCCTGGGGCATCACCAGGCATTCCTGGAATGCGCCGACTGTATCCGGCTGTGCGAGAAACCGCACATTGGGACATAGGTTGGGTTTCGCCCGGCCGCACGGTTCGCAGCGCCCGCACGGGATCCCCGGCTCCACAGCGACCAGGGCTCCTTCCACAAGCCCTGAAACGCCCTCGCCGACGGCCGTGACAATTCCCGCAGGCTCATGCCCCAGGCCCATCGGATAGGCGGCCGATGCGCTGCCTATGCGTCCTTCGTGAAAAAAGTGAACATCCGATCCGCACACCCCCACAGCCGTCAGACGCACCAGCACCTCACCAACTCCCGGAGCCGGATCGGCAACGTCCTCGATCGAAACTTCGCGCGGGGCGGTCAGCAACGCAGCTCTCATGTCTTGTCCCTCAACGTCTCCATTGCTTCCCACGTAAGTGCGATCAGGTGGTCGGCGAACTCATCCGTTTGGTCACCCCAAACCTCGCGCAGCTTCGTACCAACATCTTCTCTCGTATGGGGTGCGTTGTCTGTTATGCCCATCAACGCTGCTGCGGCGCCTTGGGCGATTTGGATCGGCTCAATGCCTTGCGCTAACGCAAGCCGCATCGTGCCAAACAGGCGATCATCGTACCCGAGCTTCCGGCACGCGTCGCGCGTGATGCGCTCGACCAGGTCATTCAGATTTGGATTAACCATGCGTTCGATCAGGTCGTCCGCATAGGCACGATAGCCGCCTGTGGTGAAGAGCGGGTCACCAAGATGCGCGTATTTCTTCACCAGCGACGCACCAGATTCGTCGATGAATGCCGCGCGCGCGGTGGTCATGATGTCATCGTGCTGAACGGCCTGTGCCATCGTCGTCAGTCCTCGAAGATGAGCCAGATAGCCGATCAACGCATGAATGGCGTTGTGACCGTACAGCTTTGCCTCTTCGAAGGGCAACAAATCGTCCTTTTCGACAAACACCTCGATGCCGCGCTGGAAACCGTCTAACTTCACGCGGGATACAAGAATGTGATTGAACCGCTCGACCAATACGGCTCGCGGGGTATCCGACGTGAGCGGTGCAAGACTGAGCCGGCGGATCGTTTCGACATCGGTGATCACGCCGCTCATCTTGCCGACGACCGTGTTCAGCACTTGCACGTTGGCCAATCGGTCGGCGGGAACTGTGGCATTCAGGAGTTCTGCGAGGATTTCCGCCGCACGGTTGTGATTCTCCGCCGCGTAGATGATCCCGGGCTTCGACGGGTCGCGCCGCTCGAGGCCATCGGCCAACAGTCTCGCTACGCTCGTTACGTCGCCCGCGTCATAGAATCGCACGCTGGGTAGCGCCGTCGCCATTTCATCCGCGACGGCAATCGCTTCGACCAACTCATCGCGATCGGATTCACCGGAGGGATCACACAATCGCACACCGTCGACCACCACTTGTTCGATGCGATCGGGGTGTGCAATGTTGATCGAATACCGACCGCCCCCCGCGCGCACGGCATCGACAAGCGCCGCATCGACTTCGGCAATCACATAACGATCGAAATTGCCCGAACAGTGCGCTTCGTACAGGAAGAGCGCGCTTTGAATCGGTCCGAATCCGAAACCGACGAACGTTTTCCCTCCGCGCAACACTTAGCCATTCCCCCCCGCAACGCGCAGCAGTTCCCGTTCGGCTTCGCGATTCCATTTGCCATTTTCCAGTTTTCCGATGACCGTCGGGAAGTGTTTGTCCAACTCGGTCAGAGGTATCAGGCCAACGTCGTGCAGCATCGGGTAAACGATGATCTTACCGGCCATGGTGCGGTTCTCCACTGCGGCGATGCCCTCTGTCGCTCCCGCCATGCCGCTGATCGCGTCCACAGATGCGTCGGTGTCGAGCTGATCGCCTTCGACCTTCTTCAACACGATGCGCAGGTCCTCGATCGTGGAACCGCTGGTACCGAACATGAAGCATCGCTTTTCGATGTAATCATCGACGTCCAGATCGTGCTTTGTCGGCGCGGGTATGCCGGCGAAGATGTTGATGATTGCGTCGTCGTCGGACTTCTGGATCGCGTCGGCGACCAATGCCCCCACAGGAGCCATCAACGCGAAATACGTGAACGTCTCGTCGACTGGTTCATTCTGCGGATTGACCAACCGCAATGCCACACCGTTTGCTTTCGCCATCGGTTCCGCCTTGGCCCGTAGCGATTCGATTCGCGGATCGTCGAAATCCGTACCAACGACACTCACCCCCGGCACTCCAAGGCAGACGTTGCGAATCACGTGCATCTGACCCATCGGCCCGCCCGCACCAACGATGAGGATTTTGTCGTTTTCGCGGATCTCGCCATCGGCCGGGATGTGTTTGTACGACTCGGCCGCGTCGTCACCCGTCGTACCGACCCAGCGTGTCATGCCGTAGTGGAGACGCCCGACGCCCACCGACACCAGTTCGCCAATTCGCTCGCCACCGAGCACGATATTGAAGATTGCGCCGGCGGTGAGTTTGTCGTTCAAACCATCGATGGTTGCCTTGTCGGATCCGAAGTAAACGATATCGTCGTAGCCTTCATCGGCAAGAGCGGCGACGTCAGTCGGCAGAACATTCTGCACCTCAGCCGGTTCGCCGTCCGGCGAATAGGACTCGGGCACGCCTTTCGCCTCGCGCCCGTCGGCCACGACGACCAGCAACCTGCCGCCGGCCTTGATCGTGTTACGCTCGCTGGTGACGTAGGAATCCTCGACGCATGCCCACGGTTCAACCAACGCCACGGCCGAGGCGCTTTTCTCCTCGCCCACTGGAAGCAGAAAACGGTCGCCATCCGGTGCGATGACCACGCGCTCGTCGAATAACGTGTATTCCTGCAAGCCGCCCTCGAAATTGTATCCAAACGCCGCATTGGAACCGGCCGCCGTCGGCAACTGACGGTAGTCGGCCTGCACAAGGTAACGCTCGCCGACCTTGTGATGCTGCACCTGATCGCCTACGGCAACCACCCGGCAGACGACTTCGTGCCCCGGCACCGTGGGTAGCGTGCCCGGAACAAAGCTCTGGATGCCTTTCAGAACGTCCGGTTCGATTCCACCGACGATCTCGGTCTTCCGCACATGCTTGTCGAACTGCTTGAGCAGTTTCAAATCGGAAAAGCACAGCCCGACGGCCTCGACCTTGACCAAGATCTCGTACGGCCCAGGCGTCGGCACCGGCTTCGAGGTATTCAATGTCAACTCGTCAGGACCAACGAGCTGCACCGCGTGTTGAGTTTCCGGCAATGTCACCGTCTCTGCTGTCATGATTCACGACTCTCTTCCGAAACAAACGTTCCCAGGCAATCATCCGTGTGTTTCCATCCGTGTGCGCAAGCAAGGCGGAACCGTTCCGCACACGGATGGGATCAACTCAGCATCACTTGCCCGCCCGTCACTGGCAGGGCCTGACCTGTCTCATATTGTTGCTCGATTAGATAGTAGATCGCTTTCATCACGTCTGCCGTCGTGCAGCCGCGGCCCATCGGCACTTTGGCTTCGTAGGCGCGACGCACGTCGTCGATGCTTTTCGCGCCCGGCACCTTGCCGGTTCGCAGGTACTGTACGAACAGGCCGTTTTCCGGGTCGGACCATAACGGGCCGTCGAAGAAATTGCCGGGGCAGATGG
>JACKQG010007768.1_pt1 | contig 10670 bp, 2 predicted proteins | sample 8237621 | NCBI WGS metagenome assembly JACKQG01 (sample SAMN15677084, study PRJNA649215) | marine metagenome | biome: marine; feature: Black Sea; material: saline water; isolation source: suspended particulate matter (SPM) from the Black Sea western gyre | collected 2013-06-09/2013-06-10 | depth... | reverse complement strand
ACTGCACGGACGACTGGGTTGATCTCAACCAAAATGACGATGCTTTTTTCCTCAAGGATTCCTTTGAAGGTCGATCCGTCCCTTTTCGTTTCAAAGCCCCCTCGCAGTTTTACATCGGACCAGCCGTAACCCGTTACAAGAACCTCGTTGGTTATTGGTCATTAAACGAGGGTTCGGGGACATCCGCGGCAGATGCAAGTCCTGCGCAAACCGAAGGCTCAGTCTTGGGTGCGGCTTCTTGGGGAAGCGAAAAATTTGGAGGCGGCTTGATCCACGATGGCATCGACGATGCCGTATCCATTGATCCTTCCCTCTTAAATGAAGTACATAAAAGTGCATACTCGATCTCGCTATGGCTTAAGCCGAATCTGGAAGTGGATACCTCCACAAAGAATTCTTTTCTCGCAAGAGGCTACAACAATGGCCAAAACGATAACTATTTCAACGACATCAACAACTTCTTTTCCCGACTGCATGACGGTCAAAAGATATGGACAGCCGAAGACCTGCATATTGAAGGTGACGCCGAGTTCAAGAATGCCGGCGTAGGTATCAACCAGAACGACAATTACATGTTCCTTGCACTTAGTACTTTCGTGGTACCTGAAGATGGCGACTACGGTTTCAGATGTCTTAGGAAAGATGATCGAGCTACAATCTGGCTCGACCTTGATAAAAACAATCAATTCGATTTGACCGATAAACTTGGTGGAAACAACAATTTCACCAAGGATCCTGTCCCTCTCGTTGCAGGAGACAAGCACCTTATCGCAATCGCGCATGCCGAATGGGGAGGCGGGTCAAGAATCGAACCTTGGATACGCACACCTTCCTTGCCGTGGACGAAGATTAACCCTGCAGACCCTAATCAAGATGGTTTCTGGATTCTAGATTCCGCTAGTCCATGGGGTAACATCATTACTCCCACTTCACTTCACAAAAATATATTCCAACGCAACGGAGAAGGACTTTCCCTCGCCCCGGGGAATGTTTTGAACATGACTCATTTAACAAGCACCGGTACGGTTTCCGCAGTTGCCACCACATTGGCACCTTCCGGTGCTTGGCGACATGTCGTAGGCGTTTTCAGCCCCTCGGAAGACAAGGTTAAGATATATGTGGATGGCAACAAGAGCGGTGAAGCAGACATACCTTTCGGTGCAACTCCTCTTGATATTCCTGCCATTAATTATTGGCGGTTGGGAGGTGGCGGTGGTGGAACCATATTCAATGATTATCTTACTGGTGAAACCGACGACCTTCGCATATACGACATCGTATTGTCTGATAGCGAAATCGCATCGATCTATAACGCCGGTTTATCGGATTTGAATGTCCCTCAAGCTGCTTTTGTCTCACAAACTATTTATGATGAAGGCGATTCCACTAACGGTCTCGGAGTGAAATTCGACAGCGGCATTCTCTCAGCAAAAATAAACGGTGCCGGAAATAGCTTAGAGCAAACTCACGTGATCGACCTCGCCGACGACCGATGGCACCACGCGGCAGTCACGTTCGGTGATTCTCCCAAGGCATTCAAGCTATACGTGGATGGAGCAATAAGCGGTAGTTCTCAACTTTTCGGCTCCGCCATCCTGCCTGCCCACGCCGATCCTCCTGCCATAGGCAAGACTATCGGCACAGCCGTTTTCAACGGCCTAGGAAACTTCAAAGGCTTATTGGATGAGTTTCGTATTTATGACCGAGGGCTCACCCAAGAAGAAGTGACTCAGGTATACGATGGAGACATGATTAATACAGGTGTTGTATCTCTACACGCCATCGAACTGCCCCAAATCGTAACCACGCCTGCCACCGATGTTTTTCCCGAAAGAGCTACCCTCAATGCAAATGTACTTTCCACTGGTGGCGTAATTACTGTTATCGACGAAATTCGAGATCTTACCTTCAATGCCGGTACTGCACCGGGAATAGTCGGGTGGTACTCCGCATCGGATATGGATGGGGATGCTAAGGATGACCTCGGTTTGACCTATCGGAACGGAGCAGTGGTGACGTCATGGAAGGATTCTTCCGGTTTCATGCGCGATATGGTTTCATCCTCGGGCGATCCGACCTACTCGATGTTTGGCCTGAACGGGAAGCCGGTTGTCAGCTTCGATGGTGATGATAAAATCTGGTCTAACGACAATTACGATTTCCTCACCAATTCGGGTTACACGATCTTCTCCATTGCCCGTTACACGGGTGGAGACAGCGAGCGAGTCATCTCTTCACGAAGCACGAACTGGCTCTTTGGTTACCACCAAAATCGGATTGGCCGATGGTACGCAAACGGCTGGATCGACTACGGCACAACCGCAGACACCCAATGGCATATGGTTGTCGGTCTGATCGAAAAGGCAAACAACCCCAAAGCTTGGTTGTGGCTAGATGGGCAGCTCCGAGCAAACGGTTCCAATGGCTCCAACAACACCAATTTCAGCCCGGGTCAGTTACAGTTTGGCGGTTATGGGACGGGAACAGGAGAAACTTCCAAATGCGAGGTGGCCGAGGTCATGATCTACAAAGGCATGCTAAGCGACAAGGACCGTCAAGCGGTGGAAGCTTACTTAGCTTACAAATGGGATTTAATGGACACCGTTCTGGCCGCAAACCACCCTCACAAGTCCGCCAATCCATTTACAGGTATAACTCGTGTCTACGAAGTTAATAATGAAGGTGGAGACGATCCGGTAGTTAAAATTTACTGGGGCGAGACAAATGGCGTAGAGAATCTTACAGTCGACGCCAACAACTCGGCAAATTGGGATCAGGTCGCCGTCATCAACGAAGGACAACCCGTTGGACTGGGACCCGTTTCGACAGAACTCAGCAATCTCGAAGCCGACAAGCGTTACTTCTTCCGAGCTCATGCAGAAAACATTGGCGGCAGCTATTGGTCACCCTTGCATAAGTTCTTCACCGCGAGTGACTCTCGGCTTACAAAGTATACCTTGGACGGGTTGGTGTTTTGGCTGGATGCGAATGATATCGATGGGGACGGAGAATCGGACAACATCCTCCCCGACCAACCGATCGGCAAGTGGACGGACAAGTCAAAGAGCGGGCAAAATGCAACTCAAACAGTGGGTGGTTTCCGCCCCATTTACATTACATCATCCTTTGATGGGCGCCCAGCTGTGCGTTTTGCTTCAGGCGAATATTTAAACGTCGGCACCCTTCGTGCTGAAGTCGGAGGCGTTCATGCGTTCGCGGTGGCTAAAGGGGGAGGAGTGGCAATAGGTGCCGACGATGGTTCCTCGGGTTGGACTCTGGATGTCAAACCTGGCTCGCGTTTAGCTTCATACAACAACGAATCTACAAACATCGATCGAGTGTCCGTCGGGAATGATCCTGCCACAGGTTATGGACAATTCATTGGCGACATTGCGGAGATCCTCGTATTCGATCGTTTTTTGCCGGAGGCTGAAGTTCAGATGGTTGAAGGTTACCTTGCCCACAAATGGGAAGTTACGGATGATCTCGTCGGCAATTCTTACAAGGTAAAGCAAGATCTCGAGCTTTACTTCAACTTCGAAGAAGTGGATGGTTCCAATGTATATGACAGTTCCCCAAAAAACCGACAAGGCACCTTAATTAACATTGCCGATGCCGACTTGCAGGTTTCCGGCCAGTTCGGTTCCGGCATCCGAGTTCCCGGAGGTAATTCAAATATTTCGCTGGGGGTAAACGAAGTTCCGATGGGATCAAACTGGACTGTTTCAGCATGGTTCACCGCACCTCTGACAGATACCGGAACCCTCCTGCAGCATACGTTGGTTGCCGCGACTTCAAACGATCGCCATGTAGTGTTTGACGCAGCAGGCGATCGTCAGCTTGGAGTATATAATACACTCAACGGCTTTACCGGTTCGGGCTTCACTGCCAACACCCTCTCGACTGGCTGGCATCATCTCGTTGCCGTGGGTGACGTCGACAACGCCAAGACTGTCTTTTACATCGACGGAAATCTCGTTGGAGAAAGTAGTCTAGTAGCCAAGAACAATGTTGGCGTGATAGGAAATTTCGAAGCGGGCGATGAACGATTCACCGAAAAGCTGGACGAACTTCGAATATATTCTCGAGCACTGACCACCTTGGACGTATCCGAACTGTACGGTAGCGGGAACGGAGATTTCGGAGGGCATCCGTATCAAGACGGTCCTCCTTCATTCGACAATCGACCGAAGATTCAGTTGCCCATCATGCCCTTGGCTCACTGGAGCTTCGATGAGAACAACGGCACGATTCTGACAGATGCCTCGGGCAATGGTAAAACGGGTACGCTTCTCAATTTCGAAGATCCCGTGGAAGCTAGACAAGCTGGCAGGGAAGGTCTTGGCGTAAAATTCGATGGGGTGAATGACGTAGCCACTATCGAGTCTCAGACCGCATTCGGACTTTCAGCTTCTTTCGCCGTCACCTTTTGGGCTAAAACCTCCGACTTGAATGCCCACCTTTTGAGAAGCGGACAATTCCGAGTAGAAGCTCTTGACGGTTTCGTAAGAGGTCGAGCGTTCATTGGACCCGCTCTAACGCAAGGAAGTTGGAAAAGCACGGATTGGACACCCTTCGCATTGGATGAATGGTATCATTATGCCCTCAGTTACGATGGAACAAAACTTAGGCTATTCCTCAATGCTGCGGAGGCTACCACAGCAGTGCCTACTTCCGGCATTCTGGATTGGGAAGGTACTGACAATAGCCTCTATATTGGCGGCATGCCTTCTCAATCTCCAATGACCGATGGTGTATTCGACGATTTCAGAGTATTCAACCGAGCTCTTACCATCGAAGAACTTGATGCAGTTTACAATCTACGAGATTCCGCACTGGTTGCTAGATATGGAATGGACTACTCTTATCAAATCACGGCCACAAAAGGTCCCACCGATTTCAACGCTACCAACCTGCCCCAAGGGCTTGCCGTTGACTACGCCACTGGGATCATTTCCGGAAGACCCGAAGCTACTGGTTCTTTCAATGTTCAAGTAACCGTGGGAAACCCCTCCGGAATAGACACGGGAACCATAAATTTAGAAGTGCTTCGAGGGAGACAAAGCATTTCATTTCAGCAAACTCTTGCGGGTTTGCGATATGGAGCCCCTCCCATTGATTTAAATGCATCCGCAACATCAGGCTTGCCGGTTTCATTTGAAATAGTATCCGGTTCGCAAGCAGTAGACCTCAATGGGAGTCGCTTGAGCATCAAAGGACCCGGCATGGTAGGCATCAGGGTTTCACAAGCAGGAAATGAAAACTGGTATCCCGCCAAAAATGTTTTGCGACGGATTCAAATAGGTAAGGCGGAACTCGTAATCAAGGCACATAACCAATTTCGTAAAACCGGCGAACCCAATCCAGACCTCACCTATGATCTTACTGGTTTCGTTAACGGAGAGAACAATAGTTCACTCTTAAGTCCGGTGGATATAACCACCATTGCGAATGTCGGCAGTCCTGCTGGAGCTTATAAAATCATACCTGAGGAAGTTAATGCCTCCAATTATTTCTTCACCTACTTGAGCGGAGTGCTTACCGTAAGCGACAAGAAGTCACAAATTCTCATCTTTGATCAGAATTTGACAAATGTAGCCGCCGACTCTCTCCCATTCCAGTTACTCGGAAATTCATTCGATGAAGATGGGAATGCCACTCTACTTCCACTCCTGTACCAAATAGAAGATACAAATATCGCCCGACTTCGAGTCACTGCGCAAGACAACCTGATAGCCTATTGGAAGTTTGATGAAAATCTTTACAACTCCGCTAAAGACGAACGCGGTAATTACAATGGCACTCTTGTGAACCTTGTTAGTACCGGAAACGGCAAAGCATGGACTAAAGGCAAGTTCGACAACGCGATTTCCTTGGGAACGCCAAACGGATACGTTCACCTCGGTGGTGTTCCTCTAAAAGAAGAATTCACCATCAGTTTGTGGGTTAAACCTGAAGATACTTCTACCGATGGGGCGGTAATTCTGTCCAAGGACAATATTGTCCCGATGCAAGTTTTTCGGATAGAGCAAAATGCCACGGATGGTTTCGTTACGGCAACTTTCCACCAAGATGGAAATGCCAGTACTGTAAAAATATCCTCCTCGACCCCCATCCTAACCAACGACAAATGGACTCACCTTGCACTAGTTTACAGTAAGGATGCAAATGGATCCCTTCTTCTATATGCAGACGGCAACAAATCAAGCGAACTTACTGGGGTTGCTATAAGCGGCATCAACCTAGCAAGCAGACTATCAGCTCTGTATGTCGGAGATGCTTTAGCTTCAATGTCCGGGAAGGTGGATGACCTTCGTGTGTATGACTCTGCACTCGGAGATTCGACAATTGGTTAAATTCAAGAGGAAACGGTGGGAGAATAAGAAAAAGTGGGACTAATAAGCGCGGGCACAACAAAAACAACAGCACGACAAGCTGGAAATGATGATTATGAATCTGCGTTGCCCGTGGACAATTACATGACGGTCTGGAAAGTTCCTCAAACCATCACTTTTGAGGCGATTCATGATCACTCCGTCGGCGACTTCCCCTTTACTATTTCCGCATATTCCAGCTCGGGGCTCCCCGTGTCATTTACCACATCCGACCCGGCACTTGCCACGGTGGCAGGAAATACTGCAAGCGTACATGGACCTGGAGTCGCGACTCTCACTGCATTGCAAACAGGAGACAACCGATATGAAATGGCAACCTCCGTGACCCAATCCTTTACCATAGGTTACGGTAATCTTTTCAGTGATTCAGCTCCCGGACTGAAACTCTGGTTCGACGGCAACGACGTCAATGGTGATCAATATCGCGACGAGCCTACCGACTTCCTTCCGGGCAACAAAATCAGTCTTTGGGGCGACAAATCCGGAAACACTAACAATCCCATCCAAGGCAACTCGAACAACATGCCTGTCTGGCAGCCCAATACTCTCAATGAAAAAGCAGTCGTGAGATTTGATCAGAGCGAATCCTTTGACATAGACAATGAAGTTCCGGCAGCTCGTGTCATTTTCCTAGTCCACAAACAAAACGGCATCGGGTCGTCTAAAGTTCTGGGTGGAGATATTAGCACCACCGACGCTTACGGTTATTTTGGTCTTCATCGAGAAACCGCAGGCGTAAATCTCAAATCGAACATCAGCAGTTCGAGTTGGTCCGTCAATGCTCTGCGGGTAACTCCCGGTAGCCAATCCCTGTGGATCGATGGTGAAGTAATTGAGGCAGGTGGAGTTAATGGGGAAGTACAAGCATTAGACAAGGTCGGCAACGGATTTACTGGCGAAATCGCCGAAGCCCTAATCTATAATCAGGATGTAAATTCCGTAAACCGTCAAAAGATCGAGGGCTACCTTGCCCACAAATGGGGAATCACCGACTCACTCTCTTCCATTCATCCATTCCGTTCGACCCCGCCAACCTTCGGAGGTTCTCAAACGATCACTTTCCCTCCCTTGGTGGAGAAGGCCGTTGGTGATTCTTCATTCCCTCTCACCGCCTTCGCATCTTCAGGCCTTCCGGTATCCTATGTCTCTTCGAATCCGAATGTTGCTGTAATTTCCGGTACTCTCGTGACCGTTATAGATGCGGGCACCACGACCATCACCGCCATGCAAGTCGGCGACGACCGTTATGACCCAGCTCATCCGGTTAGCTTGCAATTGCATGTAATTCCACCAGTCACCAAGGACGATCAAAATATCACATTCGTGCCCATAGTCGTAGAAAAGACTAGGGACGACCCACCATTCCAATTGATCGCGAGCGCAATTTCTTCCGGCGAACATCATCCAGTTTTCAGTCTGCCGGTTATTTTCACAGTTGAATACGGCCATGCTTCAGTCGACTCATCTGGTGTCGTAACTCTTGATGGAATTGCCGGAGAGATAAGTATCACTGCAAATCAAAGTGGGAGTGCTTACGTGCATGCCGCCACACCCGTAAATCATGTCTTCCAAGTGACGACAAAACAAAGACAGGAAATACGATTTCCAAATACGGGTGAAAAAGGTGGTGTGCGAGATATGCCCATGAACCATCGGGCCTTTATTCTTCAAGGGGTCTCTTCGAGCGGGGGAATACCCTTGCAAATAACCAGTTCCAATTCCACTCGTGTCAGGGTAGTGGACGGACATCGCGTTGTTCCCGTAGGAATTGGAACTGTTGAACTTAGCATCACTGCCCCGGGGAATGACCAGTTCGTTCCAGCCCCTCCCGCGACCCGTTTGCTGACAGTTGTCAAGCCAACCCAAAAGGCATGGATTGACTTTCGGCGAGGAGATGTACGTTACGATGGCACGAGGGAACGATTCGTACGACGACTAATAGCTCGCGAAGGTCTATCCGAAGTGGAGGCGAAGAAGGTTTTCGATGAGGATTACAGCGATTCCGATGGGGACGGCTTCAGTAATCTATTCGAGCGAGCCATTGGTTCGGATTCTCTTGGTCCTGACAACTGGAAAGACTTACCATTTCGTGGCCAGTTGAACACCAGTAATCAAGCTATCTCCATCGTTAGATTCAAGTCGCCCCTAGAGACTACTGATGAAAATTTCCAATACCATATCGAAAAAAGTACTGATTTACGAACATGGACTAGTTCTGGATTCAAGTCGTCCCCACGCAGAGTCGATTTAGGTGGTGAAATGGAACGCATAGTCTTCGAAACCGATGCACCTCTTCCTTCCGGTGGTCGTAATTTCCTTCGCCTCCGTATTACCACTCCTTAAACCACAGCCGCATGGGTGCATTCTGCACCTCGGGAGGATTCCCGAGATCACGAATAAATATGAAGCTCAAAACAGTACTGCTCGTATTTATTTTACTCATGCCCTGCTTCGGTTCTGCCAAGAAACAACCGAACATCGTTCTCATTATGGCCGACGATATGGGCTACGAATGTCTCGGAGCCAATGGTGGAGCAGACTACAATACGCCTTTCCTCGATAATCTCGCCCAAGGGGGCATGCGATTCGAACACGCCCACTCTCAGCCCATTTGCACACCAAGTCGCGTAAAAATCATGACCGGCATATCGAATGCCCGCAACTATGTCAGATTCGCTCTTCTCGATCCACGAGCCACCACCTTCGGCAACCTCGTAAAGAAGGCTGGTTACAAGACATGCATCGCTGGAAAATGGCAATTGGAAGGCGGTTTCGAGGGACCGAACAAGTTTGGATTCGACGAATATTCCCTTTGGCAACTAACTCGCCGCCCGAGCCGTTATCCGAACCCCGGACTGGAAACAAATGGAAAAGAATTTAATTACGATAAAGGAGAGTATGGTCCCGATCTCGTTAGCGATTATCTTTGTGACTTCATGGAACGGAATAAGGAAGGCCCGTTCCTCGCCTATTACCCCATGATCCTTCCCCACTGGCCCTTTCAGCCGACACCCGACAGCAAGGATTGGGACCCCAAGGAAACCAAGGAATGGCCAAAGAACAAATGGAACAAACCTCACTTTCAGGACATGGTGACCTATGTGGATAAAATCGTAAAGAAGCTAGTCACCAAGATCGATGATCTCGGAATACGGGAAAACACTCTCGTTATTTTCACCTGTGACAATGGCACCTACACAGGCATTACCTCCAAAATGAAAGATGGAACGATCGTCAAGGGCGGCAAGGGTTCGATGCCGGACGCCGGCAACCGCGTTCCCTTCATCGCTAACTGGCCGGGCACGATAAAGTCCGGCCAAGTCAGGCAGGAAATCATAGATTTCTCCGATATCCTCCCTACCCTGTGCGATACAGCAGGATATGAAATACCGCCGAACCTGAAGATCGATGGTCGTAGCATTTACCCTCTCCTCACAGGTTCCAGCTACGAACAGCGGGATTGGATATACTTATGGTACGCTCGTAACGGTGGACCCAAAGGACAGGAATTCACCCGCGACCAGCGCTACAAGCTCTATGGTGACGGGAAGTTCTACGATCTCTCGAAAGACCAATTGGAAAAACATCCTTTGTCCCAACATGCGCTCAAAGAAAGCGACTCCATCGCCTACCGAAAATTGGCCAAGGCGCTTTCCGGTTACAAGGGAATCCGCACCATAACTAGCACCAAGTTACCGGGTGAGCCAAAGAGAAAAAAGGACAATACGAAGAAGAAGTGAAGTTGCTTGGACCAAGCTGGAATGAAACTAAACTCTACGCTAGGCTTGCCTCACTCTTCATTATTCCATGTGCAAGTTTGCTGATCTCCACAGCAGACTTCCCCGATTCACCGAACATCCCAGCAGACCTTGCAGATTACTCCAATAACCGAAAGTGATTTCGGGTAAGATTTGGCCGCCCTCAGCACAGTCAGATGGTCTACGGTATACGGTCTTTTTCCAAAGGAAATGGAGAGTTCCGACTCTGTCCGAGTTACCCCTCGGGAGTGTAACCGAGAACAATGTCGAAGCGACCAGCAACTTCGTCGATCTTGGATCCGGCAATGTTCTTGAGGTCAACTTCCACCGAAGCCTTCACCTTCGCATCGCGAAGGCTTTTAAAGATAAAGTCCTTGGCGTTTCTCGGATCACCTTTGACGTAGCATTGAGTAGTGAATTTCTTATGTCCTCTCGTTTTCACTGCGACATGAATGTGAGGAGCTCGTCCAGGATAGGGTTCGGGCTTGATCGTACGAAAATAATATTCACCGGTCGA
>JACKQG010007767.1_pt1 | contig 10670 bp, 6 predicted proteins | sample 8237621 | NCBI WGS metagenome assembly JACKQG01 (sample SAMN15677084, study PRJNA649215) | marine metagenome | biome: marine; feature: Black Sea; material: saline water; isolation source: suspended particulate matter (SPM) from the Black Sea western gyre | collected 2013-06-09/2013-06-10 | depth... | reverse complement strand
TACGAGAAATGGGTTCTCGCTGTCCATCATCTCGATCGATTTTTGAGCGTAGTATGCGTCATCGTAGTTGAGTAAGCCGTTGTCCTGCTGGCGCCCGAGGAAAATGAGTAGGGACAACAGAATGAGAATCAGAATTTGCTGAGTTCGATTGTCCTGCCAGTTTTGCAAAACCTACCTCACAGTTATCGCGAACACCGTTCGTCAGGATTGATGGAATTGGATCATAGCAAAAATGAGGACGCAAGCGAATCATCGCACAGCATAGTCAGAAACTGGAGCGTGAAGTCGAGAACGGTGAACCCCAACAGCTTGCCACTCCGGTTCGAGCACTTACCGAGAGTTTTGGCGGAACTATGAAAGAATGTCACAGCGAAGGGGAAAAGGCGTATACTTTGTGTCACCCCGATTAAATTCAAAAGATCTGTGGCCTCAACTCCCCTCCGGTAGTTCGGAAACCAGGCCCCGGTCATCGAGAGGAGATGGACTTGAATAAGCAAGCCCTGATTTCCCTGCTTCTAATGGCATCCTTTGGTTTCGGAAACCTTGCATGGGCCGAAACCCCCGCGACGCTCTATGAAACTTTCATTCCTGGTTACACGATTCCACATGCACGAGACATCGCCGTGGATGATGCAGGCAATGCTTACCTCATCGGTTCTGAATATCAGGACGGCCAGCATCTAGATCTGTTGGTGTTCAAGATTGATGCACTCGGCAATCTGCTTTGGACGCGGTACATCGTCGGGAACAATCACGACTACGCGACGGGAATCGCATTGAATTCCAGCGGCGATGTGTGGGTGACTGGATGGACGGATTCCAGCGACTTCCCCATGGTTGATCCCATGGACGGGACCCTTACTGGTTTCCGGGACGTCTTTCTCATGAAGCTCGATCCCGCCGATGGACACATCGTCTACAGCACTTTCATCGGTGGGGACTATGCTGATGCGGCCCAGAGTATCGCCATTGGGCCGAACGACGAGATCTACCTGACCGGCGAGGCCGGTTCCACGGATTTCCCCACAACGCCCGACGCCTATCAGCCGGGACCGAGTTTCCCCGAGTACTTCTACCAGGACGCCTTCATCGCCAAGCTGTCTCCCACAGGAAATGAGATTCTCTACAGCACATACTTCGGTGGCACTCATGACGACTGGGGCGACCATATTGCCTTGGACGCCCAGGGCAATATCATCATTGCCGGGCGAAGCGAGGCCGACGATTTTCCCCTGGTGGATCCCTATGACTCGATCCCCAACGATACCTTCATCAGCAAGCTTTCCGCCGATGGAAGCACCCTGTTGTTCAGCAGCTTCTTCGGTGGATCGGATTATGACCGCCTGATCGACATGCGTTCAGACGGAGCCGGAAACCTATACCTCGCCGGCGGAACACGCTCAGTCAATTTCCCAACATCCTCCGGCGCGTACCAGGAAAACTTTGTAGGGTCAATCAATGGTTGTGAAGTTCCTTTCGGCGCGGATTACAATTGCGAGGACTTCTTCGTCAGCAAGCTCTCCACAAATGGAGATGGTTTGCACTGGAGCACTTTTATAGGGGGAACCCGAGTGGAGTTCGCCAAGGGAATCGACTTCGATAGCCAAGGCAACGCCTATGTTGCCGGCTACACGAGCTCGGATGACTTTCCCATGTATCCAGGAACCTTCGGTGCAGCCATTGTGGTCTGCAAGCTGAGCGATGAAGGCAGCGAACTCGATTGGGTGCACAGCGTCGATTCCGGATCGGCCAATCGGGGCAACGGTATAGCCTTGGACAGCCAAGGCGACATCTACTTCACGGGAACGGTGGGTGTGCCCGCGAGCATCTATGTGAGCAAGCTACAAGGTGATCGCGTTACCGCCATCGACGATGGCCCGGCCAGCCATGCGGGCTTGCTGCTCGCTGCGAACTATCCGAACCCCTTCAATCCGAAGACGAACATTGCTTACACGATTCCCGAAGGTTCGGACAATGCCCGGGTGAGCCTGGGCATCTACGATGTGGGCGGGCGCTTGCTCAAGCAAATGGTGGACGGGCCACAGTCTCCAGGCAGTTATGACATAACCTGGGATGGCCGGGACGAGGGCGGCCAAGAACTGAGCGCGGGTGTTTATTTCTATCGTCTTCGTTGGGGGCAGGTGGAACTTTCAAAGTCCATGGTCATGGTGAAATGATCACATGCACTCATTAAAAAACCGGCGACCACCCCGGCCGCCGGTTTTTTCGTAATGCGATGCCGCCTACTTGAGAAGCAACATTTTCCGAGTGAGCAACTGGCCTTCACTGCTCAGCCGGCTGAAGTAAATGCCACTGGCCACGGGCTTGCCCTTGGCATCGCGTCCTTCCCATATGACCTCATGATGCCCGCCATCCATGACGCCCTTGATCAGGGTGTTCACCCTGCGTCCGGTTACATCGTAGATGGCCAGTTCCACCTCGGCGCGGCTGGGCATATCGAAACGCAAGGTTGTCTTTGGATTGAAGGGGTTGGGGAAATTCGCCCCCAGGGCCAAGCGCGCGGGCAACAGCTCTTCCGCGTCCGTAGCGATGGGAATGAAAGCCGTGAGCAGGAAGTCATCCACGCCCGCTTCCACCAGTGACGGATTCGTTTCATCCGAGGCGACAAAGCGAATTTGCACCTGACCCGTGAGAGGAATGAACAATTGCAGCGCGAAGCTTTTCTGCACCCATTCCTCAAGAGAGTTGTTGTCGTGCTCCAGTGAGACCCACTGAAGACCATCGGCAGTGACTTCAACATCCCAATAATCTTCAGCAGGGTTGTTGCCCTCGTCATTGGTGTACCAACGCCAGTAGCTGATGTTCGCTTCGGTCGCACCGGCTAGATCGAAAACAGGACTTAGCAGGGTGGTCTTCCCGCCATCAACATCGGCCTCGCCTGCCGTTCCGCCGACGCTACCCTGCCCGGTGATGAAGCAAGTGACGCCGGGAACGGCGCTGTGGTCGTCTTCGGGTTGAACCTGAACGGTTTCGTAGATGGTGCCGTTAGGATCAACTCGCGTCCAGATGCCGGTCGAGGCGTCATCACCCTGAGCGCCAACGGTCCATCCGCGATCGCTTTCGATGTCGTCGAACCAACCACCCACGGGAAGGAACAGGTCGAGGAAAGAACTGAATCCCGAATCGTTACCCAGGTGAAGCCTGAAACCAATGGTCTTCGGCTCGGGGCAAAGGGGATTGATTTCAATCTCGAAGGCATGAATGGTCGACTCCCCGCCCTGCGGCAGGTATTCGCAATCAGCGTTGCCGTCGAGAACGGTGGCGTTCATGTCCATGGTACTGAGAGTCGCCGCGAGATCATGAGCATCGGAATGACCGACATTCCCAACCTTGACGCGCAATGTAATGGTCTCGCCTGCGTCGGCAGTTCCGCTACCGTCGCCGAAGGGCAGATCGATCACTTCGATACCACGGGTTTCTAGTACGGGTGCCTGCGCCGTTAGTTGGAAACTGCCGTCCCAACTGCTTTCACTGCTGGTGGCGGTGAAATCGATGAGAATAGAATGCTCGTCGGGAACGTTCCCCGCAACTTCTACCATGAAGGGATCCAGGTTGCTTCCGAATCCACCCGAGGGAATGTCGGGGAAGGCACGCGTGCCTTCGAGAATGCTTAGGTAGGAATCATCCGTGCTGATTTCAACGCTGATGCCGGTAGTGATTTCGATGCCAACATTTTCCAGGCTCAGTTCGATGCCTGCAGATTCAGCTTCATCGAGCATTCCGTCATCATCGCCGTCGGGGTCGAGCACAGTGGCGTCGGCGTATATAAGATAGGGGCCATCCGGCGGCACTACCGGAATTTCCATACGATAGCGATAGTGATTCTGCTGGGTTACGGTTACCACAACGTTGCTTCCTGGAATTTGGGAAGGAAGCGCCACGTTCACCGGGAAGCCGGTGGCCATGGCCGAACCCAGGTACTCGCCGTCACGGGAAACGCCGATGAGGGCGCCCGCATCGGCGGATACGCTGAAATAGTCCAGACCCACCAGCAATACGTTGTCATGGCTCACAGTCAGATCCTCGGGCATTTCCGAATAGACCGATGTGTAGGCGTCTCCATGATGATGGAAAAGATGATGCGTGATGACCTTGTCGCCGGTGTTGTAGGGCCAACTGGACGCCTGCAGGTAGATCTTTCCATAAGCGTTGGCGAAGGCGGGCAGTAGATTGTGTGGCCCGGTTACGCCATAGCCCGGATCGAAGTCGGGCCAGAAGTAGTCGAACATTCCCCATACATAGGTGTCGTTCACGAAGGAATAGGAAATTTCCGAGGCGGCAATGAGGCCCAGGGCGCCCTGTGCATGACGATGGAAGGCCTCGGTGAAGCACTCGCTGCTCCAGTTGTATTTTCCGGTCAAGCAATTGATGGAGAAAACGAAAGTTAGGTCCTCATTGCTGAGACCCGACAGGTTTGAGGTCGAGTATGAAGGCTCACCCCAACCCGATTCGTATCCATGGTCACGATGCTGAACTATGAAGCTGCCAGCATTGATGTCGGCATTCAATCGAGTTGCGTTGCCGCCCCAATCATTGAGATGTCCCGGCGTTGCGGGAAGGTAGCCCAATCCGTTGGGTCCGAAATAGTTCACAACCGTTGAAGTGTTGGTGGCGGTGGACCAGCTGGTGCCCGGCGTGCCGTCATAGATGGCGTATTCACGCACCGGAGTCTTGCCGTGTTCGTTGGCCAGGAATCCAAAGAGCACTTCATCGCAGAGGATGAACCAGCGTTCAGTTTGCCATCCGCCCGCGATGACGGGGTTGTCATAGAAGCCCTGATTGGTGGGGGGATTTCGTTCATACTCGATGGCCTTGCTTACGAGGTGGGCCAGCTCGGTTTCGTCTCGCACGCAGAGTCGCGCATGGGCGATGTCGGGAAGATTGTCCCCGTTCACGTCGGCGAAAATGTTATCGCTGACGCAGTAGCTGTTCCAGATGGGCGAGACTACGCTGGTTGAGGTGCTGCCGTAGTCGCCGAGCAGCATGAAAGCTGAAGGTGGAACATCCCAGTTATCGTAGGCATCGTTGATAAAGCTTTCGATAGCGCTGATGGTGTTTCCGCCCACGTCGGCGCAGGTCACGACTCCCGCGCGGATTCCCTGCTCACAACGAAAAACACGTAGACTGTCGGCCCAGGCATGGAAGCTGGGATCGTCGGGGCAAATGATGAGGTATTCATAGTCGAGAGTCCGCGCTCCGGCATTAGCTAGATTGAAGTCGACCTCGGGAAGTGATGCCGAGTTCAAGAAGGTGGATCGCAGGATCGGATCCCAGTGGCGACTGCGGTATCGATCGCGGCCGAAGTGTCCTTCGCCATCTTCAAAACTGATGTTGAACCTTATGTCACGAATCACGGTGAGTTCACGGCTCACGGGGTTGTACTGGAATGGCGTGACACCCAGCATTACGGCATCCACACCACGCAGGGTCGTGCCTTCGCTGATCTTCACGGGTTCGGCCGGGTAGACCGCATCCAATGACCAGATGTCCATGTCCTTGCTGAAGTCCAAGGGCCCGTCCTCATCTTCCCGGGGCAGGCGGAAGGCCGGTACCAGGTTGATGTTGTTGGAAGTCTCGCTGCGAATCTCCAAGATTTCCAACTGCGCCCTCGCACCGTTTGGCAAGGCGATGAAGAAGCCTTGCCCGGGTAGATCCGGCGCGCCTGCATCGTTGGGGAGGAAGGCGCCGGGTAAGATGATCTTTCGCGCTGCCTCTCCGGTGATGCTCGTCTCTTCTAACTGCCAATCTTTCAAAGAGAAGACCAGCTCGAGACCGGAGGCGGTTTCGTTCAGGATCGTCAACCCCTGAGCGGCCCAGCTGTCGCTGTAGTGAATGCTCTCGGCCAAAGCTAGGGTGGTGAGGGAAAGAAGACAGGCGAGAGCGATGAGGGTCATCCGTTGAATAGAATTCCCGAGCATCTTTATCTCCTTGCTTGAGTCAAACTGGCGATTGGAATTTGGATTCACGCTAAAGAGTCTATCATTATTGATGTTAGGGATACAGATATTAAAGACCCGCTTTGCTGAATTCAAAGTGATAGGTGAGCTTCGCTCTTCGTCTTGGATCTCCGTTCGATATCTAGGGAAAAATAGACTTATGAGTGAAAATCTCAGCGGAGAACCTGTGGGTTGCGTGCTATGGAGGATGCGAAGGTAGGTTCGTAGAAATCCGCGATTGGGGATAGGTCATTTCACTCTATCGGTAAGTTTTGCTCCAACTGCTTTGAGTGGCACTCGTTCCGCTATCGACCATTTTGCGAGCTTGCTAGTTCTCTTTGGGGTTGGATTTTTCTTCCTCCTGGGTCGCGGGTCGCGTTCCCAGGCTAACTCCCGGAAAGCCGGCTTCTCGAATGATATCCAAGAGCTCTACCACTCGACCATGTTCCACGCCGGACTCTGCGTTGAGCAAAGCGCCACTTTCCGGATTATTCTCTCGGAAGGCGAGGAGTCGAGCCTTGAGCGATTCGAGTTCAACGGCTTCATCCTGCACAAAGAGTCGCCCGTCAGTGGTTAGCACAAGCTCCATGCTTCGCGGTCCATCCTGTTCCAGGCTGATCTCCGCCGTGCTTGAATCGGGAAGCATGAGCTCAAGTTCGGCCAAACGTTTGAAAGTTCCCGTGAGCATGAAGAAGATGATGAGCAAAAACAGCACGTCGATAAGCGGCGTAACACTCAAAGTTATTTTTTCTCGATGGCGCGTAGGTTTAAAGGCCAAGCCGCTCATGCGGAGCCACCTTCATTGTTGCCCTGACGCAGCCGCGCCAATAGATGTGTGGCGTAGGCTTCGATTTCCGCCACGAGGCCTTCCGATCTGGCCATGAGAAGGTTGTAGGCGACCAGCGTGGGGATGCCGATGGCGAGTCCAATGGCCGTGGTGAGCATGGCCTCGCTGATTCCACCTGAGAGCGCCTGCGGGTCACCGAGTCCCGCTTCCGAAATGGATCCAAACATTCGGATCATTCCCAGCACCGTCCCCAGGAGCCCAAGCAGAGGCGCGGCCTGAGCGATGGTGGCCAGCCAGACCAAGTGCTTTTCAAGCATCGGCGTCTTCTGCCGTCCCGTATCCAGAAGATTGTCGCGGGCAATCTCCCAAGATTGTCCAGCGTTCTCCAGGCCCGCACGCATGATGTCGGCAAACACACCTGGGTTGCGACGGCAGACATCAATGGCCAGGCTCATGTCCCGGCCTGGTGTCACCGATTCCACGACCTCAAGAATTTCCCGCGGCAGAACTCGCCCTCGACGCAGGGCGATCATCCTTTCGATGGTAATGGTCGCGGCGAGCAAACTGCATAGAGCCAATGGGTAGATCAGTGGCCCGGCGTCTTTCAGATAGTCCAACATCAGGGAGCTCCTCGGCGTGAGGGGTTCGGATTGTTCTGGTAGTGCGAGTAAATCATCTTGATTCGCAAGGTGAGGGTTTCCTCGGGTACGCGATCGGGAAAGTGGTCGTAGGGGCCTGCGGTTTGGATGGCGTTCACGCTGGAAATGCGCAAGCTTTCGTGTCCGGTTTCATCGAGCACATCGCAGCGGATGAGTCGGCCGTTACGACCGACTTCCAGCTCCACGAAGGTCCAGCCTTCGATCATGCCGAGGTTGAATGCATAGGGCGCATCCCAAACCCGCATGACCTTTCGTCGGAAGCTCTTCATCCATTCGCCGAAAACCCAGGCGGCCGTGTTCATGCTGACATCGCCCACCAATGAAACGCTGCCGTCTGCATTGGATAGTGCTTCCTGCTTGTAATCTTGAGCTTGGGGCGAAGGCGACATGGGATCTTCTTGTTTGAAGTCCCGATAAGCCTCAAGCAATTCGCCGCGCCGCGCTTCACTCTTGTCTACCTGGGTTTTCGCGGGTTCTTCGGCGGGAGGGGCCATATCGAGTTGGGGAATTTCCGTTCGCCCATCGAGTTGTGGGAGTGTCTGATCTTCCCGGCCTGATTCGGGATTGCGCGCTCGACTGTCCACATTGCTTAAAAACTCAGCAAGGTCGGGCGGCGTATCGGCTCGATCATCCGGTAGCTCGGTAAACTGACGGGGTGTCTTCGCCTCGGGCTCGGGCGCAAAAACAAACTCAATGGGTGGAGGAGCTGCCACTGCAACACGGGCCTCTGCCTCCGGCAGCGCTTCGATTGCCAGGAAGATGCCGAGGTGGAGCATGAGGGCCAAGAGGAACGCGCTGGACCAGATCCATTTGCTGGAAGTCGTAGGCATTGGGCTCATACTTGAATACCAGTTCGGTGATCTTCCGGCGAGGCCGTGGCTTACTTGGACAGTTCAAGCGGAAAAACGCGGCGCCGAGCCCAGCTTACGGCGCCGCCGGAATGCGATCGTGTGCTTAGTTGTTTAGACGCCCTAAGTTCCCACAAAGGTAACAGGATTAGGCTCATGCGTTCACTAAGTAAAAAGGCCGGGTGGGGATGGCCCACCCGGCTCAATAGATCGCTAGGCAGCGCCTAGTTGAGGTCGAGCTGCATGTCGTAAGTCACATCGTCCGCCCATGCCTTGTAGAAGAAAACTAGGTTGCCATCCGCGGTGATCTCCAATGTATCGGTAACGAAACTGTCGCCATAGTTGTTTGTATAGAACGAGGTCCCACCAGGTTCTTGGGCGTAAATCCGTTTGGATCCAATATGATCACCAGAATCAACACTCATGACGAATGTCTGTCCGGCAACAACGGGCATGGTGAACCAATCCTCATCCAGGTAACAAGCCCGAAGGCCCTCATGCAGGCCAGGTTCGATGGCAACGGCATCCTCTCGAAAATCATTGTCTTCGTATTGATCGTCAGCACAGGCTTCGGAGGAGCGAAACTCAAGATCGTAAAGGATCAGCTCTTCATCGTCGCTGCTGCTTAACTGGAGGTAATATGTTCCGGGATTGAAACTGAATCGAAATTGTCCTGGTGAATCCGGATTCGCGCTTCCACTGCTCCAGCTGTAGCTTTCTCCGTCATCACGAAACCATTCGAATCTCCACTCTAGGTACGTGCCCTCTTCCTGCTCAGGAAGAACGAGGTCAATGTTTGTGAATGCAGTGATTTTTTTAGGCTCTTCAAGCGAAAATCGATAGATGTCGATGTCATCGCCACAGGTTGAGAGCAGGGGTTGCACGATATCGATCTCGATTTCAGGCGCGGCCATGAAATCGTTGTTGGGTTCGAAACGATCGCCCAGACCTGTGCAGTCATAGGGGCCCGTATCAAAGTCAAAGCTCTGTCCCGCGAAGGGCAGGCCATCTTGATCAAGGATCCCAGCATTGAATCGAATGCCTATGTTGATCTGGGGAGGCAGTGGTTCCTGAGGCAATACGTAGACGGCGCGAAGATCCAAGGATGGGCGCAGAGTTTTGCCAAACTCCCTGGCAAGCAGTTGGATGGTCTCGTCCGTGAAAGTGGACGGATCCATGGGCCGATCGAAGGTGAAAGCGAACTCCGTGAGCATGCTCACATCTTCAGAGCCCTGGGCCGGGACGGCGGACACAATCACGGGCGGGCCGAGAGTGGTCACTGCAAGGTCGTTCGAAACATCACCGGCATTGCCCTCTTCATCCAAGGCGAGCAAGGCGTAGTGATAACTTGTTTCCATTTCCAGGTCTAAGATCGTGAAGTTTTCCTGGCTGCCCGCAACTGCGGGATCGGGTAGGCCCTCCACTGGCTCGGCGTCTTCCCAATTATGGGGCGTGATGACGGCGTCGGAAACTCGCAGTTCATAGCGACTGGCCCGTCCGTTGTTGCCATCGTCGCCGGGGGCGGTCCAAATCAAGGATAGTCGGTTCGCCCCAATGTCTGTGGCGGAGAGGTCATCCACCATGGCCGGAGCGGTTGAATCTGCGGGTTCCGCAGGATCGTCATTGCCGCAGGCCAGAAACAGGGACAGGGTCAGGGTGAGACCAATGACCAGGAATCGCTTCATCATCCAACACCTCCACATTTTCACAGTTACTTGACCCCATAGTTTTAACATGAGGAAACTGTTTTGCCAAGATATGCGGACGACAGGCCGATATTTAGATCAACTAGGGACGAATATCTGCCGATCAGAGAGGTGGACTCCTGCACCCAAGGCGGAAAACATGACGAATCAGAGTAAAAAGGCTGACCAGGAACACTGGGTATTGAAAAGCTACCAGGAGGCGGATTTCGTACTTCGGGGAGTTCCGGCGGTCGGATTCCTGAGGGAGTGTTGGGCCGGGAATGTGGCCTGCAAGATTCATGATCCGGATCGCGGTGTCTGGCAGGGCTCCCAAATCTGTGAAATAGGCGCTACCGAACTCAACATGGAATTGGACGGTCCGGATCGACTATCTCTGAGCCCCGGTCGCGTCTATCTGGTTTCAATCTCCATAGGTGGTAGGGTGCATGGTTTCGCCGTCCGTGTCATGGGACTCGACCATTGCATGAATGGCGGCCCCTCACGCGTGAAGATGGAACTGCCGCGCCAGATCAGTTCATCCCAGGTGCGACGATCCTTGCGCATTCCCACTTCCTGGAGCATGGATTTTCGTCTTGAGTTCGAAGCGGGCGGCGATTGGGTTCCGGCGAATCTTCTCGATCTAAGTCTCGGCGGTTTTCGCGCCCTTCTGCAAGATCGACGCATTCGCGATTTCGAACACGGTGACAGTCTTCGCGTGCGACTTCGTTTTGCCG
>JACKQG010007766.1_pt1 | contig 10671 bp, 10 predicted proteins | sample 8237621 | NCBI WGS metagenome assembly JACKQG01 (sample SAMN15677084, study PRJNA649215) | marine metagenome | biome: marine; feature: Black Sea; material: saline water; isolation source: suspended particulate matter (SPM) from the Black Sea western gyre | collected 2013-06-09/2013-06-10 | depth... | reverse complement strand
CCGAATTTTTGGTTGTAAGTGAAGGAAGCCCGACAGCATTGCTATATTAGGTTGTAAGTTGAAGTTTTTGGTACGGTGCTATTCCGAGAGTCCGCCAGCCAGTCCATTGTAGCCTTTATTATTTCATTTTTAAAGGTAGGGCTTCAAAGCACTGTCTGGCTCTGTGGGTAAGTTTTTCCTTGGCTCATTGTCGGGGCATGTTATAAACAGTACGTAAGTGCTTGTTTTCGCTAACCCGTGTTTGTACCCGACAGCCTAGCCCATCACAAATATTGATTTTTTAGCTGTTATTTTCACTCTGTGCGGTTATTAAAATTCTGTTGGTAAGTGTCGGCTGCGGGTAAAACAAACGTTAGCAACGCAATAAGCATTGCCAGCATTCCAGCCAGGAAAAATATTCCAACATGAAGTTTCGTGCAATAAGCAAAATCGTTCAGCCAATTGTTTAAAACAAACCATGCTGCGGGCCAGGCAATTAAATTCGCCAGCGCTACCCACTTAACAAATTCAGTTGACAGCATCATAACAATTTTTGCTTCGGAAGCGCCAAGCGTTTTTCTGATGCCGATTTCTTTTGTCCGTTGTTCAGTTGTAAATGATGCCAAACCAAACAGTCCAAGACAGGCGATCAGTACGGCAAGAAAAGCAAAATAATTCAGGAGTGTTCCCAACCGTTTTTCAACTCGGTACATCCTGTCATAATCTTCATCAAGAAAAGAATAATCAAATGGATAATCCGGGACGATGTTTTGCCATGTTTTTTTTATGTGTTTCAACGTGGGTTCAATATTCCCGGGTTGAATTTTGACAAATATTGTACTCAACCAATAGGGATTTGGCGGCAGCAAAAAGACCATCGGTTCAATATTGGCATGAAGGGGAAGATGGTTGTAATTTTTCATGACACCGATTATCTTTCCTTTCATCCAAAAAATTGAAAAATTCTTACCGATCGGCGAACCTGATCCCATTAACTTTGCCAATTCTTCATTTATAACAAAAGCGCCTGTTGTATCAGGTGGGAAATTTTTTGAATAACTTCTCCCTTCTGCCATTTTTATTTTTAACTGTTCCGGGTAATCATAATCAATGGTATGAAAAACGACTTTAACATGTTTGTTGGGATCTTTACCATCCCAGTTTATATTTCGCCCGGTATCCCCGGTGACAGATGGTCTTCGTCCTGATGCAGTAATCCCCATTATGTTAGTGTGTTTTATTAATTCATTTTTAATTGTTAAATAAGATTGAGGTGTTTCGCCGGTCATTCTTATGCAGAGTAAATTATCTTTATCAAATCCAAGGTTCCTGTTCTTCATATAATTTAATTGATTATAAACAACCGCCGTACCTATAATTAGAAAGATGGAAAGCGCAAATTGAATAACCACCAACGTTTTTCGCAAGGGTGAGCGATTGGAAATCCGTACTTTTGATCCATGCAGGGTGTGAACCGGTTTGAAAGAAGATAAAAAAAGTGCGGGATAACTGCCGGAAATTATTCCTGTGAATAGAGTAATTGAAATAATGCCGATTAAAAAAGTTCGGCTTCCCAGAAAGCTAAACTCCAGGTTCTTGCCTGAAATGGAATTAAAAGCCGGGAGCAAAATAATTATCAGCACAACCGCAAAACATAATGCCATAAAAGCCAACAGCAATGATTCCCCCAAAAATTGTGAAATAACATTCTTTCTGTTAGCGCCAACAACTTTTCTCATGCCGATTTCTTTAGCCCGGGTTTCTGATCGGGCTGTGGACAGGTTCATGAAATTGATACAAGCAATAAGCAGCACAAATATTGCTATCACCGAAAAAATGTAAACATAACGAACATAACCTATTGATTGGTTTGAACCAAATGTAAAAAACAGGTGAATTCGTGTTAAAGGATTCAGGCTATAATTGGATTTTGTTTTTATAACGAAGATGAATGCCGCCAAACCGGGTACATCTGCTGGCGTGTATTATTTCCGGAATCTGTTCGGCAAGTAACGAAGCCAATCCCACTGGAGACATTTGCGTGTGATATTTTTTGCCGTCCGCAAAGTTTTCCGTCGATTCTATTCTATAAAGAAAATCGCTGTTTGTATGAAACCGGTCGTAACTCAACTCGTCCTGAACCCACAACAAAATAAGAATACAACTCGCCAAACCAATAGCCAGCCCGCTAATGTTGATGAATGAAAATCCCCGGTGCTTTTTAAGATTTCGATAAGCGACTTTCAAATAACTATTGAACATAACAATATTCCAAAAAACCAGGTCAAACAGAAAAGATGGCAGCGATTTTATCACCTGTCCCCAGTACCACATCCAGGCGCTTAAATAATTCTTTTCTTCAGCGATTGAAAAGAAAATTTCTTCAAAATCACCCAGGGCAGCATAACGAATATCTTTACTAATAATTTTTTGTAGAATCCACAGCCCTGCTTTTGGTGGTGTCGGTTGATTTGAAAAGTGTTTCATTAAAGTTTTACCAATTGAATTCTTGATTTTTTTAAAGTTTTTAAATAATCCATCCCGGACTAGCCAGAACTTACATGGAATGAAAAAAATCTCACGCAAAGACGCAGAGACGCAAAGAAAATCTAAAGAAAACTTTGCGTTTCCCCGTACAGTTACCTTTTTTAAAATTAAGGAAGTACAGACTGTGCTTTGCGGCTTCGTTCCGCCTTTGGCAATTGGCGGGATGATTTTTTCTTGCCCATTGTACAAGAAATGAACTTTTTAAATACTAATCGAGTAGCTGGGTGGTGAACTTTAAGTACTTCATCCGCAAGTTTGCGGACACTTTAGACACTGTACTTTAGTGCGCTGGGTTTTCAACCCCCAAAACAGGTACATTCATCCAAATAGCTTCATTAATACGTTTAATTTCTGCAAGCGCTTTTCTGCCATCCGATGTAACCTGGTAATAAATTTTGCTGCGTCCGCCGCGTTCAGCGATTGGCTCACTTTTAATTGACGAAACAAATCCTTTATTCTCCAATCGATGCAGCGGCGCATAAATTGCACCGATAGACCATTTTTGTCCGGTGGTCTCAAAAATCATTTGACGGATCGTTACACCGTAAGCATCTCCCTGAAGCTTCCAGATAGCCAGCAACACAATTTCTTCTGACCTCGACAATAGTTTCATGTATTCTCCATTTTAGTTTTATATGTATTCGGAAATAAAACAAATAAGTTTCAAATTATTTTTTTGTTGTTTGATTTATGAATTTTGTTTAAATTAGTATAATAATTTTTTAGTTCAAAATATTTAACACAGAAAATTGGAAACTATCACTGTACCCAACAATTGCCGGGATAAAAAATGCAAAAATTAATTGCTGTTACTGATCAGATAGCAAAACCTACTCTTTTGCTGGATAAAGAAAAAGCTTTAAAAAACATCAACGCTATGGCGGATAAAGCAAAAAACAGCAAAGTTCGCTTTCGCCCCCATTTTAAAACTCATCAATCAGCACAAATAGGAGAATGGTTCAAAGATTTTGGCGTTACTTCGATTACTGTTTCTTCGGTTGAAATGGCAGAATATTTTGCCAACAACGGATGGACTGACATTTCAGTTGCTTTCCCGGTTAATATTCGGGAGATAAAGGAGATAAATGAATTAGCAAAAAAAGTTTGTTTACACTTATTGGTTGAGTCAATCGAAACAACAAATTTTTTAAAGAAACACCTGGCAAGTCCGGTTCAAATATGGATAAAAATTGATACTGGGAATCATCGAACGGGAATTCTGTGGAAAAAGAAAAACATCCTATTTGAACTTGCAACAGAAATTCAAAACAGCCGGAACATGGTGTTTAATGGCATTTTGACACACGCCGGGCATACCTACCACGCAAAGTCAAAACGTAAAATTATCAATATTTATGATGAGACTGTATCCAGACTTAAACAAGTGCAAACAAATCTTCAAAATGCGGGATTTAAAAAGATTGAATTATCCATTGGTGATACTCCAGCGTGTAGTCAGGTTGAAGACTTTAGTGATGTTGATGAAATCCGTCCCGGTAATTTTGTATTTTACGATGTGATGCAGTTGAACCTTAGCGCTTGTTCCGAAGAGAAAATAGCAGTCGGAGTTGCTTGCCCGGTAGTGGCAAAACATTCGCAAAGAAATGAAATTGTAATTTATGGCGGCGCGGTTCATCTCTCGAAAGAATTTATTATCGATCAAAGTGGGCATAAATTATTTGGATTGGTTACACAACTGGGAGAAAACGGCTGGGGAAAAATCATTCAAGGTACTTATGTTTCCGGGCTTTCGCAAGAACACGGAATAATTAAAACAACAGACACATTTTTTGATGGAATAAATGTGGGAGAAATTTTGGTGATTTTACCTGTGCACTCCTGTTTGACAGTTAACCTGTTAAAAAAGTGCATTACTTTGGATGGGGGAGAAATAACTGTGATGCCGTGAAAAGTATGTTATTAACAAGCCATGTGGGAGCGAAGAATATTTTATTTATTGACAAAGGAATTATGAAAGGGATTGAAGGAAAATTCAATCCCTTTTTAAAATTATTTTACAATCAAAGTTCTATTTAAAAACCACCAGCAAAGCGCCGGTAATAAAGGCAATCACCCACCAGGAAAATGCATACCGTGAATAAAGGTGCAATGATTTCCCAACTTTTTCTGTCGTTCCATTGGTAATGCGAAAACGCCAAATAAGCGATGTATCAATCAACATTGCAGCAAGTGCGGAATAACCTAAAAAGCCGTGCAATGTAAATGGAGAACTGGGTGAACCAATAATCATAAATACTGTCGCGATAACATCCAATATGATACCTACGGTAAGCGTAATAAGTACACCATTTGTAACCAGGCGTTTCCGCTGCTCAATAAAAATTCCAATCGCATAAGAGATTAGCGCGACTATTACGATCTTTGTACCGATTGCTAGAATTGTATTCATATAATTTTTCTTCTCCAAATTTTTGAACAGTAAAATAGTTTACATGCAGAGATGTTCTGTTTTTTATGACTTTCTTATTCCATAAAATGAGTGGGAGAGTGGGTGTGAAGGAGATGGGGAGACTGTGAAAGTGAACAATGTACTTAATGCTTGATCGCTTATTCGCCCTCTCTCCCCGTCTCCTTGTCGCCCTCTCTTGTCACTTGTCGGCGTGAGTATGGTTTTTTAAAATAGTTAAAAATATTTTAGAAATTAAACTACATGGACTTTCGCTTCCAATGATATTTTTCCATCAACACCCAAATGTTTTCAAAACTTTGTATGAATTTTTCTTGATCGCCCGGTTTGAAAGGCGCTAAAAAGTTTGAGAACATATTTGACAATTGTTCTTGCCTGTGTTTTAAAAGCGCCTCGCCTTTTTCGTTTAACGAAATATAAACTTGCCTGTAATCACCTTTTTCCTGATTTTTTTGTAAAAAGCCTAACGTTATCATTCTGTTAACTAATTCAGTCCCGGTTGATGGCGCCAGGCTTAATTTTTCACACAGTTGGGATATAGTTAAAGACTCGCTGGCATTTAAAATAATTAGCGCCTGAAATTGTCGCATGGAAAGTTTTTCGCTGTCAGGATGTTGACGCCCTAAATCATGAAACGCATTCATAATTTTAGGCGCCAACACTGCCAGCTTTTGTGCACCTTCTTTTTTCATTAGTTCCCTTTTTGAAAGGTTGTATTGATTCCGAGGAAATAACTGCGACCGATATATGGTCCGTAATCCTCATCGACATAATCGGTAAGATTAGTCGCGCCGACTCTTAAGGTGAGCAATTTACTAATATTATACGAAAGTGTCAAGTCTAATAAATTGTACGCATCCTTTTTTGCTTTTGTGAAGTCGCCGGTATAGCCGTGTACGACAAGGATGTCTCTTTTGCTTAAAAATTGATTTCTCAAAGAAACTTTCAACTTATTTTTCAAAAGGCTATAATTAACTTTGGCGTAGGCTGTGTGCGGAGAAATTTTTGAGAAAGCAACGTCTTCATTTTTTTGGTTTATGTCAGTATAATTATAGGAGACCGTTGTTGTTAAGTTGTTCAAAATGTAAAAGCGGGTTTGTAACTCAATACCCTAGAACGTTGCGCTTTCGACATTCAAATAACTGTATGTTAGCGGCGCTGCCTGGTAATCAACAATCATGTCTTCAAATTTATTCTGAAAATATGTTACATTCATCAACATAAATGAGTTGATGAAATACTCAACGCCGAAATTTCCGCCGAACGATCTTTCCGGTAGTAAATCGGGATTTCCAACAACTTTGAGTGGCATTCCCGGAATTGGAATTGGGAAATCACTGTAAAGTTCAATAAAAGAAGGCGCCCTGAATCCGCGGCCCCATGATCCGCGCAATTTTAAATCTGAATTGAATGTGTACATGGCACTGATACGCGGGCTGAAATAACCTTTGACATCAGTAATTTTATCATATCTGCCGCCAACAGTCAGGTTAAGTTTTTTGAAAAGGTTAGTTTCTACCTGGGTGAAAACGCCAATCTGTCTCCGGGTTTGTGTTGAGGTTAATCTTTCGTTTTCATAGTCGTTTTCAGAAAAATCAAAACCAAAATCAATCCCAACTTTTTCAGAAGCTGCTAATTTAAAATCTGACTTTATTCCAAAAATATTGTCAGTTGTTGTATCAACTGATGCCGGTCGATTAGAATTTGTCGCAGCTGATTGGTAGGTTCTCAAATTGTCCGTATAATAGCCGGTTACTTTGGCGTTAAATTTTTCAGTGAGTCCTTTTTGCCATACGAGGCTGGAATTGAAATTTTTAATATTAGCTGTGTTTTTATTTGCTGATCCCATAAACATGGATTCGGAGTTTTGTTCATCTTCCCGGTATTCGCCCTTGAATTCCAGATCACCGATGCCCAGGTTTCTGAATTTAAATTTGCTGTTAATGCTGGTCGCTTTTGTGTCTGTTACATCAATTTCTGACGCGCCTTTACCAAAACCTCTTTTGAGATGGTCAAAGTTGAGCAGGTAACTGATGTTTTTATTCTCTCCAGAAAAAGAAAAATTACCACTATACAGATCATTGCTGCCATATCGCCCGTTTGCCTGTACTTTAAAAGCGTCAGGATATCCTTTTGTAATAATATTGATGACACCGCCCATGGCATCATTTCCATAAAGTGATGAACCAGGACCTTTAACGATTTCCACATGATCGATGTTGTCAGAGTCAATAAGGTTTAATTGGATTCTATTGTTCAACCTGCCGGAAAGCGGGACATTGTCAACCAGGATAAGAATTCTCCGGCTGTCAACACCGTTCATGTACAGAAAATTTCCGCCTGTGGTTCCCGTCTCAATGGAGATTCCTGGTCTGTCTTCTAATATTTCGGAAAGGTCCTCAGCGCCTTTTTCTTCAATTTCAGCCCTTGTTATTAATTCAGTTACAACAGGCACATCTTCCATTAATTTTTGAGTTCGTGTCGCTGTTACTATAACCTGGTCGGTTTGAAAAAAATCTTCGCGCAAATTAAAATCAACCTGAACTTCTTCATCCGCTTTTACCGTGATTGCTTTTTCAGTTGATTCATAACTAATGTACATGGCTTTGATTTTATAATCGCCTGCTGGTACCTTAGTAATGATAAATTCACCACTGGCATCTGCTGCCGCGCCAAGTTTTGTGCCCACCAAAACAACGTTTGTGTTCAGCAAAGGTGCCTGGGTGTGTACATCAGTTACTTTTCCTGCTACGGTCCCTGTTTGAGCAAACGAACTGCCTGTGAAAACAAAAGAAACAATTAAAAAATAGATCATTGGGTTAACAGAATTTTTTACTTTACCCAAACTTTCATAATATAACCTCCTAGTTATTTTAGGGGGTTGGATTAAATAAATCTCCCATTTCAAATATAAAATTTGTTACAAATCATTATGTTACAGTTTCAAAAGTGGAAATTTATTTATCCCACCCCCTTAATGAATTGAAGATAATATATTTCGTACCTACGAATAGTTCGTAGGTACGAAATATATTATAATTATAAACAAGATGCAAGAAAAAAATTAAATAAATACTAAATGGCTTGAATTTTTGAATAATTATTATTAGCTTTACTAAACTTTGTATTTGTGCATTTACGTCATCATAAAGAAAAAATAGAAAATCAATACTCAATTCAAAAAATTTGAAAGAAAGGTTTAGTAAAGCTATCTTAAACTTAAAATATCATTAAAACTAAATCTTTAGTATTCAAACTGATAAAACAAACAAAAATGATTTTATGAGTTTTCTCAACAATAAATCTTCAAAAATAACTGACGACGCATTGACCATACTTCAGGAAAATTTAATTGATCATGTAAATCATTTGTCGGAAGTGATTGGCCCTAGAAATCTTGACTATTATTCTTCATTGAACAAAGCCTCTCAATACATTTCTCAAAAAATGATTGAATACGGCGCCGAACCTGTTCTGCAAAACTATAAATGCAAGGGGAAGCTGGTAAACAATATTATTGCTGAAAAAAAGGGAGCGCGCTTTCCCGATGAAATAATCATCGTGGGTGGTCACTATGATTCGGTAATGGATTCGCCGGGGGCAGATGATAATGGGACAGCCATTGCTGCATTAATAGAATTGATTCGGCTGTTAAAGGATTTTCCCAACCAGCGAACCGTTAGATTTGTTGCTTTCACTTTGGAAGAACCGCCTCATTTTGGATCAGGGAAAATGGGCAGTTTGGTTTATGCCAAGTCTTGTTACAAAAAGAAAGAGAATATAATTGCAATGATTGCTTTGGAAATGTTGGGTTATTTTACGGATGAACCAATGAGTCAGCAATATCCCTTTCCCGAGATGCTAATGGCTTACCCGGAGCGGGGGAATTTTATTGCTGTTGTTGGCAATAAACAGTCGGAAGAATTGACAAATAAATTTGCAGATTTATTAAAAGAAACATCGCTCATTAAAACTGAAACACTGATTGCAGATGCATCGGTTCCGGGTGTTGATTTATCCGATCACGCTTCATTTTGGCGATATAATTATCCGGCGTTGATGATCACTGATACGGCATTCTATCGCAATCCTTATTATCATACCACTGAAGATAAAATTGATTTTTTGAATTTTAAGGTGTTTGCTAAATTGGTTTATGGATTGGCATTTGCGATTAAAAAATTAAATGAGTCTCAATAAAAAAGGACAGGATTAACCTGATTTTCCGAATCAACAGGAGAAGCTACAAAATACTCCTGTTAATTCCTGATAGTCTAATAAATCCTGTCCTGATAAAATTTATTACCCAATAAACTAATTACCCAATAACCAAAAAACTCATTTTCCTTTACCACAACACTTTTTATATTTCTTCCCACTCCCGCAAGGGCAGGGATCGTTTCTGCCTACTTTTGGTTCTTCTCTGCGAATGGTTTCAACTTTTTTCATTCCCATGAGTGAAGGATCGCCCTGGGACATTTCAGCCGGTGTTTTTCCATCAAATGCAGGTCTGGGAGTTGACATCCATTGTTCGTTCAATTCCTGTATCTGCTGCTGATCACTCATTGAAGTTGCATCGATTCCCTGCTCCTGGCACCAAGCAGCAAAATCAGCCATCAATTTTCCCTGGGGGCCGTCCATCATTTTTTTGACTTGACGCATGTCCACGCCGGGTGGTAGCTTCATTCCGGTGAGCGCTTCCACCTGATCGTCCATTTGTGATAAATCAACCTGGGAAAAATCTATTGGTGGAGCAGCTTTTTCGCCTTCAGGTTCTGCTGCAAATTCTACTGCTTTTTCTTCAGTTGCGACCTCCGCTTCCTCCTCCTCTTCTTCATCAATTGGTGGCGCAACGATTGTCTGAATCGATGTCAGCAGGGATGATAATTTTTTATTATCTAATTCAAAATTATCTTGCTGAAGCTGCTCAACGATCCAATTTACTTCTTCCCTGTCTTCTAATAACTCTAAAATGTCTTCGGGTTCGAATTTTGAGATTTTATTATCTTCACAATATTTCTCTAAATCCTTTTTCAGTAAATCAATATTTGGTTCAAAAGTCGGTAAATCACCTAAATTCATAAATAATCCTTTTAAACAGTTTCCAGTTCTTCTTTTTCCGGAGAGGCTTTTAACATTAAAATCCCCAACAAAATCGCCCCACAAGTAATTAAAATATCCGCCACATTAAAAATAGGCCAACTCCATTTGTCGTAATAATGCAAATGAATAAAATCAATAACATACCCACGAACGAGTCGTTCCGCCAAATTACCAATCGCCCCGGATAAAACCAACATAAGTGAGATCAGCCACAAAATTGAATCATTTCTGACATTCCAAATTAACACGCCAAGGAAAGTAATTGCAACTAATGATAAGCTGTAAATGATCCACTTCCTGATATTAGGTTCAATTGAACTAAGCATACTAAAAGCAATTGCCGTGTTTTCAGTGTACCTCAATTCAAGGTAATTGTTAACAATACTTATTGGCTCAGCATGTTTTAAATGAGTCTTAGCTATTGATTTTGTTGTCAGGTCACAGGTTGCGCACGAAATGACCAACAAAAGTAAAAATAAAATTTTAAGATTTCTAGTATTCACGGTTATTTCCTGTTTATGTTTTCATTCTAATTAGTGTCTGTCCGAGATGTCATTCCCGCATGTTTTTAGCGGGAATCTATTCTGTTTTACAAGGAGATTCCGGCTTAAAAG
>JACKQG010007765.1_pt1 | contig 10671 bp, 1 predicted proteins | sample 8237621 | NCBI WGS metagenome assembly JACKQG01 (sample SAMN15677084, study PRJNA649215) | marine metagenome | biome: marine; feature: Black Sea; material: saline water; isolation source: suspended particulate matter (SPM) from the Black Sea western gyre | collected 2013-06-09/2013-06-10 | depth... | reverse complement strand
GGGTTCAATAATAATTGTTAATGTGTAATAATAACTTTCCACGATACTAACTGCATGATAACCACTCCGCTCTGAAATTATATTATTATTTATCTTACAGCGCGCCGTGGCGCTAATTTTAAATGTATCCGCAGAACTGAAAGCATGCGTTCGATTATCACTTCCCCAATCCGACAATGTACCATCACCCCAGTCAAACTGATATTCAACATCGTGTCCTACATTACACGTTGAGCCGCCGGTTGAAAAACTCAGCGTTTGTCCGATCATTCCACTATCTGCCCCGGTTGGTGTTGAAGGTACAGAGACAAATTCGGTAATCTCGGCAAAATGTGCAGTTATGGTTTTGTGCCTGTCCATTATTACCAGTCCTGGGTTTTCACTGCCTGCTAAATCCCCGCTCCAGTGATCAAAACAATAATCATCACTATTGGGTAATGGATACAATGTAACCGTGTCCCCCGGGGCATATTCAATTTTACCGGGCAACTTTACAACAGAGCCTTTACCCAGCGGCTCAATCATAATGTCTAAATTATAAAACAATACCGGCTCTTCAACAATATGGATTGTGTGTGCTTCACTCCAGTTAGATTCTGTTTTCAGCTCGCCCATGGTGCGCGCTTTTGTTTTTACAAAAAATGAATCCACAGAATTATAAATATGCTCCTGCATTGGGCCGCCCCAATCGGAAAACGAACCATCCCCCCAATCGAATTTATACTCAACATCAAATCCATGATTGCTCGAAGAACCACCGGTGCTGAAACTTAACGTTTGATCCACAAAGCCACTGTCAGGACCGGATGGTTTATTGGGTGTTGTAATCAATTCTTCACCGGTAAAAATAAAATGGGCATTAATATTTTTGTCCCCATCCATCCGCACATTTACAGGATTATCCGAGCCGCTCATATCACCGCTCCAGTGATCAAAAATATAAGTTTCCTGTTGTAAAAATTCTTCTTTCCCGACAGGTTCAAAAGCCGGGTCTGTTGTTAAAATTAATTTATCCAACCTGGAATTTTGGTCACGCTTGATAACAGCAATTTTGTGGACGCCAACATCCAATGTAAATACTTGTTCTACAAAAAAATCTGAAACCTTCTGCCACTTCCATTGGTTATAAAAATCTGCATCTAAGTGCCAGGTCAGGGTATCAGCAGCATCATCAACCACAATGAAAAAACTGTCCTCCAAACCGGATAAGGCAAAACATCTTCCCCAAATTTTATAATCTCCTGCTTCGCTAATCTCAAAGGTATATTCAGCAAAACCATCTTTCGCCACTCCGCCATCACCAAAAACATAAAACCCGGAAGACGCTGCCGTATCACTGCCAGCATTAAAATTCCCATCGAGCGCCCCGGTCTCAGCTTCAATATAAATTTTTCCATCCGACTCGCCATTAACACCTTTCGATATGGCTGACAATTGGACAATCTCATCCTGATCATACCGGTTTTTTTCCGGGTTAATAAACACAGTCCCTGCATTCTCCGGAATTACGTTAACATTTAACTGGAATATGCCTATAGCGCCGGTAATATTAACTTCATGAACATTAGACCAGTCCGAAATGATGGTTGTATGTATTTGGCAACGCGCCCGCGCTTTTACCTGGTAAACACCAACATGTTCAAAAATATGAGTTGCTGCAGAATCTCCCCAATCGGATTGTTGCTCATCCCCCCAGTCAAACTGGTATTCAACCGGGTCTCCGAAATTACTATTTGAACCACCTGTGATAAAATCCAAACTTTGCCCTACTTCGCCCTCATCCGGCCCCGAGGGTGTTTCCGGACTATTAACAACTTCATCTCCTTCAATGTAGAAATAGGCAATACCGTTTTTATCCGTGTCCATGGTAATTTCCATGGGATTATCCAAGCCGTTTAAATCTCCTCCCCAATAATCAAACTGGTAAAAAACATCCCCCAGTGGAAGTTCTTCTTTTCCTTCCGGTTGAAAATTTGCGTCGGTTGTGATGATCAGTTTATCAAGCCTCGCATTAAGGTCACGTTTAATTACCTCTATTTCGTGCTGCCCTACTCCCAGGACAAATTGTTGTACAGCCCGGTTATGTGATACCCTTTGCCATACCCATTCATCATAATTCTCTGTTAGATGCCAGGTTAAAGTATCTGTGCCACCATCGACTAACATGAAAAAACTATCTTCACTTAGGTTTAAAGCATAACATCTGCCCCATATATAATAATTCCCGGATTCGCTCACAGTGAAGGAGTATTTAGAAGCGCCATCTTTGGGTCCCCCGCCATTTCCAAAAAGATAGAATTTACTCGATGCTGACACATCTGAGTCAACAGCAAAGTTACCGGTTATCGTACCCGTCTCTGCCTCAATATGCACATTTCCGTTTTGTTGTCCATTAATCCCGTTTGGCAATGCAACAACCTGTACAATTTCATCCTGGTCGAACGATTCTTTTGCCGGCACGATATTTACCATCCCGGCATTCTCCGGTACAACTCCCATATCTAACTGGTACAGGGTATTCATCATTTCAGCATTTGTAGAAGATAATTTTTCTTCGCCGGAATTATTTATTGACGCAATAACAACATCATCAGTAATGAAGAAGCCTGACAACACAATAGAAATAAAAATAACGGTGAGAACCATTCTTTTTGTTGAAACTAATTTTTCGAAAGTATTCATATTAGCCTCCCACCCCCTATTTAAATTAAATGGGTTAACAGTTATCCCCTAATATATATTGTTTAAAAAGCTTAAATAAAATGCAAATAATATGCCATCAGCTTTTTATATATGTTTGTTTTTTTATGAGGTTATTTTAATGCTTACATCCTTTGTTCAGTTGGTAATCGTTCCCCTGTATCAGCTGTGAAAAATATTTATAATGCCAAATTTTAGAAACCTTATTTTTAGTCTTTTTAACCTTAGTAGATAATGATAAACCACAATGTCTAACCTTATTACCTTATTATTTTCGTCAAATAAGGTAATAAGGTTAGGTTATTAGTAGATTTTGCTTGTTACTAAGGTTTTAAAAGCAAAAATAAGGTTATTCAAGAGCAAATAATTAGATCACAAACAATTGATTTCTGATTCAGGTTGACTGTTACTTCAGTCGACATAAAACTAAAAATAAAAACATCAATATTGATGCTATTGCTAAATAAAGGGATCAAGCATTTTATTTCAGCAATAACATCTTTCTTACAGTCGTGAAAAACTTTGTTCTAATTTGATACAAATATATCCCGGATGGAATCTTATCGCCATATTGATTTTTTGCATTCCAAATAATTGAATAATTACCAGCCGACTGATCCTCGTTAATTAAATGTTTGATTTGCTGACCGTTAATGTTATAAATGGTAATTTGCACTTCACAGTCTCTCGCTAACTGGTATTCAATAGTTGTTTCCGGATTAAATGGATTCGGGTAATTTTGTTTCAAAGCAAAATCAGTGGGTATTGGTTCAAAAATATCGCTCACACTCACGGTAGATTCAAACCAGGCTGTTAACGCCCTATCCTCATTCATAGTAACGAATTTTACTTTTGCCGTATCGCCCGGATCTTCATTCCATTGGACAAACTTGTAATTTGTGTGATTCACTGCTGTTAGTTTCACTATCGTCGCATAATCATAATCAGCCTGGCCAGGATCCTTATGAATCTCACCCGAATTTTCCGGATCCACAGTGATCACTAATTTACAACCATCAACTGCCGTGCCCAAAGTATCTGACCAGTCGGAAAGCGAAGTTACACTCACTTTGCTTCGCGCCCGGCAACGGATTAAAAACCCCCCGGAATCGCTGAATTTATAGGTGCGTATCGAGTCACCCCAACTTGACATGTTTCCATCTCCCCAATCAAATTGATATTCAACAGCACTGCCAAGGTTAGTAACCGCGCCTTTTGCTTTATATGTTAACGGTTGCTTTCGATACCCCTCCGGTGGTCCTTCCGGTGCATCCGGGCTCGTAACCGTCTCTAATACTGTTTCAAAATGAGCGGTAACATTTTTATTGCCATTCATAATTAACCTGCCTGGCGAATTTTCTCCCACTAAATCTTCACTCCAGTAGTCAAAGAAATAACCATTTGTACCCACCGGCCACATTTCAACAGTATCTAAATAAGCATATACTAATTTATTGGGATTCTGCGCAATCAGGCCTGAGCCTGCCGGTTCTATGGTTACGGTTAACTCCAAGCCGACAATAACAACAGGCAGAACTTCTGACCAGTCAGAAAGTATATCCTGGTGCTCTTTTGAACGCGCCCTGGCTTTCACCTGGAATGTATCAGCGATAAAATATATATGTGATGCTCCCCCTGAATTCCAGGTTGACAGGGAATTATCGCCCCAATTAAATTGATATTCTACTTCCAAACCTAAACTGTTAACGCTTCCACTCACAGTAAAATTGATCTGCTGACCAATGATCGCATTCTTTAATCCAACCGGCTGATCCGGTGGTGATACTGTTTCATCGATTTTTTCAAAAAAAGCCGTTACATTTTTACTCTCAGTGATCAACAAAGTAACCGGGTTATTGTTTCCAACAACATCTCCGCTCCACTCGATAAATCCATAGCCCGAATCCGGCACTGCTTTTAAATGTACGATTGAACTATCAGCATACTCATCAAGATTTGGATTTTTTTCCACATTTCCGGAATTACTCGGATCAATTGTTACTGTCAGCATATGCCCGGAAATTGTTACCGGCTTAATTTCCGACCATTCTGAAACAACACTTATATTTTCTTTTGACCGCGCTCGTGATTTAACCTCCATTACCCCGGAAACGAAATAAGTATGACTTCTCGTTCCACTGTCCCACTCAGAGTAAGTATCATCACCCCAGTTATATTGATATTCAACTTCATTTCCTAAATTACTCGATGAACCGCCGGTTGAAAACTGCAAAGCTCTGCCCATTATGCCACTGTCCGGTCCATTCAAAAATGTGGGTTTGGATACGGTCTCTGAGGTTTGAACAAAATGAGCAGTAACATCCTTATCACTGTCCATAGTAATTGTTGCCGGGTTATCACTTCCGGTCAAATCGCCGCTCCAATGGTCGAATAAATAAAATGGTTCTGCTTCCGGTATCAATTCTACCACTTCGTTTTCCGCATATTTTGCCTTATCAGGATTTTTAGTAACTTTGCCCGTACCTTCAGGATCGATCGTTATACTAAGTGTAAAATCTGATATAACAACTATAAAAACATCAGACCAGTCAGAGACGACCTGGTTATGATCTACACACCTTGCCCGGGCTTTCACCTGTTTGCTGCCGTGCGTGGTATAAGTATGATTCTGCAGGCTGTCTCCCCAAACGGACAAACTATCTTCTTCCCATTCAAACTGGTATTCAACATCATGCCCAAAGCTGCTGACTGAACCGCCGGTTTGGAAAGTCAGTACATATTCTGTGGTTCCCTGCAAAGGTCCTGTCGGAACGTCCGGGATAGAAACCGTTTCGGTGACATAATTTGCTGTGATCTCCCGGTTTCTATACATAACAACGTCGCGCGGGTTAACTGTCCAATGGGAACCAACACCGCTCCAACTTTCAAACCGGTACGCATCATCATTGGCAATCGCGTGGATTTGTACTATTTCCTGGTGACCATATTCATTTTTATCAGGATTCACCACCACATAACCTGCCGCTTCAGGATTTGTATTTACCGTTAAAGTCAGCCCATTAATAGTTATGTCCATGTTATCGGACCAGTCGGATATAATTTCGGTGTGGTCAACACATCGCGCTCTTGCCTGCACTTGAAACGTGCCGCTATTTTCATAAGCATAAATAACAGTGCTTTCGAACCAATTTGACTGGACACCGTTTCCAAAATCAAGCTGATATTCGATATCGTGTCCAAAACTACTCAGTGCACCATCAACATTGAACTCTATGTCTTGTCCAACGAATTCTTCTGCTGGCCCGGAAGGTTTGTCTGGCGTCGATACTGTTTCAAGAATGAAATGTGCGACCACATTTTTGTCGCTATTCATTGTCAAATTTTTTGGGTTTTGATTCCCGGTTAAGCCTCCACTCCAATGATCAAATAAGCTGCCGCCCGATGAAGCGATTGCGGTTAACTTAACAACTTCGTTGTAATCATAACCGGTTTTATTGGGATTCCTGTTTATGCTGCCTGCTCCCTCCGGGCTGACAGAAGTCGTAAGTGTATAAGTGTAAATACTCACCGCTTTTCCATCTGACCAGGAAGAGATCACTTCTGTATCTGTTGCACATCTCGCTTTTGCTTTTATGGAGTAGTTACCTTTGCTGCTATACGTATGACTTCTGGTTGCTGCTCCCCAACTCGACTCACTGCCATCTCCCCAGTCAAATTTGTACTCCACTGTATGCCCAAAACTGCTTACAGCGCCACTTGCTGTATATGACAATGATTGCCCAGTATAACCGGCAGATGGACCAGTGGGCGTACCAGGTGTTGTTACCTCTTCCCCTCCAAAGTTTGCTGTTACACTTTTGGGAGCATTCATTATTATTTGGGCAGGATTTGTTTTCCCGGAAAGATTGCCGGACCATCCAAGCCATTCATAATTGCCCGAGGGTGTGGCAGTTACAGTCGCTGCCGTTCCACTATTATACCAATCTCCCGGCGGCGCAGGATCAACATCACCACCGTAATCAGGATTTTCTGCTGTCTGTAAAAAGTACTGGGTTTGCCAGTGAGCCGTAACTTCTTTCGGTGCATCCATGGTAATATTATCGGAAGCATTTGTGCTGTTTTTGGATCCGTCCCAATGTGTGAACATATATCTCGTCCGGTTCGCCTCATCTGTCGGTGTTGTTACGCTAAACTCGGCATCAGCACCGGCATTGTACCAACCTTGACCCTGGGGATCATCGCGATCCGAGTTGACCGTTAAATAATACTGGGTTATCCAGCCGGCAACAACTTCCTTTGGCGAATTCATCTGGATGCTGGCAGAAGCTGTACCGGCATTGGAATCACCACTCCATGTATCAAAAACATAACGCGTGCCATTTTGTTCATCCGCAGGGCTGGTTACGCTGAAATTCGCTGTGGTACCTGCATTGTACCAACCTTCTCCCTGGGGATTATCACGGGCTGAAGTTACGGTTAAATAGTACTGGGTGGTAAAATTCGCTTTTACTGTCTGGTTCGTGCCGGGAACAGTATAGGTATGCGTTTGAGCGCCGCCATCGCTCCAGGATGAATAAACATATTGCGTTCCCGCGGCTCCAGCCTGGGGTGAAGTTACAATCGCTATCGTATGCTGACTATTTTCAATCCAGGTGAAAACCTGCGTGGTCGTATGAGTTGTGCCGTCAACTTTGAACTCCCGCCCAACAGGGTCAGTCTTAATTGTAATTTGCACCTGTTTGCCAAAATTTGCTGTTACGTTTTTTGGTGCATTCATCGTAATATTATTAGGACTTGTTGTGCCGTTCAAATCACCGGTCCAGCCTTCCCACACATACCCGGGATTTTCTGTTGCATCTACCGGGGCACTTGTGCCATCATCGTACCATTCTCCCGGTGGTGCTGGACTGATATCACCACCCGCATCAGGATTCTCCGAAGTCGTTAAAAAATGCTGCTCCTGCCAATTCGCGGTTACTGTCTTTGGGCCGTTCATAGTGATGCTCTCTGATGCGTTGCTCCCGGAATGATCACCACTCCAATTGGTGAATCGGTAACGGCTACCACCGGATTCATCTGCCGGAGTAGTTACGCTAAAATTGGCACTTGTTCCTTCATCGTACCAATCCTCTCCCTGTGGATCATCGTGATTGTCAACCGAGTTGACTGTTAAATAATGCTGTGTCTGCCAATTTGCGGTTACTGTCTTCGGACCATTCATAGTAATACTCGCAGAAGCATTACTCCCGGTATGGTCACCGCTCCAAGAAGTAAATTCATAACGCGTGCCACCGGATTCATCTGCAGGAGTCGTTACGCTAAAATTTGCACTTGCATTGGCGTTGTACCAATCCTCGCCCTGGGGATTATCGTGATTGTCAACCGAGTTGATTGTTAAATAATATTGCGTTGTAAAATTCGATGTTACCGTCTGGTTCGTGCCTGGTACGGTATAGGTATGCGTTTGAGCTCCGGCATCGCTCCACGATGAATAAACATACTGCGTTCCAGGACCGCCATCCTGGGGAGAAGTTATAATCGCTAACGTATGCTGACTATTTTCAACCCAGGTGAAAACTTGAGTAGTTGTATAAATTGTGTCGTCAACTTTAAATTCCCGTCCAACAGGATTCGTTTGAATTGTGACTTGCACCTGCTTACCAAAATTCGCTGTTACACTTTTGGGCTCATCCATTGTTATATTTTCCGGGCGCGTTGTGCCGCTTAAACCACCGGACCAGCCTGCCCACTCGTATCCTGACGCTTCTGTTGCATTTACCTGGGCATTTGTTCCATCATCGTACCAATCTCCGGGCGGTGCAGGACTGATAGTACCACCAGCGCCAGGATTCTCCGAAGTCGTTAAAAAATGCTGCTCCTGCCAATTCGCGGTTACTGTCTTCGCACCACTCATGGTGATGCTCGCTGAAGGATTGCTCCCTGTATGATTACCACTCCAGTTGGTGAAACGATAACGGGTGCCATTTTCATCATCTGCCGGAGTGGTTACGCTAAAATTCGCCGTTGTACCGGCATTGTACCAAGCTTCACCCTGGGGATCATCGTGATCGTCAACCGAGTTGACCATTAAATAATATTTTGTATCCAGATTTGCCGTGTATGTCGTTGCTGTTGTCGGCGTAACCGTTTGTGTCTGAGAACCGCCGTGCGCCCAAGAATTGTAAACGTACTTTGTTCCGGTGCCGCCACTTTGTTCACTATCCACACTGATTGTGTGAGAAGTAGTGGCATACCATTGTGTTGAATAGGGCGCGTCTTCTTCAGTGCCGTCCACAATAACCTTAGTGCCGCTGCCAATACTTGTCGTAACCGTTATATTTATCAAAGTCCCGGTAACAGTAAAAGTCCCACCACTTGTGTTTGATGTGGGCGTGCCACCATTAAAAAAGAACTCGGTGAAATTTAAATTAGTCGTTTCTGTTGGATCGCCTACAACATCAAATTTTAATTTGACAAGGGTTCCACTCCCGGTTATTGGATACGCTGAAAATCCGCCAACATTAATTTGCCCATCATGGGGCATGTGATATGTAGGCGCTCCCCATCTTTCAGTTATCGTTCCGGTGCTGGTAGCGCCTGTGGCATCTAAAACACTTTCATCAAATGTTACAATAAATTGGTAGGCAATGACTGTATCTTCTGAGGTTATTTGGCTAACATTTATCTCGATTTCTACGGATTGCCCCGGCTGCCCCTGTGAATTTGGGATTGTTACGTCGACAGCCGCTTTGGTCCATCCCGCAAACATTAAAATCATTATTGATGCAATTATCAAGGATGTAAATCTTTTCATATCAGGTGTCCTTTCGTGTTGAAATTAGAAACTAAAGTGCAGGCGAAGGCTGAGGCAAAGGCGAAGGAAAAAAAGATAATTCTCAATCCTTTAATCTTATACCTTGCTCTGCCTTAGCCTTCGCCTTAGCCTTTTCGTTGAAATAATAATTGATCTGGGGTAGAAAAAACTTTTGCACCTTTATTCAATCAGCAAAAATTTTTTAATTGTTTTAAAATTATCTATTTTCAATTGGTAAAAGTATATTCCGGAAGTTACAATGTCTCCTTTTTCATCTTTTCCATCCCAGGTTGTTTCATAATATCCTGTTGAAAAATACTCATTTGCTAACGTTCTTATTTCCTGCCCAAATATGTTGTAAATTGTTACTTGCCCAAATCCTTCTTTTAGCACATTATAGCTTATAGTGGTGGTAGAATTAAACGGATTTGGATAATTTTGATATAATTGAAAATTTTGAATTTCATTTTTTAAATTCTTCTTTTCATAAGTATTCGTCTTATTAATGTAAATTTCATTATTTATTATTAATTTCTTAACTTGCAGCAGATCATTTTTTAGCACATTTTTATTCTTACGGAAGACTATTCTTAATAACTCCCCGGTTTGATTTGCAGGCATCACTGAATACATCCCGATGTTGAGTCTGCCGGCTTCAATGTTTTTTAGAACTTTAAAATTATTTGAAACCGGTGTTTTTTCCAAAACTTCAAATTCCAAACCTTCATTGTCAAATTCAATGATTGCATTCATTGAAATAACATCCTGATTTTTTGAGACGGTAAAAAACAGGACAATATTTTTTTCTGTTTCAATTCTTTTTATGGTTTTATTACTACTACTATTAACACAAGCTATTCTCTTGTGCATTAAAAGTTCTGCCCATCCGCCATGTACATTCCCGATGATTATTCCGGTAAAATTTTCATCTGCCCTGTCATAAACGATATTGCTTAAGCTTTTAGTTTCCGGTTGGAACATCCACTCACTCACATGGGTGCCCGGAAGCGGATCCAAGCCAACCGAATGGCGTGCGATCAATGCCGCGTCAAAGGTTTGTATCTGCCCGTTTTTATCAGCATCTGCTGCTAACTGCTGATGACTATCCAATTGCTTCAACCCTACAGAATGTTGTGCTGTTAAAGCAGCATCATAAGTCGTAATATCAAAATATCCTACACTTTCCCCTTTTGTTT
>JACKQG010007764.1_pt1 | contig 10671 bp, 8 predicted proteins | sample 8237621 | NCBI WGS metagenome assembly JACKQG01 (sample SAMN15677084, study PRJNA649215) | marine metagenome | biome: marine; feature: Black Sea; material: saline water; isolation source: suspended particulate matter (SPM) from the Black Sea western gyre | collected 2013-06-09/2013-06-10 | depth... | reverse complement strand
GGCATTAATAACAGCCCCCATCCTGGCGCCGCAAGTCGTCATCGCGTCCCCGAATCCTGGGCTCGACGAATCCTTAATGAAAAGCGAGATCTTGTTTGAGGACGAGGCCCCGCTTGCTTCCGCCGGCGATGTTTCAGGTCTAAATCAAAGCGACGCCCGCGGGCTGGAGAAGGTCGATGAATTCATCTTTCACCTCCAGCAAGAAGTAGAGGGTTTACGTGGCGATCTTGGGCCGCTAAGCGAACATCCCAAGTACGAACCCATTCTAAAAAGAATGGATCAACAGCTGCAGAGCATTCTGCGGCTCAGAGGGTTGCTACATCAGCTCCTCTTGCTGCTGAACCCGGAGGAAGGGCCCTCCTCCGATGAAGTAGTACTACACTCACCGCAAACTACAGATTCCAAACCATAAACCATCATCATGGATGCAAAAAAATTACTCTTCACGGGCCTACTAGGCGCCGCATTTTCCCTAAGCGGGAATCAGCTCCTTGCCCAGGACGCAAAACCGAAGGTCAAGTACAAAGTCAAGACCCAAACTGCCCCAGCGGCCAGCCAAGAAAAGCAAAGCAAAGTTTTTGAAAAAGCTGCCAAGCTTAGCGCCAAAGCCAGTGAATTGGCTGCAGCAGGAAAACACCAAGAAGCTGCCGAAATGGCGCAAAAAGCCGCTCAACTGCTGTCTAGTGTATATCATAAAAACACGGAAGTCACAGTTTCACCAGAGGCTCCGACGGTATTGGGTGACGTTCATTTCACTCCTCGAGTTCGCCTTGAGAAAAAAGAAGCAGAAGTGCGCGCGCATGAACATGCTGCCCGCCTGCATGCTGAGCACACCCACGCCGATGCCCGGAAAGCCTATGAGAAAGCCCTAGAGGGCCATGAAAACCACGCCATCCTGATGGATAATTTGCATGAGCATTTGGGTAAATTGCAAGGACTTGAAGGGTTGAAAGGATTGCACAATCTGAATATTGAGAACCTAGACCAATTGAAAGGCCTGAAGGTACTTCACAATTTGGAAGGTTTGAAACAGCTTGAAGAATTTCAAGTTCTGCGCGAAATGGATTTCTCAGATGGGTTGTCGAATCAGGTCATTGATCTAGAAAACATTTTTCTCTTGAATGAAGAATCCGACGGTGACTATTTCTTTGAGGATGGTTCAAACAATGTAAAAATCTTCAAGTTCAAAGGTGGAGAAGGCGAGCACGCAAGCATTTGGGCTACACCCCTACCTGGTGGCGAGCATGGCAAAGCCCACGGCATTTGGAGCACCGCTCCGCACCCAGAGCATGGCGGCAACAGCTTCTTTTTCAAAGGCGAAGACGGCAATGTTCAAGGCGAAGTCAAAATTGAAATGCGCCTGCGCGGTGACGCCAAGGGAATGCAATGGCACGGCGAAGGCCAGCCTCGTGAATGGATTCAGAAGGAAGGCAACCACGACGTCCGCGTTTTGCGCATTCCAGGTGCTACTTTGCCACAGGGTCGCTACCAATTACGCACAGGCAACTCGCAACGGCAAATCGCCATAGGCGAAGACGGTTCCCCAATTGAGCTCAAATGGATCATCGAAAATGACGCGAACTTCCCTTCGGAATGTGAAACCGAATGCGAAGTTGAGTGCGAAGTCGAATGCGAAGAAGCACCTGGTGATACGGCTCCCGAAAGGCAAGTCGGAGTGAAGCGTCTACCCCGTCAGACGGCCGAAAAGCCTAGCCAGCAAGATGCACGTCAGCTCCTCGAGGAAATGCGGCGTGAAATGGACGCTCTACGGCGTGAAATCACCGAACTGCGACGCACCATGGGCGATGATCCATTGGTCCTGCAGTACCGGCAGCAATTCAAGGAGCAGCTGGCGTCGTCTAAAAACTAGACTCGGTCTTAGGTAGGGGTTCTGGCCAAATCACTAACTCGGTTTGCAGCGCTACCCCTGCTTGATCCAAAACGGTTTTTTGAATGTGAGCCATCGCTAGTCGCACGTCGGCAGCGGTGGCTCCTCCCGTATTCACCAAAAAATTGGCATGCAAAGGCGAAACTTGAATGCCGCCGCACTGCCAACCTTTCAGACCGACGCTTTCAATTAGCTGACCAGCACTGCCTCCTTGTGGATTACGGAATGCACAGCCTGCAGTACTCAAGGTCACCGGCTGACTCACATTCTTTTTGCGTAGGTAGGCTTCCTGCTCCTTTTTAACGTCGGCCTTTGGCTTGACTTCAAGCTCAAGCAACACTTCCAGGACCACCGCCTCACCCAAGTTGCCATTGCGATAACCTGGCTGAATCTGTTGCGGCGTTTTTGCCACTAATTCACCACCCGGCAGCCACAGGGTGACTTCTTTTACCTGCTGCCAGATCCCCCAATCGGAGGAACCAGCATTCATGGCCAAAGCACCTCCGATGTGTCCGGGCACGCCAATCAGCTTTTCAACCCCGGACAATCCTAGTTCGGTTGCCGAGCGAACCAATTGCGGCAAGGTCACTCCCGGCCATAAGCGCAGGCAGTTTTCCTCGCGAAACATACGACGTAAACCGCCGCTTTGAATGACCGCACCCAACACACCGCCATCGGGCGCCAAAACGTTGGCACCAGCCCCCAGCAAGCGAAATGGCACCTCGTCCATTTCTAGACGAGTGAGCAGGTCGGCGAACTGTTCCGGTTTAGGCGGTTGAAAAAAGTACTCAGCCGGCCCACCTATGCGCAGCGTAGTCCATTCGGCCAGCGGCACCTGTAGGCGCATCGGGCTCAGATCAGCATAAGCATCGGGCGAAACGGTCGACATTTCCAGCTCCTAAAAAGAGGATGACATCTTCTGGCTCGATATTTTCCTGAAGCAAGCTTTGGCCAATCGCAAAATCCGCGACAAGTTTCAAATAGCGCTTTGGCCGTCGATGCACTAAGTCCGGCACTAATTCTTCAACGCTGGCCTGCAGCTGCTGTGGGTCGCGGGCGCGATAGATCTCTAGCAAATAGAGGGCGTCGGCTAGGTCTAATGCCGGGGCGAACTGGTCGCGGTAAGCATGAAAACGCTGAGCTTGGTGGGGTTGAAAAACCACATGCAATTTACGGTCAGGCCAGCGCTCCTTAGCAGCCTGCAAAGTAGCTTGGACTTCCACCGGGTGATGGGCGTAATCGCTAACTACGGTCGCACCATGCCAAAGGCCGATGCGCTCCAAGCGCCGCGCCGCGCCCTCAAACTCACCCAACGAGCTTTGCACAGCCAATTCCTCCAAACCAAAATGGCGCAGCACGCTGGCTACCAATGCAGCATTGCTGCGATTATGCACACCAGGCAGGCCGACGTATTCCTGCGCACCCAACTCCACCGAGCGATGCCATTGCCCTGGCCCCGCCGACGACAAATCTGGTGCCTCTGGCCCGGCAAAAACCTTTCCGGAGTCGTTGACGTGGCTGAGAAAGTGGCAAAATGCTTGCCTTACTTCCGGCAATCCTCGCGGATAAGTGTCCGGGTGCTCAGCATCGACATTGATTAGTGCGACCATGGTTGGCCATAAATGGTGAAATGAACGCGCGTACTCACAGCTTTCCAAAATTAACGGCAGGTCAGGATTCCCCCAATCCGCTGAACCCTTAAGCTGTGGCACTTCGGCCCCGACCAAATATCCGACCGGGACGCCAGAGCGGCGTAATGCCCAGGCCAACCAAGCAGTGATGGTCGTTTTGCCATGGGAACCGGCGACAGCCAGAACTGGTCGCAGCTTGGAGATTTCGCCCAGCATTTCGGAATACAACAGAGAGCGGGCCCCCTGTTGAATGGATTGTTGAATGGCGATCTCCTTTTTGGAAATGGCGGCTGAGCGTATACAGAGGGAGACTTCAGGCGGTTGATCCGTCTCGGCCAAAGCTTGCATGCCTGCTGCAATTAATGGATCGTCGACCTGGAATTTATTTTGGTCAGCACCAAACACCTGCCATCCGGCTTGCAAAAGCAGTGTTGCTAAACCGCGCATGCCACAGCCGCCGGCACCCGCCAGGTAGGCAGTGCAGCCGAAATCCCCTGCAAGTGGCGACAGCGCCCCAGTCGCGGATGGGGACGGGCTAGCCAAGTCTGATGAGGCATTCGGCATGGCCACAGCCTACGCTTTTCCAAGGGCAATTTCCTCCATCAAGTCTGCTGCCGACGACTTTCCGTCGGGCGGGCAAACTTGCTTAAGGAAACTGGACATACGGCGACGTTGCAGCGGGTTGCTCAGGAGTTGCAAAATGCGTTGCTCGGCAGCGGCATCCAGTTTGGTTTCAATGCTCACTCCCGGTATCAAAGCTTCGGCATTGCGTTGTTGTTGCTGATCTTTGTGGTAGGGATAGGGCACGATGACTGCCGGCAGGTGACTCAACCACAGCTCGGCGATCGTAGCCGCACCGCCGCGACAAAAAGCAAACTCGGCTGCCGAATAGGCCGCACCCATTTCTCGGCAGTGCTCCAATAAACAAGCCGTCAGGCCCGCGTTTTTGCACGGACCCTGCAAATCCTGAAGCTTGCCGGGGCCGCAAATAGCAAGTAGCTGCATATTTTGCCGGGCGAGTTCAGGCGCCATTCTTGCCACTGAAAGATTCAGGTCGCGCGCACCTTGGCTACCTCCCAGCACCAGCAGAATGGGGCGATCAGGTGCTAATCCAAATTGCGCACATGCAAGCTCTTTAGCCATCGGCTTAAGGTCGTCGCGACCAATCGGACCGATGCAGCGTGCACGCCGTAACTGAGTGGCAGTTTGCGGAAACAGAGTGAAGGTTTGGCGGGCAAATCGATTGAGCAATTTGACGCTGCGGCCAACCACTAAATTACTTTCGATAGTGACCATTGGCACTTTGCTGGAAATCGCCAAAGCGGCGGTAGACCCGGCCCCTCCAAGCGCAAACACCAAATCAGGCAAGAACTCACGCGCCTGCCGCCGGGCGCGCACCATAGCACGCAACAAAGCGGCCGTTCGTGGCAGCCTACTGTCGTCGATGCCTAAAGAATGTGCCACTTCAGCCTTGCCAAAATAATTGGCTTCCACGCCGCGGCCATTGCACAAAAACAAGGTGCTATGACCACGCCGACGTAATTCTTCAGCAAGACCGATGGCTGGGGTTAGGTGTCCGCCAGTTCCCCCGCCGACGAATAAAAATCGCATCGGCGTGATCTAAGGCTGCGGCGGAATTCGGATGGTTTGGCCGGCTCGAAGGTCGCGAGCATCTTTGATGCCGTTGTAATCGAGTATGAGCTGCCAATGCTTGGATGTGTTGTAAAAGCGTTGCGAAATATGCATCGCCGTTTCATTCTGCGCAACCTTGTAAAGGCTGCCTTGCTTTGGAATTTCCTCTAACTCGCCAGAGTCGGAGCCTGAAGTCTCCGCTGCCTGAATCGATGTCGCTGCGGGCAACTGGATGCGTTGCCCAAAACGCACTCGGTAAGGCGCTTCCAGCTTGTTCAAATCGGCGATTTCTTTCCATCGATCAGCGTCGCCCAATTCGCGCTTGGCAATGCGTGTCAGGTTGTCGTTTTCTTGCACTCGGATGTAGCGCGCATCGGTACGCCGCGGCTCATTGCCAATCGGTTGCGGTGGTTCGTCAATATCCGGGATGGGAACCTTGGTGCCGACACCATGGCGTCCCTGCGGATCCTTTTCTGCAATGGCACCCCCTTCCGTTTGCTGTTCCGCGGAGGCCGACTCGGGTCCAAAATCATTGCCGGCATTGATGTTGGCGGCATTTAATCCCAGCATGGGATTGCGAACTGGCGGCCGTACAAAATCTGCCGGCCCGACGAAAAACTTGCGCTGCTCAGGGGGCAGAAACTTGACTCCCTCAAGGGTGGCAGGATTTTGAGCTGCCAAGCGTGGCGGAATAGTGGCATCGCTGCCCGGCAAGGAACCCACATAATGAGCACCTAAAGCAGTCAGTAGTAAGACGGCGAGGGCGATTAACCCGCTGCGCTGGACTCGGTCCATGGAATGACTTCCTCTACAGGAACTTGGGATTTACGTTTATCTAGGCAGGCTTTGACAGCCAAGCCCAACAGCGCGGACAGCGCCAGTACAGAGGTGCCGCCGCGGCTCACGAACGGCAGCGGCAAGCCCTTGGGCGGTGCAATGCCGGTGACGACGGCCATGTTGAGCGCCGCCTGTACCGAAATCATAACCGTTGCGGCGGCGGTAAGAATGGCGCCGTATCGACACTCGGCGCGACGAGCTGCAATCACGCCAAAAACAGTGAATGCTGCAAATAATAGCCAAATGGCGCCGGTGCCGAACAGGCCCCATTCTTCTGCGATGAGGGCAAAAATGAAGTCGGTGTTGCCCTCTGGCACCCACCCAAACTTAAGTTCGCCGTGACCTGGGCCGCGACCCGCAAGCCCACCGGTGGCAAAAGCTTCCAATCCACGCGAGACTTGGAAATCAGCTTCTGACTGCCAAAATTTGACCAAACGCGACGAAACGTGGTCAAACATGTATGCCGCGGCAACCAAAATGCCGACGGTGGCTGGGACTAAAACTCGCAAAAAGCGTACGCTAACACCGGCGAAAAACAAAGTGATGCCGGTGACCATGATCAGGATCAACACCGACCCAAGGTCAGGTTGCAAAAGCACCGGGAGTACTAAAATCCCAAAGCCTCCCATCAATTTGGTGAGTTGTAATGGCTGGGTTAATCGCAACGGGTCGCGTGCCGCCCAAGTGGCCATGGCAACTGGCCATAAACATTGCAACAAAACCGACGGTTGCATACTGATTGGCCCGAGCGGAATCCAACGCTCAGCATTGTGACTACTGTGGCCGAAAGTGGTAAATAACATCGCCACTAAAATCAGGAAAACCAAAAAGAGTAGTCCGGGAGCAGCGCTGCGCATGCGTTCGCTTGGCAGTGCGTACGAAATCAGAAAACCGAATAAGGCGATGATGAGGTGGCCGGAATGTAAGGACAATGAAGACCAGCCGTCGCCGGGACGGGCGGCGGAAACGCCAGCAACTACTCCGATGGCGGCAAGTGCAACGATGCATGCCATCATTCCGGCCAACGCCGAAGCGGCGCCAGGCTTGGTGGAAGCGGTTGGATTTAGCATCGCCCTGCGTTCATCGCAATTTCATCGAGAGTAAGCCAAGCATGGCGCCGATGGCACCCACTAGCCAGAAGCGCACCACCAACTGTTGTTCGGGAATGGTGCGTTGAAAATAATGGTGTATCGGCGCGACCGGCAAAATTCGTCGCCCCTTGCCGGTTAGGATGCGGGTCACTTTGAAACCAGTAATCTGGATAAAACTGCTCAGAACTTCAACCACAAAAACTAGGGCGAGCAACGGCAGGGCCAGCTCTTGTTTGGAAACGATAGCAAAATAACCAAGTAAAGCACCCATCGGCAACGAGCCGCTATCGCCCATAAAAATCCGGGCCGGGTGCGCATTGAACCACAAAAATCCGGTGGATGCGCCCAGGGCGGCTCCAGCCATAACCGCGACTTCGCCAGCGCCTGGAATGAAAGGTAAGTGCCAGTATTCGGCCAGAGTCGGCGTATCGACGGCTATCAATGCAAAGGCCAGTACCGCGTAAGCTGGCAGGGCGGAACCAGCGGCTAATCCATCCAGTCCATCGGTTACGTTGACGGCATGACTACACGCCAAAATGATGAATGATTCAAATGCAACAAAAAGTGCAAAACCATATATGCCCAAGTCCGCCCATGATGCGAAAAATTCTTTCATCATGGGAAAATAAATCGTTCCTATTTCGGGGCGGCCGGTCTGCTGACCCATCATCCATAACACTGCGGAGGTATAAACCGCTAATAACAAACTAGGAATAAATTTGGCCGCGCGCGACAACCCGTCTCGACCTTTATCCCGTTTCCATTTGATGTGATCATCTAAAAATCCGATCACCCCCATGCCGACCAACAAGATGGCACCCGAAACTACCATCAATTCGGTTGGGTCAGCCCAAACCAAAGTGGAAAACATCACCGCAGCAACCCAAAAAACGCCACCCATCGTCGGCGTTCGGTCCTTATTGGCGGCAGCGTACATTTTGGAAACTTCAATGCTGTCGGACAGTGCAGATGCTTCAGCGACGCCAGCTTCGCGCAGACGTCGAATCATTGGTTTGCCCAATTTCAATGCCATGGCAAAGGACAACGCCGCAGCCAAAATCGTGCGCACCGACGTATATTGCAAGGCGTGAAAAGGCTGCCAGATAGATTGCAGCCAATCGAACAAAAAAGTAATCATGCTGCGCCCTCCGCGACGGCAGAAAGAGCGGATGCAGCCTGTTCCACGTCGGGCAACAGAGTTTCCAATTGTTCGGCGCGCGACGCTTTCAGCAAAATTTGATCGTTAGCTTGCAAGCCTTCACGCAACAGTTTGGCGGCATCGGCGGTAGTTGGAGCGTGCTGACTGTCCAGGCCTGCACGGCCAGCAGATTCGACCATCCAAGCACCACCAACGCCGACGCCAATCAATCGCTCGATTCCAGCTTCGGCGGCTTCAATTCCCAGCGCACGATGGTAGCTTTCTGCAGTATTTCCCATTTCGTGCATAGTGCCCAGTACTGCCACGCGACGTCCGCCGGGTTGTTGCGCCAAAACCGTTAGGGCAGCGCTAACGGCCGCAGGGCTAGCATTGTAGGCGTCGTCCAGGACCGTAACCGTTCCAAATTGATGACGCGTCAAGCGGCCGCGAGGCCGCGGCAGGCTTTGCACCCTTGCTCTCAAATCTGTAGGCTTCACTCCCAATTTCAAAGCAGCGTGGCAAGCAATAGAAACTTGCTGGGCCTCGTGTGCAGCCTCCAAATCTAGAGCGCATTTTCCGAGGCCGGGAATATCCAATTCAAAGCGGCCCGGCTGCAATAGTTTGGAGGCAGGGGCAGCAATTACATCGGCGGCGGCTTGCCACTGCGAAAGTTGCGACTGTGCTAGTTCGGCAACGGACTTCGGCATATACACCACGCCCCCACCTCGGGTTGCGGCGGCGAGCAGGAGCTTTTCATCAATGATGGTTTGCAAGCACCCCATGCCTTCTAAATGCACCGCAGTCAGAGCGGTAATCCAAGCGCACTGCGGTTGCGCAATTTCCAACAAACGACGCATTTCACCGGGCGCATTGACGCCGTATTCAAGCACCAATAATCGGCTTCTTAGAGGCGCGGCCAAGATCGCCAATGGCAAGCCACATTCGGAGTTATAGGAAGCCGGTGCGGCGTGCACGTCGGCTTGAGGACCGCCCAACAAATGTGCCAACATATCCTTGGCGGTTGTCTTGCCGACGGTGCCGGTAATCCCAATAACATTTGCGGTTAAACGGCCCAGATGAAAACGCGCCAATGCGCCCAGCGCTTGCAAAGTGTCGGTGACCACGACGCATGGCAAGCCGGCTGGTCGTGGACATCGATCTGGCATCACCAGAGCACCAACCGCACCGGCATCCATCACTTGCTGCAAATATTGGTGGCCGTCCGTGCGGGCGCCATCCAGGGCTACGAACAAATCGCCGGCACCGACGATGCGGCTGTCGGTGATCACGCGCTGCACCACGCCGCAGCCGTCGCCCACCAAATGACCGCCGATCGCATGAGCGACTCCAGAAAGGTCTAACTGCAACACTGCACCGCCTCCTCCAAAACTAGGCAATCATCAAAGGGATACCGCACGCCGTTAATTTCCTGGTAAGGCTCATGGCCCTTGCCAGCGACGAGCAAGACGTCGCCGGGTTGTAGTAGAGCGACCGCTTTTTGGATAGCAAGGCGGCGATCCACTTGGCGGTGAATTGCCGATTGGAGGTCGTTGCAGCCAGTTTGGGCGCCGTCGATGGCCAAGTTGGCACCAGCGACTACTGCGTCCAAAATGGTGTCTGGGTCTTCACTGCGCGGATTATCCGACGTCAGCATGCACCAGTCGGCACCAGTGGCGGCAGCTTGCCCCATCGGCCCTCGTTTCATCGGATCGCGATCTCCGCCAGCACCACAAACGATGCCAATTCTTTGCTGCGGATAGGCCACGCGCAAGGCTTTTAATACCCGTTGTAGTGCCTCTGGTGTGTGCGCGTAGTCCACAAATAAACGCCACGGACTTTGCGCCGCTACTTGTTGCAATCGCCCGGGTGCAGCGGTGGCTGCCTGCAAGCCTTGAACGGTTTGCTCGAGGGTCAATCCCGACGCGCGTAACAGTGCGAAAGCAAGTAACAGATTTTCCGCGTTGTGGCGGCCGACTAGGGTGCTTGAAATTTCACAGGCACCGAAGGCACCGTCAATTTGCAACGCTATACCGATTGGCAACGGAGAGAACGACTGTTGGGTTCCGTCGATCGAATTTGGCTCTTTGCTAGTGACTGCTAAACACCGTCCGTGTACGTCGGCATTTACATCATCTAAAGACCAGGAAAGCAGCCGGCACGCCGCCCCATCTACCGCGTCCCAAATGCGCGAATCCGACAACGGCAGGAACGCCAACCCGGCACTGCTTTGCTGATGAATTAACTCAGCCTTTGCAGCGGCATAACTTTGCATGTCATGGTGGTAATCCAAATGATCATGGCTGAGGTTGCTCCAACCCATGCATTGAACCTCGGTGGCGGCCAAGCGCTGCTGATGGATTCCGTGCGACGAAGCTTCCAACACCACCGCACGGGCCCCCGCTGCTTGAATTTCCCGCAACCAGTTTTGCAACAAATCGGCCGACGGTGTGGTGT
>JACKQG010007763.1_pt1 | contig 10671 bp, 10 predicted proteins | sample 8237621 | NCBI WGS metagenome assembly JACKQG01 (sample SAMN15677084, study PRJNA649215) | marine metagenome | biome: marine; feature: Black Sea; material: saline water; isolation source: suspended particulate matter (SPM) from the Black Sea western gyre | collected 2013-06-09/2013-06-10 | depth... | reverse complement strand
AATCTTTAAATAATCAAGCAAGCCTTTATTGTCAAGTATAGTATGCTCTGCTGACTTGTTTTGATTTTGAATAAGAGAAGTAAGATTATCTACCTTAGTATTTAGGTCATCAACGCCTTCTATTTTAATATATAATTTACTCATCTTGTATAAATTTTAAACAAAATTAAGCATTATAACAGATGGAAAAAGATACTAAGGAATTGCTTAGTCAATGTTTAGTTTGCTTAGCCTGGAGGCTATCAGAAAAACAGCATTACTTTTGATTTTTCTTTTTAAAAAGTTTTATGACTTGATCTACAGCAATTTTACCAGGATTGGTGTCCTTAGGTGGATTATCATATTGGATTTTCTTAGTTACCTTCTTACCTTCAACAGTAAAACAGTTAGCAGCAATTTCCCACTTATCCCCTTTGCAATGAATGATATTATTTTCCTGTTTGGTTATTTCTCTAATAAAATATACTAATACATTTTGCTTCCCAACCCAATCTAATTGCTGGGTTTTATTTTTATGCAGTAATACTGAGTTGAAAGCCACTTTAGAATTTTTAGCAAGCAACCCTGATTTTACTAACAATTCATAAGCTTCATCCATTACTTGTAAAAATCTATCTGGCAAGCTATAGCTCAATACATACTTGTCTCCTGAAAATTTAATATCATCAAGATAAGAAACGACATCATAAAATTTATCCTGAATAAAAATAAACTTTCTTAACTCCCATTCATCAGGAGTTTCTGCATCTACCAAAGAAATAATAATTCTATTTATTCTAGCCTCAATTTTTTCTAAAAAAGCAGTTCTATCTATACCCTTTTCTATAGCATCTAAATCTTTTTCCAATAGCTTAGTAAATTCAAGTCCCCTAATTTTTACTATATCAAAGGACACTTTTCTAGTGATTAAATGATGTATTTTAATGAATGAAGCTTTTTCTACTCCATCTGTTAAAAATAAATTATCCATCAAAATATGCTCGCCTGTAATAGTATCTGTGTAAAAATCAAGACTAAAAGATTGAATATCTGGGATTTCCTTAAATAATTTGGAAAGTATTTTCTTTTCCAATTTCAGGTCTTTTAACTTTACCTTCTCTCCTCTTGCCAAAAATTTTAATGCTTTCATAATATATATAATTACCAAGCAAAGCTAAACAAAATCAAGCAAATAGATAAAAAAGAGCAAAAATTGAAAATGTTGTACTATTGTTTGACTTTTTTGATTTTGGGCATAAAAAAAGCCCCTAAAAAGGAGCTTTCATATCTGGTAGCGTGAGGGAGATTTGAACTCCCGACCTCAGGGTTATGAATCCTGCGCTCTAACCAACTGAGCTACCACGCCATTTTGGTCGGCAAATATAACATATAAACGAATTTGCTATAATTATTCTGCTAAAAATTATGATCTATCTTTTTCACTTAAAACTTGAGTGTTTCTTTTTAATGTTCTAAGTACAATACTTATCATTAAAGTTGTTGTAAAAACATAAATCATGGTGTCAGAGAATAGCTCCTCTCCTATCAGATAATTCCGAAACATATCCACAAAACAAAAACCAATAACGCAAGCTAAAACTCCTGAATATTCTCTTCTTAAAACAGTTTTGATTGAGAAAGGAATTAATGATGTTTCATACAAAGTAAAATTTGGAATAAAAGCTGGAATCTTATTCGACCAATCTAAATATTCATCTCCAAATTTCTTTTCTAAAAACCTTTCCTCAGCAAACATTATTCTTTCATAATACAACCAAAAAATAAGAGAAATAATAACAATAAACAAAAGATTAAAAACATAGGATGCAATACCTATCCAAATTAGATAATTACCCAAATATAAGGGGTGCCTTACTGTGGCATAAATACCTGTTGAATTCAATACCTCTGCCACTTGCTGTTTGGTATTCCTTCCTGATGTTCCTTTTGGGGTAGTCCCTATTGTATAAAAGCGAATAAGAAACCCTAAAAAAGATAAAACAACTGAAATAATCATGTAATATTTTTCGTTAGATGCAGAAATAGAAATATAATCGGTAATACTAATAAATGGAATGGCTAATAAAAATAAAATAACAGGGAATTGCCCTCTGTATTTGAATAAAAAATTACCTTGTTTTTCGAATGTTTGAACTAATGCCATATTTTAAAGGTTTTATTTATATATTGCCTGCCGAAAATATTTGGTTTGCAAAACTAACAAAAACAAAGACAAATGTCTGAATTAATAAAATTTCAATTAGAGTATCCTTTTCACTCCTCAATTAACATCCTTTATAAAAGATTAAGCACTCCTAGCGGACTTTCGGAATGGTTTGCTGATGATGTGCATATTAGAGGTAATATTTACACTTTTTTTTGGGACGGAAGCGAACAAGAAGCCAAGCTACTAAAGTCGAAAGAAAATGAATTTGTACGCTTTCATTGGCTAGATAATGAAGTTGAGGAGAGTTATTTCGAATTTACCATCCAAGTGGATGATTTAACAAATGATGTTTCTTTAATTATTACTGATTTTGCTGAAGATGAAACTGAGATAGAAGAAAATACTCTTTTGTGGGATACTCAGGTAGAGAGCTTGAAACACGCACTTGGTTCTTAGATAACTTTTTCAAAATTCTTATTTCTTGAAAAAAATACACCTTTTTATAATTAAATCATTTTTAGGCCCTTTTATTGCCACTTTTTTTATTGCTACTTTTCTACTTCTAATGCAGTTTTTATGGAAATGGATTGATGATTTGGTAGGTAAAGGATTAGAAATCAATGAAATTAGCGAGTTATTATTTTTTGCATCAGTAAGATTCGTTCCTCTTTCCTTACCTATTTCTATGCTTTTAGCTTCAGTAATGACCTTTGGTGCATTAGGAGAGAAATCAGAATTAGTAGCTATGAAATCAGCTGGAATGTCACTTAGAAAAATTATGAATCCATTAATTGTTTTTGTTATTTTTATAAGTATTGGCTCATTTTTATTTTCCAATTATGTTATGCCAATTGCTAATCTAAAAAGTGGAAGCTTATTGTATTCCATTCAAAAACAAAAACCAGCTCTGAATATAAAAGCAGGCGTTTTTTACAATGGTATTGAAGGGTATAGTATAAAGGTAGAAGAAAAAAGTGATGATGGACAAACCTTAAAAAACATCATAATTTACAATCATACTTCTAGAAATGGAAATGATAATATAATTATTGCAAAATCTGGAAGTATGCGCCTTACAAAGGATGAACAATTTTTGGAATTCAAATTATTTGATGGCTATAGTTATCTGCAAGAAAAAGAGAAAAGAGGAAAAAGAAAAAACCCTCACAGAACTACAAAATTCAAAGAAGATCTTATCTTTTTTGACCTTTCTGCTTTTGATTTTAAGCGAACAAGTGCAGCCCTTTATAAAGGCCATTACGCTATGCTAAACAATCAACAATTAAGCAATGCTATTGATTCTTTAGAAAATAAATTATCTAAAAGGGAGAAAACTATTTCAGAGAATATATTTAGTAACTACAACTTTAAAGTTTTAGATAGAAATACTATAAAAGATACCACCCCTCCCGATTCATCAATAATAAAAATGGCAAGAATCTATGATTATGCCCTAAACAAATTAAGGTCTATAAAATCAGTAGTAAATACCAGTAAAAATGATTTAGAATACCAACAATATATAATACGAAAACATAATATTGAATGGCACAGAAAGGTTGCTTTAGCTATAGCTTGTATTGTGTTGTTTCTAGTGGGTGCTCCACTAGGCACAATCATAAAAAAAGGAGGATTTGGCATGCCTGTAATGGCATCAGTTTTCTTCTTTGTTTTTTATCATGTAATTAATATTATTGGAGAAAAGGCAGCAAAAGAAACAACTCTATCGGTAATAGAAGGAATGTGGCTTGCTAATTTTGTTTTCCTACCAATAGGCATCCTTTTAATTTATAAAGCATCAAAAGAAATTACATTTTTTGATACAAATAGATATACTAAACTTTTTAGTAAACTGTTAAAAAAGACATGAGAATATTACAAATCTGTATCAAACCTCCTTTCCCTGAAAAAGATGGATATGCACTAGCTGTAAATCATATTTCGAATGCCTTATTGCAAAAAGGACATGACTTAAAAGTAATAGCAATTAGCACACCTAAACATATTGCAGAAGAAGTTCCTGCACAATATTTAAGCAAAATAAATTATGAGGATATTTTTATTGATACTAATGTAAAAATACTTCCTGCATTCCTAAATTTATTCTCTAAATCATCTTACAACACCAACCGCTTTTACTCTAGTAATTTTGCAAACAAATTAAAAATAATTCTAAAGGGAAATAGTTTTGATATTGTGCTTTTGGAAGGACTTTTTGTTTGTCCTTATTATGATATAATTAAGAAGAACTCGAAAGCTAAAATCATTTTAAGAGCACACAATATAGAATCAGATATTTGGAAAGGATTGGCAAAGCAAACGACTATTTTTTTAAAGAAATGGTATCTGAATTTGTTACAAAAAAAACTTTATCATTATGAAAAAGAAATAGTAACTAAAATGGATGGTATTATTTGTATTAGCGATAAGGATGCTAATTGGATGAAAAAACAAACTTCAAAAAAAATAATTACTATACCATTTGCTATTGATACTGAAAATCAAGCAAATACTTCAGTAGAAAAAAATACTATTTTTCATATTGGCTCTATGGATTGGATGCCAAATATAGAAGGTGTAAAATGGTTTTTAGAAAAAGTGTTTCCTATTATTAATCAAAAAAATGAAAATCTAATTTTACATTTAGCTGGAAGAAATATGCCAAAGTTTTTCTATGATTATTCTACTAAAAATATTATAGTTCATGGAGAAGTGAACAATGCAAAAGAATTTATGGAAAAACACCATTTAATGATTGTGCCACTTTGGAGTGGAAGCGGAATAAGAATTAAAATTCTAGAAGCAATGGCAGTTGGAAAAATTATTATTTCTACTTCTATTGGTGCGGATGGAATTAACTATAAGGATAAAAAAAATATTTTAATCGCAAATACCCAAGAGGATTTTGCAAACAAGATTATTTGGTGTTTTGAAAATCCAATAGAAAGTAAAAATATTGGCGAAAATGCTAAGAAAAACATTCAAGAAAATTATAGCCTACTTAAAATTACTGAGGAATTAAATACTTATTTAACTAAATCCCTAAAATCATGATTTATCTATTTTGGGTTTGTTTATTTCTTATAGTTTATACCTATTTTATTTTTCCTATTACTGTTATTTTATTTTCAAAAAGCAAAGTATTAAACAAGACTACTTATAAAAACATTGATAAATCACCATCTGTTTCAATTCTTATTTCTGCTTATAATGAGCAAGAGGTAATCAAAGAAAAAGTAATGAGTATTATTAATTCTAATTTTCCAAATAATAAAATTGAAATCATAATTGGCTCTGATTGTTCTACCGATAATACAAATAAAATTATAAATAATTTAGCAAAACATTATCCATTTGTAATTGCAAATATTTTTGATAAAAGAAGTGGTAAGGCAGGAGTAATAAACAAATTAGTAGAAAAAGCTAAGAATGAAATCCTGATTCTTACTGATGCCAATATTATTTTTTCTAAAAACACCATTTTTTCTTTAATTCAGCATTTTAAAAACCCTAAAATTGGACTTGTAGATGCCAACATGGTGAATATTGGAATTAAAAAAAGTGGTATATCCTTTCAAGAAAAAACTTACATTAGTACAGAAGTAAAATTTAAACATGCCGAAAGTAAACTCTGGGGAAATCTAATGGGACCTTTTGGTGGTTGTTTTGCTATCAGAAAATCTCTTTTCACTCCAATTCCTGAGAATTTTTTAGTGGACGACTTTTTCGTTTGCATGAACATTCTAAAAGGAGGGAAACTTGCTATAAATGATTTGGATGCAGTAGTTTATGAGGATGTTTCAAATCAATTATCTGAAGAATTTAGAAGGAAAAGAAGAATCTCAAAAGGAAATTTTATCAACCTTTTTCATTTTAAAAATGTTCTAAATCCCTTTTCCAAATTAGGATTTGTTTTCATCTCCCATAAAGTAATAAGATGGCTCAGCCCTATTTTTTTATTCATCATTTTAGCAACTAATCTTACGCTAATTCCTGATAGTATTTTTTACAAATTCACTTTCATTTTTCAGCTATTATTATTTGTTTCTCCATTTATTGACCTCTTATTACGAAAAATCGGAATACATGTTTTAACTTTGCGTTTTATAACGCACTTTTACAGCATGAACTTAGCGTTATTATTTGGTTTGTTCGATTATTTATTTAGTTCAAATAGTGGCTTTTGGGAGCCAACAAAAAGAAAACAAAATGAAATTTAACAGCATAAAAGAAGCTATTGCAGATATAAAACTTGGAAAAGTTATCATTGTTGTAGATGATGAAAACAGAGAGAATGAAGGTGATTTTGTAGCAGCTGCCGAAATGGTAACTCCTGAAATCATCAACTTTATGGCCACCCATGGAAGAGGACTTATTTGCGTTCCTTTGGTAGAGGAAAGATGTGAGCAATTAGGACTTGACTTGATGATTGGAAAAAATACAGCCGCTTACGAAACTCCTTTTACAGTTTCGGTTGATTTAATTGGATATGGTTGTACAACAGGTATTTCAGCATCCGATAGAGCAAAAACAATTAAAGCACTTGTTAATGTAAATACCAAAATAGAAGAGTTAGGAAAACCAGGACATATCTTTCCTTTAAAAGCTAGAAAAGGTGGTGTACTAAGAAGAGCCGGACATACGGAAGCAGCAATTGATTTAGCTAGGCTTGCAGGATTGCAATCAGCTGGAGTTATTGTTGAAATTTTAAATAAAGATGGCTCAATGGCCAGAACAGCTGAACTTTTTAGAATTGCAAAAAAGTTCGATTTAAAATTTATTACCATTAAAGATTTAATTGAATACAGAATTCAAAATGAAACGCTAATAGCTGAAGAAGCATCTGTAAATTTACCTACAAGTTTTGGCGATTTTAACATGAAGGCCTTCAAGCAAATTACAAATAATCAGTTACATTTAGTTCTTATAAAAGGAAAATGGAAAGAAGATGAACCCATTTTAGTAAGGGTGCATTCTTCCTGTATGACAGGTGATATTTTTTCTTCTTGCAGATGTGATTGTGGCCCTCAATTACAAGCATCTCTTTCTCAAATTGAAGAACAAGGAAAAGGTGTTTTGGTGTACATGAATCAGGAAGGTAGAGGAATTGGTTTACTCAACAAATTAAAAGCATACGAACTACAAGAAAAAGGAAAAGATACAGTAGAGGCAAATTTAGAGCTCGGATTTAATGAAGACGATAGAGATTATGGAGTTGGTGCGCAAATTTTAAGAGCTATTGGCGTTTCAAAAATTAGATTGCTTTCCAATAATCCTAAAAAAAGAGTTGGGCTTATGGGTTATGGCATTGAGATTGTTGAAAATATTCCTCTCGAAATAGAATCAAACGAGCATAATGAATTTTATCTAAAAACCAAAAGAGATAAAATGGGGCATTCCTTTAAAAAGTTAAATGAATAAAGAAATTATTATTTTAGGAATTGAATCCTCTTGTGATGATACTTCTGCAGCTATTTTGAATGGTAGAAAAATATTATCAAATGTAGTAGCTAATCAGGAGATTCATAAGCAATATGGTGGTGTGGTGCCGGAACTTGCTTCAAGGGCGCATCAACAAAACATTATACCTGTGGTGGATGCTGCAATTAGGAAAGCAAATATCAAAAAAGAAGAAATCAATGCTATTGCTTTTACAAACGGACCAGGCCTTTTGGGTTCACTTTTAGTAGGCAGCTCCTTTGCAAAATCATTTGCCATAGGAATGGATATTCCACTTATTGCTATAAACCATATGCAAGCACATATTTTAGCACATTTTATTGATGAAGAAAAAAATATTCCTGAATTTCCTTTTCTGTGTTTGACAGTTTCTGGCGGGCATACACAAATTGTAAAAGTGGAAAGCCCAAACAATATGCAAATAATTGGAACAACTTTAGATGATGCTGCAGGGGAAGCTTTTGATAAATCAGCAAAAATTTTAGGACTACCCTACCCTGGAGGACCTTTAATTGATAAACATGCAAAAAATGGAAATATTCACGCTTTCACTTTTGGAAAGCCAAAAATAAAAAATTTGGATTTTAGTTTTAGCGGGCTAAAAACCTCCATTCTTTATAAAATACAGGATGGAGTAAAAGAAAATCCTAATTTTATTAAGGAAAATCTGGAGAGTTTATGTGCATCCATTCAGCATTCTATTGTCAATGTTTTAATAGAAAAATTACAATTAGCCATAAAAAAAACAGGAATAAAACAAATAGCAATTGCTGGGGGAGTTTCTGCTAATTCTTATTTAAGAAACCGCTTAGATGTTTTATCTAAAACTGCAAATTTTGATTTGTATATTCCTAAATTTGAATATTGCACAGATAATGCTGCTATGATTGCAATTGCTGGTTATTTTAAATATCTAGATAAGGACTTTTCTCAGCAAAGCATAAGTCCTTCTGCTCGATTATTTTTTTAAAAACTCAATCGTTACATCAATTGCTTCCTTTAAATGAAGTGGAAACTCCTCTAAATCATAAGGATGAAATCCTCCTAAAACATGGTTTGCTCCATCAATAATATGCAATTGGGATTTAGGATTCCATTTATTTAAGCTTTTAGCTTCCTCTATTTTTACTGTCGGATCATCATTTCCGTGTACAATAAGTTGGGGTATTTGTAATTTTTCTACCGCAAGTTTAATATCAATCCTCTCTTTATTTGTTATGCAATTCTCGTAAAACTGAAAGTACATTGGCATATTCTGTTTTGTTCTACCATTATATACAAATGCCACTCCTTTTTCTTTCCAAATTGCTATTCTTTCCTCTGGCATTCTATTTGTAAAATCGGATGGAGAAGCCCAACTAACCACTTTACTTATTCTATTGTCCTCTGCTGTTTTCAGCATGGAAATCCCTCCCCCTCTACTATGACCAAAAAGAGAGATTTCAGCAGGATTTAAGGTTTGCTGTACCCAATCCAGCACAAAGCCCAAATCATCTAATTCCTTACAGAAATTATTGTTCCCAAAAGCCTTCAAATCTGAAAAATCAATAGGATTGTCTATTGTTGTTCCGTTATGCGAAAAGTTAAATTTTACAAATACAAAATCGTTTTTAGCAAAATGCTCCGCCACTTTATTAAAAGGTCCCCAATCTTTAAACCCTTTAAACCCATGAGAAAAGATAATTACCTTCTTTCCTTCTCTTTTTTCTTGACAAGAAATGTCAATCAGAATTGGTCGATTGTCGCTTCCTATAATTTGGTGTTTTTCTTTTTTTATCATCTTATCCGTTTTTAAAAAATTGATTTAGAAAGTAGTAACCCTTTCTTCAACTCCTCTTTATTCAATCCTAAATCCTCAGTAAAATAAGTGATTAGCTTTTCGGTAGGCATATTCCCCACCAAATCATCTTTTGCCATTGGGCAGCCACCAAAACCTTTTAAAGCAGCATCAAATCTTATGCAACCATTAGCATAAGCCGCATTTACTTTTTCCTCCCAAGTATCTGGTGTAGTATGAAAATGAGCACCAAACTCTATAGTTGGATATTCCTTGATTAAAACATCAAATAGTGGTGCAATATTTGTAGGATTAGAAACCCCAATTGTATCCGACAAGGCAATAGTTTTTACCTCTAAATCATTCAATTTATTACTTAGTTCTGCAACGATATCAGGATGATAATGCTCACCATAAGGATTCCCAAATGCCATGGATAAATACACCACTAACTCCTTGTTGTTTTTTACTGATAAGTTCTGAACTTCCTCAACAGTACTTAAAGCTTGTTCAATACTTTTTTTAGTATTCCTCTGCTGAAACTGCTCAGAAACCGAAAGCGGAAAACCTAAATAGTTTATCTCTTCAAAATTGCAAGCATCAACTGCTCCCCTAGTGTTGGCAATAATTGCCAAGAGTTTACTAGTAGTATTTTCTAAATCTAACTGCCCCAATACTTCAGCAGTATCCTTTAATTGAGGAATAGCCTTTGGCGAAACGAAAGAACCAAAATCAACAGTATCAAAACCTACTTTTAACAACTGATTGATATATGCAGCCTTAACATCAGTAGGAATAAATTCACTGATACCTTGCATTGCATCTCTAGGACATTCTATTATTTTAATCATTTAGTTTGTGGTTTATGGCTTATGGTTTGTGGCAATACTACCCACAACAAACTACAAACCAGATTTTTCCAAAATCTTTTTATTAATCCTTTTTACTAGTGCTGGACCTTCATAAATAAAGCCTGTAAACACCTGAACCAGTGTAGCTCCTGCATCAAGCTTTTCTAGTGCATCTTCAGCACTGTGTATACCTCCTACTCCAATAATTGGGAATGCTCGGTTGGATTTATCAGCCAAGTACTTAATCACTTCAGTGGATCTTTCCCTAACTGGCTTACCACTTAAACCACCATTTCCAATGGCATCAACCTTATTTTTAGGCGTTTTAAGCCCACTTCTATCAATAGTAGTATTAGTTGCTACCACACCATCAATTTTAGTATCAGCAACAATTTCTATAATATCATCCAATTGCTCATTTGTTAAATCTGGTGCAA
>JACKQG010007762.1_pt1 | contig 10672 bp, 15 predicted proteins | sample 8237621 | NCBI WGS metagenome assembly JACKQG01 (sample SAMN15677084, study PRJNA649215) | marine metagenome | biome: marine; feature: Black Sea; material: saline water; isolation source: suspended particulate matter (SPM) from the Black Sea western gyre | collected 2013-06-09/2013-06-10 | depth... | reverse complement strand
TGATGACACTTCCAAGTCCATTCCACTAAATACGATTCTTCGCTTTGTGTGAGTTCCGAACCCTCTAAACGACAATTATACGCCCTTGAATCATCTGATAGTGTCATTGTGATATTATCGTGGATTAACGCCTCTATGTGCGATATTCTACGCAATACATGGTCTAATGCTGTGTCCTTTACATTCTTCTCCATAAAATAGTAACTCATTGTTACCGTAAATTCTCTTGTTTCAGATGTTACATTAAATTCAACTAAATCAGAACCTTTAGGCATTAAGCGTAAAAACTGTGTGCCTGCAAAATCTTCACCCACAAATACAGGTAAAGTAGCACCAAACTCAGTTCTTAGAACGCTCTTTAGCTTGTCTAATATGTTTTTCCAATTATTTGTAAAATTAACCACGACGAGTAATCCTTATACTTCGTGTTGGGCTGTTATCTACAACTTCTTCATAACCTTTAACTTCAATTTCCCATTCGTCGTTTTCTACACCTGCGTCTGCGTCAGCATCACCCTCAAATCTTATTTGCAATCCACCAGATAAAGTCTGATAATCACCTGTAATTAACTCATCATCAATTACTGTATATTGTTTTAGCCCTGTGCTGTCTTTTACCGCTACTGAATACTTCCCAGTTCCAATAGCACCAGCAGTCGAAATCCAAACCTTAATTCTATCATAACTGCCTGAGTAATTTCCACGAGTTTCTACTATATTAAGACTTCCAGAAACAGAAACTTCCTTAACAAAACCCTCAGACGAATCACCCGAAGTTTGCCAAGATAGTTTTATAGTTCCGTTGTTAAGTTTTTCAATGTTCTCGTTAGCTTCGTCAAACATTGCACTTGCAAGTTCATTAGTTGGGTCATTTGCCCGAACTAAAAATACAGCAGTCAATAAAGCAGTAGTTCTTACAATAATATAATCATAAGTTCCGTCTGGTTTCTTGAATTGCTCTCTTGGTAGTTTAGCATCTAATCTTGAATTGAGATATTTTGACGCATTATTTCTAAATCTTGTAACAAGAGTAGTAAAATCTTCACCCGATTCCATATTCATATCAGCAGGATTCGTAGCATCATTATAATAATAAGTAGTATCTGTATCTGTATCGTAAAACCATTCATCATTTGCATCAACATCTACTTGTGCAGATTCAGCCGAACCCAAATCCTCACCATTAGCAAATAATTGAGTTACAAGTCCTGAATTGGTTGCTTTGTATTGAGAACCACTCTCAACAACCCACCCATAAACAGATGTCTTTGTATCATAATCATCAATAAATGGAGCAACATCTTTTACTTCTCTATGTGTGCAATACATAATACCCCCTAATTAAATGCCAAGACCTTAATCTTGCCCTCAATTTTGTTATTAACACTTCTACCAGATACTGAAAGTAAATGGTTCTTTGTAGTGGTTTCTGTGGTTAATCCGCCTGAATGTGCAGATTCATAAGCACAACTTATAACAAACTCCGCATTGACAGGACAACCTGACATCGTAATAGCACCTGTTTCGTAGTTAATCGTGCCACTACCGCCGTTTCCTCGTGTTAGTGTGCCTTCGCCCCCATCTGTAAGAAAAACGCCTGTATTCGGTGTAGTAGTGTTTGTTTTTTTATCTGTAATTGTGTCGTCTGGCAAATAACCATCAACGCTTGACTGTGTATCAGCTAAAGCAGGAATCTTACCTACGCCCCAAATATCAGTATCTCCACCAGTTCCATTAGCAAGCACAACCGAACCTGTGCTTAAATGACTATCAGAAGTAACCTTAATATCTCCACCTACTATTCCAATAATACACTCTAAATCAGCATCATCAATAGCATCTTGGATTTTTGTCAATACTCCGTTAGTTCCACCCCAATTAGTATTAGAAGCATCAGTTGTGAACGCTATATTGGTAACACCACCGCCATCAATGTTAATGCCTAATTGGTAATCAGTAGAAGCTGTTAGTTCTGTGTCTGTTGAACTTGTAATGCCTGTAAGTCCAAACTCTTGATAACCACTTTCATAAAATTTAATTGCTACCGAACCTGCAACTAATCCACTTGCCACATCATCAGAAGTTCGTGCATATCCGAAGTAGTTTTGTGCTGAAAAATTACCAGCACCATCAGTTTGAACAGTAGTGTATTTATCATAATCGTATAAAGAATTATAATGAAAGAAATAAATATCAGTTCCGTTTATATGCCCTACATCAGTTGAACCTAATTTCCCTCTCTCTACCGTTAAATCGTTAAGAAGCACACTCGTAACCTTGAGAATCTCATCTTCAATCCGAATATAATCATTAGCTTTGAAGTAATCGCCATCTGTAACCGTTAGCGTAGTATCGCCTGCTGAAAAAGCACCGCCTTCGTTAATATCAGCACCACTATCAACTTTACCTGCTGTTGCTGGAATCACATTATCAAGTGTATCAGCATTAGCCCCCGAATATGCATTTGAAAATTCTAATCCTCTTATATTAGGGAAATACACATATTCATTAGGTAATATCACTTGAGTAACATAAGTATCGTCATCAACAAAAGTATCAGGGTCTGCATCAGTCCAAGAAGCATAATTGAATTGCACTTCAACAGGAACGCTACCACTATTAGATACTACTAACGACTTACACCCTTTTAATGTTTGTGCATCTCTACTTGATGCGTGAAACCCTATCAATTTTATAAACCCATTAGCGTTATCAACCGCTTGTTCTGTCGAGATTTTGTCTGCGTAATTTACAGACTTGCTAAACGAATAAGTTTTATCTGCTGTTATTGTTAAATTTGCTTGCATATTAAACTCCTTGTGTCGTGTCAAACTTGAAAATTATTGTTGCATTAGTATCGTATGGAATACTCGTCGGGTCAAAGCTAATTGCGATAATATCACCAGCATCAAAACTTGCAGTTGCAGTAAAATCAAACGCATAAGCAGTATCATCAACAGCCATATTTACTGTAATAGCTTCCGTTGCTGCTGGATTAGGAACTTCTGTGCCTGTTGCAGACTTATGAAACCCTACAATAGAAGAACCACAAGCACTTGCAGACCTTACGATTACTCTTTCTAATTCACCGTCATAAGGCACAACAAATGCAATATATTCATTCACAGATGAAGTTGTGCTTTGCTCAAGAATATAGCCATTCAGCGGTAAATAATCTTTATTGGCGTCAGTTGCATACCAGCCCGCATTCATAAAATGTAAAATATACTGTGGTGCGTCTGCATACGCTTTAATGCTCTGTTGTGTAGCTAATTTCTTATTATTATCAGAAGACATATCATCTTCATCTAAAATAAGCGAACCCGAAAGTTCATCGGTATTACTATCTACCATAAGTAACGAAGAACCGCCTTTAGTTTTAACCTCAAAGCATCTTCCATCTTCAACAACAGGTTGCACTTTAACTGCATCATCGCTAATTTGCAATGCAGATGAATTACCAGCACCGTCTTTAACTACACGGATAGTTTCATCTATACCTTGATTGGAATTATCCATCTGTAAGATGTCTTTACGAGTTAGTTTCGGTGATGTGCCTGTAAAACTACCCATCGCTTCTTAATCCATCCACAAATTTAGAAATACCTGTAACTATAACATTGTCAATAGCATCTATCACCCAAGGCTCTAAAGTCTTATTCCAAATCTTTTTAGTCCATTTCCATTTTGCTAAACCTAAAGTGCAAGCAACGCCAGCACCATACATAAAAGCACCAAATTTCGCCTTTAATGTAGCATTAGGTATCTTTTTAAGCACCCAAGCAGTAACCGCAGTTGCTGTAATTCCACCAACATAAGCTAATGCTTCACCTGTTACATAAGTTCCTATCCATTCTAACATATTCTACCCCCTAATTAAATCACCCCATAATGAGGTCATTCCGTTAATTATCTGTATTGTGTGGACTGTGAACAACCCACCCTCAAAGAAATCTACTATCGCAAATGCGTGTGACCAATTATGCCTTCTTCCACCTAACCACAAATTCTTGTCTTCACTCATATCTTTTAAGCACCCAATACTCCACGCACTCTTTGCCCCGTCTATATGAGTTAAAGAATATTGTTGTATGTCGTGCCAATGACCATACATAATATTGCCACCAAGTTTTAATAAATGGTTGCGAGTATGGTTAATTCCGCCAAAATGATGTCCGTGATATGCCCATAATTTACCAATTTTCAGGTATTTTCCCAACGGAAAAGTTTTGTACCCACGATTTTTTATTCCAATACAATTCTCAAACTTGTATTGTGGTAAAACTGGATTTTCTTCCACAAACCTATCACACCAATCATCGTGATTTCCAACGCAAAAGTATTTTTCAGTTACATTGGCACGGTCTAACGCTTCGTCTATATAATCTAAATTCTTATTGACCTCTATAATCTCTCGGTCTATTGCCCCTACTTGGTATTCAAGTGGAGGTCTTTTTTTCTTTTTCCATTGCCAATGAGAGAAACTCTCCCACTCGCCTACATCACCCAAATCTACATAGAAATCGGGTTTTATTATATCAATCGCCTTTATTAAGACATTGATTGCTTTTTGGTCGTGATAAGGGAAATGCTTATCTGGAGTGTATATTCCTCTTTTTACGACCTTTTTTTCTTTTGGCATAATGATCCCTGCAATTAAATCCAAAGAACTGACAAATCATTCCTACTAAAGTAAACAATCCTATCATTGCCCCAAAAAAAGCAGCTAAAAACTTCCAAAGTGGAGCAGTTGCTATAACCGAACCCCAAAATCCACCAAAACTACCACCTAAACCTAATGAGGGATGGTCTGCCAATGTTCTTAATGTTGTGCTTAATATTCGCATCTAATATACTCCAATTCCTTGTTTTGTCCTACCTTTTCCTAAGTGTATGAAATCTTTAGCAATAGCAATGTCATTCCAGTAGCCAATGTTTAACGCTTTTTGGAGAATGGTTGCTCTCTTATACCTGTCTTTAATTTTTATATCAACTGCAAGTCCCCTTGTATGGTCGCCTTGTGAATTGGGCGAAACTTCGTCATTATGGGCTTTACACCTGTAACCCGAAGTAACCACAAAAGGAAATCCGCAATGTGTTCTTAATATCTGTAATTTAGCCATAAACTCCGTGTCCATTGACGCTTCGCCACAACACGGACAAGCAACTTCTTCTGAAGTGAAATTTTTAGTTAGGTGCATTTCTTCTTCTTCTTGAAAATCTTATCGTAGTTTTTCTTATAAGTTTCGTCTGATTGGAATCTTGGAAAATCACCTTTACCCGACTTTATTAAATCACCTTTTTTCATTTCTTTTTCCTTGTCTTTTTCTTTTTGACAGGTGCATCTGTTCGCTTGTCAAATCTTGAAAAATCAAAAGAAAAGGGAGAGCCGAAGCCCTCCCCTACACTAATTAAGCTATGTTAAGTAAGTTTACGCCACGAATATCGCCTGCTTCATCAAGCAATTTCATTCCGTAAATCATATCAGCAGTAACTTTAGTTCCAAGATAATCAATATCCCATTGTGAGGATACTCTTACATCTTGCTGTGCAGCAAATACAGCAGCATCAGAAGGATAACAAGCACCTACTTTAGTTCCTGCATCACCACTTGTTAAAATAGCACGAGAATAAAATACATTGATACCGTAAATCAAGCCAACAGCACCTGTTTTTAATCCTGAACCTTCACCAACAGCATCAGCACGAACAAAGTATTGACCCACACCACTTGACGGATTCATTATGTCCGCTAATATAGCACTATTAACAGCCAATGAACAATCATTAGGGTTTAAGTCATTACCATACAAATTCGCAAGCAACGCTTCTAAATCAGCAGCCACAAATGTATTGTCAGCACTCAAGTTTTGAGTGGTTTGGAATCCATCTAATTCAGCCCACATATCAGTTTCAACTTGACGAGCAATACTTTCACCCATCATTTCTGTATATTTACTAATAAGTTCTGAATTTGATTGAATCAATGTAATATCCTCAAATAATTCAGGAACTACATAGTGTTTGTTAATCGACAAATCAACTTTCCCAGCAGTTGCAGCAGTTGAGAAATCAACAATAGTTGATTTTACTTTTGCTACAGCAGTTTTAAGTGCAATCTTTGGAATGTGAACAGTATCGCCTGCACCTTTCACAAGTGCAGAATAATCATCTACCGAATTTGCTAATTTATTTGCTCTTTTATAGAACTTGAATATAGGTTCTGCCCATAATTCTGGAATAAATTCAGCACCAGTAGTATTGTTTAAAGTAGCCATTTTTATACCTCAAAAATTTATTTTTTTGTAGTATATCGCCCCAATATTGTACTCCAATTTTTTCGTCTATCTTCTGGAGATAGTTCAGTCCAATCATCTGGCAAATTATCCTCACGCTTTGTGTAAGGAGTATGCGGTGGATTGTCTTTTTTATCAGAATCAACCTTAGAAACGATATATTCGAGAACATCCAACTCCACATTGGATAACTTTTCTCTTTCATCTTCAGGAAGTTTCGATAATAACGCATCTCTGCGACCCTGAATTATTTTTCTACCTGCTTCAGCTTCAACCTTTAATACTTCGAGTTCTTTTTCTCGCTCAGTTAAAAGTTCTTGATATTTGCCCTGTTCTTCGAGTTCCTTTGCTTTCGCATCGCTTTGCTCTTTTAACATTGCTTCGTATTTCTCTTTGTATTCGTTTTTTTGTGCCGAAATTTCAGAAATACGCTTCTTAGCCCAATCAGGCGTTTCATTTTCATCGACTTTTGTGTCAGGTTGTTTTACATCGTTGCCTTCGATTTTTACTTCTTCCATTTTGCCTCCGTATGAGTGAAATAAGACCTTTTTGGTCGTATTTTAGAACATAAACAAGACTATTTTGGTCGTATTTGCAAAAATAGTTGTTTAATTACCATATATAATTTAACTTATACCGTTGTTTATTACAACTAATTTCTACAATATGACTAAAAAAGAGTTAATTTTTAAGCAAAAATGGTTTGAGTTTATGGGATATACACCCCATAACGGACAAAAAAAGCTACATTTCCCTATCAAGCCAAATGCTAAGTTTTTTGTAATGGTCTGCGGAAGAAGGTTTGGGAAAACCCTATCCGCGGCAATGGAAGCGTGCTATGTAGCATCTCAGCCCAATAAAAGAATATGGTTAGTGGGTCTTTCTTATGATATGGCTGACAAGATGTTTCGTGAAGTCTGGCAAAAGATGGTTGTTGGGCATTCACAGGACATTGAGAAAGCATCTGAGAAAGACCGCTATATCAGGTTCAAATGGGGAACGGTAGTAGAAGCAAAGTCTGCGGACAATCCTGATTCACTTGTAGGTGAAAAAGTAGATTTGTTAATCGTTGATGAAGCAGCTAAAATGAAAAGGCGTATTTGGGATATGTATTTGTCTGCAACTTTAGCGGACAACCACGAAGCCAAAGCAATCTTCATCACTACTCCAGAGGGTTTTAATTGGATTTATGATTTGTTCTTATTAGGGCAAAATGATGATAGCTGGGAATCTCATCAAGCACCAAGCTGGGCAAATAATATTGTATTTCCCGAGGGGGAAGATGCACCATTCTTAATAGAGCGAAAGCGGAACACGGCGAAAGAAATATATAATCAAGAGTTCGGTGCGATGTTTACCTCTTTTGCAGGTCGTGTCTTCCCCTTTGACCGCAATCTTGATATGGGTCATTTCCCATACAATCCAAACTTCCCAACATTCTGTTCAATAGATTTTGGATTCAGAATGCCAGCAGTAGGGTGGTTTCAGATTCACAGAGTAGGAGGATTGTGGCACACTAACATAATTGATGAGATAATCCACGAAAGGGACATCAAAACTGATACACTTGCAAAAAGAATAAGCAAAAAAACATATCAAGTTAGACGCTATTTTGGAGACCCTGCTGGAATGCAAGCATCAGGACAATCAGGACTTGGTGATATTGAGATATTTAGGAGATATGGAGTTATAGTTGAAAGCGTAAGAGATAGACTTTCACGAAATATAATACAAGGCGTTAATCACACAAGAGGATTTATAGAAAACGCTGATGGACAACGCTTCCTGCATTTAGACAACAAATGTAAAGGATTAGCAGAAGATTTAGAGAATTATAGGTATCCAGAACACAGAGAAGGCAAAGACCTTAAACCAGAACCTATAAAAGACGGATACCACGATCACGGATGCGATATGGTAAGGTATTTTTTTATTAACCAATTCCCAATCGTAAACAGAGAATTGAAAGTGAGGAAAAGATGGACATAATACAAGACGCACTACAAAACTTAAAGGTATTAAACGCAAAGACAAGAGAATTATACACGGATAAGATGTTAGACTATTATAATGGCTCTAACACTTCAGCTTATATTGAAGATAAGTTTGCAGCAAAGGCGTTTGACGAAATTCCACCTTATGAAGCGAATATCACACGAAAATTCATAAACAAATTATCTCGAATATATACAGTTGGTGCTGTGCGTAATGCAGGCGACAAATATAACGAACTTACAGCGATTAAGAATGTAAGATTCAAACACATAGAAAGAATGACACGGTTAATAGGAACTGTTGCCAATCAAGTAGTGTTCAAAGATGGGCGATTTGATTATAAACCAGTTTACTTTTTCCACCCTCATTTTGGAGATGACCCATACACACCGATAGCAGTATCATATCCTGTATTAACTCAACCAGAAGATATTAGAAGTTCAAAACCAAAATATATTATATGGACTGATAGAGAACGGTTAATTGTTAATGAAAATGGAGAAACTGTATTAGAAGAAGAAAATCCTTACGGTATTTTGCCTTTTGTGTTCACACACAGGGAAAATCAAACAAATTCCTTTTATGTTCAAGGTGCTAATGATATTGTTTCGGCTAATGAACACGCTAATATCACGCTTACAGAGTTACAACTTGGGCTAAGATTCCAAATGTTCGGGCAAATGTGGAGTTCTGGAACTGATACTGGCACACAAAAACAACGAATGGGAACTGATACTATTATAGATGTGCCTTTAGATGGTAGATTTGGAATAGAAGCACCTGCTGGCGATATAGAAGCTACAATTAACGCTGTTAAGTTCCAAATAGAGTTAGTTGCACAAAATAACCACTTATGGGTGCAATGGAGTGAGCAAGGTGGTGAAGTTCCGTCAGGAATAAGTCTAATGATTAGAGATTTAGAACGCTCAGAAGATTATCAAGATGATTTAGCGTTATGGAATATGTATGAAAAAGAGTTTTATTCAGTTGAAAAAGCAATAGCCAAATATAATAATATCAGTTTACCTGAAAATATGGGATTAGACTTTAACGAACCTGAATATCCTAAAACAGTTCAAGACCAAATCCTATGGGATGAGCATAGACTTGCACACAATCTAACAACCGAAGGCAAGTTAATGGTAGAATACAACCAAGATTTAACCATTGAAGAAGCGGAGGCACAAATTGCAGACAACAAAACCAAAAACAAAAAACGGTCAATCCTTGAAACGGCTCGTCAATCAGCTGAAAGACCTGCAAAAGTTTGACATCCCTCTTGCTGGTAAGATTGAAGACATTGTAGAAAATACCGAAGAATGGGCAAGCGATATAGTAGAGAACGCAATACTTGAACATCTACCAAGAATGATTAAAGCAAGAAAACTCGGAGAGGAGTTTGCTAATGAAATTATCAATAAAAACGAACTTTAGTTTTAGTAAACTTGCATCAGAACTTCCAAAAATCATTGAAAAAAACTCTCAAAGATATGCAAGAAGTTCGGCAGAAGGTGCAAGAGAGAATATAAGCAAAGGATTATCTCCTGCCCTTAAAAAATCTACACTTGATATTCGTAAAAAGCGTGGAACTGGTGGAACTAAACCATTATATGAAACAGGAAACCTATATCGAAGCATAAAAGGAACTTCCGAAGGATTACAGATGAACAAATATGGAATATACCATCACAAGGGATTTACGACTGGGGCTACATCAATGATACCAAATAAAAAAGTCGATGCAAGACCTTTTATTACCCCAAGCAAAAAAGCTATCCTAAAAGCATTCGACGCATTCAGAAAAGATTTACGGAAGGCACTTAAAAAATGAGTTTTGAAGAAATAGAATCCAACTTAAAAGATGAGGTAAAAGATGAAGATGAATCAATCGCAATTTGGGTTGCTCTTGGACTTGCTTACTCAGTTGATATTATCACAACAAAATTACAACGAGAAATTGCAATACTTAGAGGAGCAGGTATCGGAGATAGCAACATTCTTAGAATCCTCAATGGAGATTTGGGAAGAGGAGGAAGAATATTCGGAGAATTTCGTAACGCCATTAAGCGAGGAATTATTGGAGGAATTATGCAAAGTAACAGGGTCGGACAAAGTCCTGTTTATGGGAATAGCTTAATGCAATGGGTGTCAGTAGGAAGCCCTCGAATATGCCCAGACTGCCAATCAAGAATTGGACAACAAGCAACTTATTCAGAATGGGAAGCAATGGGACTTCCTGCGAGTGGGTTTTCCGTATGCAAAGAATACTGCTATTGCCAATTAGTCCCCACAGAAGTAAAAATAGATAACCCTGTTATTGTTTAAAATAATTCGTGTTGGGGTTCAAGTTTCTTTATTCGTGCTTGAGCAATCTCAAAATA
>JACKQG010007760.1_pt1 | contig 10675 bp, 9 predicted proteins | sample 8237621 | NCBI WGS metagenome assembly JACKQG01 (sample SAMN15677084, study PRJNA649215) | marine metagenome | biome: marine; feature: Black Sea; material: saline water; isolation source: suspended particulate matter (SPM) from the Black Sea western gyre | collected 2013-06-09/2013-06-10 | depth... | reverse complement strand
TTGCAGAAGTCAAACGAGAATTAATGGAAGCAGTAGAATGGCCAATGAAATATCCTGGTCTTTATGATAAATTAGGACATAAAATGCCGAGAGGAATTTTGTTGCACGGACCTAGTGGAACAGGTAAAACACTAATGGCAAAAGCAGTTGCAACAGAAAGTGAAGCAAACTTTGTTTCAGTTAGAGGACCAGAACTACTATCAAAATGGGTAGGCGAATCTGAAAGAGGAATTAGAGAAATATTCAAACGAGCAAGACAATCAGCTCCATGTGTTATTTTCTTTGATGAAATTGATTCAATTGCACCAATTAGAGGAGCAGGAGGAGAAACTCAAGTAACTGAAAGAGTTGTCAGTCAATTATTAACAGAGTTGGATGGAATGGAAAACATGCACGGAGTAATTGTACTTGCTGCAACTAACAGAGCAGATATGATTGATCCAGCATTATTAAGACCCGGAAGATTTGATAAAATTATTTCAATTCCATTACCAGATAAAGATGGTAGAAAGAGAGTACTTGAAATTCATTCAAAAGATATACCACTTGCAGATACAAACGGCCCAGATAAAATTAACTTTGAAAAACTTGCCGAATTAACAGATGGATTAAGTAGTGCAGATGTTGCATCAATAGCAAATACAGCAGTTTCATTAGTAGTTCATGAGCATTTGGATAATGCTGCTCCAGACAAAAATCTAAGTGATGAGGAAACAAAAAAGGTCGTAGATGCTATTGAAAAGAAAGCAGTAGATGCCAAAGTCACAATGAAGCATTATGAGGAAGCAGTTAGGAAAGTAAGGGAACAAAAAGATCTAAAGATGAACGATAAACTAGTTGCATCATACTACAGGTAGTTTTAATAAAATACACACGAACTAATTTTCATAAATGTCAGAACTAAAAGGATACAAAGGTAAAATTCGTAATTTCTTAATTTCAAATAAAGTTGAAGTTGGAGATTTAATCAAAATCACTTCTGAATTAACATTTTCAGGCATCCTAATGCCCAGATATGAGAGTGGAGATGAAGATCATATTGTTCTAAAATTGAAAAGTGGATACAATATTGGAATAGAATTTGAAAAAATTGAGAAATTAGAAAAGATTGGTAAAGCAGATACACAAAGTGAAGATTCACAGTCAGTTGAAAAAGATGAAACGTTACCAAAAATTCTGTTATTGTCAACTGGAGGAACTATTGCAAGTAAAGTTGATTATAGAACAGGTGCAGTAACTCCTGCATTATCAGCATCAGAATTATACGAAGCAGTTCCAGAAATTGCAGAAATAGCAAATGTCGATGCCGAAGTGTTATTTTCAGAATATTCTGAGAATTTACAACCAGAGCATTGGCTTGAGATTGCAAAAAAAGTTGATAGTGTTGCGGATTCAGATTATGCAGGAATAATCATAGCACATGGGACAGATACCATGCATTATAGTTCTGCATTTTTGTCATTTGCATTATCTGGTTTTAAAAAACCAATAGCACTAGTTGGATCACAAAGATCATCAGACCGACCATCATCAGACGCTGCATTAAATTTGATTGCAGCAGCAAAATTCTTAGTAAAAACAGAATCAACAGGGATTTTTGTTGTAATGCATCAAAATGAGAGTGATGATGCCATAGCGTGTCATTTTGGAACACGTGTAAGAAAAAATCACACTAGTAAAAGAAGTGCATTTCAAACAGTTGGTAGTGAACCAGCATTTGTCATATACGAAGATAAAATTCTAAAAAACACACAAAAAGAATTTTTTGATATAAATGACTATAATCCAAGAATTAATCTTGACAAAAAAGTTGCACTAGTCAAATATCATCCAGGATTTGATTCAGAAATTATTGAATCATTGATCAGATTACAATATAGAGCAATAATTTTTGAGGGAACAGGATTAGGACATGTAGGAAAAACAATGTATGATTCAATCAGAAAAGCAAAAGAAAGTGGAATGTTTCTAGGAATGACATCTCAATGTATTGATGGAAAAGTAAGTATGACGGTATACGAGAGTGGAAGAGATTTACTTGATATGGGAATCACTCCTTTAGAAAACATGATTCCAGAAGTAGCATTAGTAAAAGCAATGTGGGTATCAGGAAATTCCAAATCTTATGATGAAATGAAGAAAATGATGCTGGAAAATTATTCATCTGAGTTTTCTTGAGTGTGAAAATGTCTGAATTTGATATAAAAAATATTGGATTAAAAGTTGGATTAGAGATTCATCAACAGTTAGATACCAAAAAGAAGTTATTTTGTGACTGTATTCCAACAGAAGAAGAAGAATTTACAAGAAGATTCTCAAGAAGGCTAAGAGCTGCAAAAAGTGAATTAGGGAAAATTGATCCTGCTGCTCTTTTTGAGAGAACTAAATCAAAGACCATCATATATTATGCAAATCCAAATAGTAGTTGTCTAGTGGAAGAAGATGAAGAACCACCACATGCATTAGATTCTAATGCAAAAAATATTGCACTTTTAATTGGTTCAGCATTAGAATCAAAAATTTTCTCAGAAATTCATGTGATGCGAAAAACTGTCATAGACGGATCAAATACAACAGGATTCCAGAGAACAATGCTCGTTGCACAAGGAGGACATATTGAAGTTGATGGTAAAAAAGTAGGCGTTCAATCTATTTGTCTTGAAGAGGATGCTGGAAAATTAATCAAAGATGAAGGAAATCATAGATTTTTTAGCTTAGATCGTCTTGGAGTACCTTTAATTGAAATTGCATTAGATCCTGTAGAAGGAGATCCAAAATTTGTAAAAGATATTGCGTTAACTTTAGGTAGATTACTTCGAGTTACAAAAAGAGTGATGCGTGGAATTGGAACGATTAGACAAGATGTGAATATTTCTATCGAAGGAGGAGGAGTTATCGAAGTAAAAGGAGTTCAACAATTGGATCAGTTAGAAAAAATTATTGAATTTGAAGCAAAACGACAACATGGATTAAAATTAATTTCAGAGAAAATTAATCAAACTGGATTTACAGAAATTAGTAGAAAGGAAGATGTTTTTGACATTACCGAAGTGATGCAAAAGTGTAATTCAAAGATTATTAAAAAATCAATTGAGAAGCAAGAAAAAATTTTTGGATTAAGAATTAAAAAATTAAAAGGAATGTTTGGATTAGAGCCCTATTCAGATATCAGATTAGGAAAAGAGATAGGTCAACTAGTGAGATTTTTTGGTATTGGAGGTATTTTTCACTCTGATGAATTACCAAATTATGGAATCGAAGATTCAGATATCAAACGAGTTACAGAGAAATTGGATATTCAAAATGATGACGCATTTCTAGTTATTGCAGGAGAAATTAATTCAGTTAATTTTGCAATTGATTCAATTATCAACAGAATAAGTCTTGCAAAGAATGGACCTCCTGCTGAAACCAGAGCTGCTACTCAAAATGGAGACACTGTATTTCTAAGACCTAGACCAGGTGCATCAAGAATGTATCCAGAAACAGACATTCCAACAGTAAAAGTTACAGATAAAGAACTTACTGAAATAAGATCCAATATACCAAAATCATGGGAAGAATCAATTAAAGAATTAGAAGAAAAATATAACATCAACAATCAGCTTGCAGAACAGATCTTTGATTCAGAATATTTTGGAATTTTTGAGCAGATATGTTTAAAAAAACAAAATTCACCAAACTTTGTTGTGTCTATTCTTTGTTCAACCATAACTAATTTGGAAAGAAAGGGATTAGATTCTGGTTTGTTAAATAATGAGCAGATAATGAAGACATTCGAATTATTAGAACAAGAAAACATAAACAAAGAATCAATTGAAATAATTTTTGAGCAGATAATGTCTAAAAAAGCAGATAATGTTTTGCAGGCACTAGAAAATGCATCTATAACTCAATTAACTGAAGATGAGTTAGACAAAGTCTTAGATAAAATAATTCAAAATAATACAGATAAAATACAACAAGAACAGATGCATGCATTAAGTGGTTTGATGGGGCTAGCTATGAAAGAGGCTAGAGGAAAAGCATCTGGAAAGATGATCAATCAAAAATTAAAAGAGAGAATTGAGAAAATTCTAAATTAAAAATACTAGTAGATGAATAAAATAAGATAAGTTAAGGGGATTAACTTTTTGTTTTTCTACTACCAGTACCTCTACCAGTTGTGCGTGTTCTGCCTTTGGTAGATGCTTTTTTTGTTGTTGGAGTTGATGATAATTTTCTTTTTCCCGTACCACGACCAGTAGAAACGCTACGATTACCTGCTGCTTTCTTTTTGGCCTCCTGATAATCTTTGTAAGAATCTCCAGAGAATGTTGATTTCTTACTAGTGTCAGTCTTTCTACGAGTTGTACCTCTACCACCAACACGGGTTACTTTTGCCATGGAAAATAGGCAAACTACAGGGTTTTAAAGTTGTTCATAATGATAGCCTAAAATAATTAAGGGGAAGGTGAGATTTGAACCCACGAACTCCTAAGAGATAAGAATCCGAACCTTACGCTATTGACCAGGCTAGGCGACACCTACATGGAATTTTGAGTTTTCCAGAATAAGTTCATTATTCACTAAATATTGAAATTAGAGAGAAATTATGCAAGTTCATGCCATTTTGGGAAGTCGTGTTAGATAATGACAAAAAAATTCTTGGTAAATATAATCAGAGATATTTTTCTGAGCAAAAAATTGGTGAGATTGTCAAGAAAAAATATGAACAAGAAATCAGGCAAGGTCACAATTTAACAATTAGATTATCAAAAAATGACTAATCTGAATTTTGGAATTCATCCAAAAACGATTTTTGTTGTTTTGATAGTTTTTTTGGAATTTCTACCACTACATGAACAAAAAGATCTCCACGTCGGTTAGAGTTTTGACTAGGTAACCCTTGAGATTTAATTTTTATGATTGAATTTGGTTGTGTTCCAGATTCAATTTTCAAATTTTGTGATTTTTCAAGTGTTTTTATTTTAATTTCCGTACCCAAAGTAGCATTCACCATAGATATTTTTGCATCACAATATAGATCAGTACCATCTCGTCTAAAGTAAGAATGAGGTTCTACTCTTACACGTACAATTAGATCACCATTTTCACCATCTGGAATTGATTCACCTTCACCTTGAATTACATAATCTCCATTATCAATCCCTGATGGAAGATTAAATGACAGATGCTTTGTTCCCTTAACTTTTCCACGTTGACATTTTTTGCATGGATTCTCTATAATTTCTCCCAATCCATTACATTTTCCACATGGTTGAACTGTAACAAATGTTGAAAAACCCATTTTTCTTCCAACTCTAACTTGACCATTACCATTACAATCGTTACAAGTAGTTTTTGAGGTACCAGGATTACAACCAGTACCATTACAATCAGGACAATCTAGATATTTTTGAAGATCAAGTTCAATTTGTTTTCCATGTAATACATTTTCCAAAGTGACATAACATTCATGTAAGAGATCATTACCACGTTGACGATTAAACCCTCTACCGCCGCCACCAAATAGATTTTCAAAAATAGATTCAAATCCACCCCCTCTACTTCGTCCACCAAAGAGATCTTGGAAGACATCATTAAAGTTTCCACCTGCACCCCTAAAGATATCCTCAGTAGAATATTTTCCATCTACACCATCATGACCATGCTGATCATATAGTTGACGTTTACTTGAATCAGACAAAACCGCATATGCTTCAGAAATTTCTTTGAAATGTTCTTGTGCATCAGGTGATTTGTTTCTATCAGGATGGAATTTTAAGGCAAGTTTTCGGTATTGCGATTTAATTTCATCCGGATTAGAAGATTTTGTAACTCCTAGTACCTCATAATAATCGCGTTTAGCACTCATGAATAATGTGATTAATCAATTATTAATTAACTAAGTTGAAGTATTTTCTGATTTTTGTTCAGAATTAGAGTCATCAGATTGTTGCTTGTTAGAGTCATCAGATTGTTGCTTGTTAGAGTCATCAGATTGTTGTTCTCCTGGTGGCGGAGATGCATTTTTGTATAATTCAGTGGTTACTTCATTAACAATTGTTTTCAATGCTTCAAGTTTTTGTTTGATTTGTTCTGGATCTTGTGATAATGAATCTTTTAGTTCCTTAATTGCATCTGTAACTTGAATACCCTTTTCTTGAGGAATTTTATCTTTAAGATCTTGATTAACTAATTTTTCAGTAGTATAGATGAAACTTTCAGCTTCATTTTTAATATCAACTGATTCTTTTTTCTTTTTATCCTCTTCAGCAAAGTTTTCAGCATCTTCTTGCATTTTTTTAATTTCATCTTCTGACATTTTTGTTGTTGATTGAATAGTTATTTTTGCATCTTTTCCAGTACCCATATCTTTTGCAGTGACATTCAAGATTCCATTTGCATCAATGTCAAACTTTACATTAATTTGAGGTACACCTCTTGGTGCTGGAGGAATATCAGTGAGGTTAAAGCTACCTAATGAGACATTGTCTGCTACCATCGGTCTTTCACCTTGAACAACATTGATAGTAACTGCGGTTTGACTATCTGCAGCAGTTGTGAATGTTTTATCTTTAGATGTTGGAATTGTTGTATTTCGTTCTATGATTGGTTCTCTTACACCACCTAATGTCTCAATTCCTAGAGTCAGTGGAGTTACATCAAGTAAGACAATATCGCTAGTTACATCACCTGCAATAATTCCTGCTTGAACTGCTGCACCAAATGCTACAGCCTCCATAGGATCAACGCCTGATTCTCCCTCTTTTCCAACAGCATCACTTACAAATTTTTTTACAATTGGCATACGTGTTGGACCACCTATCAAAACAATTTTTGTAATATCAGATGTGGAAAGTTTTGCATCTTCTAATGCTTTATCAATAGATGATTTACATCGTTGGACAATTGGATTAACTAAATCATCAAGTTTCGCTCTTGTAATTTTTACTTCAAGATTTTTTGCACCAGATGGATCTTGAGCAATAAATGGAAGATTAACATCAGTTTCCATTACAGTGGATAATTCAATTTTTGCTTTTTCTCCAGCTTCTTTGATTCTAGCAACAGCAGTACTGTCACCAGATAAGTCAATTCCTTCTTTTTTCCTAAATTCATCAATAACATAATCAATTATAGCTTGATCCATATCAGCACCACCTAATTTTGTATCACCAGATGTACTCATTACCTCAAATACACCTCCACCCATTTCCATAATTGTTACATCAAGAGTACCACCACCAAAATCAAAGACCAATATTTTCATGTCTTCTTTACTTTTATCCAATCCAAATGCAAGTGATGCAGCAGTTGGTTCGTTGATAATTCTCACAACTTCTAGTCCAGCAATTGTTCCAGCATCCTTTGTTGCTTGTCTTTGATTATCATTGAAATATGCAGGTACAGTAATTACTGCCTTGCTTATTGTATCACCAGTAAATGCTTCAGCGTCACGTTTAATTTTCTGAAGAATGAATGCAGAGATTTGTTGAGGTTTGTACTCTTTTCCCTGTATTTTATACAAGAAATCTTCTCCCATCTTACGCTTTGCCTCACGAATAGTGTTTTGAGGATTTGTTACTGCTTGTCTTCTTGCTGGTTCTCCAACTAAGAGATCTCCATCTTTTGAAAATGCTACAACTGATGGAAATGCTTTGCCAGCTACAGTTGTACCTTCTGCTGCAGGAATTAATGTTGGTTTTCCACCCTGCATAACAGACGCAGCAGAGTTACTTGTTCCTAAATCAATACCAATAATTTTTTCAGCCATATTTTACACATTTTTTAATTTTATTTCTTTGATACAATGACCTTTGATGGTTTTAAAATAGCTTTGCCAGAGAAATAGCCCTTAGATATCTCTTGAGTAATAGTTCCATCATCAAGATGATTATCCTCAACCAGCGAAATAGCCTCATGAATTTGTGGATCAAAGATTTCGCCTACTGCATCTATAGGTTTAACATTATTTTCAGATAGAAGATTTTCCATATTTTTTATAACAGCCTGTATTCCATCAGTGTTAATTTTATCTTTAGAAAGTGAATCTTCAGCACGAATAAAATCTTCATAAATATTTATGAAACTTAGCAGTAGATCATTAGTTTTACTAGAAACTCTTTGAGATATTTCAGCTTGTGTTCGTCTTTCTAAATTTTGATAATCTGCTAATGCACGTTGCCATTTATCTGTTAAATCAGAATTTTCTTCTTGTATCTTCTTAATTCCATCTTTGATAGATTCTTGTATTTTAAGATCATTTTCAGATTTTTTCATTGTATCTTTCTCTGTCTTTAATCTCCCATCCAAATCTTTTAATTCTTTATCTTCAGACATAATTTTTCATCAAGTTATGAGAATATTATTTTTGTGAAATCAGTTGGCATAAGGGATTGGCTTTGAGTAGAATTAATTCGTCATCTTTATTATTTTTCATCATATAATTAAAATCATCTTTTGAACAAACAACTACAATGGTGGTTTTATCATTTTGAAATATGTCAACAGGTTGAGTAATTGATTCTACGTCACCTATGTAATCTTTAAGTTTTGTTTCTAATTCTTGAAGCTTTTCAATTTTTTCCCCTTTCATTTCATGTTGATCTAGAGTCCACAAAAGTAGGATTTTTGTTCTGCTTGCCTTTAATTCATTTTTCTTTAGGATTAATCTAGTTTCGTCAATCAATCGTTTAATGTACCCATCCATTCCCTTTATACTTCCATTAATCAGATACATCAAACTACTCGCACCTTCAAATGAATTACTCAGGGATCTTAAATCAAATAGATCATCTATTAGATCATCAAGAAAGAGTTCTCCCAGGTTTTCTGAATTTAAATCCGATTTAGTTACTGAATCTTTAGCAAATTTACAAATTTCAAGTATACTTGTTTGACTAGAAAATTGTTTCAAGATATCTATGGCATGAAAATATTCAGAGGAACTTAATTTTAAAAAATTCAATTTTTTGTCATTAGAAAGTAATTTCTTCAGAATTTCATTTTGTTTTCCATCAGATGATCCTATGTATGATTTTGTGGTGGTTTCTTTGGATAAAGGATAGTAATAATATGAGATATTTTTTCCTACCTTTAATCCTGTTACATGCTCTAATAGGGATATGTTTTCAGAATTTCCACCGAAGCCTGTACCTAGACCATAAACGACATTACAACCACTTTTAATATTTGAAACTGCATCTTTGAATTTAGAATTTATCTCAATTTTAATATCCTGTCCAGTTTTTCGAATTCTTGGTGCAAAAAATAGTACTTGTGCTTTAGATATTGCTGCATCAATTGAAGTCATTGCAAGTAGCGGTTCATCATCTTTTAGTGCTTGTACAGAAGGATATGACTTTGCAATATCTTGATTTATGGATATTGCTGAAGGAGTGGATTCGTCGATTATTTGAACATCACCACCATTAAGGGCAATTTGACATGCAAGAGCGTAACCTTCAGTACTTAATCCATAGATTACAACTTTTGTGGCCATTATGGAGTGTAATATCAAGACTAAGAAATACTTATTGCAGTTATGTATGAAGTGTTAATACTTGAAGATCTGGTTTGACGTTCTTACACCAAAACAATACTTATTTTTTGAGTATTTTATCCAAAAACTTAAGAAACAACATAAAATTATTTGCACATCTAGAAAATATGAACAAGTAAATGGTATTAGAAAATTTGGATCAATTAATCCAATCATTATCGGAAAACATGGAGGAAAAAACAATGTGAATAAATTACTTTCAAGCTTAGATAGAAGCAGATTATTAACAAAGAAAATTGATAAAGCAAATCCAGATTTACTAATCAGTTTTTGTTCTCCAGAAGCATCTAGAGTTGCATTTGGATTAGGGATTCCACATATTGCATTCTCAGATTCACCTCATGCTAAAGCTGTGATGAAGTTATCACTCCCGTATGCCACAAAATTATTAACTCCATGGATTATTCCAAAAAAAGACTTTGAAGAATTTGGAATAAATATTAAAAACATCATAAGTTATAGAGCGATTGATGCAGGAATAATTATCAAAAATTATGAAAAAAATAAACAAAATAGAACAAATCATAAAAAGATAATTCTTGTTCGGCCTGAAGAATCAGAAGCTGCATATATTACAAAAAAGAGTAAAACTACTAGAATTATTAAAAAAATTGTTGAAAAATTTCCTGATGAACAAAAAATTGTATTATCTAGATATAAAGATCAAACTAACGAGATAAAGAAAATTTTTGGAGAAAAAATTTCTCTTTTCTCAAAACCAGTTAATGGAAGAGAATTATTAAGTAACGTGGATTGTTTTATTGGTTCAGGTGGAACAATGACTGCAGAATCTGGATTGCTAGGTATTCCAACTATTTCACTTAATACAGTACCAAATAGAATTGAAGATTTTTTAGTCAAAAAGAAGATAATTGTAAGAAGTGATAACCCAAATGAAATTTCTAGGGAAATTTTTCAGTCATTGAATAACATCCAGACTATAAGAAATCGAAAGAAAAATGCCAAGAAATTGGTTGCATCATTTGAGGATCCATATCAAGTTCTTTTAAAAACAATCAGATCATTATAAAATAATATTATAGGGGTGAATAGTTTTTTTATTCAGAAGCCCAGTAGTGTAGCGGCAAGCATAGGGGCCCTTGGAGCCTTTGACCTCGGTTCGAGTCC
>JACKQG010007759.1_pt1 | contig 10676 bp, 10 predicted proteins | sample 8237621 | NCBI WGS metagenome assembly JACKQG01 (sample SAMN15677084, study PRJNA649215) | marine metagenome | biome: marine; feature: Black Sea; material: saline water; isolation source: suspended particulate matter (SPM) from the Black Sea western gyre | collected 2013-06-09/2013-06-10 | depth... | reverse complement strand
GGGCTGTCGAGCCAGGAGATCGCGGCGATCGTGGGCGAGAAGTGGGGCACCATCGCCTCGCGGATCAGCCGGGCCAAGCGCAAACTGCAGGAGATGGCGGACGAGGACGATGCGGGAAGTCAGTGACATCGAACGCAGACTGAGGGCCACGTCCGTGGACCTGGGCGTGCGCGCCGAGCACTACGGCGCCCTGCGCGCCGACCTGCGCCATCGCTTCGCCGGTCGCCGTCATCATCGCCTGCTGATGGCCACCTGCCTGGCCTTCTTCACGCTGGTCGTGTTCAAGGAACAACCCCTCGAGAGCTACAGCACGCATTTCGGCTTCCACGAGGTGGTCGGCGACACGATGGCCATGTTCAAGACCTACGACGACTCCAAGATCCTGTGGGGATTCGGCCGAACCGTGGACGGCGTCAAACAGGAGCTCAGCGACGAGGAAGCCCTGGAGGCCGGGCGAAAGATGGAGCTCGAGGCCGATCTCTACATGGCTGGCATGATGGAACTCAAGTGGGCCCACGCCTACACCTTCAGGGGCCAGACCGAATTCGGCCTCCGCTACGAGACCGAGCACGAAGGCGAGACGATCAGACACATCGAGATAGTGGACCAGAACACGGATCCGCACTACATGCCCTTCCTGACCGGCGGCGGATTCGATTCTCTGATGAGCGACTTCAAGGCAGGGAAGCTGGAAGAGCTCCCGAGAGAGGACGTCGTCCTCGACGGCCGCGTCGTCACCTTCGACCGCTGGTTGTCCCACCACCCCGAGCACGGCGAGATCATCTGGTGGCACTTCGTCGCCGTCAACTGACACTGCTTTCCTTCAGAAAATCCAGGCTGCCCGGGTTGCGATGCACGAGTTCCGCATACGTGCGCAGCGTGCGTTCCAGCCGGGCGCGCACGCCGTCGCAATCCTCGGTCTGGATGGTCGCCCCTTCGTCGTCGGCTTGCCATTCCTCGGCCAGCGACGTGAAGCAGATGGAACAGAGTCGGCAGGCCCAGCAGTCGAGACAGCGGTCGCCGAGGGCGTCGGTGAAGCGGCCCCATAGCCGGTCCACGGCCGCCAGATCGACACCGCGCGCGGCGTCTCCGATGGGCAGCCCCATCCCCACGCGTTCGCAGGGTTGATAGACGCCGTCCGCGCGCACGTGCAGCCGGCGTTGACCGGGCCGGCAGCAGCCTCCCGGCGCGATGGTCTCGCCGAGGGGGCCGCGACGCCGGTGGTAGAAGCTGATCAGGTCGCCGTCGAAGAGAGCGCGCAGCAGGGGATCCAGCGCCTCCTGGTCGCCGTCGATGCTGGCGGCCACGTAGCGGGCGCGCGCTGCGTCCAGATCGGCGGCGAAGGCCCTGAAATCGTCGCCGGTGATGCCCAACGCCTCCAGGTCGGCGCCTTTCAGATCGGCCGCGTTGACGTTCAGGGACGGCGCCTCCTCGCGGCCGAACTCCCGGAACAGGGGGAAGGTCGCGAAGTAGTCGCCGATCTCCTCGAGATGTCCCGGCGGCGTCAGCGTGACCTGCAAGTGCAATCTCTCTTGTGCGCGCGGCGAAGCGCGCATGAACCGGCGCAGCCCGTCCATGATGGCGGCGTGGGTGGGATCGCCCCCCCGGTAACGCCGGTGTCGATCGTGGATGCGGGCGGGACCGTCCAGGCTGACCTGCAGGCCGAGGTCCTCGTCCACGACGAAGGCCACGGTCTCGTCGTCGAGCAGGGTGCCGTTGGTGTCGATGATGATGCGGTAGTCGTCGCGCGTCCCCTCGCTGCGCACCAGCGCGACCAGGTCCCGGATCAGGTCCAGGTTGAGCAGGGGTTCGCCCCCGTAAAGGGAGATGGAGGGGATTCTCGCGTTCCGGCTCCGGCGCAGGTAGTCGCGCACGGCGGCCCGGGCGGTCGCGAGCGACATGTTCGCGTCACGATGGGGGCGCACCCAAGCGAGATCGTTGCCGTGCAGGCAATAGCGGCAACGCAGGTTGCACTGGTCGGTGATCGACAGGGTGAGTTGCTCGACCTGGTCGTCGTAGCCGCTCGCGTCGTGGCAGATCCCGCAGGTGTTCAGGTCGCGCGGGCGATCGGGCAGGAATAGCCCCTGTTCGACCTGTGCCGCGGCCACGCGCTTCCGGGCGTCGCGCAGCTCGTCAGCGGTGACGGTCGCGCACGACCCTTCTTCCAGGCCGGTCAGCACGGCCGCGGTGGGCGGATCGATCGCGACGACATCGCCCGAATTGACGTCGTAGGCGTACTGCCGTCCACGACAGTCGAAGACGTGACAGAAGGGTGGCTTCATCCCGCGCTCGGCCTATCCCGGTTGCAGTGCGTCGTGGGCGTTGTCCGTCATGTGTGGCCCGGCGAAACCGCGATCGTGATTGAAGGCCGCGGCGCCGGAGGCGCAGTTGCACCGGCAGCCGCATTCACAGGAACATGCCGCATCCTTGGGCTGCTCGTCGTCCTTGGTGACCGGCTGGTGTCCCGGATCCACTTTTTGGTACATCTGTCTACCCCCGAATATGGTTGGGAAGATATCGATGGACCCATCCTAACAGAGTCCGGAGACTTATTTCAAATAATTAAGAGAAACGTGCAAAGAAATGCGCCCCACGGGCCTATAGGGATGGACGGAGCAGGGTTGCGGGGGGTTCCGGCATCAGGAATCTATTCGGGCGACCTCATGAAAAGGCAGTAAGAACGAGACGCAAGTTTCCTCCCGCTTTGCCGGGGGACGTCATATCAAGACCGATTCCCGGGCGAGGGTCGGTTGACGTCCCCCGGCATGTTCTTTTCAGCGCCGCCGCGCCGCCAGCTCGATCGTGCCATGCCGGTGCGATTCGCTGTCGCCGTGATCGTGCAGCGGGCCCAGGACCTCGGCGTGGTGCAGGATCTCCCACCCGGGCAGGAGGTTGCGGACGACGCCGCGGGCCAGGTAGGTGCGGTGCTCCCCCGTCCCGCTGCGGAAGCTGTGCAGCCCCACCCGCTCCCAGGTCTCGCTGATCCGGTCGTAGGACGGATCGTCCACGTGCCAGGCGGTCAGCAGGAGCAGCGACCCGGGCCGGGTCCAGGCGAAGAGGCGGTGGAGCAGGCTGGCGCACTGGCTGCGCGAGAGGACCTGCATCAGGCCGAAGCAGAGCACGGCGTCGAAGGGGGTCGCCGGGTCGTACTCCAGGACGTCGCCTTCCCAGAGCCCCAGCTCCACGCCGGCCGCCGCGGCCTGCTCGCGAGCCTGGGCGACGGCCACACCCGAGGGATCGATGCCCGTCACCCGCCGTCCCGCGCGCGCCAGGGGCAGGGCGTTGCGGCCCTGGCCAATCCCGATGTCCAGCACCCGCCCGCCGGACGCGATCTCATCCATGTACGCCGTCAGGATGGACTCCGGCTCGTTGCCGAAGTAGGTGGCGTATTCGTCGTAGGCTGTGTCGTAGTCGTACATCGGCCCTCTCCTGGCTGATCGGGAGCAACGGAACGGATCATAGAAGAGTGTCGGCTAATCGTACAGGGACTTGACCTCTCCCCAGGCCTTCGCCTCGTCCTCGGCCGCGGAGTTGATGGTGAAGGACGGCTGTCCTTCGAAGCCGCAGGGCGTGCAAAGTATGGGGACGCCAGCTTCGGGCGCATAGCCAGGCAAATCGGGGAAACTCTGGGAGTTGGGAACAGGACGGATGAAAAACTTAATTGGCACCTCGTCCAGAAGCGTCCCCGAATAGGAGAGCAACGGGATCATGTTGGCGCTGTTGGGCTGGATGGGGTTGGCCCCGATACCCACAAGGAACTCGGTCCCTGAGCCGAAATTGAGCGGATTCGTGCCCAGCACCGTCCAGGAGCCGGCTAGGTTGCCCTCACCCTCGATCTCCAAGTAGGCCTCCCAGGCCGCGACCTGCGACCCGGAGGGTCCGAGCACGCCGAAGTACAACGTGACCTGCGCGAAGGCGGCCACGTCCACATTCCCGCCGCAGGTCGACGCCGAGCCGTCGTCCGTACACAGGCACATGACGTCGTTCTGGGCCGCCGCGCCGGCGGCGCAACCCAGGGCGAACACGCAGATGGCGATCCAGCCGCGGCAACGGTTCATGGGGTTTCCTCCTCGAGTGCGATCCGGTTCGGGCGGGCGCCTTCCCCGGAGCACGCATGAGGATAGGTGATGGAGCCCACATGGACAAGGCCCGGCCGCGGTGGCCGGGCCCGTCCTTCCCGGGCGAGCGATGATGGGGTCGCTCTACCTGACCAACGTCAGCTTGGCCAGGGTGCCGGTGCGCACGCCGTCCAGCGCCAGCACCGCGAAATAGGTCCCGCCGGCCACCTCGCGACCGTCGTCGTCGCGGCCGCGCCAGGTCGCGCGGTACGTGCCCGCCGGCTGCTCGCCCAGCGTGAAGCTGCGCACGCGACGGCCGCGCAGGTCGTAGATCTCCAGATCGATGTGGCCCGCGGCGACGGTCCGCAGTTCGATCTCGGTGGTCGGGTTGAAGGGATTGGGGTGGCAGGAGATCGTGTGCCGCCCAGGCGCGTCGGCGATGCCGGTGGACATGTCCGGGGAGCGGAAGACCACCTGCAGGGGCTCGGCGCCCACGTCCAGGGTGACCGAACTCTCGTCGCGCATGGACATCACGACGACTCGGTTCTGCTGGGGCAGGTAGACCTGGAGATCGGTATCCTCGGGCAGCGCGCCGCCGTCCCAGCTCAGTGAGACCGTGCCCGGGGCGGGGGCCGTCAGGAGGGCGTCCCACCGGCAGGGCGGGTCGGCGGGCGGGCGGAAGTCGGTGATGAAGGCGCGGCCCGTCGGGAGGTCCCACTCTGGGTGGTCGAAACTGAGCGTCGGGAACGGATTCGCCGCCGGGGCCCCGGGCGGGGCCGGGAGATCGTAGCGAGCATCGAAGCCGTCCACCGAGAGGGCATGCAGACCGAAGGAGAAGTTCGCTGAACGGCCGTCGACGCTCACGTCGAGCGCCCAGACCACGTCGGGGTCGACCCCACCTCCGCCGCTCGCGCCGCTCGAGCCGGGGTGAGGGAAATGGAGGATGAGGTCGTCCGCGTAGCTCGCCACCCAGTAGCCGAACCATGGTGAACAGGCGTCGACGACGTAGTACATCTCGCTCAACGGGCTGTATCCGTAGACGCCGCCCGCCATCCATCCCGATGCGACCGCGACGCCCCAGATCTGGATCCCGTACACGGGGTGGGTCACGAGGCAATCGGCCAGATCGACCGGCGCCCAGAGCGGATAGCCGACCATGGTCCACCCCTCGTTCAGAGGGACGGCGACACCGTTCATGTCCATGGCGCCGCCCGGCATCGTCCAGGTGAAGCTCTCGGAGGCCGCCACCCAGAACGCGTCGCCCTGCGCCACGGGATCGTCGGCCTGCATGATCCGGTACCCCGTACCGACATCGAGGTCGTAGACGAAGACGGTGCCCGTCGCGGACTGCAGGATCGCCTGCTCGACGGTGCCCGGCGCGGGCGGCACGAGCGGACAGCCGACCAGGGACCAGCCGTCGAAGATGGTGCGGTACCCCGGCGAGACATCCATGAGCTCCGTCGGCCCGACCCAGAGTTCGAAAGTCCTGGCCTGTCCGGCCGTCACGTCGATGACGCGGGAAAAGCCGCAGAAGCGCAGATCGTGCAGCAGACCCTCGTCGATATCGTGCAGGTACAGGCCCCAGTCGAGCCCGAAGCCGTCCGTCTCGAAGGTGAGTTCGGCGGCGCCGGTCCGGTCGGACTCGACGGTGAAGGGCCAGGTCTTGGTGAACGCCTCGGGGTCGTACTCGCGCTTGATGTCGCTCATGAAGCGGTCGCCCAGGGGGAAACCCCATTCGGGGCGGTCGAAATACAGGGAGACGTAATCCGACGGCGGCGGCGGCGGTTCTGGTATGTCGTTCTCGCTGTCGTAGCCGTCGGTGGCCAGGTGATTCGCGCCCGCGGTGTTGTTCACGTCGCTCAGATCGTCCAGCTGCACCCCGATGTCCACGGTGAAATCGTCGTAGGTGGGGGGCGGTGGAGGGTTGACCGGATCGCCATTCACCGTGAAGACGGGAAGATACGGACTACCGCCGCATATCGACGCGGGAACGTTCTGACCGGTGCCGGTGGTATAGCCCGGCGAGCCGGGGAAGGTCGTCGATCCGGGCACGCCACGCACGTAGAACTCGATGGTGTCGTCATGGTCTACGTCCCACAGTTCCATCCACATCAGGAGCACGACATCCAGCCCGTTCGGCTGCAGCGGGACGAGACTGCAGTCGACGATGAAGTCGTCTCCCGAGCCCAGGTTCTGTCCGTTGGCCAGGATCCAGTGCCAGTAGGGGCCCGGGTTCACGACTTCGACCTGGGCCTCCCACCCCGTCACCAGACTTCCCGTGGTGTTCACGAGGCAGAGATAGACTATCAACTCGTCATTCGAGCCCCCGAGATCCACGTTGCCGCCGCAGTCACTCGGACGATCATCCGTGCAGACGCACAGGTAATCCTCCTGGGCCTGGGCGGCGACGGCGCCGAGCCAGCACGCCAGGATCAGGACGGAGACGGATCCCATCGTTCGCATGGCGACGCCCCTATCTGACCAGCGTCAGCTTGGCCAGTGTGCCGGTGCGTGCGCCGTCCAGCGCCAGCACCGCGAAATACGTCCCGCCGGCCACCTCGCGACCGTCGTCGTCGCGGCCGCGCCAGGTCACGCGGTAGCTCCCCGCCGGTTGCTCGCCCAGCGCGTACGCACGCACGCGGCGACCGCGGAGGTCGTAGATGTCGAGACCGACCCGGCCGGGGGCGCCGGTCCGCAGCTCGATTTCAGTGACGGGATTGAAGGGGTTGGGGTGGCAGGATATCTCGTGCCGCCCCGGCGCGTCGGCGACGCCGGTGGACATGTCCGGCGAGCGGAACACCACCTGCAGGGGCTCGGCGCCCACGTCCAGGGTGACCGAGGACGCATCGCGCATGGACATCACGACGACTCGGTTCTGCTGGGGCAGATAGACCTGCAGATCCGTCTCCGGAGGCAGCGCCGCGCCGTCCCAGCTCAGAACGGCCGGGCCCGGGGCGGGAGCCGTGAGCAGGGCGTTCCACTGGTAGGGCGGCTCGACGGGGGGACGGAGATCGGTGATGAAGGCGCTTCCGACCGGCAGGTCCCATTCGGGGTGGTCGAAGCGGAGCTTCGCCGAAGCGGCGGTCACGGGGGCCGCCGGGGCCGCCGGGAGATCGTAGCGGGCGTCGAAGCTTTCGCCGGCCAGGGCGTGGGCGCCGAAGACGACCTTGTCGGGCCCGCCGTCGACGGTCACCTCCAGGATCCAGATCTCGTCCGGGTCGCGCTCCACCGTCCGGGCGGGCGGGATCACGCTCGTGTGGTCGAAGTGGAGGGTGAGACCGGGTACCATGCCGGCCACCCAGTAGCCGTGCCAGGTCTCGAAGGAGGAGCTGGGCTGATAGAGCCCGGTGGCGGTGATGTAGTCGTAGGCGGTCCCCGAGATCCAGTTGGACGAGACCGCGTTGTCCCAGCTCTGGGTGCCGTGGCCGGGGCGGGAGACGGTCAGGGCGCTCAGGTCGGTCGGTATCCAGAGCGGGTAGCCGAGCATGGTCCACCCGTCGTTCAGGGGAACGTCGACGCCGTCCTCGTCCAGGCTGCCGCCGGGGATGCTCCAGACGAAGTCCTGGGTCGTCGCCACCCACATGGCCTCGCCCTGCACGACGTGATCGTCGGCGGCCATCAGCCCGTAGCCCGCGCCGGCGTCGTGATCGTAGACGAACACGGTGCCCGACGCGCTCTGCAGGACCGCGTCCTGGACGGTGCCCGGGAAGGGCGGGACCAGGGGACAGCCGATCAGGGACCAGCCGGCGGTGACCAGGCGATATGGCGGTACGGGGACGTATCCGCCGGGAGGGCCGATCCGGAGTTCGAAATGCTCGGGATCGCCGGGCGTCGACTCGTAGGAGAGGATGTACCCCGCGAGATCCAGGGCGATGGTCCAGTCTTCATCCACGGTGGCGCGACCACACCACCGGCGGGGACACTACCCGCCGTAGGGCATGAAGTCGAGGGTCACGATCGACGACCGGTCCGTCTCCACGACGAAGGCCCACGTCTTCGCCTCGTAGGAGGGATCGTAGTCCGCGCGGATGTCCGTCATGAAGCGCTCGCCGAAGGGCGTGCTCCACTCGGCATGCGGAAAGTAGAGGGTCAGGTAGTCGGTCGGCGAGGCCGGCGGTTCGGGCACGTCATGGTCCGCGTCGTAGCCGTCGGTGGCGAGGTTGGAGGTGCCGGCCAGGTTGCCGTCGTCATGCAGGACGCCGTCCGAGGCGTCGATGCGCACGGTGAATTGGGTCGGCGGCGGGTCCTCGCCGTTGATGGTGAAGACAGGCGTGTCGACATCGCCGCTGCAGGGGGTGCAGGGGACGGGAAAGCCCGCCTCCCAGGCGTAGCCGGGGCCGTCGGGAAAGCTGAGGGAGCCCGGCACGCCACGCACGTAGAATTCGATCGGCGTGGTTTCGTCCAGGATGAGCAGATCGATGGACATCAGCGCAACCGCATTGGCCGAGTTCGGCTGCAACGGAGAAGACCCGGCGCCGACCACGAACACGGGAGGCGTACCGTAGTTGTTGCCTCCGGCGAGCTGCCAGTTGCCGACCCAGGCCGATTCGTCGCTGATCTCGACCAGGGCCTCCCAGGCCTTCACCTGGAAATTCGAGATGTCCACGATACACAACCACACGATCGCATGTCCAAGGAATGGCGCATCGACGTTCCCCCCGCAGGTGGACGGCGTGTCGGGATCGACGCAGACGCAGAACACGTCCTGCTGCGCGGTCGCGAGGCCGGTGGTGACGAGGATCAGGATTAGAACGACGCTGATGAGCGTTCGATTCAGCATGGCGATCTCCCTCCAGGTAGCGGACTCGGGCGATCCGATATCAACGGTCGTATAGTCGCTTCACTTCCCCCCACGCCGAGCGTTCCGACGGCGTCGGATCGTCCCAGAGCAGGGTGACGACGTATTCGGTGTGCGGCGCGTCCAGGGAGATGTCGATCTGGACGGGCAGGCTGCCGCGGCGCGGGCGGCCGCTGGCGGGCGTCACGACGACGCCCAGGGGCAGGTCGGCGCCCACCACGGGCTCGAAGCGCAGCGTGGCCGTGGCGTCGACGCGGTCGGTTTCCACGTGTAAAATCCAGTCCTCGAACTCGTCTTCCATGGATAGGGTCGGCTTGTATTCCTCGCGCCAGCGGTTGGCGAGGGGGCCGCCGTACCCGGGGATGACGAAGGCCAGGCTCAGGTAGTCCGAGGGTGGGTTGGGTGGTTCGGGCAGGTCGAAGACGTCCGCCGCGGGCAGGGCGTCCTCGTGGACGCCGAAGGCGTGGGGATCGGCGCCGACCTCGTCCGTCCAGGCCTCGAGCGAGATGACGATGGATTGTGCCGCGGCCGGTACAGCCAAGCATATCGCGCAGACCAATACGGTTGCGGCGGCGGTGATCGATTTCGATACGGCTGTCATATGCATACACACCGGGGCGATTGCAGCGAGTATAGCATAAGCGCGCGTATCGACGATGCGTATTCGACAAAAAAACGGGCCGAATCTCGCACCCCGGCCCGTCGCTGGATATCGCTCGAAATCCCGCCTAGTCCCCGCTCAACAGATCCCCCAGAATCCCCTTCTTCCCCACGAGCCCGCCCACGCCCCGGTGCTCGCCCTTGTTCTTCCCCAGGGCCGCGGTGATGCGGTCGGCCAGGCGGCTGAAGGGCAGGGTCTGCAGGTAGACCTTGCCGGGTCCGGTCAGGGAGGCCAGGAACAGGCCCTCGCCGCCGAAGAGTGCGTTCTTGAAGCCGCCCACGAAGCCGATGTCGTAGTCCACCGACTCCTGGAATGAGACCAGGCAGCCGGTATCGACGCGCAGGGTTTCGCCCGCGGCCAGGTCGCGCTCCATGATGGCGCCGCCGGCGTGGCAGAAGACCAGCCCGTCGCCGCTCAGGCGCTGCAGGATGAAGCCCTCGCCGCCGAACAGGCCGGCGCCGAGACGCTTGGTGAAGGCCACGTCGATCTCGATGCCGTAGGCGCAGCACAGGAAGGCGTCCTTCTGGCAGAGCATGCGGCCGCCGAGCTTCGTCAGGTCCATGGGGATGATCTTGCCGGGATAGGGCGCCGCGAAGGCCACGTGCGCCTTGCCCGGACCCGTATGCTTGAAGGTGGTGATGAAGAAGCTCTCGCCGGTGATCACGCGCTTCAGACCGCCGAAGACGCCCCCCTCGGCGCCGGTGTTCATCTGTATGCCGGGCTCCATGTAGAGCATCGCCCCGGCCTCGGCCTGCACGGCCTCCTCGGGGTCCAGCTCCACGATGACGGCCTGCAGGTCGTCGCCCACCAGTTCGTATTCGATCGCGTGCGCCATGTTTCGTCCTTCCCTCTACTTGCGTACGATGCGGTCGCCGGGGACCGTGCCGATGGTGCCGGCCTCTTCTATGGCGTCGATGACGACGCCGGTGACCGTCCCGCCCGCGTAGCGCGTGTCGGGACGGGCCATGTCCAGGTACACGTCCGACTGCATGACCAGGAAATCCGGGCACGCGATGGTATAGACGCGGCCGGGCTCGATAGGTTGCCCGCCGACCGTCGCCTCGACGATTCGGGCCTCTCCGCCGGTCACGGTATAGGCGTAGTTCAGCCCCGAGACCTGCATGATGCCGTGGTCGCCGCTCTCGGCGGCCTGGGCGTT
>JACKQG010007758.1_pt1 | contig 10676 bp, 8 predicted proteins | sample 8237621 | NCBI WGS metagenome assembly JACKQG01 (sample SAMN15677084, study PRJNA649215) | marine metagenome | biome: marine; feature: Black Sea; material: saline water; isolation source: suspended particulate matter (SPM) from the Black Sea western gyre | collected 2013-06-09/2013-06-10 | depth... | reverse complement strand
TACTTCGCTCCGAAGTCCTTTCCTCTGGAAATCCCGGGATAATTCTGACGCCCTAAATGATGCAGTTTACTTAATTATTTATAGTAAGTATTATTTTATTTCAATTGTAAAAGCAACTACAAATTTGTCGCGGATGGGAGTTAATGAAAAAGGTTTTGCCATTTTAAATTCCCAATCGCTGGATTTACCGGCCGGATCATCAGGAATGGGAAACAGTTCCTTTATGCGTTTTGCCCTGTGTAATTGCGCTTCATTGGATGAATTTGAACATTTATTGGATAGTACGAATGTAACCGGCAGATATACACAAGCTAATTTTGGAGTAATTGATAGTTCAGGCGCTGCCGCTATTTATGAAACTTCTGCAAACAATTTCTGGAAGTTCGATACTTATGATTCATTGGTTGCTCCTAACGGTTATTTAGTAAGAACAAATTTCTCCATCAATGGTGGTGGTAATCGTGGAATTGAAAGATATAATCGCTCTAAAAAGCTTATTAGTAAATTTTATCAGGGAGATTCGCTCAACTATAAAAGCATTTTACGATATCAAATGCGTGATTTCTCAGATGAATATAGCCGTTATGTTCCTGTTCCATTTCCTAATACCTGGTGTACTGGTTGTCCGTACGGATATATATATACGGATTTAAGTATTTGTCGCAATATTTCTGTTGCAGCTACAGTAATTCAGGGAGTTATTCAGGGTGAAAAAGCGTATTTAAGTGTGATGCTGGCACTTTTAGGGCAGCCGGCAACATCTGTATTTTTACCTTATTGGCCTTTATGTACACCCCCGTCAGTTTCAAATGGTTATCCTACAGCTCCAATTTGTAATATCGCCAATCAAATCAGAAGTCATATCTTTGATTATCATCATAATGATATTTTTCTCAATTCATTTAAACTTCTCGATGGAAATCAAGATGGATTATGGACTGAATCTTTTCCTCTGGAAGATTCAATCTTAAATGTATTTGATTCAAAGATTACTTTGTGGCGTAACAATCTACCGAATTTACAGGACATGAAACATTTTGAAGATTCTTTGGCAAATGTTGCCTATTCAAGACTCAATCAAATTTACAATAGAATTACAGCATCAATTGTGGAGGAAGAACAAACAATCTATTCAAATCAAATACAATTGCTTGGAAATTATCCCAATCCATTTAATATAACTACTAAATTCAAGTTTTACTTGCCGGAGCAAGCAGATATCGAATTGGATATATTTGCAATTAATGGTTCAAAAGTTAAAAGTGTTTTTTCCGGAAAATTAAATATGGGATGGCATGAGTATGGCTGGGATGGTACAAATTCGGATGATATTTGCATAGCAAGCGGTTCATATATATTCAGATTAAAAACCGAACAATTTACTAAAGCAATTAAAATATTAATGATAAAATAAACCGGATTTTGATAAAATGCCAGCGACAAATCTATCCACACACCCTTTACACCTGGCCCAAAATTAAATGCGAGTAAGATAATCAAAATGTATTCCAACGATCCAATAAACCTAATTATCCCAAATTAGTGGGTAAAACCAGAAAGTTCAAGTGAAGGCGGACTTCAATGAATAGCTGACGAAGCCTTTCAAGGTAACTGAAGAGCAGAGCTTAGCAAAGTCCGACTCTGCTTTTATATCAGACCACAATGGTATGTTTGAACAGTGCGCACGAAATAATAATGATGAATCGCTCCCAGAGGGAGCATAGGGTAAACGACCAAGATTAACCTTTAGTCCACCCCAATTACCTGAAATGAGGAGAAATCCCAAGGGGACGCACAGCCTGTGGGGAAAGCGGGTTGAGGCTAAACAGACGATGCCAATATGACTTCGCAAGGACTGGTTGCTATGGTGAAAGCTGGATTGCCTGAAGCCCAATGTCCAGCGGTGCAATTAATCGTCCGATGGAAAGTCTGTTGAAACCATCGACTTGGAAGTAGGGGGGTTGTGGGTCAGGACATCCTGAAATGGTCATTTCCAAGAGCGTTCTTCAATGAGAAGAATCAAGGGCATGAGTGGGACACCTAAGGCAACCTATAACGTTCATTGTGTACGGAATGCGGGATCGCCTACGGGACGCGAGTCCTATGGTGACGGAGTCCCTATAATAGTCGTAGGAGTTACGCCCTACCAAGGAGACGGTAGCGCCGTTCACATGGCAAAGTGGGACAGGAGGTGAGTCTTTCTCTTTATGAACAGAGGCCAGCGAAATGCGGCTTTTGACGTTCATAAATCTTGAAGGACAGGGACACAGCCAATTTTGTTAAGGCATGAGACTTAAGCAGGCTACCGAAGCTTTGGTTTTATTAAAACCAACAGATAAGGTCTCTAAATGTCTGCTCAGTGTATGTGTTTACGTCAAGCCTCTGGAGAGCCGTATCTCTTGGAAACTTGGACGTTCGGGGAGGGGCTGTTGGAAAAGTGTGTTCTATTGATGGGGATAACTCGCTGGCAGCCTACTCTACCAAGGGCTGTGTTTTAGGTGGATTAAGCTTTGTGCGTCGTATGAAGTTATTTAAAAATTTAGTGATCAGTTCGCCGTAGCCCCTTGTGCTGCTTATCGCAAACGAACCCCCACGAATACTCAGTTATTCTACTGAAAAAGTAATAATAAAAAAGTTATCACTTTGTTAAAAATAATATGTTAGAACTAAATTAACAGAACTTTTTCCTTTTTTCAGAGTTTTAATTTATGATCCAAATAGATAATACTTAAACGTTAAAATTTTCTATCAAGAAGTGCTGCCATGACTAATGTTAAAAAAGAAAAAAGCAACCTCACTTTACAAGATTACGTTCAAAAATTCAACGAACTGTCAACTGTTTTTGATACCATGCCTACTGGTGTTTTTGCGATTCTTGATCAAAAATCAAATATTGCTACTATAAATAAAACCGCCAGTGGAATATTGGACTCGGAGTCTCAAGCATTTATTGGTAAAAACGCTTATGAAGTTTTTGAAGGCCGTTTTCCTGGAGTACAAAAGTTGGTTGATGAAACAATTCAAAACCATCGTCCTGTTAAAAATTTTACTCTGGAAATTGAAGATAGTAACGCTGAAGTGAAAACATATTTGGTGAGCACAGCGATTACTAATGAACTTGAACCGATAGGCGTCGTATTGGTGCTTCATGATATTTCCGAGGTAACGCGGTTGCGCAGGGCTGCGATGTCGATGAAAAGTTTTGGGCCGCTTATTGGCGGAAGCTCTGTTATGAAAGAAGTGTATTCAAAAATTGAAACTGTGGCCCAATACGATACTACGGTAATAATATATGGGGAAACAGGTACTGGCAAGGAATTGGCAGCGCGGGCAATTCATGAGTTTAGTCCCCGGGCTAAAGGTCCATTTATTCCGATTAGCTGTTCTTCACTTACCAGCTCGCTTTTAGAAAGCGAATTGTTTGGACACGTCAAAGGAGCCTTTACCGGGGCCCACAAAGAGAGAAGCGGTCGTTTTGAAATGGCAGAAGGTGGAACTATTTTCATAGACGAGGTCGGCACGTTGTCTCACGACGTGCAGGTAAAGCTGTTACGAACATTACAGGAAAAAGTCATCGAACGAGTTGGCAGCTCAAAATTAATTCCAGTTGATGTACGGGTTATTTCGGCAACCAATCGAAGTCTCGCGGAATTGATCGCGAAAGGTGAATTCAGGGATGACCTTTATTACCGGCTAAAAGTGTTGCAAATAGATTTACCGCCGCTGCGTGAGCGCCGGCTTGACATACCTGTTCTTGCTGAACATTTTGTTGATAAATTTAACAGGCTGTACAATCGGAAAATTATTGGGCTGTCTGTCGCTGCCAGAGATGATTTAATGAAATATTTCTGGCCAGGGAATGTTCGGGAATTGGAGAATGCTATTGAGCATGCTTTTGTATTAACACAGGGAAAAATTATAGAACCACAGTATCTTCCTCCAGAAATACGGCTAATGAAAAGCAATGGCACTCCGCCGCCGCCTCCAGAGATGCAACATGATCCCGGCACAGAAGAAGAAAATATCCGCCGCGCGCTGGCTGCATTTAATAATAACGTTAGCCGGGCATCCACAAGTTTAGGAATGCATCGCACAACCCTGTGGCGGAAAATGCGCGAATTTGGCATAGCCAGAATTGAAAACGCTTAAAATTTAGCTGAAAAATAAAACAACCTTCTAATTATAAATAAATTGTTGATTTCAAAATTTAGTGTTCCCGCGTGCGGCTTGCCACGCTACACTTTCCCCATAGCGAACCTGCAATATTGTTGCAACATAAGTGTTGCAACAAAAAAAGTTGCATGCAACACTTATTCCAACCTTAAAAAATATTACCTGACAACTTACAACCTCACAAGTTTACTTTTCGGGCGAACTTCCATATTTCACAACTGCTTAAATGGCTGTCTTTAGTTCATTATTTTCATTAGATTATAAAGACGGTTTTATTGATAATTCTTTCTTCCAAATTTTTATTTTTTCTAATACCTGGCTTTTTGGTTATTGAAGAAAAATCTGGCACTCGTTTTGCCTGTTGAGCGAATCATATTAGAAAATCTATTTTAAAAGGGACGTCAGATGTTTAACGTTGTTGATTCGAACACATTCAATGAGCAGGTCCTGTCAGCACAAGGTATGGTATTAGTAAACTTTTGGGCATGGTGGAGTGACGAGTGTCGCAAGATGTCTTCTCTAATGCGCAAAGTGGACGGGATCCTCGATGAGCAAGATGCAATCGTTCAAATCGATTGGGACCAACAGAAACAATTTGCAAGTGACTTGGAAGTAATTGGTGTGCCGAGTCTTTTAATATACGTTAGAGGCGATGAAATAGCGCGATATTCTGGCATAATGAGTAAAGATGAATTAATAAAGCGTGTATTAAAAGCAAAAGAGGCTTTTTCAAAGAAAGGAGGTGTGAATTAATTTCAAGTAAAAATCATGTTAAATAGCAGTTGTAAAAAGTATAACAATTTAAAAATTAATTTGAGGAAAAATTATGAACAAACGAACAAAACTTATTCGAACCCTGATAGCAGTAACATTAGGGATATTTTTAATCGGTGCGTTGCTTAGCTCCGAATTAGTCGCACAGCAGGATATTAAAGCTTCACTATTCAAGCAAGCTGATAAAGCTTTAAAAGAGGCAAAGCAAGTTCAAGCAGATGTTTTGGCGCCAAAAAATTATAGCGAAGCAATGGAATATTATCAAGATGCTGACAAAAATTTTCAAAAAGGGAAGAACCTGGAAGATATAAGGAAAAAACTTTCTGCCAGTGTGAAGTATTTTAACAAAGCTGCTGAAGCCACAAGGTTAGCCGAAGTTACTCTGGCGAATTCAATTAAAGCCAGGTCAGATGCGAAAGAGGCAGGCGCTCCTGATTTTGCTTCGACTGATTGGGGCAAAGCGGAAGAAAAATTTCTTGATGCAAGCCGAAAATTAGAAGACGGCAATGTAAAAGCGGCAAAAAAGAAGTCTGGCGAAGCTGAACCTTTGTTCCGAAAGGCAGAACTGGAGGCGATTAAAGTAAATTATCTTAACGAGACCTGGGAATTGCTGAAACAGGCGGATGCGCTTGCTGTTAAAAAATATGCTCCAACAACACTCGTAAAAGCGCAAGATTTGATTGCTAAAGCTGAAAAAGAGCTCAGTGAGAACCGTTATGATACCGATGTCGCACGTTCGTTGGCGCGAGAGGCTAAATACGAAGCTAAACACGCTCTTTATCTGTCAAAAATCATTGAAGATTTAAGAGACAACAAAAACCTGCTCGAAGATTATTTATTATCTACCGAAATTCCATTATCGCAGATAGCAGAAAAAATGGATATCGTCGGCTCTTTTGAAGCAGGATTTGATAAAACAACTAATGAAATTATTACATACCTAATCGCACTGCAAGAAAAATCCGAAAAGTTAAGTCAGGAATTATCAGAAAGCAATCGACAGACAGAGATGCTGAATGCGCGCGTTTCTGAGATGGAAGAACAACTTGGCGGCATTGAAAAAGAGAAATCAGTTTTAGCCAAAAAGATAGCTGCCCAGGCAAAAATTCGCCAGCAATTTACCACTGTGGAAAAAATGTTTAACCGCGAAGAAGCCAATGTTCTCCGTAAGGTTAATGATATAATTATTAGATTAATCGGTTTGAGTTTTCCTGTGGGTAAATCAACTATTGAACCTCAGAACTTTGGTCTGCTCACCAAAGTGCAGAAAGCAATTAATATGTTCCCTGAATGCGCCATTACTATTGAGGGACATACCGACTCCCATGGCAGCGATGAAAAAAATATGATACTTTCTCAGGAGCGTGCCTATGCGGTCAGTCAATATATATTAGCCAATATGGGTATAGACAGCTCCCGAATGAATGCTGTTGGTTATGGCGAGAACAAGCCCATTGCCAGCAATGAAACAAAGGATGGACGAGCTAAAAACAGACGAATTGATATTGTTATCCATCCGAAACTATAAGCGATTATTCGGGGGAGGAAGAAGCACGCTATTTATTATTAGCGTGAAAATTTTCCCGCGGGGGCGCTAAACAGATTAGATAAACATTATAATCTTGTTTATCTAAACCTGGTACGGAATTAACCTGCGGGAGAATAAATTATACTAAACTAATTGGATATAAAAAACACTTTATTTCACCGAAGGGGGTGGTTAACGGCTCAATTAAAATTAGATGTTTTTTTAATTAATATTTTCTTAATCAATTTTGGTAATAATAACTTTTTTGGAGGAACGAAAAATGAAAAAATATTTCCTATTTTTTAGTCTGATATTTTTATTTGTAACTTTTGCTTTAGCACAGGATGTAAAAATTACTGATTACAAAGTACCCGTAAGCCAGGCAAAAAGCCTGTTGTTAAACGCGGACTATAATTATGCCGCTGTCGGCGATTCATCAGTAGCCAATGTTGGAAATGGAAGAATACTTTACAAACACTTCTATTCATCGCTGCCATTTTCCTGGAACATCGATGTGGACGCATCAGGATCTAAATTGGATGATGAAACCAGGCATTCAGTTTACTTAACAACTGGCGTGAATAGATATCTATCGGATGAGAGTAATTTCTTTGGCTTTGGAAGATTGCAGGCATCGCATATTAAGGGTTTCAAACAGATGCAGTCCAGAGTCTCTGCTGGCACAGGTTATGGGCGTTTCATCAGCGCTACCGCCTTTGCCAAAGCCATCCGAATTGATAATTTTTTACTGGATGAAGACGTCATCACTGGTCATCTCGATAAAGAAACGCTGATAAAATTGGGTAACATCATTGAGCGCGAGGCAGAATTTAAAGATAAATATGGCGCTACTTATGAACCGCGCTGGTATGAAACGATGGAAGATGTCATCAAAGAATCAGGGAAACTGAAAGGAGAGACTCTTGGCGCGATGGGTATTTTAAGAGTCAAAGAAGTGCTGTTCTATGAAACGATCCATGATCGATTTTATGGCTGGGATATCCGCGCAGGTGTTGGTTACGACATTACCACGGCAGATGAAAGCGATACCGATCCTTCAGCAGAAGTCGCTTTAAGTTTTTCATATCCCATGAGTCTGAGTACACAAATCAACCATCGCACTCAATATAATACCAATTTCGGAGATTTTGGAAATGAATACGCCATCGTCTCTGCAACCGATTATATTTATGAATTTAGCAACCGCATCGACTTTTTGGGCAGCTATCAATTTCAATCGGTTAAGGCTACGGCTACTATCGACGCTCTCAATAGCCATGCAGTTCGCGGCTCTTTTATCTTCTATATAGAAAACAGAATAAATTTAGTGCTGAATGGACAAATGGATAAAACAGGTGATTTAGACTGGAATAAAAGTTTGACTGTAACGCTGGGTTATCGTATATTGTAAATAACATTTTTTATTCCAGTTTTTAGAAGGGGGAGATTGTCGATCTCCCCCAATTTTTTATGAACTTATCTTATGCTAAAAATAAATCAGTTTGAAATAAAACAGGGGAGCGAAAAAATGAATCTCTGGAAAAAAATTAAAAAAGGTTTTCACAAAAGCACAGAAAAGGCTGCGGATTTTGTTGAAGCTGGCAGCGAATTAGTTCAGGAAGGAATTGATAAAATAAAATCAACCCAGGTTGATGCTTTAGAATTAGGAAAATTCCAAACCGAAGTGGAAGGACTGAAACAAACTGTCCACAAAGGGTTCTCGGATTTGGGCAGCCACGTTTATGATCTTTATACTGCCGACAAACAAGACGTTATTGTCGATGAAATTGAAACGGATGTGGAAGAGTTGCAGATTCTTAAGGAAGAATTAACGAAAAAAGAAAAGGATTTAGAAAAGGTATTCAAAGACTATGAAGACCAGTCCATTTCCATGAATAAGCTCAAGGCATTCAAAGAAGAACTGGAGGCTTCAGAAAGCGCCATAGAATATTTCGTAGTAGATGAAGGAACACCATACATTGGATTGACGCTGAGTGAAATTGAATTTCCAGAAGATCTTTTATTGGGATTGATTATTCGTGATGGTCAGGCAATAATTCCTGCTGGAGACACCGAAATTAAGACTGGGGATAAAATAATGCTGTTGGGTAAAAAGGAAGCCGTGGTTGAAATGCTTTATAAATTTATTCCTAAAGCTGAAGAACTACAATAAAATTTTAATATTTTAAAAATGAGACAATTCTAAAAATTTAATTAAACTTTAATAAATATCGGAGGGACAAACCATGAGAAACAAATCTTTAATAATCAACAGCGCTTTAATTATTATCCTGCTTCTTTCTTTAGCCATAATTGGTTGCAATAAAAATGAACAGGCTGATCTGCCTGAGGATGCAGCTAAATCAGACACAGGACAAATAGTTCAGCCTGAAGAAGCTGTACAACCCATTGATCAGAAAGAAAATGCGCTTAAAAAAGAATTAAAAGGTCTATTAGCAGAAGTTGATAAAAAGCAACAGGAACTGCTTGATAAGGATCAAGAATTGTTTAACCGAGAAGCAGCTATTTTTGAAAAAGAAACGACTCTTTTTGAAAAAGAAAATTCATTAACCAACTACCGAACAATTTCTTATATTATTTTAATCATCAGTATAATATTGTTTGTCGCAGGGCTTGTTATGATTTTGATAGCAAAGAAAAAAACGCCTTCAAAAGAAGCTCGCAAAGCTGAGCGTGAAGAGAAGAAGATAGAAAAAAAGGCAAAGAGAGAAGAAAAAAAGTCGGTTAAGAAACCAGTAAAAGAAGAAAAAGAGATCAGTTCCGCTGATGAAAGCAAATCTAAAGAGTAGCCTTAAAAACAATACGATAAAATCAGGAGGTGAAAATATATGTCTGTATTAAATTTTATTATTGCTGTTATTGCTCTGATAATAGCCATTATAGCCTATAACAAGGCAGGCGGGGAAATGAAGAGCTTGAAGGAGCAGTTCAATACGCTGCGAGAAAAAACTGCCGAAGCCCTTGATAAAGCAGAAAAAGCAGTGCGCCCCACTGAGGAGGATAAACTGAATCAGGGAACTAAAAAATAACGAGCAATGTTAAACTTTTGGCAAAATTAAATGGCTGTTGAACATTTCAACTTTCAACCTTTAATGAATTTACTGATTATCTGGGGGTTGAAGTGTCTCCAGATCTTTAAAATAGCAATAGGGCATTGAATATACAGTTAGCTAAATTGTATTACTGTTTTTCAATGCCCTTTGTTTTTATACTCTTTAATTCCACTACTTATTTTGGATTTTAATTCAAAGTAACAGTCCAGTCGCTTTATTCCTGGACACAGATTTTAGCAGATACACGCCGATAAAATTGGGAACATCGGGGAGGATATTAAAAAAAGATTCTTTAATGTACTTATACTAAATAGTTACAATCACCTCTATTGAAAATATTATTGTTGTTTTTTTCAAATTTATTCAGTATTTTCATCAGTTTTTAAATGAGATTTATATTTTCATTAAATAACCAGGGAGGTGAATATTGAATAAATTAATACCCAAAAGAATGTTCTTCACAAAAGGTGTCGGCTATCATCGTAACAAACTTCAGAGCTTCGAGTTAGCCTTAAGAGATGCAGGAATAGAAATATGTAATTTAGTTACAGTATCGAGTATCTTTCCGCCAGACTGTAAAATTATTTCCAGAGAAGCAGGTGTTAAAGCGCTTTCACCAGGACAAATCACTTATGCAGTAATGGCACGGGAATGTACCAACGAACCAAACCGCTTCATAGCAGCGGTGATTGGCCTGGCGCAGCCAAAAGATAAAAAACAGTACGGCTACATCAGCGAACATCATGGTTTTGGTGAAACAATGAAAAAGGCGTCTGATTATGCAGAAGATCTGGCGGCTACTATGCTGGCATCAACGCTTGGAATAGAGATGGACCCCGATAAAGCCTGGAATGAACGAAAACAACTTTATATTACAGATTCAAATCGCCAATTTATAAGCCGAAGTATTGCACAAACGGCAAAAGGACATAAAGATGGATTATGGACAACCGTGATTGCTTGTGCGGTAATGCTTTTAGATTAAAAAACGTTGACGAGAAGAGTATAAGATGACATCTAATTCCCTATTTAAGAATAGTCCAGACATAACTCCCCGACTTATCAGAAAAGGGATGTCGATTCCTGAACTTGTTCAATTTATGGGAAGCACTTCCTTTGAAGCAAGA
>JACKQG010007757.1_pt1 | contig 10676 bp, 7 predicted proteins | sample 8237621 | NCBI WGS metagenome assembly JACKQG01 (sample SAMN15677084, study PRJNA649215) | marine metagenome | biome: marine; feature: Black Sea; material: saline water; isolation source: suspended particulate matter (SPM) from the Black Sea western gyre | collected 2013-06-09/2013-06-10 | depth... | reverse complement strand
GCTGAAACAGGCAACTTCGTCATCGCCTGGATGCTGCCAAATCTTTTCCGCCGCCTGTTTGGCGAAGGTGCGGTCAGTGCTGCCATCCAACCGGCATTGGCGCGGGCCCAGGAACAGGAAGGACACCAAGCCGCAGCGCGCTTATTTGCCAGTTTTCAGGGAGTTTTTGCAGTCTTTCTCATCGCATTGATTGCGATTGGCGAGGTGTTTTTGCTGCTTTTACACCATCAGCTCGCCGCCGCGCCATTGGCCGACGTCACAGAAGCGCTGGCCGCTCGCAATTCGGACTTGGAAGCTTTGGTTTTGTCGGCCTCACTGCTGCCATATGTACTCCCGATCTGCTTGACCGCGTTGGCTGGCGCCCCGCAACAGTTGTCCGGCCGGTTTAGCTTGCCGGCGCTGGCTCCAGCCGTGCTCAATGTGGTTTGGATTACATGGTTGGTCATCCTGGGGCAGGGCGCCAGCATTTTGCTGCTACCTATAGGTGTGCTTATCGGTGGACTGTTGCAATGGATCATGCAATTTCCCGGCCTGCGCGCGGGTGGCTGGCCGCTGTTGCCGCGATTGGATTTCAATAATCCGCGTTTGGGCGCCAGCCTCAAGGCCTTTGCCCCGGCGGTGCTGGGCCTAGCTGCGGTGCAAATGAATTTGATGGTGGACCAAATCCTGGTCCGCGAAATGGTCAGTGAACAGGCCAATTCCTTTACCTATGCCGCGAACCGATTGATTCAGTTACCGATGGCCCTGGTTGGCATTTCGGCGGCTACCGGAGTTATGCCCCTGTTTTCGAAATTGGCGTCGCAAAATCGTCAGCGCGACCTAACGTCAGCTTTGCAAAAGAGCAGTGAGTTGACGTTAATGCTGATGATGGCCGCCGGCGCCGGTTTGTTCCTGCTCGCCGAACCCGTGATTCGCGTCCTGTTCGAACACGGCCGTTTCAGCTCCGAAGACACTGTCGCGTTAACTCCGGTTTTGCGCGCCTACCTTTGGTCTTTGCCGGCCGCCGCAATGATGGGTTTAACCGCCCGCGTGCGCCAAGCCAGTAGCGATTTACGCGGACCGGCGCGCATCGCCATCGCTGTTGTTCCGATCAACTTGGTTTTGGACATCCTGCTGCTGCCCAAATACGGAGTTGCCGGAGCCGGTTACGCCACCGCCGTCGCTTTGACGGTTCAATTCCTGTTGCTCACCGCAGGCCTACCGAAGTTGGGTATCGGTGTGCCGGTACGTCTGCCTCGCCTGCCGCAATTGCTGCTTCCGGCAGTAGCATCCACCGCAGCTGCTGGCTTCGTGCTTTATTTCACCGCCGCCATCCTGCCAGAGTGGGTAGTGCTCACTTTATGCATTATGGCTGGAGTCCTTGCAGCAGCCCTCACCGCCTGGAAAGCGTTGCCCGACGAAGCCGCTCAGCTGTGGTCTAAACTCCGACGCTAATCGGGTTTACTGCCGACGTTGCGTAGTACTCTTGCAACGAGCAGACGTCGCCAGCGCCTAGTTTGAGGGCCTGAATGCCTTCGACCGCGGCCATCGCGGCCGACATCGTGGTTAAGCACGGAATATTCGCTTGATAGGATTCGGAGCGAATCATGCCGTCGTCGTAGCGGGTGACTTTGCCTAGCGGCGTATTGATGATCAGGGTTACTTCGCGGTTTTTGATCAAGTCGACTACGTGCGGACGGCCTTCGTGCACTTTGTTAATGCGTTCACACTCCAAGCCGTGGCGCTGCAGCACCTTGTAAGTGCCGTCGGTGGCAACCAAAGAAAAGCCCAGGCTGGTCAATTGGCGCGCAACCATGACTACGCTGCGTTTGTCGGCGTCTTTCACGGTCAGGAAAACCTTGCCTTCAGTCGGCAAGGTGCGTCCGGCCGCGCTGCTTGCTTTGGCCATTGCCATTGAAAAATCTTTGTCGATGCCCATGACTTCGCCAGTGGAGCGCATTTCTGGACCGAGGTCGGCGCGGGCTCCTGGGAACTTGGCAAACGGGAAGGCCGGCGCTTTTACCGCCATGTGTTGCGGCGAGACGATTTCTTCTACGCCCAACTCGTCCAGCGATTGGCCGGCCATGACTTGGGTTGCGATGCGAGCGTACGCCACTCCAGTTGCTTTGGCGACGTAAGGCACAGTGCGCGATGCGCGTGGGTTGACTTCAAGCACATAAAGCGTTTCGCCGCGTACGGCCAACTGCACATTCATCAAACCGATGACTCCTAATTCCAGCGCCATCGCACGGGTGGAGTCGCAGATTTGTTGGACAAGTGAATCGGACAGTGAAATTGGTGGAATCACGCAGGTGGAGTCACCGGAGTGAATGCCAGCTTCTTCGATGTGTTCCATCACCGCGCAAACTACGACTCGTTTGCCATCGCAAACACAGTCGACGTCGACTTCAATTGCGTCTTCCAAAAAGCGGTCGATCAACACCGGCCGTTCGGCCGACGCGACGACGGTTTCTTTCATATAGCGTTCCAAATCGCGCGCGTCGTAAATGATTTCCATTGCGCGGCCGCCGAGTACATAGGACGGTCGAACCAAAACCGGGAAGCCAATGCGATGCGCTGCAGCTAGCGCTTCTTCGGTGTTGGTCGCCATGCCGTTGGGCGGCGCCAACAAACCCAACTTGTCGAGCATTTCGGAAAAACGGCCGCGGTCTTCGGCACGGTCGATGGCTTCGACCGGGGTGCCCATGATGGGTACGCCTGCATCAGCTAGAGAACTGGCCAGGTTGAGCGGCGTTTGACCACCGAATTGCACAATCACACCGTCGGGTTTTTCGCGTTCGCAAATCGCGAGCACGTCTTCGGTGGTGAGTGGCTCGAAATAAAGGCGGTCGGAAATGTCAAAGTCGGTGGAAACTGTTTCCGGGTTGGAGTTGACCATAATCGACTTAATGCCCATTTCGCGCAGCGCCAACGACGCGTGCACGCAGCAATAATCAAACTCAATGCCTTGGCCAATGCGGTTCGGTCCGCCACCCAGAATGACGACCTTTTTGCCCTCCAAAGGCGCGACTTCATCGCGCGTGAAATCGTAACTGGAATAAAGGTAGGGAGTGGCAGCCGCAAACTCACCGGCACAAGTATCAACTAATCGATAGCCCACGTTGACGCCCATATCTTGGCGCTTTTTGCGCAGTTCAATTTCGCCACATCCCAACGCTTGTGCGATGCGCACGTCGGAGAAACCCCGTTGTTTCCAAGTGCGCAATTGATCGGCGGTGACGTCGGCGAAATTGTGTTGATCCATCTCAACATCGGTTTGCGCCAGACGCTCGAGAAAAGCCAAAAACCACGGATCGATGCCGGTAAGTCGTGCCACTTCCATCACGTTGTAGCGTTGTACAAATGCGTCATAAATGGCGAACAGGCGCCCGGGCGCAGGTCGCGCCAATTTGTAAGCCAGTTCGTCAGCAGCGAAGTCGCGCTTTTTGCCGGAAAAGCCGGTTCTGCCAACTTCCAAGCCGCGCAAAGCCTTTTGGAACGACTCCTCAAAGGTGCGCCCAATCGCCATGGTTTCACCCACCGATTTCATTTGCGTGCCCAAAGTCGAATCTGACATCGGGAACTTTTCGAACGCAAAGCGCGGCATTTTGGTGACTACATAATCGATCGATGGCTCAAAGCAGGCAGGCGTTTTTTTGGTGATATCGTTCTGAATTTCGTCCAAGGTATAGCCGACGGCCAGTTTGGCGGCGAACTTGGCAATTGGGAATCCAGTCGCCTTAGACGCCAGCGCCGAACTGCGTGAAACACGCGGGTTCATTTCGATCACGATCAAATCGCCATTGGACGGATTGACCGCAAACTGCACGTTTGAACCGCCCGTTTCGACGCCAATTTCACGCATAATTGCAAAGCTGGCATCGCGCATGCGCTGGAATTCGCGGTCGGTCAGCGTCTGCGCTGGGGCGACGGTAATCGAATCGCCGGTGTGCACACCCATCGGATCCAGGTTTTCAATGGAGCAGACGATCACGCAGTTGTCCTCGTGGTCGCGCATCACCTCCATTTCGAACTCCTTCCAGCCAATCAGGCTCTGCTCGATCAGGATTTCGCCGACCGGCGACAAGCGAATGCCGCGCGCCGCGATGGTTTCAAATTCCTCCTGATTAAAAGCAATGCCGCCGCCGCTGCCGCCCATGGTGAAAGCTGGCCGGATCACACAGGGCATTCCCATCTCCTTAACCGCATCTTTGGCCTCGGTCAGGGTGCGCGCAATACGCGACGGGGCACTGTTCAGCCCAATTTTGTCCATCGCCTTGCGGAATTTGTCGCGATCTTCGGCCTTGTAAATCACATCTGCGCGCGCACCAATCATTTCGACGTCGTACTTTTCTAGCACTCCGTTTTCATGCAACGCCAGTGCAGTATTCAGCGCAGTTTGACCACCAAGCGTCGGCAAAATGGCGTCCGGGCGTTCCTTGGCGATGATTTTCTCGACGAACTCCGGCGTGATGGGTTCGACATAGGTGGCGTCTGCCAATTCCGGGTCGGTCATGATCGTCGCCGGGTTGGAATTCACCAGCACGATTCGATAACCATCCTCCTTCAGCGCCTTAATGGCCTGGGTTCCGGAATAGTCGAATTCACAAGCTTGACCGATAATGATCGGACCAGAGCCAATGACGAGGATGGAATCCAGATCAGTTCTTTTGGGCATGGGGGATGTCAGCCGATTTAAATCATTCTAGCAGCAACCCACGGCCAAAATGCCAGCATCCCGGCGCCAATTTCAATCAGCCGAAACTACGCTGAATCTGCAGCGCTAAATCGCGCGGCGCTTGCCCTGGCACAATGACGCATTCGCCTGCTTGGAGCGGTAGAATCACGTCTACGCTGCTTTTTGCCTTTTTTTTGTCACGCCCGATCAAACGCGTTAATTCGGCCGTTGTCGGCAGCTTGCCTGGGTATTTCACCGGTAAACCGCAATGCTCAAATAATTCCAGCATGCGTTGCCGATACGTCGCTTTGGCAAGGCCCTGATCCACCGCCATATCCAATGCGCATTGCAGGCCCAGCGCCACCGCCTCGCCGTGCGCCAGCCGTCTCGGTCCCGCTGCCGTCTCCATAGCATGCCCAAAGGTGTGCCCCAAATTCAACAACTTACGACGTCCGTGTTCGAGCGGATCTTCTTCGACGATAGTGCATTTCACCTTCGCCGTGGCGCGGACAATCGCCAGCATGTCGGCGCCGCAACTGCGTAGTTGCGGACGACTAGCTTTTTCCAGACGTCGTAACAAGCTGGGGCTGCCAATCATTCCCGCCTTGACCACCTCGCCCATGCCACAGCTCCAGTCGCGTTCGGCCAAGGTGCTCAAACTGGCGACGTCGGCGAGTACAAATTGCGGCATATGGAAGGCACCGAGCAGGTTTTTGCCCTGCGGCAAATTAACTGCAGTTTTTCCGCCGATTGCAGCGTCGGCCATGCCTAGCAGTGTGGTTGGTAGGGCTGCCCAACGCACTCCGCGCATGTAGGTGGCGGCGGCAAATCCAGTCATGTCGGTAGTGATGCCGCCGCCTACTCCAATCAACAAACCGCCACGATCTAAACCAGCACCAATCATGCGCTGAGTCAGCTTTTCTAATTCGGCCAAGCTCTTGCGCTTTTCGCTCGGCGACCACGTCAGAATTTTGGATTCGACGTTTAGCATTTGCAATCCGGCCAGCAGGGAATTGTGCATTGCTGTTTTGGCGCCGCGATCCAAAACCGCGACCACACGAGTCGGCGGCGTTTCCAACTGACGGATCAATTTCGGTAAACGCTTGGCGACCATGCCGAGGCCAAAAACGGGATTGAGAGTCATGATTTTTCTGCGTTAGGGTAATTCGCTAAATCGATCATTTCTTAAATCGCTTGCGACGTTCACGCAGTTCGATGATGGCTTGCTGCGCCTGCTTTTTGTCGCGGCGGATCAAATATACAAAGCCAATGACGAAGACCAAAAACAGCGTCAAGAAGACTTGCATGATTTGGCTTTCTAGCATCGAGGTTTCGATTTTGCGTTCGCGTACCCCAGCAATCACAAATACCGGCGTCCGACGTTGGTTGCCTTCTTTGTCTTCGAATGCCCACATGCGCAAGAAGTAACCAAGTAACTCATGGCGCAATCCCAAGCCTTTGAATGCATCACGACTGGGCGCGGCAATGCGTACAAATTGATCGCCGAATTCGTACTTGTTAAGAAAGGCATGGCTGCCAAATCGTAAACGTTGCGGATTTTCTGGACTTGCCTCAGACCACTCCAAAACAGGTTTTCCGTACAGTTTTAGGGCTTTGCCGCGATAGGGTGCGGGGTCGGCCGCCAACGCTAACAGCAATTTTTTGTCGAAGTGAACCGCGTTGTCAAATTCCTCGTCATAGCGCTTTTCATCTGTCGCCAGAGTGGAGACAAAGTTTAATAGGTGCCAATAACCGGCATCCTCAATTTCAGTACGGCCACCGAAGACGTCATCTTTCACTCTGCCAAGTAGAGCAAAATCGAGATTGGTGGCTGGCGGATCTTTGTGCACCGATGGCCGCAACCCGCGACCTACTAATAGTGGCGCGGTTACTTTTTCGCCTTCGATCAGTTGCGAATAAATCTTGTAGTAAAAACCCTCGACAACGACGTACATGCCGTCGCTGCCAAACAATTCTTCCGGTGGATTTAGCGAAACGTAAAAAAAGTCTTTGCCTTCGTCCGTGCGGATCCAAGTCCAGGTCTCTTCAGGTCCATCGACGGCACGCTTTTGAATGCGTAAATCCTTGACGTCGCCGCGCAAACGATAGGGAGTGCCGCGAATCTCTTTGGAATTAGCTTCAACGGTTTCGAAATCCAAGGTTGGTGAGCCAATTGCATCCAAGTGGCCTGGGTGCAGAGATTGCGACAAGCTGAGCAAGCGTGAAAACGGCAGGGATTCCAAAACCAACCGCTCCGACGCAGTGGCATCTTTGGCTTCAGCCAATTCATCAATATCTACTGGCGGAAATACCACATCAACCGGTCCGGCCTGGTCTTCCGTAATCGGCCCTGGCAAGCGGAAGTCATCCTTGTCCAAGGGGCGGTTTTGGATATATAGGAATACACCGATGGCCAAGCCCAGGCCGGCGGTCAGCAGAACCAAGCGCACGCGCTCACGACGTTGCAGCGGCCCGCGCCGCTTAAGTCGTTCTAGTTCTTCCTTTTTGCTAAGTTTGGGGGGCGTTGAGGAAGTCATGAAATCTATTTACGGTATGCGGCTGCTGCGGCGACGAAACGCGAAAAAATGGCTTTACTCGCATTAGAATCGGGGGCCCGCTCAGGGTGCCATTGCACACCAATGGCAAAAGTTTGGCCGTGTACTTCCACCGCTTCAATGGTGCCATCATCAGCTAGGCCAGTGACTTGCAAACGATCGCCAGGTACGTCCTTGAGCGCCTGATGATGGAATGAAGGCACCGTCAAACAGCGTGAATTAGTGATTTGGGCCAAATGGCTCTGTTCGAGTAATTGCACCTGGTGTTCCACCCCTTTGGTGTGCTGGTGGTGGCTACTGAGGTGTTGCACAAAACCAGATCCGCGCAACAAACCCAAAGCTTGCATGCCAAAACAAACCGCTAGCAGGGGCATGTCTAGCTGCAAAACGCGCTCCAATAAGTCCAGGTTCATCTGTTGCTGCTCGGCAGGCACCGGCTTGCATTCCGGCGTCGGCGCCGGCCCGCCCTGGAAACGCAAATCCATGTCGTCGCCACCGGTGGCAACTATGCCGTCGACCCGATCCAGCAGCAAATCCAAATCCTCGGCAGTGGCGTCGCCTGGAATCAAAACCGGCACGGCGCCAGCGCGACGCAAACATTCACTGTAGTCAGTAAACAGCTGGTAGCGCCGCCGCCCTTGGTACCAGGGCGGGGCAATGACTTCGGTGGTTAGCCCGATCACAACCCGGGAGGCGTCGGCCATGGCCCCTATACTAAGCCGCCCCATGTCTCTTCTGTACCTTCTGCTTGGTTTGGGCGGCCTTTTGATCGGGGCCGAATTGGCGGTGACCGGCTCTTTGGCCCTGGCTCACCGCTGGCGGTGGCCGACTTGGGTCACCGGCGTCATTTTGTTGGCGCTAGGCACATCGTTGCCTGAGTTGTTTGTGAGTGGTGCTAGTGCGCCAGCACATCCCGACCTTGCGTTGGGCGCCATCTTTGGTTCCAACGCCATTAACGTAGGCGGGGTGCTGGCGATGATGCTGGTTTTACAATCGCGTGGCGGCATTCCGCTGCGGCAAACGTCGTTAGTGGCGCTCATCATGTTGACGCTGGGAAGCGTGATTTCATTTTGGGCCTTTGGCAGCACCGAGATTCCAGCTTGGGCAGGCCCAACCTTAATGGCGATGTACTTGGCGCTGTTTTTTTCAAGTGTGCTGAGTGGAACACCGAGCACTCCAGATGATCCTGAAGCCGGAGCTCCGGGGGAGGGATTGGCCACCACTTTGCCGCGCGCTTTTGCCATCACTGGAGCCGGTTTTGCGATGTTGGCTCTGGCCGCAGGTTGGTTTTTGGAGGGAGCGCTCGCCATCGCCGAGGCTTTGGGCTGGGGGGCAGGTTTTGCAGGCTATTTGATTGCCGCCGCCGGCACTTCCGCGCCGGAATTTTTCACCTCCTATAAGGCCATGCGCAAAGGTGCCGTCGGCGCGGTGTTTGGCAATGTGCTGGGCTCCAACGCATTCAACTTACTGGTGGTAGGTGGGGTGGTCTGCTTTCGGGCCGGCGTGCCCTTGAATCCAGAACAGGTGAAGCCGCAACTTTGGGTGAACTTGGCATTCTGTCTAGTCTTGCTACTGCCAATGATTTTCCGTCGCAGTGGCGGCCGGCGCACCAAAACCGGCGTCCTCGGTGGCCTGCTTTTGATCATTGGCTACATCGCCTCGGCGTGGTGGATAGGTAGCGCTCCGCAATAACCAGGTGACGGTCGATCAGCAGCGCTTCATCTTGCCACAGCCATGGTGGTGCGCCATCCAGCGGTGATAAGATTCCGCCATGGAATATCGAGCTCCAGCGCCCGAGAATTCAGCACCGCTGAGCGTCGGCCAGATCGCTGAAATGGTCGGCGGCAGCGTAGAAGGCAACGCCGAGGTTTTGATTTCTGGCGTGCAGTCGATGGAAGGTGCCAATGCGGACGATGCGGTGTATCTTTCTCCGGGAGCACCGAAAGCGGTCCAGCATTCTTACCAGAACTGCCGAGCAGGTTTGGTTTTCGCCCATCCCGGCGCTGACCTCAAAACGGCGGTCTGTTGCATCCGAGTGCCACAGCCAGCGCTTGCCGCGGCGTTGTTGTCGCAACATTTTCACCTCGCCCAACCGCGCCTGACTGGAATTCATAAACACGCTGAAGTGGATGACCGCGCGCGCGTAGGCGCAGGTGTGACTTTGCATCGCGGTGTGGTTTTGGGGCCAGGTGTGGTCATAGGAGATGGCTGTGTACTGCACCCAGGAGTGGTCATTTACCCTGGTGTAAGTTTGGGTGCCGGCTGTGTAGTCCATGCCAACGCCGTTATTGGCAGTGATGGCTTTGGTTATGAATGGAGCGGTCAGGGTCATGAAAAAGTACCGCAAATTGGCGCTGTTGAAATCGGCCGCGGGGTAGAGATCGGCGCTTGCACTACCATCGATCGTGGTACCTTCGGAGCGACTCGAATAGGCGACGGTTGCATCATTGATAATCAGGTGCAAATCGGTCACAATTGCCAAATAGGACGTTTTGTGGTGCTTTGCGCCCAGGTCGGATTATCTGGTTCTACCGAGGTTGGAGACGGTGCCATTTTGGGTGGCCGCGCCGCCAGTGTCGGCCATTTACGAATCGGTGCTGGTGTGCGCATGGCCGGAGCTGCCGTCGCCACCAAAGATGTACCCGACGGTATGACTGTGGGCGGATATCCAGCTTGGGATATTCGGTTGGAGCAGCGCATGCAGGCGCGCATTCGACGCATGGCGCGGTAGTTTGTTTGCCGGCAGTAACAACTTTTGTTGCTAGCTAAGCGCCAATTAGGCAGCTAACTGCCAGTGCAACTGCAGCAAGTTTTGGCGGTGCTGCGAAAGCCCCAGGGCGTGCAACGCGGTTTGAAAATCCATCCAGCCCATTTGAGCCACTTGCTTGGCGTCGGCGGCGCGGGTGAGGCCTCGAGTCGGTATCGCCACGGAAGATTTTCGCAGCCGGAAGCCGACTGGCCAACCCACCAGATGCAAATCGCCGACGTCTTCCTCAATGCCCAGCGCCGGGCAATGTAGGTCGAAAGGATTGGCTAATCCGATTTCGTCACGCACAGCGGTAACCGCCGCTTGGCGCAAATCTTGGTGGAACTGAATGACGCGCACCACCGGCCGCCACAGGGATTCGGCGCTGGGCTGGGGGCGCAGCAGCAGGTATTCCAGTCCATCGCTGGTGTCGCGGTAAACGAACACATTGACCTCATGGCGCAGGCCGTGGTCACCAAAATCGTCGGGGTGGAAGCGAGAATGCATTTTCATTGCCTCTTGCCTTTAGACTACCCCAATGCAGCGGTTGTCGTCGCTTTGGAAAGAAATCTGCGCCCGGACGGACTACGAAAAGTGCGAACGGCCCCGTGCTGCGCGCTTTTCGAACCAGGCGATTCTGGATTTATTGCAACAATTAGGGCAGCCTCAGTTCAAATACGCCAGCCTGCACGTGGCCGGATCCAAGGGCAAGGGCAGA
>JACKQG010007756.1_pt1 | contig 10677 bp, 9 predicted proteins | sample 8237621 | NCBI WGS metagenome assembly JACKQG01 (sample SAMN15677084, study PRJNA649215) | marine metagenome | biome: marine; feature: Black Sea; material: saline water; isolation source: suspended particulate matter (SPM) from the Black Sea western gyre | collected 2013-06-09/2013-06-10 | depth... | reverse complement strand
TGAACCCGTGAACCCGTGAACCCGTGAACCCGTGAACCCGTGAACCCGTGAACCCTTACCCTATATCCAACACCGGAAGGATACACCTTGACTTAAGTCAATTCAATTCAAAAATACCAGTAACTGCTCAGGTGAATAGACTGAAGGTCCCGCGGAACGCGGGATTAGGAAAAAGCGCATTTTGAAGCCATGTTTGACAAACTCGTAAAAAGTCAGAAAGCACCTGTTTTCGTCATTTCCGCGAAAGCGGGAATCCTGGAAACTCAACCACTTGTGGACTCCCGCTTTCGCGGGAATGACGCCCTTGGGACTTTTTGCGAGACCATTATGTTTGGTGTAGGAATCAAATATTTCCGCCAAAGTATGGCAATCGTACTCCTCTGCCCCCTTCAGCCTTCAGTCTAAACAGCTTCAGCCTGACTACGTAAGTAGTTACAAATATTCTTGTGAAAATTGTCCATGAATTGTTCCCCAAACCCCGCTTCTGTCTGCTATCGCGGACAACCAGATAGTGGCATCTGGGGGAAAACTCCCCTTATGCCACAAAAATACAGCCCTTTTCTTCTAAATATACAGTGTTGACCCCATTTACTATTCCGAAGCCCCTTCTTAAAATAAGATAAACAGTTCCCAATTATCTCGGGTCCGTGTGCCCCAAGTGAGCAAAGCAACCAAAAGGCAGCCGTAAGATGAGCAAAGTACTGATCGTTGAGGATAACGACACTTTTAGACACACACTCAGAAGTCTTTTGCATTCCCGATTTTCTGCCATGGCTTTTGAGGAAGCTCGAGATGGGAGGGAGGCTTTACAAAAGACAAATGACTTTCTCCCCAATCTCATCCTCATGGACATCAAACCGCCAGGGGACAGCGGTCTGGCACTGACCAAACAGATAAAAAACAAATTTCCTGAGATCATCATTATCCTTCTCACAAATTATGATCTGCCAGAATATCGAATGGCTGCGTATGAGAGCGGCGCCGATTACTTTCTTGGAAAAGGCTCATCAACCGCAGAGGAGATTCTGAGATTAGTGGATTCCATTTTAGTAAGAATGATCAGTGGAAAATAACTTTTAACGATATATCAGACCGATGAAAGCAAATTTTTTAAAAGCTCGTTTATCACGGCACATTGGATTTTGGGTTATTATTAGCGTTCTGCTGATTGAAGCCATCATTCTGATTCCTTCTTATATCACACAGGAAAGGTGGCAATTGGAACAACTGGAACATTTTGGTTTTATCACGGTTTCACCGATTGTGCGTCTGGCGGACTCGGCAACTACGGCCAGCGGGTTATTATCCTCGGCGGAGCGAGTAACGGCCGGGTCGCGTGTGGTCGGGGGGGCAATCTACCGGGCTGGGGATGCCCAGTTACTCGGTATATTTGGCGAACCACCCGAATTGACCTTGTCTGCAATGCAGGGTCGCGACATCGTGCGCGTTATCAGTCAGGATGGTCTCAGGTACGATGTGGGCTGGTCTGCGGACAAATTTCAGGGCCCATATCATGTGATCGCGAGGCTTGACGCCTCATCGGTTAGACAGGAACTGCGGGCATATATTGGACGTATATTTCTCTTTGTCATTATAATTGTGGCTTTCGTGACAGCGGGTACCATGTTGGCAGTGGGGGCAACAGTGATTACTCCTATTTTGCGTCTTCGAAATGACATGTTAACTGCGGGCAGCGAGGGAAGCAGCGAGAACTTCTACTCCCGTTCAGTCAAACGCAACGACGAGTTGGGTGACGTGATGACGGCATTTAATTCAATGTATGACCAAATTGTTTCCCGTACGGACAAACTCTCTGCTGCCAATGAGCAACTCCAACGCGAAATTGCTGAGAGGAAGCGGGCGGAAGAAGCCGCAGAAAGCGCTAACCAGGCCAAGAGCACGTTTTTAGCCAATATGAGCCATGAGTTGCGGACCCCGCTGAACGCCATCATTGGTTACTCCGAGATGTTGATGGAGGATGCTGAAGATCAGGACCAGGAAGACTTTATCCCCGATCTGCAGAGGATTCATACCTCGGGCGAGCATCTGCTGGTGCTGATCAACGACATCCTCGACCTCTCCAAGATCGAAGCCGACAAGATGGAGATGTTCCTTGAGACCTTCCATATTTCCAGTATGATCGAACAAGTGGTAAGCACCATCCAGCCTCTGGTAGATAAACAGGGCAATACCCTGAAACTCCTTTGCGATGGCGGTCTCGGCACCATGCACTCCGACCTGACCAAGGTGAGGCAGGTGCTCTTCAACTTGCTGAGCAACGCCTGTAAGTTCACAGACCAGGGGACCATCTCCCTGAATGTGGCCCGTGGTTTGAATGAGGGCACGGGATGGCTCACAGTCAGCGTGTGCGACACGGGCATCGGTATGTCATCGGACCAAATGGGGGAGCTTTTCCACGCCTTCTCCCAGGTGCATGTTTGCACGGGGTCCAATTACGGCGGCACCGGGTTAGGTTTGGTGATCAGCAAGCGATTCTGCCAAATGATGGGCGGGGACATCACCGTTGACAGCGAGTACGGGGTAGGGAGCACCTTCACCATCCGGCTACCAACAGAGTTCGAGTTCCGCGTGAAGGAGCCGGTCGCTTCAGCGGAGCATCGAAGCGAACCAATTCCGGAGGGAGGGAGCGTCGTGCTGGTCATTGACGACGACCCGATCGCGCTTGACCTAATGGAACGTCGCCTCAGCAAAGAAGGGTTTCGGGTGGAGACTGCGTCGGGGGGTGAGGAAGGACTGAAGCTCGCCGGTCAGCTACACCCGGACGTCATCACCTTAGACGTGATTATGCCGGGAATGGATGGGTGGGCCGTGCTGTCCGCACTCAAGGCCAATCCCGAACTGGCCGACATCCCGGTGATCATGCTCACCATTGTGGACGACAAGAATATGGGCTACACGCTGGGGGCATCGGACTACCTGATTAAACCCATTGACCGGGAGCGCCTTGTCAGAATTCTACAAAAATACCGGAGCGACCTTCCCCACTTCGAAGTGCTGGTGGTGGAGGATGATGTCCAAACTCGCGAGATGCTGCGGCGCATGTTGGAAAAAGAAGGGTGTACGGTGACCGAGGCAGAAAATGGGCGTGTGGCATTGGAGTGCCTTACTGACACCCAGCCGGCGCTGATCCTGCTGGATCTAATGATGCCGGAGATGGACGGGTTCCAGTTTGTTACGGAGCTGCGCAAACACAAAATGTGGCGTTCGGTCCCTGTGGTGGTCATCACCGCAAAAGACATTACACAACAAGACCGACTGCGGTTGAATGGTTATGTAGAAAAAATCCTCCGGAAGGGGACCTATACCCGCGAAGAGCTGCTCGCTGAGGTCCGTGACCTGGTGGTGGCCTGTGTTCACCAAGCCTAATAGAAAGGAGGTCGAGACGGATGCATAAGATACTTTTGGTGGAAGACAACGAGATGAACCGGGACATGCTGATGCGGCGCCTCTTGCGAAAGGGCTACGAGGTGGTCATCGCGGTAAATGGGGAAGAGGCCGTAGCAAAGACCCGATCAGAAGCCCCCGAGCTGGTCCTCATGGATATCAGCTTGCCCCTAATAGACGGATGGGAGGCAACGCGTCAGATCAAATCGGTGCAAGAGACACAATCCATTCCCATCATCGCACTGACCGCATATGCCATGGCGGGAGACCGGGAAAAATCTCTGGCCGCGGGCTGTAACGACTATGATACCAAGCCAATTGATTTACCACGGCTTCTCGGAAAGATTCAGGCGCTCTTGGAGAAGTAGGGAGTATCATGAGCAAAGCAGGACATAAACCCCTGAATGCTGATGTTCAAGGAGCGGCCCATACCTCGGAGGGACCATCTGGTCGGAGACTCGACGGGGGCCGGGCCCGGCGAGCCCTCCTGGCCAACCTGCGCCATGAGCTGCGCACACCCTTGAACGCCATCATCGGCTACAGTGAGATGCTGCTGGAAGATGCCGAAGACCAGGGCCACAAGAACTTTACATCCGATCTCCATAGGATCCACTCAGCCGGCAACCAGCTTCTTGGCCTGGTCAATGACATCCTCGATCCTGCCAAAACCGACCCCGGCCAGGCAGACCTGGCCCTGGAGGTCCTTGCTGTCAAGCTCCGTCACGAACTGCGGACACCCCTGAACGCCATCATCGGCTACAGTGAGATGCTGCTGGAAGATGCTGAAGACCAGGATAAGGAGGCTTTTATCCCGGATCTTATGAAAATTCACTCAGCCGGCGAACGCTTCCTATCTCTTATCAACGATCTGATCAATGTGTCAAAGATCGAAACAGGCGTAATAGAACCGTACCTGGAAACCTCCGAAGCTTGCTCCATGATCGAGGACGTGGTGTGCAGCATCAGTCCTCTGGAGGAGGACAATACTACTGTGACAGCCGAGCGGGGCTCTCTGCTGGTAGTTGACGACAACGAGATGAACCGCGACCTGCTTGCCCGCCATATTGAGCGCCAGGGCCACACCGTCACTGTGGCGGCAAACGGATGGCAGGCGTTGGAGCTTATCAAAACACACAGCTTCCACCTGGTGATCCTCGACATCATGATGCCGGAGATGAACGGATACCAGGTGTTGCAGCATCTGAAGGAGAATGAAAACTGGCGAGATATTCCTGTCATCATGATTTCAGCCCTGGACGAGATGGACAGCGTGGTGCGGTGCATTGAAATGGGGGCGGAGGACTATCTGCCTAAGCCGTTCAATCCGGTTTTGTTGAGAGCAAGGATAAACTCCTGTTTGGAGAAGAAGCGGCTGCGCGACCTGGAAGCAGAGCAGAAACTAAGCTTGATTGAGCTTAATAAAACACTCGAAGTCCGGAACCGTTTCATTCGGGCCACCTTCGGTCGGTATCTGTCCGATGAGATCGTCAACAGCATTCTTGAGACGCCCGAGGGTCTGAAGCTTGGTGGTGAGAGGCGGAAGGTCACCATCATGATGACCGATTTAAGAGGCTTTACAGCTCTCTCCGAGCGACTCAATCCCGAGCAAGTGGTTCAAATGCTCAACTCATACTTTGAAGTCATGGTGGACGTGGTTCTCCAATATAACGGCACCATCGATGAGATCATTGGCGACGCGCTACTGGTTATTTTTGGTGCTCCACAAGAGATGTCGGACAGAGCCCAAGTAGCTATCGCCTGCGCCATAGAAATGCAGAACGAGATGTCAAAGGTAAACGTAAAGAACCGTGCACAGGGCCTGCCTGAATTGGAGATGGGAATTGGCCTTAACGAAACCGAAGTGATCGTGGGCAACATTGGCTCAAGCAAAAGAAGTAAGTATGCCGTGGTCGGGAGTGGCGTAAATATGACGAGCCGGATCGAGTCCTATAGCGTGGGTGGACAGATACTCATTTCCGAATCTGTGCACCAGGAAACGGGAGATATGTTGCGTATTGACGCTCAGCGAGATGTCCTTCCCAAAGGAGCAGAAATGCCTCTAAGGATTTACGCAGTGGCCGGCATCGCGGGAAGCTACAACCTATCTTTGGAGAGAGATGCCCCGGATCTGGTCACCCTTGCGAGACAAATTCCGCTAATTTACACCATACTGGGTGGTAAACATATCGGAAAGGAGAGGTTCAAGGGTCTTGTAGCCCGGCTTTCCAAGAAGAGTGCCGAGATTGAGTTGGATGAGCCGCTTGAACCTCTGACCAACCTCAAAATGAACCTGGGGGATGTGCCCGAGGAGCTATCGGCGAAGGATTTCTACGGGAAGGTTATAGAGCGCTCGGGGAAGAATGGGCACAGCCAGATAGTCAGGTTTACTTCAGTTCCGCCAGAGATAGGGTTCTATTTTCAAGCGTTTCTGCAACATGCTGAGAAGCCGGCGGTGATTTGATCTGGTGAAATTCCGGCACCCCTTTTTCTTAGTCAGGCTGTATTCTGCGTCTGTTGTCAATGTTTCTAACGTTGCAATCTCATACTGGCAAAGACCAAAAAGGATAACAAAATGAGCCTTCGATATTTAGACACTAGCCCAATGGATATCTCCGACGACGATATTTTGAAGGCGATGAAGGAGATCAGCGGCTATTTGGATATTACCCTGGGTGACTTTAAAGAGATCTATCGCTTTGCATACCGACATGCGGTCGATCGGCTGACCCATTCCGTCACAGCCGGGGAGGTGATGACCACAGATGTCGTTTTTGTAAAAAAGGATGACCCGTTGGAAACAGCGGCCGAAACTATGGCCCGCCACGGCATCGCCGGAGTCCCCGTAGTTGAGAATGTAGAAAAAGTTGTTGGTGTTATCTCTGAGAAAGACTTCCTCTTCCATATGGGAGGGAAAGATGCCAAGTCATTTATGGAGGTGGTGGCTCAATGCTTGAGAAACAAGGGATGTGTTGCGATAACCATGCGCCAGCAGAAAGCCGAAGATATCATGACCTCACCTGCAATCACAGTACGAGAAGATACACCTGTTTCGGAAATCGCAACTATCTTTACTGAAAAGGAAATTAATCGGGTGCCGGTCACAGATGATGGGGGTAAGCTCCTTGGAATTGTTGCCAGGGAAGATATCGTAAAATTATCATTCCCCAAAGTCTAACCCTGCGAAGCCGGAATTGACTATTGACTATTGAATATTTGTGTCCCGCCTTGGCGGGATTCGCTCCGTCATTTTTTTGATAGGTCTTTCAAAAATTTAAAGAATTCCTTAAAATATTCAATCTGGCTGAGGCATAAATCCTACGCAAACATGATCTGAATTGAATGAATAGGTGCTAAATTGATGATAATGAAAAAGATAGCGAGGACAAGGCTGTGAACTACTTCAATAAAATGAAAGGGACGACAAAGAGCCCTCCTCCGGTGCGCCTTTCCGAAATCGTATGGTCATGGATTGGGGCCTTTCTGGGTATTGCCTCCGTGGCCCTGATTAACTATCACCTGCTTGAAGATCAGGATCTACTGATGATCATAGGATCTTTTGGCGCTTCAGCCGTGCTTATTTATGGTGCCATAAAAAGTCCGCTGGCCCAGCCCAGAAACCTCTTAGGCGGCCATGTCATTTCAGCTCTTATTGGTGTAACAGCTTATGAAATATTCCACCCTTACTTGTGGCTGGCGGCCTCTGTGGCGGTGGCAACCGCTATTGCTGTCATGCATGCCACAAAAACGCTTCATCCACCCGGTGGAGCCACATCCTTAATTGCGGTTATCGGTAGCGAGAAGATTCACAATCTGGGCTACCTTTACGCGGTGATCCCTGTCGGTCTTGGCGCAGCAGTTATGTTGTTTGTTGCGCTCTTGGTTAACAATATACCGAAAAATCGAAGATATCCGGAATTCTGGTTCTAAAATGGAGGGCTAAACTTCCACAAGAACAACGGTAATATTGTCCTTCCCGCCTCCCTCCAATGCAGCGTCAATGAGGGTTTTAGCCTTATTCTTAATGTCATTCCTGGAAATCAGGATCCGTGATATGGCATCTCGGGACACTTCATCGTGCAGACCATCTGTCGAAAGCATTAGGATATCCCCTTTCCTGATCTCCAGGTGACCCGTCTCAGGTTCGCATTCCCCGCAACCAACGCATTGATCCAGCAGGTTCCCCAGAACATGGCTTTGCGCCTCTTCCGCGCTGATTTCTCCCTCATCCACGAGGAACTGGGCCCAATTCTGATCTCTGGTGACCTGGTTCAGCCCCCCATCGCGCAGCAGGTACATCCGGCTGTCTCCCACATGCACCCAATAAGCTATGCCATCGCTCAAAATGGCGCCGGTGATGGTTGTTCCCATTCCTTCAAGATCGGAATTCTCCTCTGCTTCCAAGAGGATTGCCTGATCGGCCTCTTTCACCAGAGACCTGAGCAGTTTATCCCTGTCCGCAGTTCCAATGGACAAGGTATTGAGCCTGAACCATGATAACATCATCAGGGTGTATGATATCGAAGAGCTTTACCGGACCGTCTTTATCATCATGGAGTTTGTAGAAGGAGAATCTCTTGCAGATATGATTGTTCGTCTTAAGGCAATACCGCCACTTACAGCAACCCGTTTTCTATCCCAGACCTGCGCCGGCCTTGGCTATGCTCATAAGAAAGGGATTCTCCACCTGGATATCAATCCTTCCAATATCTTTGTACAGCCTGGAGATAGGATCAAGATCCTGGATTTTGGTGTGGCCTGCCCGGCAGGGTCAGATGACAGGAGTATTTTCGACGGAACCATCCATTACATGGCCTCCGAGCAGATAGAGTGTGAGCCGGTGGACCAGCGCAGCGATATCTATTCAGTTGGGATCACGGCCTTTGAAATGGTTACAGGGAAAAAGCCTTACCCGGGAGATGACCTGAAGACGGTGATGAACATGCACCTCAACCGGGACATACCTGATCCCCGGAAACGGGTACCCGACTTGCCAAAGGAATTGTACGGGTTTATCATGAAGGCCTGCTGGCGTGATCCGGCCCGCAGATATCAGGATACGGCCCGGGCCCTTGAAGACTTACTGCCCATTACCGGCGATTCTGTTACGGTTATGCAGGATGACCGTTACCCGGGTCCTATTGAGATCTTAGAGAAAGAACATGCCCTGATTCGCCTCTTTTTAGACAATCTTGCCATTGCCGCGGACAAACTGGAGACCGAAGATAGGCCGCCTAAAGAATTCTTCCAAAAGGCTATTGAATTTGCCCGGAATTTTACCGACCGATTTCATCATTTCAAAGAAGAACATGTCATGTTTACCCAGTTAGCGCAAAAAAAGGGGGGTATTCTTGACGGCCAGATCGAGTCATTGAGGCATCAGCATGAGCACGGTCGGAACTTTATCAATGCCATCTTCAACTCCTTAGACGGATACACAAGAGGGGATGACGTTCATATAACGGCTGTCCTCGAAAACCTGGCAGCTTACATCCACCTTCTCCGGCACCATATCCACAAAGAGAATCATAAGTTTTTCCAGATGGTCGAGGAGGAGTTTTCAGAAAAAGAACTCCAGGGTTTAGGGGATCTCTTTCATAAGGAAGATCAGAAGAGTGGCGGGGAGACATGAGAAAACTATCGAAATCTGGTTCTGGAGATGGCGGATTTATTGACCTGAAGTTGTGTATCCTTTATCCGGGCCTTTTTGCCATCGCGGTCTATCGCATGGCCCACGTGCTTCATGGACTGGAGGTACCCCTGGCTTTGGAAACCAATCCATGTCATTCTCCTATGAAACGTTCGTTCCCGCAAAAGACCAACAGCCCGGCTTTATCTCCCGTGCAGGCTAAGCTCATATTCAGCTTCTCCCCTAATTCAACTGCTAATGCAGTTGGACGTGACATGCTGAGCAAGATAGAAAGCCCGGCCCGACCCGCCTTTTGAACCAGTTCGTAACTGATCCTCGAAGAAAGGACTGCTAACTGCGCATTTTCCAGTTGTTGACTCATAAAGGCCTTGCCGATTGCCTTGTCTAACGCGTTGTGACGTCCCACGTCTTCTGCCAATGACAACACTTTAAGTTGCGAATCCATGAGCATGGCAGCATGTGATCCTCGCGTCATTTTATACAGATTCTGGCCCTGAACAAGTTGGTCAACAGATGCAATGGCCTCCCTTACATGGATTCTATTCTCGTCGATGATAGGTGACAGAATTTGAGACAGGTCTTCTAAGAGCTCCTTGCCGCAAATACCGCAACTGGTTTGACTGATGAAACCTCGTCTTTGTAACAAGGAGAACACCTTTTTCACTCTTTCTGGGTGAAGTCTAATATCGACAACGTTGGAGTCCATTTGGTGGCAGTAACCGACTGTAGCAAGATCATCAGGCCGATCCACCAGACCCTCGGACAGGCAAAAACCAGCAGCATGGAAGATCTCTTCGCCCGGAGTACGCATCACGACAGAATATGGCTTGTCTTCGATGCGAATCAAAAGGGGCTCTTCCCCAATAAGCTCCTGTTGATAACTCCGACAGGCATCCCTTACATACCGTAACGCATTATGAGATTGAGTACTATGCATAATCACAGCTCAGATTAAGTTTTATACGAAAGCATGGTATCAAAATGTTGGAAACCCGATCTCCCAGCAGAATGATCGATACATGCAGGCATTCACAGGTTCAGAGTTCACAGTACTGGCTTACTTATTTTTCATTTTATAACCGTCAGGCCCTCTAAAGGATGCCTTTCAAATATCCGCATTAAGAGATCGCCATCGATCTTGATCAACGTGCTATCCTTTACACATTTAGCAGTATCCGTGTACTGATTCTGCTCCACAAGGGCAGGCCCAGCCAGAGAGATGCCCGAGGAAATGATTCTATTCTTCGACGCTGATCCGGAACGTTCTTTCCTGCTGAGGCCGTCTGTAAGGAAGCCTTTGTAGTCCACCCTCCTAACCTTCGGTCTTCTGGTGGCAGGTTTTCCATAGGATTCGCCGATCTGCCTCAAATCTTCTTGGCTTTTCTTTGGATCTGGCCTGGGAGCCATAGCCATCGCCGGGTGCCGGGCGCACAGGATTCCCATCAATTCCAATATGACTTCGCCGAGCCACAAAAGACCCGTATGAAAAGACGTCCACAATAATTGATGACGAAGAAAAGGGTTTTTCATCCTCAAGATAGACCACAATCTCCCCGGCCTTGCATGGAACCGTAATTCAAGCCACTTGACAGCGAAAAACATCTTCCACGGGGAAAGGTTCGGCT
>JACKQG010007755.1_pt1 | contig 10677 bp, 9 predicted proteins | sample 8237621 | NCBI WGS metagenome assembly JACKQG01 (sample SAMN15677084, study PRJNA649215) | marine metagenome | biome: marine; feature: Black Sea; material: saline water; isolation source: suspended particulate matter (SPM) from the Black Sea western gyre | collected 2013-06-09/2013-06-10 | depth... | reverse complement strand
CACCCAGCAGCGACATCAACTCCAATCCGGCAAACCCGAAGCACATGGTAGCCCAGAACGACCAAGTTGAGCTGTTGCTAAAGTCAGGTACTAATGCTCTCCACCGGAACGGCTCGGCCGGCCCTTCTTTTATCAAATATGCAAAGGCCAGGGCGATTAGCGCTCCAATAGGAATCCAGACCCCGATACCGCCAAAATTGTGTATCCATTTTCCCAGCGACAGGCCCCGCACATTAATCAGAATCACAAACCAAAGCATTATCAGTGAGAACAGGGCAATATATAATCTATCATCGGTCAGGTGAGCATAACGGCTGCCAAAGATAAACAAGGCATTACCCGCTAGAAACATCAGCAAGGCTGGGTAATAGATCAAGTTGTTGATCCAATAACACCAGCCAGCCATAAAACCATGTTTAGGTCCGAAAATCTCCCTGGTCCAGACATAGATACCGCCTTCCTGCGGATATTTCCGTGACAGCACGTGGATGACATAGCCCTGGGGAATGAAAAAAACGGCCAAAGCTAAACCCCATAATATCAGGCTGCTGTAACCGGTGCGGGCTGCCGTCAATAACCAGCGCAGCCCCACAATAGCTACGATATTCATGAAAACCAGGTCCCACAGACCTAGCGTGCGCTTTAAGGACGGGTTCATTACTACAAATTTATGACATTTTACCGGTTCCCTCCCACCGGTTCTGTTTTCTACTGTTCTATAGCTGTAAGTTCACCGATATTAAAATTATCATATCTACAAATAAGAAAATATTTCTGATGACAACACAGAAAAAATCAAAATTAATCGGCGCCGGGGCAATCTGTCTGGCCGCCATGCTTTGGGGTCTGGATGGCGTAGTCCTAACACCACGCCTCTATAACCTGAATGTGGGCTTCGTGGTTTTCATGCTGCACCTGATTCCTTTCGCACTAATGCAGGGCTTCCTTTACCGGGAGTATCGCCACTTGAAGCGCTTTACGCACGCGGATTGGTTGAACTTAGGGCTGGCAGCATTCTTTGGCGGTGCCCTGGGTACCCTGGCAATTGTCAAAGCCCTTTTCCTGGTAAATTTTCAGCAATTATCCGTCGTGGTTTTACTGCAGAAGACACAGCCTGTCTTTGCCATTCTACTCGCTGCGGTTCTCTTAAAAGAAAAAATTCGATCCCGGTTCATCCTCTGGGCCGTTGTCGCCATTGGAGCCAGTTATTTTCTGACTTTTGGTTTTAGCAAACCCAACCTCCAGGCTGGAGCTAACACCGTTCAGGCCATGATCTGGGCTTTAGTAGCCGCGGCATCTTTTGGCAGCGCCACCGTTCTGGGACGTAAAATTCTACTGAAGCACTCCTTCACCACAGCGACTTTTTACCGTTTTGGAATTACCAGCGCTATTATGCTGGTCTTTCTTATCCTGACTGGTAACCTCAACCAATTCGGTAATATTACAGCGGCGAATTGGCTGATATTTTTTATTATTGCCTTTACCACTGGTTCCGGGGCAATTTTTCTGTACTACTTTGGCCTGAACCGCATCCGGGCTTCAGTCGCCACTATCTGTGAGTTATGTTTTCCTGCATCGGCAATTCTTTTCGATTATGTGATAAATAAAAGTACACTCACACCCGTTCAATTATCCGCTGCTGCTGTGCTGGTATTTGCAATCGTCCGCATTTCACTGCAAAAACAAAATTAATTTACAGTAAACGATGGAAACCACGGCTGGTACCGATCAAAATCGCAATTTAGTTCTCAATTGTCTCCATGAGGCATCCTGGGGTTTCGGGATAGCTTTCCATAACTCTTATGCCGTAATCCCACTGTTTTTAAGCCTGTTAAACGCTCCTGATGGAGTGGTTATTTCAGTCGCCGGTCTGTTCAGTATCCTGATCGCCATCCCCCAATTGGTCAGCGCAGTCATGGGACGCAATATCCGCAATATCCGTATCGCGGTTTTAGGGGTTCATACTCTGGTATGGCCCCCGATCTTCGTGGCTGGTTTTACATTTGCATTCTTCGCGCCTACCGGACCATCGGCCTGGATATTTTACTATATCTGTTTTTTACTTTATGGACTGGCAATCGGGATGATTATTCCGATCTGGGCTGATTTCCTGAAACATGTTACCCGCGCAGAAAGACGAGGGACCTTCTTCGGGATTTCATTCGCCTTCAATAGCCTGGGAGGGTTCATCGGTGGATTACTCTCACGACAATTATTAGCGAATTTCTCTTTCCCGGGAAATTTCGGTTGGGGTTTTTTGATCACTTTTGCATCCCTGGTCACAGGAACGCTAATATTCCTCCTTTACAAGATTAGAGAGCCGGCTGAGATTCAGCCCCACAAAACAATCCGGCAATTCTGGGAACAAACCCACTCAATTGTTAAAAATCATAAAAATTTCCGCCGCTATATTTTCAGTCGGATATTTTTCACCGCCAATTTTCCCGCTATGAGTCTGTACGTGATCTATGCCAAAGACCGCTTCAGTTTTGATATAAGCGAGGCCGGAATGTTTACCGCGGTCAACACAGTAGCTTTCGGTATTGCAAGTTATTTAGCTGGCAGGTTCGGTGACCGTTACGGTCATAAAAGCGCGCTTACAATTTCTCTTGGACTACATTTAATCGCGCTGATCATTGCATTGGCCGCCCGCAATATGTGGTGGGTATATGCCATTTTTCTGTTTCTGGGTGCTGGACAGGGTTCCTTTTTCCCCTCTTCAATGAGCTTGGTCTATGCTTTTGCCGGCAGGCGTGATAATAAAACCTACATGGCTCTGATAGATACTTCCCTGGCTCCTTTCACATTCGCTTCAATCATGATTGCCGGCAGTTTGATTCATGTTATCGATGTCGCATTTATCCTGCAAGGAATTGGTATTCTGATCGCTGTAAGTATCGGGTTGATGCTCATTACCGTACGTGAGCCAAAACACATTACCAGTTAATAAATATTATCATATTCTTACTGCAAGAATCGGGTTTTCAAATCAAATAGCAGGAAGCACAGACCATGAATTGCATGGATTTACAATTATTACTTGCTTTTGTATCATAGGCCATTGAAATTAAACCTGTAATTCGCGAATATGTTGATACATAAATATAGAAATCTGCTAATCCTGTTTACCGTCCTGTTGCTGATTGCAGGCTGTAAGGACAATCCTCAACGCCACCTAAAACTGGGCAACTGGTATTTTCAAAAGGGATTAATAGACGAGGCAATCCTGGAATATCGGGAAGTCACACGCATGTTAACGGATGATTCCGCTCAACTATCCCAGCCAGAATTTGAGACCCTGGCCAAGGCTCATTACAGTCTGGCGCTGGTATATACAAAAAAAGGCTGGTATGATTATGCCCTGGTGGAAGCAGAAACCTGTTTTAAGCTATTGCCAACTAAAGACAATCATGAGCTGATCAAGTTGATTCAAAAACGTCTCGCCTTCGGCGAGGCAACCGTCGAATCTTAATTTTTCGCCAGGCGCACCTTGGTAAATAACCAGGGCGCACCCAATCCAATCCATAGACCAATCAACCCATAGCGTGTCCAATCCGACCATAGTTGAAGTGGTAAAATTGTTTTTACTCCACTTTTAATAAGCAGGATGCCCATCACTCCAATTACAATTTTCAAGACTTGTTTCCACCACAACGTGCTGATCCGGCTGTGTATATAAGCCGATTCCAGAATCATTCCACCCACCAGTCCCGCGATCATTCCGCCAACCCGCACAGAAATTTCCGAAGGTGTCATAATTGCCAGCATCAGCCCGGAAAATAAAGCCAAAATGGCTGTTGGAATAGTGGGGAAATGAAATTTACTGCGGCACACATAATTGGCAATCCATATTCCCGTAAACAAAAATACAAACCCGATTGTCCAACCACCAATAACATCTCCAGGGAAATGAACACCGAGATAAATACGGGAAAAACCAATGAAAAAGATCAATAGGGCAAACCATCCATAAACTGCTTTTCGGTTGGAGTTTCCCAATACCCAGGCCAGATAGCCCCATAATACAATGGCTCCTTGGGCATGTCCACTGGGGAAACCATAATGCTCAGCGGCAATCAATCCTGTTCCGGCTGGCCGCGGCAACTGAAAATATTCTTTGAATTCGTAATTAAGCCAGAAATTCAACAGTAATATAATCGCTAATGGCAATACATCCCGTTTACGCCAACACCATATTAATATCGGCAGGATCAATAAATAGAATTCCTCATTGCCCAGAAAAGTAATCGCTTTCATGGTCAGAATCAACCAATCGAAATCGAACTGCTGTAAGAACTCAATTAATTCCATAATTATACCTTCATTGCTAAAAATGTTTGTCTAAATATATTCTCAAAAAAAATAAATAGCTGCCTTATATTCAACGCCGTTTACCAGCGTTGTAGGGTTGGTAAACCAGATAATTCTGCAATTGAAAAACTAATTGGAATCTTTTAAGCACCTGAATAGCTTTGCGCCCATATTATGCCTATTAAACTAATTGTACTGGCCAAACAGGTCCCGGATACAAAGAATATCACGGCCAAGGCCATGAAAGACGATGGCACCGTTAATCGGGCAGCATTACCGGCCATCTTTAATCCCGAGGACCTTAACGCTCTGGAAATGGCCTTGGATCTAAAAGACCGCTATGGTGGCTTGGTAATGGTTATTACTATGGGGCCACCGCGTGCTGCTGATATTCTGCGTGAAGCACTTTATCGCGGTGCTGACCGTTGTATTTTAGTTACTGATCGCGCTTTCGCTGGCGCCGACACATTGGCCACTTCCTATACCCTGGCACTCGCCATCCAAAAAGTCAGTGACTATGACATGGTTTTATGTGGGCGCCAAGCAATTGATGGCGATACAGCCCAGATTGGTCCCCAGGTAGCTGAAAAAATCGCAGTCAATCAAGTTACTTACGTTCATCAGATTGATGAAATACAGGGAAAGCGGATTACACTCACACGCAACCTGGGACGGATTAAGGAAAAAATCGAAACCGGGTTACCTCTGTTAGTCACGGTACCCGCTTCCGCCAATCAGCCCCGCAGTTATGGCGCCAAACTGATGATGCGTTTCAAGCGGGCACGGATCCGGTTAGAGGTTGAAAAAGAATACGACGCTAAAGACCTGGGGCAAATCGTTACCGAAGAAAGCACACGGTTGAACAAGTACGGTTTATTAGTTGAAACCTGGTCCGCCGCTGACCTGAAGGCAGACATTCCATTGATTGGTTTACGCGGTTCCCCGACGAAGGTAAAAAAAGTACAAAATGTTATATTCTCCGCTAGCGCCGCCCGGCAAATCGCTCCTACCGAACTGGGCATCAAAGAATTAATGTCCGAACTGATTGAGGAGCGTACCTTTGGTTAAAGCAAAAACAGCCGATAATGTTCTAGTCTATATCGAGGCTGATCATGAGGAAGTCGCCAGTGTAAGCCTGGAGCTGATTAGCAAAGCACGGGAGTTGGGCAACGAACTGGGCGTTGGTGTGAGTGCACTATTGATCGGCGATGACGTACAAAATTTTAGTAACCGCCTGTTTTCATACGGTTGTGACTATATTTATATAATCAATGATGCTCGACTCCGGTTTTATGAAACGTTACCCTATACTAAATTAACTGCGCAATTAATCAGACGGATCAAACCACAAATTGTATTGTTCGGTGCCACACCCATCGGCCGGGATCTCGGTCCACGGGTGGCCAGTGCCCTAAAAACCGGCCTGACGGCCGATTGTACCGACCTCCAAATCCAGGATCACGAGGACAAGCTAAAAAAGAAAGTTTATAAAAATATTCTGTTCCAGATCAGGCCGGCCTTTGGGGGGAATATCATTGCCACTATTATTTCACCGGATCATCGCCCCCAGATGGCTACTGTCCGGGAAGGGGTTATGAAGCTCGGAAAAGCCGACCCCATTCACCGGGGCCAAATAATTCCAGTGGACCCGGAATTGACCTCGGCTGATTTTCATAATACTATTATTGAACGGGTGATAGGTAAAAAACGGATCAACCTGAATGCCGCCGATATTATCGTAGCTGGGGGCGCTGGCATTGGTAGTCCAGAAAAATTTCAACTGATTCATGACCTGGCTGAAACATTAGGAGGAATGGTGGGTGCCTCTCGGGCAGCCGTTGATAATGGCTACATCGCGGCCGAGCATCAGGTGGGTCAGACCGGAACCACCGTACGACCAAAATTATATATTGCCTGTGGTATCTCAGGTTGTGTCCAGCACCAAGCTGGGATGGACCAATCCGGTAAGATTATCGCCGTCAACACCGATCCAGATGCCCCGATCTTCAAAATCGCCCATTATGGGATCGTCGGTGACCTGCACAAGGTAATTCCAATGCTGATAAAAACCTATAAGGCCAAGGAGTAAATAGCGCCATGGCCAATTTTTATTCTGACAATCCTGACATTCAATTTAATCTGGAACGACTGGACCTGCCAGCACTGGCGGACTTGCTGGAAGAAGATTATTCCGACGCCGACAAATTTGATTTCGCCCCTATCGATAGTTCCGATGCGGTTGAAAACTACTTCCTGGTTTGTAATCTGGCCGGTGAAGTTTGTGGCACGACTATCACTCGTCGAGCTCGCCAAATCGACCGGGAAGGCAACGTCTGCGCCGATGGTGATGTAATCTACCATCCCTTAGTAAAAGAAAACTTGCGCGATTTTAAACAAGCCCAATTGATGGGTATATCTTTACCCCGTAAATCCGGTGGCTTAAATATGCCCCAGGTGGTAAAGGCCGTCGTTTTGGAAATGGTCTCACGGGCCGATGCCAGTTTAATGAATCTGGTGGGACTGCAAGATATTGCTGAAACGATTATCGAATTTGGTACTGAGGAACAGAAAGCTGAATTTGTGCCCACTTTGGCTTCGGGCGATGGAACCGGAGCGATGGTATTGACCGAACCTGATGCCGGTTCCGATCTACAGGCCGTCCGCTTAAAAGCTGTACCACCGGAGTCTGGCGACGACAGTGGAACCTGGCAGCTCAACGGCGTCAAGCGCTTCATTACTAATGGCAACGGTGATATACTCCTGGTCCAGGCTCGTTCCGAAGAAGGTACCAGCGATGCCCGTGGAATATCCTTGTTTGTCTGTCACAAGGATAAGACTATCCAGATCCGGCGCATCGAAGAAAAGCTGGGTATCCACGGATCACCTACCTGCGAAATGACCTTCAACAATACGCCCGCCTATCTGATCGGCAAACGGAAATTCGGATTGATCAAATATGTAATGGCATTGATGAACGGCGCCCGTTTGGGAATTGCCGCCCAAGCATTAGGAATCACCGAAGCCATCTATCGTGAAGCCCGGGAGTATGCCGAAACCCGCATCCAGTTTAATAAACCAATTATTGATATTCCGGCCGTCTATGAAATGCTGGTTAAAATGAAGGTGAATATTGAGGCCGGGCGCCTGCTGGTCTATAATACAGCCAAAGTGGTCGACCTTTACAAAATCCCTCAACGGCAAATCGAAGCAGCTAAGCAGGCGGGACAGCCAGTTGACCAGGAACTGCGTCGACAGGCTAAATATAATGAGCGGTTAGCAAGTGTATTAACACCTTTTGCGAAATATTTCCTGTCCGAAATGAGCAATCGGGAAGCTTATAACGGTATTCAGATAATGGGTGGCAGTGGTTTTATGAAAGACTACGATATGGAACGCTTTTATCGCGACGCCCGGATTACCAGCATTTATGAAGGCACTTCCCAACTGCAGGTCGTGGCTGCTATCGGCGGATTGATGTCTGGTGCCCTGAGACCAATATTTGAGGAATTTATTAACCGTGATTTCCCTGAACAATTGAGCGATCGTGCTAATCAGATAAAAAGCCTTATCCCGCAACTACAGGAAGTGGTCAATCATGTAAGAGAACTAAAAAATTCAGAATTATCCGATCTGACTGCAAAACGTATTGTGGATATGGGAATCGATTTTTATATTTCAACGCTGTTTCTTGATGCCGCTTGTGACAGCGAGGCCAAACATAATTCCACCCGCATTTGGATTGAAGAAGCAAGTCTGCGGATCGAAACGAATTATCGTGCAATTATGAATAATAATTTTACCATTTTTAATCTGCATAAACAGATTTTAGGAGATGACCAAGTCACTTCTTGTTAGGTAAAAACATACAAAACGCGCAATAGAAATCTTATTCGCAACCGGGGGGTTTAACAAGGAAAAATATGAGTACAAAGAAAAAGTTTAACCAAAAAATGTCTTTTAATAGGGATGAAGTGGCAGCAGCCGGAGAAGGTACGCTTTCTGGTGGTTTAAGCGCTAAGCTACCCCTGCCGCCGATGCTGATGATTGACCGCATCCTGCATATTTCCAAGGATGGCGGCAAATACGGTAAAGGAAAGATTAAGGCTGAACTGGACATAGATCCGGGTAACTGGTTTTTCAAATGTCATTTCAAGGACGATCCGGTAATGCCGGGCTGCCTCGGTCTGGACGGACTCTGGCAGTTGCTGGGATTCTTCCTATCCTGGGTCGGCGGTCTTGGCAAAGGACGCGCACTCGGTTGCGGTAAAGTGAAGTTCAAAGGGCAGGTCAGGCCCTATCATAAACTGGTTTCCTACGAACTGGATATAAAAAAGCTGATCACCAGACCGGTCTATATGGCCTGGGCTGATGCTGTGATGAGAGTAGAGGAAAAAGTAATCTATTTTGCCGAAAACCTCCAGGTGGGCTTATTTCCCACGTTGACTTGGGATTACGGCGATGACCCGGCGCTTGATCCGTTTTAATAGCAACGACTAATTTCAAACTGGAGGGGGCTTTATGGCTTTACGCTGTGGCATAGTTGGTTTGCCGAATGTTGGTAAATCTACTATCTTTAACGCCCTGACAACCTCTTCCGTCCCGGCCGAGAATTATCCTTTTTGTACCATCGATCCCCATATGGGTGTGGTGCCGCTACCCGACCCACGCCTCGCTGAAATCGCCCGGATTCACAATTCCGCCAAAATTACTCCCGCCATCGTTGAATTCACCGATATTGCCGGACTGGTACGGGGCGCCAGCAAAGGCGAAGGGCTCGGCAATCAGTTTCTAGGACAAATCCGGTCGGTGTCGGCCATTATCCAGGTGGTGCGCTGTTTCGCTGACGATAATGTAATCCATGTGGAAGGTTCAATTGATCCGGTCCGGGATGCGGAATTGATCGAAACCGAATTGCTGCTGGCAGACCTGGAAACAATCGGGAAGCGCATTGAAACAAACGCCAAAGCCGCCAAGGTTGGCGATAATACGGCCAAGAGCGAGCTGCTATTGCTGGAACGACTGCAGGAACATTGCAACGCCGGAAGCAGTGCCCGGACGCTTCAGGTTACAAATGACGAAGCTGCCGTAGTTCATTCCCTGTTTCTGCTCACATGCAAACCGATCTTGTATGTGGCCAATGTGGGTGAAGCCGAATTCGCCGATCCGAGGCGCAGTGACCTGCCTCAACTATTGTTTGATTTTGCAGAAAAGGAAGGCAATGCCGCAATCAGGCTCTGTGGTCAATTGGAAGAGGAGTTAGCTTTACTAAATGACGACGAGCATGCCCTTTTTGCCGCGGAATATGGCCTCGCCGAATCAGGTCTGGACAAGCTGGTTCACGCCGCTTTCAAATTGCTGGGACTGCTAACCTTCTTCACCGCCAATCAAAATGAGGCTCATGCCTGGAATATACCACAAGCAGCTACAGCCTATGATGCGGCCGGTGAAATCCACACCGATTTCCAGAAAGGCTTCATTAAAGCGGAAGTTTTTAAATATACCGATCTAATTGAGCTGGGATCAGAAAAAGCTCTACGGGAAGCGGGACTGGCGCTTTTGGAAGGTAAAGATTACCTCGTGGAAGACGGGGATTGTATCTTATTTAAGTTTAGCGTATAAATGAGTTAGGGGGTTGGCGTGGGGGGCTTTAGTAGGTTACACCGTCGAGCAGTGTAACCAGGGAAAAGAGATATAATTCAGAATTACATTTTTCTACGATTAATCAATCCTCCTCTTCCTCGTATTCATCTTCGTCTTCGTACTCTTCGTCCTCATCTTCTTCGTCTTCGTCATCATAATATTCAGGCGGATAAGAGTAAGCATAAGGGTCATATTCACCGTAATCGTATTCTTGTTCCGGTTCCTCTTCTTTTTCCGGGGGCGGCACTTCTTGCTTGACTACAATTATCCGTGGTTCGGTTTCTGCTCCGGCTTCTTTACCGATGGCTTTTTCCACCAGATCCCGATCAGCCTGACTCAGTTGTGATTCAATTGTCAGATCCTGTTTGCGACTCATGGTGCGGAATAACACACCAGCCATTATAGTAAAGAACAAAATTAAAATGGCGTAAACCAAACCTTCAGGTTTGAGTATATAGCCTCCAAAGAGGTCCTGTTCCAATCCGGTGGCCAGAAACATACTGAAAGCCATTAATACACCAAATAATATAATAAAATTGCCAAACGGTTGTGGGGGTCGGATTTCAAATATCAACAGATAAATAAACCAGAGTAAAATACCGGCTGTGGCCAAAATCAGGCCTAAATAAAAATTTTCAGCAGCCAGCGCTAATACATAGCCGATGATGGCACCAATCGGAATAATATAACCGAGACCTGACTTCAAGTCATTATCCATCTTTAGAA
>JACKQG010007754.1_pt1 | contig 10678 bp, 5 predicted proteins | sample 8237621 | NCBI WGS metagenome assembly JACKQG01 (sample SAMN15677084, study PRJNA649215) | marine metagenome | biome: marine; feature: Black Sea; material: saline water; isolation source: suspended particulate matter (SPM) from the Black Sea western gyre | collected 2013-06-09/2013-06-10 | depth... | reverse complement strand
GAATAAATAATGTTTGAAATTGACACAATATTATCCGCTCCTTATTGGGAAGAAAAACTGCGAGTTATTTCATCTCGTCAAATATCAGATGATATGGTCAAATTAGATGCTGTTGGTATCGAAACGGGTCAATTCTATCAACAGGTCATTCGTGGTAGAGATCTTGATTTAATAAATATTGAGGAAGAAACAGACATTAAATTTTCTGGAGATGGTGAAGGATTTTTCCTTTTTATAGAATCTCACAGAATAAGAAATGCTTTTCAGTTTGATCCATTATATGCTGTAAATGTTTCACAAGTTGACCCTCTTCCCCATCAAATAGATGCTGTTTATTATCATGTTTTACAAAATCCTCGTGTAAGATATTTATTAGCTGATGATCCAGGTGCGGGGAAAACTATTATGGCTGGGTTGGTTATTAAGGAATTAAAATATCGTGGGCTTGTTGACAAATTACTAATTATCGCTCCTGGACATTTGAAGTATCAATGGCTTCGTGAAATGAAAGAGAAATTCCAAGAACAATTCCGAATTGCTGACAGGGATGTGATGGATTCAGCTTGGGGGCAAAATATATTTGAGGAAGAAAACCAGTTAATTACATCTATTGATTTCGCCAAGCAAGAAGATGTAATGGCATCGATTAAAGATAGCAAATGGGATTTAATTATTGTAGATGAAGCTCATAAAATGTCAGCTTATAAATACGGCAAGAAAACTAATAAAACTGCAAGGTATAAATTAGGTGAAATGGCATCTGAGATTACTAACTATATGCTTTTGCTTACTGCAACTCCTCACCGTGGAGATGATGAGAATTTTCGTCTATTCCTTGACCTTTTAGAACCGGGTTTTTTTGCAGACACGGATATGTTGGCACAATCAATACAAGATAAAGATAATCCATTGTTTTTACGTAGGCTAAAAGAGGACATGAAAGATTTCGACGGGAAACCCCTATTCCCTCCACGCCATGTTCATACTAAAAAGTTCAGATTGAGCGAAGACGAGAAAGAACTTTATAATGCTGTGACCAATTATGTTCAAGAACATTTTAATAAGGCCATTCAGAAGGATAAACGTAATGTAGTGTTTGCAATGATTATTCTTCAGCGACGATTAGCTTCAAGTGTTCGTGCTGTTCGTACTTCATTAGAAAGACGACGTAAACGATTACAAGATTTATATGATAAAGCAGAATTATTTGATGCAGGCGAATTAAAAGTCGATAATTATATGGAAGATTTAGAGGAAGAAGAACGCTGGAGGAAGGAAGAAGAACTATTAACACGGTTAACGTCTGCAGATAATTTGGACGATCTTAAATTAGAAATTACTGCTTTAGAAACTCTGGTTGATTTAGCAAAAGAAGTTGAGAGTAAAGAAGTAGAAGCAAAATTAACCGCATTGAAATCTGTCATTTTAGAAGAAGGGTTAAAAAAATCTGGTAAAAAATTACTGATTTTTACGGAGTCCAGAGACACACTGAACTATTTAGTAGAAAAACTACATATTTGGGGATATTCAACAACTGAAATTCACGGATTGATGAAAATGGATGCCCGTATCCAAGCAGAAACTGATTTTAGAAATGAAGCTCAAATCTGTGTAGCAACCGAAGCAGCAGGCGAAGGTATTAATCTGCAATTCTGTTCAATGATGGTTAATTACGATATCCCCTGGAATCCCAACCGCCTTGAACAAAGAATGGGGCGTATCCATCGGTATGGTCAACAAAAAGAAGTCTATATTTATAACTTGGTAGCCAGAGATACACGCGAAGGTAAAATCCTTTCTCGGTTGTTTGAAAAATTAGACCGTATGCGTAAACAGATGGGTAGTGACCGTGTATTTGATGTTATTGGTCAGGTCTGGGAAGGGGACAAAAGTTTAAAAGACCTGATTATGGATGCTGTAACTAATCAAAGATCAATGGATGAAATTTTATCTGGATTTGAAAAGGTTGAAGACACCGAGGCTATTAATCGTGTTAAATCTGCGACGATGGAAACCCTATCAACACGACACATTGATCTTCACCGGATAATGGGAGAACAACGGAAAGCTAAAGAAAACCGATTAGTCCCAGAATACATTGAAGCTTATTTTGAGCGTGCGTCATTAGTATGGGATATTCAAATAGAAAAACGAAAAGATGGATTTTTGAGAATTCCATCTGTTCCGTTTAAAATAAGAAATCAACCAAAAAGATTTAAAAATAAGTATGGTGAAATTGTTAACAATTATGCCAAGATATCCTTCAACAAACGTAAGGCATTTAAAGAAAATGGAGAGTTTGTTGCAATGGGGCATCCCCTTCTTGAGGGCGTTGTAGATTCTAATTTTAAAAAGTTTATAGATACTGCTCGATCTGGTGCAATCTTTGTTGATCCCGATGGTGAAAAAGATGGAATCTTGTGGGTTTATCAGGCTGAATTTCGGGATGGGGCTAATATTCCTGCAGGCAGAAGACTATTCTGTGTATTTCAAAAACAAAACGATGAATTGCAACTTGTCAGTCCTGGAATATTCTGGGATCTAAAACCGATGCCATCCGGCAGTAAAGCTAAAGCAATTCAAAACTTAGACCAGGATAAGATTACCACATTTGTATTAACAACTGGGTTGGAAAAATACCGTGATGAACTGATGAAACGTAGGCAAAAGGATGCTGCAATTAAAGAAAAATACGGTATTCGCTCTCTCAACTCATTAATTGCAAAATCAGAAGAAAAACTTGCAGACTATGCTACAAAGAAGATGTTGGGACAACCTGTAGTTGCTGCAACTGAGCAAAGAGAGCAGAAAAAGCGTGACGATTTAGAAGAAAAACGAATACGATTAAGAAACCAGATACGGTCAGAAACTCACTTACTTCTTAGTGAGCCCAAATTATTAGGAGTCGCTAGAGTTATATCTGAAGACACAAAGCCCGGTCATGAAAAACAACAAAGATCGAACAAAGAAATTGAAATGGTCGGAATGAGTGTTGCTGAACAATATGAAAAAGAACATGGAAGAACCCCTGAAGATGTTTCTGCTGAAAATGAAGGTTATGATATCAAGTCAACATTTGAGGATGAAGTACGATATATTGAAGTAAAAGCACGAGCACAAACCGGTTCGATTGATTTGACACCAAACGAATGGATGATTGCACAGCGTTTAAGAGAAGAATATTGGCTGTATATAATTGAATATGCAGGAACTGACAAACCAAAATTATATACGATACAAGACCCCGCAGTAAAGCTGTCTCCTGAAAAGATTGTAGAAGCCTATCGCTGGAGGTCTGATGATTGGAAAAAGGTTGCAAAAGGATAATGAAAAAAGCATTTATAGAATATGATTTTCCGTTAAAGGAAGTATCTGAACATTCAGCAAGAGAGAAAAATATACGCAATGGACCAATTTCTACACTTCATCCATGGTGGGCACGGCGACCTCAAGCTGCAAGTAGAGCTACAATTTACGCTTCTCTTATACCTATACCAAAAAGCGAAAAAGAGCGTAAGTCTCATCTAGATTTTATTCAAAAATTAGCAAACTGGGATAATGTAAATAATGAAAAAATCATTGAAAAAGCAAAATCAAATATTTTGAAAGAAAATGGTGGTAAATCTCCTAAAGTATTAGATCCTTTTGGTGGCGGAGGATCTATACCTTTTGAAGCCCTTAGGCTAGGCTGCGATGTATTATCTAGTGATTTAAATCCAGTAGCAGTTTTAATACAAAAAGCAACAATTGAATATCAAAGATTTAATCATATGATTTCAAAAAAAGAATTTATTAAACAAAGGTCATGGTATAAGGATAATGAAAACCTATCTCTCTTTGAATCTAAAGTTAATCCATTGAATGAAGATCTTAAATATTGGAGTAGCAGGATATATGAAGAAGCCTTAAGTGTATTACAAAATTATTATACTTCAAATTCTAATAGAGACCTATCAGAAATAGTGGGTTTTCTTTGGGCAAGAGAGGTTCAATGTAGCAATAGAAATTGTAATGCAGACATTCCACTGATCAAACAAACTTGGTTAAGGAAAAGAAAAAATGATAATGTAGCATATAGATTAGTTCCTATTAAAAATAAAATCCAAATTAAGATAGTACAAAATGATAAAATTGATTTTGATCCTTCGATGGGAACTGTCAGTCGTGCAAAAGTTATCTGTCCGTGCTGCAAGACAACTTTGTCACCTAATGAGACTAAATCTAAAATTATTAGTAATGGTGGTAAATCTAGGTTATTGATTGTTATAAAAAACATTAAAGGTAAAAAAGGAAAATTATACGAACTCGTTGAGACCTCTGATAGAGAAAATATAAAAAGAGTAAACAAAGATTTATCGAATGTAATTGTAAAACTAAAAAATAAATGGGATTTTGAACCCTTACCAAATGAATCTATACCATCTGGGAAGGGTTCGGGCGCTGAAAGAGCCTTTGCATTGGAAAATTATGGATTTACAAAATGGGCGGACATTTTTAACCCTAGACAAAAATTAATGCTAATTACTTTTAGCGATATTTTAAAAGAAACGTATAAAAAAATTATAAATCTTTACCTTGATAAGGAATATAGTAAAGCTCTCTGTACATATTTAACATTTTCGTTTGACAGGATTTTGGGATATGGTTCAACACTTTGTGTTTTAAATCCTACTGGTGGTAGAGGTGTTACACATACATTTTCGAAGCCAACTTTATCATTTACTTGGGATTATATGGAATCAAATCCGTTTTATTCTGAGGCAGCAGGTTGGGAAACAGCAAGTAAAAAAAATGAAAAATTCTTATCAATTAACAGTAATGTTTTTTCAGATAAGATTAAGATAATTCAAGAATCAGCGACTGATTTAATGTATAAATCTAATAGTATAGACGCTATCTTTACTGATCCTCCTTATTATGATAATATTCCATATTCGGGACTATCAGATTTTTTTTATGTATGGCAAAAACGATTAATAGGAGAAATATTTCCGGAATTATTCTCTACACCATTAACCCCGAAAAGTAAAGAAATTGTAGCATATGGAAATCATCCTGGAGGATTAAGCGAAGGGAAAATATTCTTCGAGAAGATGTTATATAATGCATTTATAGAATTTGAAAGAGTTTTGAAACCAAATGGAATTGCAAATATTGTATATGCTCATAAATCAATAGATGCATGGGAAACAATCATTCATTCTCTTCTTAATGCAGGGTTGGTTATTACCGGAAGTTGGCCTATTCATACTGAAAGAAAAGGAAGATTAAGATCGAAGGATTCTGCAGCTTTAGCATCATCTATATATATGGTCTGTCGTAAGCGAAATTCTGAAGAAACAGCCTACTATAATGAAATAAAACCTGCTATTGAAATCCGTATCCAAGAAAAATTAGATCAGTTTTGGGCTGAAGGTATTGGTGGGAGTGATTTCTTTATATCTGCAATTGGTCCTGCAGTAGAAGTATTTGGTAAGTATGCAAGTGTAGAGAAACTATCTGGCGAAAAAGTGTCAGTAAAAGAATTACTGGAGTATGTGCGACAGGTTGTAAGTGAATATGCCTTGAACCGCATTTTGAAAAATACACAATTAGGTGGAATAGATAACACTACAAGATTCTATCTTATCTGGCGGTTCACTTACGGTAATGCAAAAGTGTTGTTTGATGATGCAAGTAAACTTTCGCGTGCAATCGGGTTTGATCTTGAAGGAAATTGGGATAGTGCCGGTATTGTAAAGAAAGACAAACAATTTATTACCATAAAAAGTCCAGTTGATCGAAGGAACGATGAGAGATTCAAACGTCGAATTGCCAAACATTTTCCAGATATTGTGCAGGAAACCTTATTTGACGATGAGATTATTACTACAGAAGCGCCATCTATGATTGATGTATTACATCAGTGTTTAATCTTTTGGAACAGAAACGATCGGCTGACCATTGTCAAACTATTGGAAGGGAGTGGTTACCGGAACAATAATCATTTTTGGCAAGTAGCACAGTCCATCAGTGATGTATTAAAAGATGGGGATAAAGAAAAACAACTATTGCAGGGCTTCCTATATGGTAAGGAAGGATATCAATCAGGCAAAGTTCCTGTAGATGATAAGCCTGATGCTCAAGAAAAAATATTTGGAGGAGATAAATGAAATTACCAAACTGGTGGGAAATCACCACACCGCATAAAGATATCATAAAAGGACATTTTGATGAGTCCATATTTGCTGCTGATTTAGGCAATGTAATTAATGGAAATGCTCCAATGGAGTATATGGACGGAGCGATGTTTTTTGAAAAAACCTATTTAACAAATGGTTTAAAAGATTTGCTTGTTTCTGTTTTGCAACGAACATCTAAAAAGGGAATAGGTCAATCGGTTATCCAATTGCAAACTCCATTCGGCGGTGGTAAAACACACTCATTATTGGGTTTATATCATATGTTCAAAAGCGGAAAAAAACTTTCTCATGTAGATGCAGTCCAAGCTGTAAAAAAAACAGCAAAATTAAAAAACATCCCGAATATAAAAGTAGCAGCATTCATTGGCACACACGCTAATGCACTCACCGATAAAACTCCATGGGGTGAAATTGCGGATCAACTAGGTGTATATGAATTGATGAAAGAGGATGATAAGAAGCGTATCTCACCTGGGAAAAAGAAAATACTTGAAATGTTGGAAAAAGCAGGCACATCGTTAATTCTAATGGATGAATTGATGGAATATGTTGTAAAAAAGGATAGGGCTGAAGAATTGCAGAATGTTGTCATAGGTCAAACATTAGCTTTTCTACAGGAATTGACCGAAGCAGTTGCCACAACCAAAACATCTGTATTGGTAATCACCCTACCAGCCAGCACGCAAGCATTTGATACAAATGCTATCCAGGCTCTGAATAAACTTCAAACTGTAGCAGGACGTGTAGAGAGTGTTGTTCAACCTGTGGAAGGGATGGAAATTTATGAAGTCATTCGAAAAAGACTATTCGATGATATTGGGACTGAAAAACAACATGCAAAAGTAGCGCAATGGTTTTTCAGTTTATATCATGAATTAGAGGATGCGGTTCCTGCTGAATTTAAAACCACAGAGTACCGTAGTAAGATTGAAAAAGCCTATCCATTTCATCCTGAATTGATAGATGTACTTCATGAGCGGTGGGGATCATATTCCACCTTCCAGAGAACCCGTGGTGTCTTGCGAATGCTGGCAGTAGCATTGGGTGATTTATATCAAAAAAGATTACCATCCGCATTGATTCAATCATCTATGATTCCATTGGGTAATGCAACGGTAAAACGGGAGTTTATCAAGCATATCGGTAATGAATATGACAGTGTAGTTGCAGCTGATATTAGTGAAAAAGGTGCTAAGGCTCCTCAAATTGACCTTCAGATGGGTAGTGAATACCAAAAACAGAAGATTGCTACCAGTCTGGCAACTGCTGTATTTATGTATTCATTTTCCGGAAGTGGGCGAAAAGGGCTAAATATTCGTGAACTTCGGGTTACAATTCTACGTGAAGGGATCCAAAAAACAATTGTTGGTGATGCAGTTAAAAATTTGGAAGAAGAATTATGGTATTTTCATTCTAGTAATGGAATGTATTCCTTTCGTAACCAGGCAAATCTCAATCGAGTCATTGTTGATTGTGAGAATCAGGTTACAGATGAAGAAGTTGAAACAGAACTACGAACCATATTAAAAAAACAGATAGGTAATAACTTTGAGACTTATTTATGGCCGGAGCACCCATCTGATGTGCCTGACTCACGAAAGATAAAATTGGTCGTAATGTCAACTAAAATGCCACATCCAAGTAAAAATGAGAAATCGTTTACTGATGAGATATTTACGAAAGCTGGTTCTGGTTATCGAGTATATAAAAATGGGATGCTATTGCTTGCTATTGATGATCACACAGCCATTAATCTGCAACAAAGTATTAGGCGGTTATTAGCATTGGAGTTGGTTCAAAAAAAAGAAATACAAACACAAAATATATCTAAAAATGATCAAGCAGAACTGTCAAGAAAAACAAAAGAAGAAAGATCAAAGATACCATTTTTATTACATTCTGCTTACCGCTGGTTATCACATTTAACTTCGGAAGGTCCCCGCTGGTTAGATTTAGGAATTCCAACCGTAGGTGCACATTCATCGTTCACTTCAAGAGTGATGGAATACATGATTGATGAAGAATTACTGATTAGGCAGATTTCCCCCAAAGTGATTCTGAAGCATACAAAATTGGATGATGAAGGAGAACTAAAGATCAGCAATATTTATGAGATGTATTTAAAAACACCAGGTTTACCACTATTAGTAAACTATGAAACGCTTTTTGGTGGTATAAGAATAGGCGTAAACAAAGGTTTATTTGGTTTACGGACAGACACTGGGATAGTTTTGGGTCAGTCCATATTTGATATTCATGGAGAGATGGATTTATTAGGGAAATCAAAGGCAGTAAGTTTGATACCAGCTGAAGATAAAGATGAGAAACCAGTTGATGGAAAAAAACAAAAAGGTACTGGAGATAGAAAAACAGACAAGGAAGAAAAAGGTGGTGCAAAAAAAGATAAAGCACAACTGACTAAATCGTTAGTAATAACAGCAAAAATCCCATGGGAAAAACTATCATCAATAATTGGAGGTGTCCTTGCTCCATTAAAAGAAAAAGATGGTAGTATTCAATTGAAATTGGATATCAAAGCTATCACAGAAACTGGATTTGACCGTACTACATTAGATAGCAGAGTAAAAGAAACCCTTAACCAAATTGGAGCTGAAATTGAAATCTGGCAGGAGGATTAGAATTTTATGGGAAATATTAATAAGATAGATATTTTTACTCTAAATCTGATAAAAGGAATCGGCCAAAAATCCTTAATGAATCTTGTTAATTCTGGATTTCCAATAGCAGATCTTATAGCGATGGATAAAGACGAATTGGGCAGCTATATTAAAGGATCCGGGAAGGAAAATGCCATTGATGCAATACACAATCATTATAGTGATCAGCAAGAAAATGCAGAAAGAGAACTTGACAATCTTAAAAAAAATGAAATCGATTTAATTACGTTTTGGGATGATGATTACCCATTCCTTTATAAAGAGATAAAAGATCCCCCAATATTTTTATACTGTAAAGGGAATACATCTTTACTGAATTATAATCAGAGTATAGCAATTGTCGGGTCTAGAGAATGTTCAGATCATGGTAGAAAGATAGCGTTTAATACAGCCAAATACTTTTCTGAACAAGGATACAACATAGTAAGTGGTTTGGCAATTGGGATAGATACAGCTGGACACAAAGGAGCATTAGAAACAGAAGGTATAACTACGGCAGTATTGACAGACATACATAAAATCTATCCTGAAGAAAATGTTCAACTAGCCAATAAAATATTAGAATCCAACGGACTGCTTGTTGCTGAAAATGCTCCAGGGACATTTCCGCATCGGGGATTATTTGTAGCAAGAGACCGTTTACAAAGCGGACTATCATTGGCTGTTTTCCCAATCGAAACGGATGTAAAAGGCGGAACGATGCACACTGTCAAATTCGCTCAGGACCAAAACAGATTATTGTACTGCCCAGACCTAATGAGCATTCCTAATTACCCATCGAATTTTTCAAAATCACGGGGTGTTAATCAACTTATTAATGAAGGAAAGGCTACAGCATTTAATAAATCAAATTATAAAGAATTATTAGACAATCTGAAAAAACACGAATTGCTACTGTGGGAAAATACTGGTAATGAAGAAAAAATGGATAACGTACAAGAGCAGCTTATTTTAAAAGGTACTTAATTATGTATCCTAAACAAAATGCAATCATTTTTGATTTGGATGAAATAATATTTCAATAAGTCTTAAAATGGAGTGTTAATTGATAAAACATGAGGGTATAATATTTGATTTAGATATGACATTAGTGGATACATCATCTTTATTGTCTTTAAGGAAGAAAAGATTATGGAAACAGGTGTATGATAAAATTCCTACAACTGCAGTATATGAAGGAATTGTTGAATTAATTCAGTCTTTGAAAGATATTTATTCTCTTGGGATCGTCACTTCTTCTCCAAGTACGTATGCGAGAAAAATTATCAATTTTCATGAATTAAATATCCCATTGTTAATCGCATATCATGATACAAGTCTACATAAACCAAACCCTGAACCAATCATTCAAGGTTGCATTCAATTAGAATTGCCACCCGCTAAAGTTATATCGATTGGTGATGATTTTAAAGATATTGAAGCATCAAACAGAGCAGGATGTACAAGCATTTTTACTTCTTGGGGCAATACTTCTGATACTGATCCATCAGCAAATTATAATTGCTCAACTGTTACTCATTTAAAACAGTTATTAACGCAATAAGAATGATGATAGATTGTTCATCCAAATTCCCATCATTAGCATCCGCCCAACATTTGGCTTATTATTTTCCAAGTAGTCATGGTAGAGCCAGTGATACTATCTCCGACCATATATTAGAATTCAAAGACAATCAAGAGCCTTTCGTTTCAAAATGGATTGATTTGGTTATTAATGAAATTGATTCTTTACCATTAGTTGATTTTATAGTTCGTGTTTTAGGAAGCAATGAAACAACTGCCTCGGGAAATACTTCATTAGACAAACTTGGAAGGGCA
>JACKQG010007753.1_pt1 | contig 10680 bp, 12 predicted proteins | sample 8237621 | NCBI WGS metagenome assembly JACKQG01 (sample SAMN15677084, study PRJNA649215) | marine metagenome | biome: marine; feature: Black Sea; material: saline water; isolation source: suspended particulate matter (SPM) from the Black Sea western gyre | collected 2013-06-09/2013-06-10 | depth... | reverse complement strand
TGGCAGTGAATTAGATGCTTTGAAGATAATTGCTGAAGAAGGCGGAAATACAGTTACGCAGGTGGTCAGTCGTAGGATGGGTATAGGAACTGATTATGCCCGCATTCTCTGTAACTCTTTGGGCAGAGCCGATTACATTGACCTCACTGCACAAGGGCAATGTATTCTCACGGATAAGGGAAGGCAACTGTTAGATAAGCAGAAATAGCGTTGGGTTACGAGTTTTGCAGTTATCAACATATCCACACGTAGCGGCGTGGCTCTGTCCCGCCAAATGTCACCACAGAGGGATGACGCTACGAGATTTTCGCCGTATATGCAAAACTCGTATTGGGTCCTATTTTGTTTTCATCACCATACCGATTTAGTGATGAAAACGAATTATTTTTGTTGAGGAGGCGTGTTTGATGGTGGATAAGAAAAGTGAAAAACAAGAGGAAGAACGGAAGGAAGCGGACATTCATCTCGACCTGGGGTTAGGTGGACTTTTCAAGCAATTTGAGGAACTCATTCATGCCGCGAATAAATTGAAGGATACGACGAAAACAAACGACCTGGAGGCAGAAACTAATCTAAGTCACGGAAGCGTTACGAGACGCCGACCACGTACAATGCGAGATATCTGGGATGGACGAAGCCGTCCGCAAGGGAAGGGTAGGTCTTTCGGTAATATTCGTGAGACAAAGGATGTCCCGATTGTCGAGGAGGTAAGAGAACCGATGGTAGACATTTTCGATGAGGAAACCGAGATAATTGTCGTAACAGAACTGCCAGGTGTAGCAGAGAATAACATAAAGTACGAAGTCAAGGACGATATTCTGACCATCACCGTTGAAGCTCCAAGGGAATATCGCAAAGAGATATTGCTCCCTGCGCCAGTCGATGCCGACAATATATTATCAGCATACAACAATGGGATGTTGGAGCTTAAGCTAAAAAAGAAGGGAATCGAATGAAATCCGTCCAAAGAAGTCCCGAAGGTGTGCCCAGATTTCATCGGGATAAACTGCACCATTCGGCGAAGAAGCCATCTCGAGTATCGGGACCCTCAAATAGGGGACGAAGGCTGTCATCCGATTCCGCGAAGGCGGAAGAATTGGGGTGGGACTTCACAGGTAAGGAGTTCATCTTGTTTGGTGGAAAAGGCGGTGTGGGCAAAACGACCTGTGCCGCGGCTACAGCAATTAAAGCAGCATTGCGTGGGTTGCGTACACTCCTTTTTTCCACGGATCCAGCGCATTCCTTATCCGATAGCTTGGAGCAGAAAATCGGACCGGAGATAACCCAGGTGCAAGTAGGGGGCGAAGCAAAGGAACATGCTTCGCCCCTACTGTTCGCGTTGGAGATTAGTTCCGAGAATATGCTAGCCACCTTCAAACAAGAATACGAAGATGATATTTGTGCTATTTTACAGACGAGTAGTTACCTCGACAAGGACGATATCGCGGATGTCTTCTCGCTCACCATCCCCGGTGTAGATGAAGTGATGGGACTTAAAATAATCATGGATTTAATGAGCGAAAGGCGTTTCGACTTCTACGTCCTTGATACTGCGCCCACCGGTCACGCACTGCGGTTGCTTGCCCTGCCGGACATAGTTGATGACTGGATAAAGATTCTTGCAAAGATGCGATATAAATACAGATACGTTGTCAGCCGATTCACCGGCAGGTATGCGCCTGACAAAGCGGATAAATTCCTCTTGACCATGAAGAAGACCATCAATAGGGTGCATGCATTGCTTAAAGATGCGTCAAGATGCGAATTCGTCGTCGTGACCATCCCAGAGAGCATGGCGATACGTGAGACAGAAAGACTTGTCGCCAGTCTCACAAAACTCAAGATTCCTATCAAACACTTAATCATAAACAATGTTGCAACTTCTGAGCATAAGGATTGTCCTTTTTGCTCCGCGCGTTGGCGCAGTCAACAACAACATATACAAGAGATACATGACCTCTTCAGCGCTTTTGAAATTCTTGAAATAATACAGCGTCCACACCCGGTTAGAGGTATGGAACTTCTCAAAGAATTTCCTGTGGTAGAGTTGTAAAAGATGAACTCGAACAGGAACTAAGAGCAAAGAATATGGAAAAAGTAATAGGAATTGATTTAGGGACAACAAATTCTGTTGTTGCAGTTCTTGAAGCTGGAAAGCCAACCATCATTCAGAATATGGAGGGAAATAGGATTACCCCTTCTGTGGTTGCTTTCAGTGGAAACAATAAAGAGTTGGTGGGCGAGTCTGCAAAGAGACAGGCCATCATCAATTCTCAGAATACCATATTTTCCATTAAGCGATTTATGGGAATAATGTTCGATGAAGTCGCCGCAGACATTCGCAGGGTTCCCTACGAAGTGGTGAAGCGGGAACTCGGTGATGTAGCGGTGGAAGTCAAAGAAAGGCTATATACTCCACCAGAGGTTTCTGCGCGTATCTTGCAAAAACTCAAAGAGACCGCGGAGGATTATTTAGGGCACGAAGTTAAGCAAGCAGTAATCACTGTTCCCGCCTACTTCAATGACAGGCAACGTCAGGCGACTAAAGATGCAGGTAGGATAGCCGGTTTAGAGGTGCTTAGGATTATCAACGAGCCTACCGCATCTGCGTTAGCTTACGGCTTGGACAAGCAAAAAAAAGAACGAATTGCCATCTACGATTTCGGCGGAGGCACTTTCGATATCTCCATTTTGGAACTAGCAGGGGAAGTCTTCGAGGTCAAAGCAACCAACGGTGATACTCATCTCGGCGGCGATGACATAGATTGGAGACTCGTCAATTGGCTTGCCGATGAATTTTATGTGGAAGAAGGTGTGAACCTCAGAGAAGATATAACGGCTTTGCAGAGGCTTAGAGAGGCAGCGGAAAAAGCTAAGTGTGAGTTGGACTTCAAACCGCAGACCGTCATTAATCTTCCCTTTATCACAAATGATACCCCGTCTTCGTCGGGACAGGCCAGCGGCGCCAAACACCTTAATATCACTCTTAGTCGAATGCAGTTTGAGCAGTTGGCAGGCGATATCATTGAAAAAACTGTCGAACCATGTAAGCAAGCGTTGAAGGATGCTAGTTTGGACCCCATGGACCTCGATGGAGTTGTCTTGGTAGGCGGTTCTACTCGCACCCCTTTGGTTCAGGAAACAGTCAGGCGCGTTTTTGGGATGGAGCCGTATACAGGTGTGAATCCCGACGAAGTAGTAGCGGCAGGCGCGGCTATTCAGGCAGGCGTGCTAAGCGGGGAAATCAACGATGTTTTGCTGTTAGACGTCATATCTCTTTCTTTAGGCATCGAGACGCTGGGTGGTCTGTTCCATAGGCTTATTCGCAGAAATACTACCATCCCCGCTAGACGCGGTGAGATTTTCTCCACCGCAGAAGATGACCAGTCGGCAGTAAGTATCGTTGTGCTCCAGGGTGAGCGCGAGATGGCAGTGGACAATCGCGCCTTGGGTAAGTTTAATCTGGTCGATATCCCACTGGCGCCAAGAGGCATGCCACGGATAGAGGTCACCTTCGATGTCGATGTCAATGGCATTCTCCATGTATCTGCCCTGGATTTAGTTACAGAAAATGAGCAGAAAATTGAGGTAACACCGTCAAGCGGCTTAACAGAGGAAGAAATAGAGCAAATAATACAGGATGCTAAAACGCACGTTGCGGAAGATGAAAAAAGAAGAGAGGAAATCAAGGCACGCAACGACGCCGAGACAACTATCAATGTGTCAGAAAAAAAGCTGAAAGAGTATAGCGACAAGATTGATGAGAATGAGAATAAAAAGATTCTGCGCGCCATCGCCGAAGTCAAGAATACGCTGGATTGTAGCCGAAGTCGCCAAGACTTCGGGCCTGGTAGAGTCACCACAGAGACTTCTCTGGTCGAGGCGATTAGGAAGGCAACGGATAATCTCACACAAGCTTGCTACAAGCTCGCAGAATTCGATAGGCAAAAAAGCTGGCAACACAAACATGGATAAACCCTACCAGCAAATTTATGTTTTTTCGCGATAAATATTTTTTCGCTAGTACCACCTTGCGAAAAAATAAGATATGTACTGCCTTGCGAAAAAACAAGTCATTGGAGGACACATTATGCCAGATCAAATACAACGACAGAAGGTTCCGACCACACTTAATGTAACTAATTTAGCAGAGATTTTGGAAAGGATTCTCGATAAGGGAATCGTCATCGCTGGAGATATAAGTATCCATATTGCTGATGTGGAACTGCTTAATATCAAAATACGGCTCCTGGTAGCGTCAGTGGACAGAGCAAAAGAAATGGGGATAGATTGGTGGGAAAGCGACCCATACTTGTCATCTAAGGTCAAGGACTTGGAAGAAGAAAACCGGCAATTGAAAGAGAAATTGAATATGCTGACTAAAGCTGTAGCAGCGTAGACAAGAGCGCTAGATGGCTGGTGGGCAAGATTTCGCCCACCAAAAAATATTTTGAAAAAAATATTTTGATAAGAGGCAAAGGCGTGGTTGAGGTGAAGGAGCCCGTTAAAGCTGCCCCACATGTAGAGGGATAGGTAGGTCGGCAAGCTAGCTTTCATGTCTGACGTGCAGAGGGTGAGGAACGCGAAGCCGCAGAACGCGTGTGGCAGGAAATGAATGGGATTTTGAAGGAGAAAAGGATGAAAGCAGGTAGATTATATATTTATTGTATTATTGAACTAAATGAGTCTAAATGGGGGCAAAAGAAGCGAAACGGAGAGGAGTTTTCCTTCAGAGCAATTGGAATCGATAAAGAAGAAGTAACCACCGTTAGCTTTAACGACATCGCCGCTGTTGTCAGTAGAACGCAGATTGACCAATTTGACGAGGATGGGGAAGAGGCTCTCACGCAGTATGTCACCAGACATCAGCAGGTTATCAAGTTTGTCATGCAGACGCATCCCGTTATCCCGATGAAATTTGGCACAGTCGCTGAAGATCAAAATGAGCTTTTGGAGATGTTGGATAGAGTATACATTCAATTCAAAGCGGCTTTCAATAAACTCAGGGATAAGATAGAGTTAGCCGTCCAGGTTTTTTTGGATGAACAAGTCGCACTCCAAGAAATTGTTGCCATCAATAAAGAAATCCAGAGGCTTATGGCACAGTTGCCTCATGATGACCTTCAAGCGAATATCACTATCGGGAAAGTAGTCCATGATGTAGTCTCACAAAAGCGAGAGGCTGTCATAATCGACATCCGGGATTATCTGCTTCCTCATGCGGCAGATTTTGCTTCCAATAAACTCTTAACGGAAAATATGATAATGAATGGCGCTTTCCTGGTATACAAGCAGGAAGAAACGGAATTTGACGATAAAGTGAATGAGATTAGCGATAAATATAACGGAAATCTCCAATTTAAGTACATCGGGCCCATGTCACCCTATAGTTTCGTTAACATCGAGTTGACAATGCCTAAGTTTGAGAGGAAGCCGGCATTTCAGAAATCAAAACCGCCTATCGGAAATTAGCGGCAGAGTGTCATCCCGATAAATTTCCCGACGTGTGAGAAAACGGGTTTCTTCGGAGAGATTATAGAGGAAGCTACGATAATGGAATATGGTAAATATATATACTGCATAATAGATGCTGATGAGAATGTTTACTTCGGTCCGATTGGAATAGGTGAAAATAAGCCTGTAGTAACCACTGTCAATTACAAGGACATAGCAGCCGTTGTCAGCACAACCCCTATCAAAAAGTACCGGGTCAGCCGCGAAAATAGTGTAGCCCACGAATTTGTTGTGGAAGCGGCGATGGAGGATTACACCATCCTTCCCGTCAGATTCGGTACGATAGCTAAAAATGAAATATTGATTCAGGCGGTGTTAGAGAGGCGATATTCAGAGTTCAAGGATACCTTATCGCAGATGAAAGGGAAGGTTGAACTGGGTGTTAAAGTTACCTGGAGGGAAGATGTAATCTTTGAGGAGATTGTCAATGAGAATGAAGATATTCGAGCGCTTAAAGATGAGATTGCGGCAAGTTCGCTGCCTCCCGAGCAAACTCACTGGGAGCGAGCAAGGGTAGGCGAAATGGTTGAATTGGCTATGGATAGCAAAAGGGAAGAAGAAGCTGCTAATATTCTGCAACGTCTTAAACCATATTGTGTTGATTTCCGGGAAAACAGAGTGCTTTTGGATCGAATGATTCTCAATGCCGCCTTCCTTGTTGATAAATCTCGGGAAGAAGAGTTTGATAAACAGGTAAAGACATTGGATGCAGAACAAGAAGATAGATTAATCATTAAGTATGTTGGGCCTATTGTTCCTTACAACTTTGTTGATATCGTAATAGATATTGCGGAACTTGGCCTTGAATAAGAGGATAGATAGAAACCGAGTTTTTCGGAAAAACTCGGTTTCTGATGCGAGGAGGATATATCATGGCTTTCCTAATAGATGACATTTTGAAGCTGCCATTTAAGGGATTCACAGGCATTTTCAAAGAAATCTACAAAGTTGCAGACCAAGAGCTAAACAGTAAAGAAGCACTGCAAAAAAAGCTTCAGGAATTGCAAATGCGATTGGAAATGGGCGAAATTTCAGAAGAAGAATATGAAGAGCAGGAAGAAGCGATTTTAGATAGACTGGAGGTACTGGAGGAAGCCGCATAATGTGTGCAACAATACGCTTTGCTGATTGTTGGCGGTTTACGAAGTACCCACTCCATACGCGTCAATTTAAGAGTTTTTCATAAGTTCCCCTCCCTTGACGGGAGGGGTTAGGGGAGGGTGGGGTCAACAATTTCACCCTCATTCGTATCAACTTAAAGAAATATGGTTTTAAGGGCTGGTCGAGCAGCCCGTAGCGCTGGTTGAGTAGGCGCCGGGTTGAGTAGCGAAGCGAAGCGTAGCGTATCGAAACTAACGGAGCGACGTATCGAAACCAAGCGGAGGGCGTATTGAGAACAAGCACATAGCCACCGCTCACTTGGTTTCGATACGGTTCTGAACTCCTTTCAGAACTGGTTTCGATACGGTTCTCCACTTCGTTCCGAACCTACTCAACCCGGCGCCTCAACCGGCGTTCGCTTCTTCTTAAGTTGATACGAATGAGCGAACACTTCAGTACCCCACACGGATTTTGAGAGGAGAAGAAAAATGCAAGAAAAATATACGACAATTGAGGAAGCAGAAGAGAGCAAAGTAAAAGCGGAGAGCACTGCCCGAAGAGCTATATTTGATATGGCGAAGGCTTGGGAGGACAGTGGAGACATATATCAAGCGACCACAACATATAAAGATTTGTTTGAAGAGGCTCCTGAAACCCCAGAGGGGCAAGGAGCAAAAGAGGGGCTATTAAGGATTGCGGAATCATACAGAAAAGAAGGCGCAACGCACTCGGCACTTTTGCTGTATAAATATATGATGGGCGTCTAATCCCGTAGCTTTGCTACAGGGCGAAGCGGCTTTTCAGAGCGGGAACTAAACTGAAGATCTTATAAAAAGGTCGCACAGCTTAAGCTCATTTAGGAGATGTAGATATGAATATTGAGGAAGCTACCCAGACTGCATTGGACTTTCTTGCCAAGACCATGGAGAAGCAGGGCAAGGTTGCGCGCGCCAGAAAGACTGAGGAAGGAGGGTGGGAGGTAGAAATCGAGGTTATCGAAGAAAGCGAATATATTAAAGCTCTTGGCATCCCCACAGCGGTATATGATAAAAATCTTTATATTGTTGGACTTGATGAGAATTTAGAGGTAATCTCATGTGACAAAAGAGAGTTACGTGAGGTTTACAACAGCAAGGAGTAGATGCTATGCCTGATAAAATTACACATTCAATTCAATCAACCAACCTGGCAGATATCCTTGAGAGAATTCTGGATAAGGGAATCGTAATCGCCGGGGATATTAGAATTCAGATTGCGGATGTAGACCTCTTGAACATTAAGATACGTCTTCTGGTTGCATCTGTGGAAAGAGCTAAGGAGATGGGAATAGATTGGTGGGAAAGCGACCCATACTTGTCATCTAAAGTCAGTGAGTTGGAAGAAGAAAATCAGCAATTGAGAGAAAAATTGAATATGCTGACTAAAGTTGTAGCAACCTAAGAGCGTGGAACATCCGAGAATCGGGGCGCGGCGATCTCGTGAATCTGGTTTGATAGGTAAGAGCTTCGCCAATCCCTAAAATTTTTTTGGATTAAATGTTATAACAATGTTATAATAACAATTTGCCATAAGGATAAAGCATATAAGAGATTGCTTCGTCGTTCCGCTTTAGCTCCACTCCTCGCAATGACACCTACTTTTTGTCATTTCGAGCGAAGCGAAGCAATCTCTTACAAATTCCCCACGCGGAAAAATAGCAGGGTTCCTGTAGCCGAATTTGCAAAAATTCGGGCTGCTCGAAGTAATCAAATACCCGAAGTCTTGGGACAAATTTCTTCTCATGGGGAATTTGTAGCAACCTCATTCTTTATGCCTTATTTTCAAGAAGAAATGTTATAACTATTATCATGAATCCTAATGAAATCAAAATTTTAAGACAACAATTAAATCTATCTCAAGAAAAATTTGCGACCATACTTGGTGTGTCCTTTGCGACAGTTAATCGCTGGGAAAAAGGACACAACCAACCATGTGGAAAGGCTCTGTCTTCACTAAATATGATAAAATCAGTTGTAGAAGGGTCTAAAGTGGTAAAGGTAAGCAATCTTATTGGAAGTTTAACTTTAAAGCCTCTTAGTGTTTTTATGCCTGTTAGCATAACTGAAACGCTAGCAGAGTTAATTTTAACAAAAGAGAAATAATACCATCTCTGTTTGAAAATGCAGCATAAACTGTCATTCTGAACGAAGTGAAGAATCTCATCTTAGATTCTTCGCTGGCGCTCAGAATGACAGTGCTTGCACTAGGCAAGCAAAACGAGGATGTTGAATAATGCTTTCTGATTATTCAGAAATGGTATAACAACGGAAATTTCAGATATAAGGAGAAAAGAAAAATGGCAGACGAAAAGAAAAAAGAAGGTAAAATAAATATCGATTTTGGCTTAGGCGGTTTGTTCAAAGGGTTAGGCGACTTACTTGAAGTGGCGCAAAATTTGGCGGAGAAGGGCCAAGAGTTTTCAGAGACGCAAAGTAAAGTATCAGAGATGAAAAGTAGACTATCAGAGGTGCAAGGTAAAGTATTCGAGGAAACCAGAGAGTTCAAGGGAAAAGGCCCATTGAAAGATCTCTCAGGTGTTTACGGTGTTAAAGTACGTTTCGGTGGTCTCGGCGGAGGCGGCGAAGAATCGAGAGATTTTACTGTAGAACCCTTTGGAAATATCAAGCAGACACCAGAGGGCCCGGTTGTCGAGGAAATCCGTGAACCGCTTTTCGATATTTTTGAGGAAGAGGATACGATTCAAGTCATAGCTGAATTGCCTGGTGTCCATGAGGATAAGATTGAAGTAGAAGTGAAAGGGGATATTCTCAATATTTCAGCCGAAGATGAAAATCGTAAATATAGCAAAGAATTATTATTACCCAGCCAGGTAAAGGAAGAAACAATGGCAAAATCTTATCAAAATGGTATTCTTGAAGTTAAGCTGGAAAAGGCGTAGGGGTTGGATGGATGGAAGGATGAGATTTATCTCTCCGACTCTCCATCCAAATAACCTTGTTAAAATTGATAACTTTCCATGCAAAGGAGGCCGTCAACTTCTCTTGTAATTCTACTTTGTAGACAATCCAATTGACGATTTATTATGGACAAACCATTTGAATATGAATACTACTTAAATGAAATGTTGCGAATTGTTCCTACGTCGGTGTTGGTGTTTGACAAAAGATTAAGCTTGCTATCCGTCAGTGGGCATTTTTGCGAGAAAACAGGACGAAAACAGGAAAGTGTGCTTTCAAAGCATATCACTTATGTTCTTCAACCGATTATAGTTGAGGAACTTAAACTTGATGACAAAATTAAATCGGTTTTTCACACTGGCAAACCATTTCCAATTGCGCTTCCTTATGCTCAAATGGAGTATCGCGCGCCTGGATTACCGCGTCTATTCTATTCCTATAAAATAACCCCAATAAAAAACCGAAAGGGTAATGTAGACGCTGTTATTTTACTAATGGAAGACATCACGCTAACCAAGCGTATTACAGATACGGACGAAAGTTGGGAATGGCAGCAGCATTTAGAGAGAGTGGTAGAAAGCGCCAATGACATGGTAATTTCTATTGATACTGCACAACGGATTAAGAGTTGGAATTCCGCAGCACAACTACTGACAGGATATCCTCTCTATAACGTATCAGGACAACTGATAGAACCGATGCTGGTTCATCCGGGAGATAGAGAAGATCTTGTAGAACAATTGCTTGATGGCAGAATTGTTGGACAGTATGTTGAAATAGGTATTCGCACCAAAGATGGGCGTCAAATGCCAATTTCCTGGGGTTCGGCGCTAATGAAAAATGAGAAGGGGGAGAAGATTGGGTTGGTATTAGTTGGGCGAGATCTAACTGAGCGTCGCGAACTGGAACAAGAAATGCTTCAACAAGCCAAAATGACTTCCCTGGGCGTAATGGCTGGTGGGGTAGCGCATGAAATCAAGAACCCTTTGGCTGTAATCGGTGGCGCAGCTCAATTGTTGGAAAAACGTTACCCTGGTGAATTCGTTCAAAAAAGCGTCAAGATGATTCGAGATGCTGTTTGTAGAGCATCGAAGGTAGTTGACAATCT
>JACKQG010007752.1_pt1 | contig 10680 bp, 10 predicted proteins | sample 8237621 | NCBI WGS metagenome assembly JACKQG01 (sample SAMN15677084, study PRJNA649215) | marine metagenome | biome: marine; feature: Black Sea; material: saline water; isolation source: suspended particulate matter (SPM) from the Black Sea western gyre | collected 2013-06-09/2013-06-10 | depth... | reverse complement strand
ATAACCCCGATCAGATTGTCCTGTTCAACCCATTCTAAAAACGGGGGGTGGGCAGTTGATATTGGGAACCTGTTCCATTCCCACCTATTTCAATTGTAAATTCAAACAAATTAACTCAAACCATGATCATCAACCACAAATCCTACCGGACAGTCTGGATGAAAGCAGATGTCATTTATGCGATTGACCAAACCAAGTTGCCTGAATCCTTTGAGATAGTATCTCTGAATAATGTACAAGAAGTAGCCGATGCCATCAAGAACATGATCGTTCGTGGTGCACCTGCCATCGGAGCCTTGGGAGCATACGGACTAGCCCAGGCAGCAATGCAAGCCACGCGACTGGATCAGAAGACCCTTCATAAGGTTATGGAATTCTTACTTGCAACCCGACCCACAGCTTACGATCTGACTCACGCTCTGGATTCGGTATTCCTAGCTGTGAGCAAAATAATTGATGACACTCGATTGAACGAAGCGGTTTATAGGGCAGCTGAGGATTATGTTGATCGCAGTGTTGATGCTTGTAAACGGATTGGTGAATTAGGTCAGGATCTCATTCGCGATGGAGATCGAATACTCACCCACTGTAACGCGGGAGCGCTGGCAACTGTTGACTATGGCACTGCTCTAGCTTGTATCCGCATGGCACACTATGCAAAGAAAGAAATATTTGTGTTTGTTGATGAGACACGACCACTGCTACAGGGAGCTAAGCTTACTGCTTGGGAACTCCAGCAGGAAAATATTCCCCATACAGTTATCACCGATAATGCAGCTGGCTATTATATGCATCGAGGAGAGATCGACCTGGTTATCACTGGCGCTGACCGTGTGGCAGCCAATGGTGATGCGGCCAATAAGATTGGTACCTACGAAAAGGCCGTCTTGGCTCATGAAAACGGGCTTCCCTTCTATATTGCTGCACCAACATCTACGATTGATTTTCATATTCCCACCGGGGAAGAGATCCCCATCGAAGAGCGGAATGAAATGGAGGTGCATATGTTCGCAGAACATCGCATCACCCCGGTTGGTAGTCAAGCTCGGAATCCAGCCTTTGACGTGACTCCTGCTTCCTATATTAAAAATATCATCACTGAGAGGGGTATCTACCAACCGGCTGAGATTCATCAGCTAGCTTTTTTAAATGACTGAAGGGTACCGAGGACCAAAGTTCACAACAGTCTGGCTTGAACGGCAAGTACCAGAGTTTCCGTCCTTCTCGGAGCTAAAACATTGGTGCCACCAGCTGGCAGTCCATGATTTGGCTCCAGCAAAGGGTTCCGCCTATGCTGGCAATGCCAGCGTACGTACTGGTGGTGGTATGGTCATCACTGCAGCCAGAACAAACCTGGGGCGGATCACACCTGAAGAATTAGTTGAAGTACTAGCAGTGGATACTGAAAAATCAGAAGTAATTGCGAGAGGACTGAGAGAACCATCTTCAGAATCATTTCTACATTACGCTATTTATCAACAGAGATCTGATATTCATGCTATCCTTCATGGGCATGACAAGGTTATCCTATCACTTTCGGACCGTTTGAGCATCCTTACCACTGTCGCAGAACAGCCCTACGGGACTCTGGATCTGGTGGAGGAAGTGTTCCGGGTAATGGGGAATGAGTCCTATCTTCTGATGAAAAACCACGGGTTTCTATCTTTGGGAATCGACCTGGAAGAAGCTGGGAGGGAAGCCTTAAGGTACCACTGCAAGGCGGTGAATCTAATCCAACGCCCGTTTAACTAAGTTGCGAGCCACTTCCTCCGCATGGGTGAGTATCTCCTCTTTTTCAGGAACCTCCCTCTCCACAACCCTGTGTCCCGTCGCGACGGGAACTTCGACCGGCAAGCTTGCATGCGCTGTAATGTATTATTCTGTTCGTCTCACTGACAAAACCGATTTTCTAATTATAGATGTTATCCAGTTGAAATAAGGGGTTTGGACGCTACCGGGTTCGAATCAATGACTTCCGCTTTACAATGGCGAGTCGAAATTTTTGAAAATTGATTTTCAGGTGGCTGCAGAACTGTTATCGTTATACTAATCCTGTTAAATAGAAACTAATTGAAAAAGAAGGCAAACTGAAATTTCCACATTCTCATCCTTTTCACCTAATCAGGCCTATCAATAATCACATTATTTACAACCGCTGAATTTCTTTTTTGATAAATGCGTGAATAGCCTCTGCAGATCGTTTACCTGAAGATACATCTGTTAACTCCATAGAATCTTTGATGTATTTGATTTGAGCTGCGATAAATTGATCATGGGTTTGAAATGATTTTTCTAACATACCTTCCAATTGGGTTTTACCTGCCATGATTAATACCACATATCGCTATTAATCCCACTTCATATTCCGGACGCGCTTATAATCTATCTGAAAATCTACCTCCTCCCAGATCGAATCGCCGATACTGCAAATACAAACCGGTAAGCCATCGTCAATTACTTCCTGGATAGCACGAAGATACCAAACCTGATGATTTTCTTTGATGGTAACCATGGATACCAGTTTATCCATGAGATGGTTAATTCCACTGGCAGAAAATTTCATGATCCCTATGGATTCCGCGGATGCTTCCGAACTCATCATCGATTTATTAACAGCCAACAAACGTTCCCCATCGGTACGTACCTTCATGTCATCTCCATCATATTCTTCCTTAACTTGAACCATGAGTACATTCTCATGGGGACACTGAAGCAACGTTTCCAGAATCTGATAATCAAATACGTTATCACCATTGATGATCATAGCCGAGTGGTCGCGAATTAGATGCCGTACATTCCATAATGACATGATATTATTGGAAATATCATAAAAAGGATTATATTCGATATGGATGGTCAAATCCCAGGAATGACCTTCGAAATATTCCTCAATTTTTTCGATTTTATAACCAGCTGAAATAATAACCTCATCTAATCCAACTTGATGAAGATTGTCAAGTTGTTTACCCAGAATTGTGGTATGGTTTAATGGTAGTAGACATTTGGGACTCTCGCGCGTCAAATCAATGAGACGGGAACTGTTTCCTGCTGCCAAAATGACAACTTTCATGATCATATCCTTTATTGAATCTGAAAGAAATAATTTGGAATCAAACCAATTGAATTTTCATCGTAAAAGGAAGCTAAATTAAGGATTCAGCTGTGAGTGCTCAAATATAATTCAGTTAACTTTAAAATGAGTTAATTTTGCTATTGAATGATATTAAATTCAGAATAGGAATAGTAAACTACACATGGCTACGCTTTATTACCGTGCACGCTCATATTACCAATACAGTTACATTTGGGAACTCTATCGAAATTTGGGTGGGCAATTCATTCAAGGCACCTCACCGAACTTTGAACTCCTTCAGCAGAAGGTTGGTATCCCAAACAGCCACCTGTTACTGAAAACCCGGAAATTATCTCGTCAGTACCGTGGAGTCATCTTGGAAATGACACTGCCAAGGCGAAATTATTTAAAAAAATCAAAAAATTATCGTTATATCCTTGTTTACCATGCCATGGGAAGTGATGAAAGCTTCCGGGGTAGGCATTTTCCAGTTTCTCGATACGACTATTACTTTGTTTCAGGTCAAAAGGATAAGTTAAAATACAAACATAATTCCTATGGATTTGGGAATTTTGAAAAACGTGTGGTTCCTATTGGGCACCTCCGGTCTGATTTGATAATAAATGGTGTATACCAACGCAAACAAGTTCTTGATAAATTAAACATCCAAAATCGTAACCGCCAAAATATCCTGTTTACACCGACTTGGAAAAAAGGACACGGGACATTATTAGATACCTACGAAAAATTTTGTACACTGATCCCCCGTGAACATAACCTGTTGATTCGGACTCATCCTTATGATTTGAAGAACTACGCAATTGTAACTGATTATATCCAGAATAATCACATTGAAAATGTTTATCTCATTAATTCCAACGAAATCGATATTATCGAAAACATGGCTGCAGCAGATTTAATAATAGGTGAAAATTCTTCAGTGCTGTATGATTGGGTTTTTTATAAAAAACCCATCATTTTCGTACAAAACATAGGAACGATTCTGGAAACTGCACCATGGGCTACCCAAGCGAAATTTAATATCTTCAATTGTGGATATAAGTATAATCCAGATGATAACAACATCATGGAATTAATCAATCATTCCTTAGACCAACATCCCTTTGCAGAACAGCTTGAATTCTTAAAGGAGAATACTTTTTATTATAATGATGGCCGTGCCAATGAACGAGCTGCTGACTGGATTAAAGATCAATTAGCACAATTCTGAGCCAGGAAGGAGCTTAACCAATTTCAATTATTTCAGGAGAAATTAGTCAGAGATTCTACAGCTCGCTTAGTAGCTTCCCAATCGTTAAAATAAAATCAACGATGGGAAAGATATTGAGGAATTATCGGTAATTAATAAATAGGTAATACAAAAATTTTCCATAGGGCATTTGATTCTGATATTAAATGGTTCGACAACGTAAAGATGTTAATGATCCCCTACATGTATGAATTTTTAAAACGCTTTGATTTTTTGCCAATCATATTACTGGGGCTTAACAATAAAATTGAATTCCCTTGATACTTCCTTAATCAATTGATCACCATATCGGAGTAAAGTACCTTTTCCATATTTCCATGTTGGTGCGAATAAAATTGAATTACGTGAACGATCCAGAATTCCGAAATCATCACAAATGAGATATGCCCAAAATATGGGCATCAAACCAATAAACAAGGTAAATTACAATCTGCTCTAAATGCTTAAAGTACACCATAACTTTTTGAAGTATCCGACAGATTAAAAATACTTACATAGAAGGGCTAATTAGATGGCAGGAACAGCAAAATTAACTGGTGACAATCTTACGGTCGCATTAAAAATGTTGAATGATGTCACCACCGTTCTGGATTCAATGCAGATTAGGCATTGCCTAGATGGGGGTACGCTTCTGGGAATCATGCGGGAGAATAGACTGCTGCCATGGGATGACGATTTGGATCTTTTTACACCCGCCGATGGATTAAAGCGGGTCAAAGCCGCCATGTGGAAGCTTCGACGATTGGGATACTGGACTGCTACCCATCACCATAGGGTCGACCAACCACCTTTCAAGATGGGCGGAGCTCGGGTAATAAAGGTCAAAACCAGAAAATGGTTTTTACCCAATGGACCGATAAATCTGGACATTTTTATAAAATACAAGTCCGGTGATGATTACTACTGGATCGCCGGGTCCAAGAAAAATTATGTCATAAAATCCGTACCGGCGGAATATTACGAACAGCTGGCCCAGATCGAATTCAATAATAAAAAATACTGGATTCCGGAAGCCTGCGAAGACTATTTAACAGTACGCTATGGTGACTGGAGAATTCCGGTCGAGGAATGGAATAACAGACGTGACGATAAGGCCATCCGCTCCTAGCCCATGAACTGCCTCAACCACTGATTTTATTATCAATTGTAATTATTGATAATGTCTAAATTTTAAAATTATGACGACAGGAATAGACAAATTCAGGGTTCAATTAGGACAGACTTTTTCTCTAAGATCATCGTGGGCATTGGCTTGTATTAATTGGTAAAAGTTCAGTATAATTTATTTGATGTTTCTACATTAAAATCATGTTAGAAACAAATCATTATATATTATTATACCACATATCCATGTAATTAAATTACATCCAGTCAATACGAGGAAAGCGGATTCAATAAAAATGTGAACAATGAAATCTTAGAATGAATGTTTTTCTATTAGATAGCACGGTTATCAATACCTGGTCAGGTGTGAACAAATGGATGCTTATGACAGCCAAGGGATTGCGTGCAAGAGGACATTCAATTTATTGTGGCGGAAAATTGAATTCCTTATTTACTGATGTATGTATTAATGAAGGCTTTAATACTTACTTTTTAAAATTCGGAATGGATTATAGTATTATCAATGGTTATAGATTATCAAGAATTCTTCGCCGTCATCAAATAGATGCTGTTATTGGGCATTATAATAAAGATGTTAAAATTGCTGGTATAGCCAGAATTTTCTTTAACCGATTTATAATTGTAGCGCGGGCAGGACTTCCAAGCATACGTAATACCAGGCGACATCGCCATATCTATAAACTAATGTTCGATGGGATTATTACCAATACTAAAGCTATTAAGAGAAAATATTTGTCTTACGGATGGATGGAAGATGATATTATTCGTGTCATCCAAAATGGAATCGAGATCAATGTATCTAATGACTTTGACTTCAATAGCATCCGGCAAAAATACAATCTTCCGAAACAACGTCCGGTAGTTGGAATTTTTGGTCGATTGGAACCTCAAAAACAGATAAATCTTTTTTTAGATGTCGCCCAAAGCATACGGAACGAGTATCTCGAAGCAATCTTTCTGATAGTTGGAGATGGGTCGCTGAAGGACAAAATTAATCGCTATGCTTGTGATTTAGGGATTGATGATAGTGTAATAATTATGGGACATCAAAACAATCTAGATGCCTTATATACCTATTGTGACATTGTCTTACTTACTTCAGCCTCTGAAGGAGTCCCAAATGTTCTCATTGAAGCGATGTTATTCGGCAGACCTATTGTAGCCTTTGATGTAGGAGGTGTGCAGGAGCTTATACAATCAGGAAAAACAGGTGTGGTGGTTCCTCCTAATGATGTGCAATCGATGACAAAAGAGACACTTAGACTGCTAAAGTCCGATGAAATCCGCGAAAGCCTCGGCCGTGCTGCAAAGAGACATATAAAAGAGAATTATTCGATTGATAAAATGGCTACAAGTATTGAGTACTATCTAAGGGAATTAATCGACCGCAAATCAAATGGTAAAACTAATCCTCGAGCGGTGAACTAAATTAAAAATTGAAGATAGACATTCCATTTCTTGTCAGATTTCTAAGGTAATACGCGAGACTCGGTATTTTCAATATGTGTAAAGCACAAACTATACAGTATTCAGGTGGAGTAACTGCCGGTTATAATGAAAAGAAGGCAATGAAACTTCTGTTTTATGTTAAAAAGGTCTTTGATAGAACCGGATTACCTTTTTGGTTGGATTCAGGTACCCTGTTAAGTCTGTTCAGAGATGGTCAACTCCATCCGAATAATAGAAAACTAACAATCGGCATCTCATCAGAATATCTCCAACAAATAATAGCTCTAAGGTCAGATTTTCTACCCTGGTACAGATTACGTTTAAAATATGACAAATCAGGATATGATTGGATCGATGGTAATGTCACAAAGATATCGATTGAACCGATTCTGGACATCAGTCAAAGGAACCTTTGCTTGGATATCAATCTGAAATTTAAAAAGGGGAAATATACACGCTGGGTAAGTGAGTTAGCCTGCAAACAAGTATTATCAGAACATTTTTCCAATCTAGAATCACATTCTGTTGCGGGAGCCACTTTTCAAATTCCCGGGAGTATTGATAAATATCTAACCGCACGGTATGGTAATTGGCGCCAAGTTGTAGATCGTTGGGATTCCAACTCCGATGATGGTTCCATTATTGACAAGAAAACTATGCTTAATCTCCCACGGAAAACCCGCTTAACAAATCCAAAACGATTCAAGAAAGTTGTTCGCTTACAAGGTAAAAATCTGATTAAATTAAAAAAAATCCTCTCTGACACGGTCTCACTGTTTGAAAAACACGGTATTAAATATTGGCTTGATCACGGAACACTTTTGGGTATCATCCGTGATAAAGAATTGATACCCTGGGATCATGACATTGATATCAGTATTTCTGGGGAAGATGTGGAGAAATTTCTTGCCATCAAAAAAAAATTCCCGTTCAAGTACCGAATCAGTATGCGCTATGATGATACTGGTAGACTACCGGGTACGCTTCGTCTGGTAAAAATTAAATACTGGCATCTAAAATATTTACGGTTATTCAAGCACCAGGAACTATTTCTGGATATTTTTGTCAAATATAAGGTTGCTGATTATTATTACTGGATTGATACTTTTACACCAAAAAGAGTAAAAGCTCATTATCATGACAATCTCGATACAATCTATTGGGAAAATAGAAATTATGCAATTCCATCCAGTGTTGACGAATATCTCATAGATAGATGGGGAGACTGGCGTACTCCGGTTAAAGATTTTGACGCGAGCCTTGATGATCTAGCAATATTGGATCAATTGCAATGTAGACCCCAAAGGAGAAATACGAAAAATGTTTGATGCTGTATTGTTTATTTTGTCACCAATAATATATTTGATTAATAAGATTATTCCTCTGTCTGAAGGGAAGGTATTATTTTATAGTAAGCGTGGACTATTTCATGGCAACCCTAAGTATTTATTTAATTTTCTTATCGAACGGCGATGGGGTCGACCACTATGGGTTACAAAATCAAAAAACGCATATCACAATCTATGTAAGGAATATTCAGAAAAGAACCTGGTTCACCGGAAGGGAATTGTTGGACAATTAATGTATATTTATCATTACTTGACATCAACTGCAGTAATTATCAGAGGCAGAGATGATTGCTGGCACATTTTACGTTATACAAAAACTAAAAGGCGCAGGATAATCAATGTAGGTCACGGAATACTAGTACCGGGGACCAAGAAAACAGGAATTGAAATACGATCATCCCAAAGAGCAATTAGAAAAGAAATCCGAAGAAGACGAGCAGTTACCTATTATACCATGTGCTCAGATATCGAAAAATATATCCGTGCCGCCGCTTATCATGTGAATATAGAAAAATTTATTGTTACCGGATTACCATTAAGTGATATAATAATTAATTGCCATAATAAAAAACAAACAACTGAAGAGTTGTTAATTGAATTATTAAATCCAAAAGTCGATTTCGGAAAGGTTATACTGTACGCACCAACGCATAGGGACGCAGGGCGGTGGAAAGATAGTATTCACCCGAGTGTGTTTTTCCCCTTCACTGACTTCGAATTAGAAAAATTACAGTTGTTTTTGGAAGAAAATAATGCAATCATGCTATTAAGAACGCATGATCTAGAAAATAAATTTGCGATCAAAGATCAATCTCAAACCAAATCGATCATTGATGATAATCGAATATTTTATTTCTCGCATTCAGTTTTACTAGATGCAAATGAGATTTTACCTGCAGTGAATCTTTTAATTACTGATTTCTCAACGATTGCAACGGATTTCCTACTTTGTAATAGACCAATAATATACGTTCCATATGACCTGAAGGAATACCACCGCGGGATTATTTTTGATTATGATCACTGGACACCTGGCGAAAAAGTTTATGATTTTAAACAATTGCTTAAAGTCGCACATGAATATTTAGCTCATCCGGAGAAAGACTCAGAGCATCGGGAGCGGTTAAAAAGGATGTACCACCACCACCTGGATGGCAATAGCTGTGAACGAATATTGAGCTATATTGGTAATTAATAACTGTTTGATAGAACCTGAATTCTTACATGTCGTGAATTTATCAAATAGTTATGACCTACTATTCCTTCAATAAATGAAGATACAATGCTTGTAAAGATCATTCCATGAACTTGAAGTTTAATATTATTTATACTCCCGGGAATGTACTTTATCTTAGGCTGTTTTTGTTAAGTCTGTTAAAGTGGTCCGAATGCAGTTTTCGAGTAGTCAATAATGGTTGTGCGGGTAAAGAAAAGTATATGTTAAAACAACTTTGCGATAATTATGCGCGGTTGGAATATTATGATTTATCTTCAGATAATATTATTTTGCATGGAGCAGCTTTATCATATCTTCAAACAAAAGAAGAATCTGACTATTTCTGCTTTATGGATGCAGATATATTTGCTGTCGGCAATTTCATGGATGAGTTTATTCCTTATATAAATCAATTTAGCGGAGTTTTCTCAGGGAGCGCAATTTGGCAACACGAACAGGATCAAATAATTGAAAAATCCAATTTACGAATGGGCGGAAGATTTCATTGGACCAGCGATAGTTTTTGTTTGGGTAGTTCATTTTTTGCGATCTACCATAATGGTACATTGTCTCAATTAATCAAGGATACCGGAGTAACATTTGATAAATATTTAACCTGGCAAAGCATACCGAAAGAGCAGCGGGATGAAATTGAGAAACTTGGCCTAAAGAAAAAAGCATATGATACTGGTAAAATCATTAATATTTTACTACAAGTCTACGGAAATAAAATCATCTACAAAAATTCCAAAGCTTTATGGCATCTAGGAGGATTATCTTCTCGATTAATAGGTCCCCTATCTAAAGTACCCTCAAAAGGTATTAAAAGAATCCGTAAAAATATTAGTACATTAATATCATTAAAGAGTATGATAAATAGAGCAGCGCGTAAAGAAAGAAAGTATCAGTTAAACATCAAATATAAGAGATTCGATACAGCACAATATTTTACACAGATTTTACATTGTTTGTTTAATGACATTCCAATCGCAGCCACGCTAAAAATCAAGGATGAAGCTGTCTCAAAAAAAATAAAAATAGCACGCAATTATATTGAAGATCTATACAACGAATTTCAAGATGAACTGGAAATTTCGGAGTGATTTGTACACCGATTCCGGATTAGTTCATACAGCATCCCGTATTGTACTTGTACAAAATGAGGTAGCGCTAGAATAATTTTGAAAAGTTGGTTGGT
>JACKQG010007751.1_pt1 | contig 10680 bp, 6 predicted proteins | sample 8237621 | NCBI WGS metagenome assembly JACKQG01 (sample SAMN15677084, study PRJNA649215) | marine metagenome | biome: marine; feature: Black Sea; material: saline water; isolation source: suspended particulate matter (SPM) from the Black Sea western gyre | collected 2013-06-09/2013-06-10 | depth... | reverse complement strand
ACTCAATTTTTTAGAGCAAACACGCGACATCTTTATTCCCTCCTCAAAAATTTCAAGGGACTTATCAATGTCCAACTCACCTGTTTCCAGGTCATCGACTATTTTTTCAAGCCGTTGTATGGCTTTTTCAAATTTTACTTCACTCATAATCGGCCTCTTTGAAAATAAGTTTATATTAACAATAAACCGTTAGTAAGATTATCTTAACTATTGTTTCTTTTTAAAAATGTTTTTGGGTATCGCAGCTATTGGAACCCTATCCACAAAAAATCTGCGATAAAACTCGTCTTAGCTTTCCGCTATAATTTTTTTTACAGTGCAATCCAGACCTCCGCTAGAAAGCCTTATTTTAATATTATCTCCCGGATTGATCCCTTCCGTGTTTTTTAAAGACTTTTCATCTTTCGAACAAATGCTATACCCTCTTTCTAAAATAGCCAGTGGGTTGATGGCATTCAGGTTTTTTAATATTCCTTCAAAACGCTCCCTATTGAAACGCACCTGGGAATGGATGATATGCAGCATTCTTTTTTCCAACATCATGCGGTTCTCTTCCATGTGTTGAATATACTTTCCGGGTGAGGCTTGAAACAGTCGGTGTATTTTGTCCTGCAATCTTTGTTGATGGGATACCAAGCTTTGCTCCAGCCCACGAATCAGGCGAGCATGAAAATCATCCAGACGTTGAATTTGCGGATTAAATATTTCTTTGGGTTGGTGGAAGAACCTCCTATCCATCAACCTTTTCAACAAGTCGCTGTAATATTCCAACTTCTTTTTCAGGGTTGTTACCAGTGCTTCATTCAGAGAGCTAATTTCCCTAACCGTATCTTGCAGAAGCGGTACGGTTAATTCTGCCGCCGCAGACGGGGTTGGCGCCCGCAGGTCGGCTACAAAATCTGCAATGGTGAAATCTATTTCGTGCCCCACCGCAGAAACAACAGGGATATGGGATGCAAATATAGCCCGGGCCACCACTTCTTCATTAAATGCCCACAGGTCTTCCAGCGAACCTCCTCCCCGACCGACAATGATTACCTCAATGTCCTTTATTTGGTTCAGTTCTTCGATACTGCGGGCAATTTCTTCAGCCGCTCCATCGCCTTGAACTTTCGCAGGGCATAGCAGTACAGAAACCTTCGGATTTCTTCTTCTTATTATATTGAGAATGTCTCTTACGGCGGCACCCGTAGAGGAGGTAACGACTCCTACTCTCCAGGGAAATTCAGGCAGGGGTTTCTTTTTTTCCTCACTAAACAGACCTTCCTTGTCTAGCTTTTCCTTTAACTGCTCAAAGGCTTTTTGCAGAGCGCCCAGCCCCCTTGGCTCCAGAGACTCTGCGATGACCTGGTATTCGCCCCGAGCCTCGTAAACACTGATCCGACCAAACATTAGAACTTGATCACCATCTGCCGGCTGAAATTTTATTCCTGCCCGGTGGCCCTTAAACAAGACGCAGCGAACCTGCGCTTTGTCATCTTTCAAAACAAAGTAACTGTGGCCGGAAGCCACGGTTCTAAAGTTGGAAATTTCTCCCTCCACCCACACCGAGTCGAACGCCGCCTCCATAATGGCGCGAATGTCCCGGGTTAACCCGCTGACACTGTACACCTGCGGTTGCCGGTTTTCCGTCCCAAGATGGCTCGAAGTCTCAACGGACTCTTCAGGTGTGAGAGGTTTTTTAGGTTTGCCAAGGAGGCTTTGCCTTTTGCGGATCATAAAAATATTCAGGCCAGGACTGTTTTTATTTGCCTTCTTGTTCTATAGGCTGGCTTTAAAGGCTCTTAACGTATTTTCCATGAGCAGAGCAATGGTCATGGGCCCCACCCCGCCTGGAACGGGAGTGATGAACCCGGCTTTTTCAGCGACCGGATTAAACTCAACATCGCCTATCAGTTTCCCATCCACGCGGTTGATCCCCACATCTATCACCACCGCACCTTCTTTTACCATATCAGCATTGACAAAATTGGGTCGGCCTACCGCAGCGATCAATATATCTGCCTGGCAAGTAACTTGTTTCAGGTTCGTGGTTTTTGAATGACAAATGGTCACTGTCGCGTGACGTTGCAATAACAAATTCGCCACAGGCTTTCCGACAATATTGCTTCGGCCCAGAACAACCGCATGCCTGCCGGCAATTTCAATACCATAATAATCCAGCAAGGCAATGATCCCTGTTGGCGTGCACGGGGTGAGCAGAGCATTGCCAATGGCCAACTTGCCAACATTGATGGGGTGAAAACCATCGACATCTTTTTCCGGAGCAATAGCTAGAAGAACCCTTTCTGAATCGATGTGATCCGGTAGCGGCAATTGCACAAGAATACCGTTCACCTCATCATTTGCGTTCAGTTTTTTGATGATATCCAACAATTCTGCCTCGGTAGTTTCAGCAGGCAGATTTTGCCCGAAGGATTGAAACCCGACCTCCTGGCACACTTTATTTTTATTACGCACATAAACAGCCGAGGCCGCGTCTTCGCCGACCAGAACTGTAGCCAGACCCGGTATACGACCTGTTTGATTTTTCAATTCCGCAGTCTCCTGCTTGAGGCGGCTGCGGATTTCCGCCGATACTTTTTTCCCGTCAATCAGAACCATGATTTTCCTTATGTAGTTTGAAATGATCTTCTGCAGTTTAGCAGAAATTCCGATTTATCGAAGAGGATTAGAAGCCCTTTTGCTTATTTAATTTCCAGTTCCTTGAGCAGTCGGGAAAGGTAGGAGCGCTGCACATCCAGAACCTGCGCGGCTTTAGTCCGGTTACCACCTGTGGATTTGAGGGTGTTGGAAATAAAAGTTTTTCGGAACGAATCGCTGGCTTCCTTGAGAGTGGACCCCACATTAAGTTCAATGGGAGCCTGAGAAATTTCGAAGGGAAACGCTTCCGGGAGCAGTTCTTCCTCGTCTGTCAATACAATGGCTCGCTCCACCGAGTTCTCCAGTTCGCGGATGTTCCCCGGCCACGAATAACTCATAAGGTGAGAGATCAAACCCTTGCCCGGCTTTTTAACAGGCTGGCCTTCTGGACTGTGCTTCTTGAGAAAGTAGGTTAATAAATCAGAGATGTCTCCCAGTTTTTCACGAAGCGGGGGCAGGGTTATTTTTATAACGTTGATTCTATAAAACAAGTCTTGGCGGAAATTTCTATCGCGCACTTCTTTTTCTAAATCGCGGTTGGTCGCTGTTATCAACCTGACGTCAACATTAATGGTTTCAGTGCCCCCCAAACGCACGAACGCTTCTTCCTGAATGACCCGTAACAACTTTACCTGCATGTCCAAAGGCAATTCCCCAATCTCATCCAGGAAAAGCGTGCCCGTATGAGCAGCTTCAAACAGACCTATTTTCTGCGTGTCCGCACCGGTGAAAGCGCCTTTCTCGTTCCCGAAGAGTTCGCGCTCTAAAATGGATGCCGGCAGGGCTCCACAACTGACCGATATAAAGGGCCTGTTTTGCCTCTGGCTCCGATCATGGATCAGATGCGCAAACAACTCTTTTCCTGTGCCACTTTCGCCATTCAACAGGACGGTAGCTTTAGAGTTGGCCACCTTTTCGGCCACCATAATGCATTTTCTAATGGGTTCGCTTTCGCCCACAATCGTGTAACGATGCTGGTAATGCTCTTTAAGCCTGCCAAACTCCTCACCCAACAAGTTTCTAGTTTGCGAAACTTGAAAAAACTTTGCCATCAAACTGGCAAAGCGTTCCAAAACTTCAGTATTTGTTTTATCAAAGGTGGACCCATCTACCTTATCCAGAAACTGCACAACGCCGATCACTTTTTTATTAATGATTAATGGAAAACTGGCCATGGACTGGATGGGAAACTGCATTTTTTCACTGACCCCCTGATACCAGCGAGGGTCTTTTGTCACATCATTGGAAATAATCGCTTCCCCGGTTTTCGCTACAAACCCAGAAATTCCCACACCTGGGGGCAAATCAATGTCTTTCAATTGCCCCATATTTTTTCCAGAGGCCTGATAAAATTGCAGCTTAAAAGTCTTTTCGTCCTGAACTAGTAATAAGGAACCATTTTTAACACCCACAATATCCTTAGCCGCATCCATAACCATGGCTAATAATTCATCCACCTCTACCGAAGTCGTCGTGAAAAGGTTGGATATTTTACGCAATGCCTGAATATTAGTCTCTTTACCAATTCGTTTCATGGGAAATTCCGTCATTAAATCAACAATACAGTGCCAAGATTGCACTTTATTGTTCAAAACTAATAATAATGTATGATTTTATTTTACACCTTTAGGGGGGGGTTGAAAAGTGCTAATATTCGAATAGTTAGTCAATGTTCCTCTCAATATTAAGCTAGGTTTAAACGATAATTATATTAGGGAATTAAACTTTTAACCTGCGGAGCGTAGGAAAGGGTTTTCCCGGTTCGTCAACGACCTATTAAACTGGGCATTCCACCCAGCGGCTACTTCAAGCCACTGTTATCATTCATTTGAGTCCAGCAACTCATAAACATTTCAAACCCTGATGCTTGTACTCCCTTCAAAAACTAAAAACTTATTGGGCTGTGTGACACTGCTGATCCTGATCAGCATGCTCACCTATTTCAATTCGCTGAAAGGTTCTTTCCAGTTTGATGATGCCCACCTGATCAACAGTCAATGGCTGCTTAATACGGATGCATTCTTCGATCACCCCCTATCCGCCGAAATTGGCAGGCGTCCTGTATTAAATTGGACATTTGCCTTAAATAACCAACTGGCTCGCCATAAGGTTTTCGGATTCCACCTGTTCAACCTGGCTCTTCATATTGGGGTAACTCTTTTAATATTTTTTATTATCGGGCGCGCCAAGTATTTACTAAATAAATGTGGTTGGGTTTTCCCCTTAACAACGGCCTTGTTATTTTCACTGCATCCATTAAATACAGATTCGGTTTCTTATATTTCTTCACGGTCTTCCCTGCTGGCAACATTTTTTTATCTTTTAACGCTGTATATTTTTCTCAATTTGTTCTGCCCGAAGAAAATAACTCCGTTTACAAAAAAACTGCCCCTCTCTCTTTTGATTTTGGCGGGAATATATTTGTCCGTCGCCTCAAAATTAATCGGGGCGACATTGCCATTTATGCTGGCTGTATGGTATTGGGGTTTTATAGGGCGCAAACAATATCCGAATTTTCATAAAGCAGCAATGAGCAACAGATCGGCCTTTATAGGCCTCACCTTAGTGACCATTATTTCAACCGGGGTTATAATTTTTGGAGATTCTTGGATTCATATACCTTTTGATCAAGGCTTCGAGTTGTTTGGGCGAGCCCCTTATTTTATTGTCCAACTAAAAGTCATCGTATTTTATTACCTGAAGCTGTTTTACTTTCCTTTTAATCTGAATGTGGACAGTGGCTTTCCTTTCAGCTCAGCGATGACGGACCCCGCTATAATTTTTTCAGGACTTATAATACTTGCAAGCATACTGGCTATTCTCAAGTGGAGAAATGTCTGGGTGGTTGTCGGAGCAATATGGTTTTTTATCACATTAGCCCCAACTTCCAGTTTCATCCCACTAAATGATCTGGCTGTTGAACACCGCATGTATCTGCCCATGTCGCTGGGCTTGAGTCTGGTTGCCGGGGTTGGCATAAAAACTTTACCGATGCTCTGGAGACTTCGGCTACTTGTAGTTCTGTTGATCGCGCTGGGAGCCACCACAGCAGCCAGAAATGCTGATTGGGTCAGCGAACTAAGTTTATGGAAAGATTCTGCAACGAAAAATCCTTTTTCACCACGGCCTCACAACAATGCTGGCAAGGCCTATTATGAAAAGGGAGACCTTGCTCAGGCCAGTTATCACTTTGAAAAAAGTGTGGCTAATATACCGAGGTTTGTGGCAAATCAATATAATATCCAGGATCCAAAGGGTTTTCTTGAAAGAAGAAACAAAGTCGCGGGAAAAAATGACGAGAACAAATTAAAATCACCAAGCTCTTTAAAAATCATGGCCGAACTGGTGGAACCTCACTATAACCTGGCCAGCGTTTATCTGGATCAAGGGCGGCTGGACGAAGCAGAAGAGGAATACCTGAAAACTCAGGCATTGAGACCGGGTCATTTTTCATCCAAAATAGGACTGAGCTCTGTTTATAACCAAAAAGGGTTGTACGATCAGGCTGTGTCTTTGCTGGAACAGGCTGTCCAGGAGAACATAACCAGTTCCGACCCCGGTTTTGCTTTGGCCAGATTAAATCTGGGAGAACTTTATGGAAAGACCGGAAAAATTGCAGATGCTATCACAGAATGGGAAGCAGCCCTTAAAATAGACCCGTCTTTATTGCCCGCTCACTTCAATCTGGGAACCGCCTATATGATGACGGGGAAACTGGAGTCGGCAGAAAATGCCTTCAAACATTGCCTGAAACTGAACAGCAGGTACGAACCAGCACTGTTCAACCTTGCCAAAGTTTATCAGATGCAGGAAAAATGGGATGAGTCCACTCAGCTATTCAAGGTCTTTCTGGAAGTTACCGGCCCCAGACCTTCTGCCTTTACTCAAATCGGTTTCAATTTTAACCGACAGTCGGACTGGAAAAATGCCCAGATATATTTTGAAAAATCTGTTTCGCTTCAACCTGATAATATAAATGTCAGGATCTATCTTGCAGAAGCTCTTGCCAGCCTTGGCCATAAAGAAAAAGCCAAGGAACATTTGCAGGCTGCATCGAACCCGAACCCGGCTCAAAGCGCAGCAATAAATAAAATGATGTTAAGTTTAACCGGCCCGCAAAACACGACTCCATGAACGTCAAATCTACAGATGTCATCGGGCATCAGATCAAGCCCCTTATAGTTCTTACCTGCATGGGCCTCCTTGCATTCTGGGCCACCTTGCAGTCGCCCTTTCTTTATGATGACGCCCACGCCATTATCGAGAATCCTTATATTCAACAGTTGGATGGTTTTCAAAAGAATGTTGGTATCGGGAATATTTTTAACCGATCCGTTCTTTTGCTGACATTCGCAGTGAACCGGGAAATAGGGGAGCTGGAGGTATTTGGGTATCACCTCGTCAATATCCTTGTCCATATACTGACCGGGCTGGTCTGGTATTTTCTGGTCAGCGAATTATTGCTTTTAGAGCCAAATCGACAATGGCTCAAGCGCTTACCCTTAATTTGCGCCGCCATTCATCTTCTCAACCCTCTCACGGTTGAAACGGTCACTTATATTTCTAGCCGGTCATCAGGATTGGCGACATTTTTTTATCTGCTCGCCTTTTATATTTTTTGCAGATTGGTTCGTCCGCGGAAAAAAGACTTGTCCTCTACCGGAAAATTGCTTTTCATTATAGGAATTTTGGGTGTTTTCTTTCTGGGGGTAGGAACCAAGGAAATTGTCGTCACCTTCCCTTTAATGGCAATCATCTATATCTGGCTCATCACCCCAAGAGAAAAAAGAAAGTTTTTTTCGGCAAAAATCGGCGTCCTTCTCCTTCCGCTTTTGCTTTATTTTTGTTATCGCTATATGGAGCAGGGCGATATTTTTTCTTTGAAAGCCGACCCGGTCTATGGAGAAACCAGTCGCTATTGGTATTTTCTCAGTCAAATCCAAGTAGCGGTCAACTATTACCTACTCAAACTGTTTCTACCTTTCAACCTCAACTTTGAACCAGATATTCGTTTATTGCCAGAGTTAATGGGCTGGCAATTCATTTTTGCTTTCGGGGTTTTGGGGTTGGGGACTACAATAGTTTATCGACATAAGTCTTCACTTTTTAAATTTGCTATTCTCTGGCTTGTGATCACATTGCTCCCCACATCCAGTATTATCCCCCTTAAACAAATCGTTACAGAACATCGTATCTACTTACCCGGACTAGGATTCAGCCTTGCCTTGGGCTGGCTGTTTCTGAATGTCCCCAGGGTTTTCGCGACCGGTCTTTTATTGATTTTTTTATCTTTGAACTTTTTGATCACGGTGAACCGCTCGCTCGATTATCGGTCCGAAGTTTCACTGTGGGAAGACACGGCAGAAAAATCGCCGAATAAAGCACTGGTTCATAACAATCTGGCAACCGCATACATGGAAGCTAAAATGCTCACAGAAGCGGAGCGGGAACTGGCCGTTACCCTTCAGTTAAATCCCGCCCAGTCTGACGCTTATGCAAATTTGGGACATATCCATTTCCAACGGGAAAACTGGAAACAGGCCATTGAAGAGTTTGATCTGGCCATTGCATTGGGTTCTGGTAAATCGGACACCTATTATTTTTCCGGTCTTGCCTGGAGTAAACAGTGGGCCTATGCAGAGGCCATTCCCTTTTTGCAACGAGCTGTCAGCATGCGTCCTCATAAAGCTCATTACCATTTTGATTTGGGGAACGCATATCAAAATTTAAGAATTTTTGATGAAGCATTGCGGGAATTTCGCCAGACACTGGAAATCCAGCCAAAACATCCACAAGCACAAAACAATATCGGTGTCATATTCTGGAATTTAGAAGCCTATGAAAAGGCCGAAGTTGAATTTAAAAAGGCATTGAACATTCAACATGATGTACCGGAGATTCACCACAACCTGGCCGCCCTGTATCTGAAAATTGACCAACACGCCGATGCAATTCCCCATTTAAAAGAGGTTCTCAAACTTCAACCTGAAAATGCGACCGCTAAGAAATTACTGGACTATGCCCTGAGTCGAGTGAAGGAAGGCCCGGCATGACATCCGGTAATTTAAAACTTTTCCAGACAGCTGTTGGCTACTGCCTGCTCATCTCTTTGCTTGGAGTTTTGATTTTTGCCAATCACCTCAATAATCCCTTTCAATTTGATAGCGTTCCCTACATCACCAATAACGCGAATTTAAAAAACCCCGAGACCCTGCTGACTGCAGAATTCTGGCAAAGCGACTTCATGTCACGTAGCCTGCTTAGAATGTCCATAGCCCTCAATGCTCATCTGAATGGCTTTCGACCCTTTGGGTATCATGTTCTCAGCCTGGCCTTTCATATTCTAAATGCCCTGCTTCTTTTTTTCGTTTTAGAAAAAACCTTTCGGCGTTTTGGTCTCAATGCAAGCGCCTGGAACAAAAAAAGAGTTTATAGCGTTTCATTTTTTGCGGCGGTTTTATTTCTTTGCCACCCGATCCAAACAGAATCTGTTATTTACATCATGAGTCGTTCCGAGGTCATGGCTTCCACCTTTTACCTCGCTGGGTTTCTGTTATTTCAGCAATTATTGGAACGACCTTCACCCTCGCGCCTGCAATATGGTTTTTATTTTCTGATTATTTTTTTAATTGCATTATTAGGGTTCAGCGTAAAACAGATTGTCGCAACCCTGCCTGCCACAATGATTTTTTATTATTTTTCCAGTTGCCCCTATCATTCCCCGGCCTGGCAGTTTTTAAAGAAATGGCAGTGGCCAATTTTAGTTATCCTTTCTGTTGCCGCCGGCCTCTTATTTTATAAGCTCTTTACGGATGAAACATTTCTAATTGGTCCTTCCCGGACTGAGGAGATGGTCGGCAGGGCCAAGTACATGCTCAGCCAGCCGGGTGTGATCATTTTTTATTATTTAAAAAAGCTGCTGTTTCCCATCAACCTCAATATTGACCCCGACATAGAGGTTGTTATAAGTTTTTTATCCTCCGGATTTTTAGTTCCAGCGCTTTGCATGGTTTTCTTGCTGGTTGGTTTTTTTCTAATATTTAGAAATCGATTTATTTTCTTTTTTCTGTGCTGGTTTTTCATCATTCTTTCGCCGTCCTCTTCCATCGTCACCCTGCACGATCTCGCAGCAGAACATCGGGTCTATCTCGCTTCAGCGGGAATTTTCACTCTATTAGCTTACGGATCCTCGGAAGTGACCCGTAAATGGGGAGAAACCCGGCCACTGCAAATCGTTCTTTTTGTGTGTGTGTTTGTAGGGTTTCTGGCGATGTTGACCATGAAGCGAAACACGGTCTGGCATTCGGAGCTATCGCTCTGGCAGGATACCTATCATAAATCACCACATAAACTGCGTCCGCTTATTAATCTGGCGCGAGCTCATAGCCTGCGAGGGGATGCAGAACAAGCCATTAAATATTATGAGGAAGCCTTGCTTAAAGGGCCATGGGTTTTTGCCGCTAATTATAATTTGGGAGATCTTTATCTGGAGAAAGGGTTGGTGGCAGATGCAGTCCGGCATTTTCTCCTGGCCAGCCGAGTCAACCCGGAAACCCCCGAAACCTTTGCCAAACTTGGTGAAATTTATCTATCGCAAAAAAAATATAAGCTTGCGGACTCCTATTTCAAACATGCTGTGGAGCTCAATCCTCGATATTCCATAGTGTTTAAAAACCTGGGCGTCTTGAATTATTATCACCTCAATAATCCCAAACAAGGCCTGACCTATTTCTCCCGTTCCCTGACTCTGGACCCGGGCCAGCCCGAGGCCGACAAAATCCGCCAACTTATAACCCAGTTCGCGGCTCAATAAATCTCAAGTCACCATTTCCAGGCCTTTTGTCATATTTTGAGGGTTAAAATTTTGCCAAGTTCGTTGAGGGTGTGTTATATTTCGTTTTCAATTTGATAGAAAATTAAAGTGCCGGAGTGGTGAAATTGGTAGACGCACAGGATTCAAAATCCTGCGAGGGCAACCTCGTGTCGGTTCGATTCCGACCTCCGGCACCACTCCTCCGCGGAGGGCGATCTTTTCCA
>JACKQG010007749.1_pt1 | contig 10682 bp, 8 predicted proteins | sample 8237621 | NCBI WGS metagenome assembly JACKQG01 (sample SAMN15677084, study PRJNA649215) | marine metagenome | biome: marine; feature: Black Sea; material: saline water; isolation source: suspended particulate matter (SPM) from the Black Sea western gyre | collected 2013-06-09/2013-06-10 | depth... | reverse complement strand
ATTTGATACCAATAAATCTATTTTCAACCATATCTACTCTGCCAATCCCGTTTTTGCTTCCCAACTCATTGAGATACATGAATAATTCTAAAGGTTTGGTTTTACCGTTTCCATTATTTTTGTTCACAACTTGTATGGGGTATCCGTCTTCAAAATGAATTTCAATTATCGTTTCTTTATCCGGGGCTTTCTTGGGAGAAGTGGTCATAGTAAACAAGTTCTCTGGCGGTCTCAACATGGGGTCTTCCAAAATTCCCGCCTCATGGCTAATATGCATTAAATTCTCATCCTCGCTATAAGGCTTTTTCGTTGTGGCTCTGATAGGAATTTTCCATTTCTTTGCGTAATCAATAAGACTACTTCTCCCTTTGAACTCTGCCAGAAATTCAGAGGTTTTCCAAGGACTGATGACTTCTATATTTGGATTTAGCGCACAGTAGGTTAGCTCAAATCTTACCTGATCATTGCCTTTACCAGTTGCTCCATGAGCTACACATTCGGCTTTTTCTTTTTCCGCTATCTCAATTTGTTTTTTTGCAAGAAGTGGTCTGGCCAAAGAAGTCCCTAACAAATATCGTCCCTCATATCTTGCATTCCCTCGGAGAGCTGGAAAAATAAAATCTATAACGAATTCTTCTTTCAGGTCTTCAATATATACCTTCGACGCTCCACTCTTCAGAGCTTTCTTCTCAATTGTCTCAAAATCATCTTTTTGCCCGACATCACCAACAAAACAGACAACGTCGTATCCTTCATTCACTAACCATTTCAAAATTACAGAGGTGTCTAAACCTCCACTATAAGCCAACACCACTTTTTTCTTCGACATAGTCTTCACTATATTATTTCGGTTATTATTCCCTCAACACACGTGAACATTTGCATGAGTGGTCGTGGGTATTGACAATGATAATTTGTCAGCCGATTATACGTTTGGGGGAACCACATCAGGAGGTTCGGTCGTTGAGTCGAACAAGGGCAAACGTCCAGCCAGATATGGATTGTCCTACTTTTCTTGGCGTACCTAGATGAATAATTATACAATAGCTGACTTCAACAAACAATTCCCCGATGGTGCAGCCTGCCTAGAATGGCTCAAGAACTATCTCTATCCTGATGGTGTCTTCTGCCCGCAGTGCCAGATGGTTACTAATCATTCAAGGATAACCAAGCGACTTGCTTGCTCATGTAATCGCTGCGGCAAACATATGTACCTTATGACTGGTACTATCTTAGAATGTTCACGGACACCACTTAGGCAATGGTTTTTCGCTGTGTTCCTAATGAGTACCACTCGGTGCGCTATATCAGCCAAGCAATTACAACCAGCACTGGGAGTAACTTGCAAAACAAGCTGGCTTGTATTTTGTTTCAGGAGCAAAACGTGCTATCTTCCCAGACCACATACAACGCCAGTCATTTGCAGCCTCGACACAACGTTGTAAGACTTATGTTGAGTTTCCAGCCTTAGTCTAGGGGAAATAGGGCTATTCTTGGCGCAGGGATTCCATTACGGCAAGGTCGGCAGGTACGCCAGCTCCGAGGCTACTCATACGCCAGTGTTTCCTGCACGCTCATAGTCATTGCGCGATGAGCAGGTAACAAGCTAGCTACGACGGAGGCAATCATCACGATTGCCAACCAGATGGTCAGGCCCGTCAGCGAAAAGCTGAACCCCAACGGTCGGTCAAAGAAGGCGTGGCCTATTACGGAACCGAAGACTAAGCTCACAGGCACACTGAGGGGAACCGCTAATAGCCAACTGATGAAGCCGATCAACATTCCCTCGGTGAGGACAATACTGCCCACCATACCGCTGGATGCACCGATGGAACGCATCACGCCTATTTCACGAGTACGCTCCAGCACGTTTAGAGTCATCGTGCCGGCCAGCCCCAGCCCTCCAATCACCGCCGCCATAACCGCCATGGACATCAAGAAGTTAATCAGGAAGTCCATCCGGCTGGCATTAGACCTAATGATATCATCTATCGTCATCGAATAGACAACGCCGATTCCAGCACTTTTGAGCCCGTCCTCTAGTGCCCTCGCCACTGTAGACTGAAACTGGCCGCCTTTCTGCTCTGTTTTGACGAGCAACCTGGAAGCCAAACCCCCCGCCTTCTTGATATGTGACAAATAGTCGAACGGAGCATAGCCAAGCCCCCTCGTAGTCATAAGGATGATGCCCACTACCTCCCAGTCGTATTCCTTATTACCTAGCTTCAACACAATCTCGTCACCCACTCGAATGTCAGGCTCGTCTCGAATTAACTCACTATTGAGCACAATGGCGTTGCGATCCTTTTCCTGTAGCCAGCGCCCTGAGAGCAACGTAGGTTGGACGAAGTCCGAATCGGGAGGTAATCCGATAACACCAAACGTTACCCCTTCAGTACCATCCGGCTTGACACGCTGCATCTCCGCCGACGTCCGTCCCTCCGCCAGGATGACGCCCGGCATTTGCTCCGCCCTGTGCTCAAGCATCCGGCTCCGATAGCTGTTATCGAGGAATAGCTGGACTTCAAAGTCGTACATCTTGAGAACCTTAGTGAGTTCAGCCTCCATTGCGCCTCGCACATTCGCGATGCTTACGAAAAGCGTACCTGCCAGGGCAAGTGTGCCCAGAGTCACAAAGAGCCGCCCCTTGCGCCGAAAGGTATTACGCAGAGAAAGCAACACCGGGCGCGGTAGCGCACGCACTCGGACCAACATGCGGTCAATCAGCCCCCCCTCGCTCCTACTCTCAATGCCGTAGGTGCTAATAGCCTCCCGCACTGTCACCCTCACCCCATTCAGGACAGGTAAAAGAGCCGCCACTATGGGAACAAGGAGCGCTGCTATCACCTCCAACAGAAAAACCTGCAACGGCATGTGGAAATGCAGGATATCGATATTCAGAAACTGTGCCATAGCAAGAGTGAACAAGTAGGCCAGCCATGAGCCAACAGGCAAGGCAACAAACAGTGCCAGCAGGCCAAAACATGCTACCATCACCATGTAAATACCGGTGATTTGCCCTCCGGTCCCACCAATGGCCTTCATCATGCCAATCTGGCGTCTTTGCTGGGATAGCATCGCGGTGATGGTATTTAGTACCAAGAACCCGCTCAAGACAAGCGAGAAGATACCGACACCGCCCAGAATAGCTACAAAGCTTGCCGTGGTATCCTCCGCCCAGTGCTCACCGGGTTCGCGAACACGAATAGAACCGACGGAAAAGCCTTTGTGTTCCAGCTTTTCTTTGAGTTCATATGCAAGCCCTTCAAGTTTGGCACGGCTATCGAACTCATCTTGAGCAACGATCTCAAGCTGGTTGTACGCGTATGGGAAACCGAGCCACTCCATCGTTTCAAGGGAAACATACCCGCTTATTTCCGGCCATATGCTTGCAGGGATGGCTCTTAGGTCATGGACAGTTCCAGCAACCTTCAGTTTATGCTGCCGCCCGTTGGGTAGCTCGATTACAACGGTATCGCCAATCTGAGCACCAGTCAATGGAATTGAGGCACGCTCGAACAAAATATCGCGCTTGCGGGGTGGCCACGTTCCTTCCTCCATGCTGATGCGGTTCACCTGTATATTCTCATAATCATCAAAGGCATATAAGTCGACGTTGTATGCTTGGTTCCCTCGCAGCAGCCTGACTCTCCGCATCGCCCGTCCCTGAGCATCAGCGACCTGTTCCTGATGACGCATCCACCGCACCAAGCTATCCTCAAAGGATGGAATGCCCATGGTAATGGTGGACGCGTTAATAGAGCGATACTGTGCGCTGAGGTCTGCCAAGAGCACTTCCTGCGTGATGAAAACGCTACCGAAGGCAAAAATGCCGACGGCGATCGCCAACACAACCAGCATCGTCCTGGTCTTGTTGCCCCACAAGTCACGGAGAACTTTGCGCCAACGCGGGTCACGCATTATTCACTTCCTTAATGGATATGATTGTCCTTCAGGCGCTCTTGCGCAACAGAGGCTATCTCTTTCTTGGTAGACTCGGATTCACTGATAAGCTTGTTCAAAGTATCGTAGTGCATGATTGCGACTTCCACTTCGCTGTCAAGCGGAGCGCGGACTGTGGCAATACTCGCGCCGCCCTGAAGCAATTCGATCTCGCCGAAATATTCGCCACTCTCGATATGGGCGGCCACGCACTGTCCCCCATCAGGTGTCGGTGAGATAACCTCAACCTGCCCTTTAGTGACAATGTAGAACTTGTCAGCCGGCTCGCCCTGCCGAACAATAATCGAACCAGCGTGGTACTTCTGCAGTTGGAGTTTTGATGTAGCCCAAATCAGTTGTCGTTCTGTCAATGAAGGGAAGGTTCTGGCCAGGTACTCTTCGAAAATCTCGCCATCAGAGATAATGATAGCGCGATTGACACGTTTCGCCTGGTCGCTGTCATGCGTGACCAAGAGGATTGTCTTGCCACTTAGCACCAGTTCCTCGAACAACTGGAATACCAGCTCCGCTGTTTTTGAGTCGAGGTTGCCCGTTGGCTCGTCGGCCAAGATAATAGGTGGATCGTTGGCAAGCGCCCGCGCAACCGCTACTCGCTGCTGCTCGCCGCCGGAAAGCATGGACGGCGGTTTATACGCATGCTCAGCAACTCCCACCAGATCGAGAAGGTAAAGTGCACGTTCACGGCGTTCGCGCCGGGTGTACAACTTGCAGAAATCCATAGGCAGCATCACATTTTCAATTGCAGTCAGTACTGGGAGGAGCTGGAAGAACTGGAAAACTATCCCCAGCTTGTGACCCCGCAACTTTGCCATCCCGCCTTCATCTAGACTATGTATCGGAGTACCCCCGACGTAAACCTCACCTGCGGAGGGGCGGTCAATGCCGGCAATCATGTTAATCAGAGTGGATTTGCCGCTTCCCGACTTGCCAATCACACCAACGAACTCGCCGGCTCCAATTGCCAGTTCGATGTCCTTGAGAGCAATGAATTCACCGGCTTGGGTTTTATAGGCCTTACCGACATTATGTAGTTGTATCAGGCGTTCGGGGTACAGGCTCTCTTTGCCCGTGTTGCGCTTCTTGGTACTCTGTCTTGATAGAAACCTTAACATCGCGATTCTCCTACCCATAGATAAGCATTCATTATGATACTATCGGTGAGCTTAGCTAACCCGAAGACTACGATATTCATCTAGACTCCGTATTTGCCTGGGAATTCTGGGGGCTGGGACAAGATACCGTAGCATCGTCGGGGAACGGGCCCTTGGCCTCCAAAGTAGCTATTCCTTTCAGGAGCAAAACGCCCTACTTTCCCAGACCGCATACAACGCCAATCATTTGCAACCTCAGCACAACGTGTCAAGCCTATGTTGCGCTTCCAGTCTTAGTCCACGGGAAATAGGGCTATTCGTGGCGTAAAGATTCGATTGGGTCAAGCCTAGCAGCTCTGTAAGCAGGGTAAATACCAGAAGCCAGGCCGACGAAGATCGCCACCGAGAGGGCAATAATTGCGATATCAATTGACAGAGGGGCCTTGACGGAATATGCTCCCAGTTCTACGCCGGTAACCAATACAGTTCCTATCAAAGCTATGGTTAGTCCGATGACGCCGCCAGACAGGCTAAGCATGGCAGCTTCAATCAAAAACTGGCGCAGAATATCCTGGCGTTTGGCACCGACAGCTTTCCGAATACCGATCTCTCGGGTGCGCTCGGTTACCGAGACTAACATTATATTCATAATCCCGATGCCACCAACAAGGAGGGAGATAGCACCAACGCTGCCTATAAAGACCTGAAAGATACCGAGTACCTCATGCATCCGGTTGATGATTTCCTGCATATCGATGACGACAAAGTCATCGTCTTCCCCCTCCCTGATATGGTGACGCTGCCGCAGAATGGAACTAATCTGCTCGCGGGCGGCATCTATTTGGTCGGTACTCACCGCCGTGACACCGATAGTCTGGACGGGTCGCCCCCGGGCAGTTGTCTGCCCCAAGATTCTCGACTGCATTGTCGTCAGGGGAATCATTACAAAATCGTCGGCAGCACCAAACATAGCGCCTTTCTCTTCGAGGACACCGATAATCTCGAACTTGCGCCCGCTTACCCGGATGATTTCCCCTAAAGGGTTTGCTGTGCCAAAAAGGTCTGAGGCAGTCTTGCTTCCCAGTAACGCAACATCCGTTCTTCGTCTCACGTCGTCTTCAGAAATAAACTCCCCCTCAGCTACGGGGTAGCTAATGGCCTGTGCAATCTCGGGGGTGACACCTATAATGTCAACAGTCCTATTCTCATTGCCATAGATGACTTTGCCCATTTTTTCAATCATAGGAGCAACTACATCTATGGACGGAGCCCGATTAGAGTTAGCTAGAGCTTCGGCATCTTCAATGGTGAGACTTCCAGTAGCTCCCCCCAGCCCTGCCGTCATACTGGTGGCACTGGTGATGTAAATAGCGTTGGCCCCCATGCTCTCGAAGATGGCGGTAACATTAGCTTCGTGTCCTCTACCAAAGGATACCAGGAAGACGACGGCACTGACACCGATTACAATGCCGAGTATGGTCAGGGCAGACCGCAGCTTGTTCGTGTACAGGGTTTGCCACGAAGTAACTATGCTCTCCCAGAGATTCATCTCTTTTTCTCATTAACAATTTGACCGTCTCTGAGGTGAATAGTGCGCTGTGTGTAATCAGCAATATCCTCTTCATGAGTGACAATGATAATGGTGATACCCTGTCTGTTTAGTTGTTGCAAGACAGCCATGATGCCTTTACTTGTCTGGGTATCCACATTGCCGGTAGGTTCATCCGCTAGAATCAGCGATGGATTGTTGACCAAGGCGCGGGCAATGGCCACCCGCTGCTGCTCACCACCCGAAATCTCAGTAGGGCGATGGCTAGCCCGGTTGGCCATACCCACTGATTCCAAAGCCTCCATGGCACGCTGCCGCTTGTTCCGAACGCCACTGTAGACCAGGGGTAACTCGACATTAGTCACGGCCGTAGCCCGGGGTAATAGGTTAAAAGATTGAAAAACAAAGCCTATCTTCTTGTTTCTTATGTCAGCTAACTCGTTTTCCGTCAAACGGCTGACGTCCATTCCTCCCAACTTGTATATCCCCGAAGTTGGTGTATCCAGGCAGCCAATGAGATTCATCAAGGTGGATTTACCCGAGCCCGACGGCCCCATGATAGAGACCATCTCTCCCGTCTCAATGTGACAGGTTATGCCATTCACAGCTACAACCTGGACGTCCCCTATCTTGTAGATTTTCGTTATGTTCTCCAGATTAATCATCGCTGTTACCTAAAACTGACTAACGCGGTTTTATTTCGCTTGAGCTGCTGGTCTTCATCAGAAGAACGAGCGTGTCCCGCCACGGGTTGCCTCTGCCATCACCTTTTCTCCCTCCTCAAGGCCGGAGATTACCTCGGTGAATTTCGCGTCTTGAGCGCCTAAAACAACCTGCCTTTTTTCAACTTCCTCGGTTGCCTCATCTATTACGACTTCCACCCAGTAATCTCCAACCAAACCTTTGACAGCCCGGTTGGGTATCAACAGCACATTCTCATGCTTTTCCACAATGATATCAGCGGTAGCAGTCAAGCCTCCCCTAAGCTCTACTTCAGCAGGTTCAAGCGATATGGTCACCGCAAACTCGACGACTCCAGTTTCCTCTGTGCCAAAAGGCGAGATGAAGGTTACCTTGCCTTTTACCTCAACATCAGGCAAGGCGTCTACAGTGACGATGGCTTCCTGCCCTACCTCCACCTGGTAAATATCTATCTCATCTACCACGCCTTCCATTTTCACCGTCTTGGTGTCTACCAGGTGAACGGCTGTTACCGAGGAGTAATCGAAAGATGAAAGCTGGTCGTTCTCCTTTACGCCGACATCAACTACGATACCATCAAAAGGAGCCAGAATCTCTGTTTTCATAAGCTCTTGCTTGGCCTTTTTTACTGCGTCCTCGGCTTTCTGTAAGTTGAGGCTGTATTGTCTTGAGGCTTTGAGGTTAAGGCCACTCCTGAAAATCAGCTCGTTGTTTTCAAGTATCGTCTGGCTCATTTCCACTTCGTGTTGAGCCATGCGTATAGCTTCGGCAAGCTCCAGCTCAGCATAGTCTTCTTGCTCCATAAGGTTTTGTATCTTTTGCAGTTCTTCTTCGACCTGCCTCAGCCAGTCGAGCGAGGTAGAGGTATCAGGGTATGGTATTGGCATTAGTCCTGTCGCTCCGGTTCTTTCCCCTTGCGTCGTGAGTTGCCCGCAGCATTCCCCTATTCGCTGAGACATCCTTATTCTACCGCTGGCCGAATCAACCAGTCGATAGGTCTCCCCCAGCTTGTCCTGGGCCGTGCTCAACTTAGCTGAAGCTTCCCCGTAGCTACCCAGCCCTATCAGCGTTTGTATCTCATCCAACCTTTCCTGGTCCTGCTCCAGGAGTTCGATTGCCTTTGGGATGTTCGGATAACTGTTAAGTACCTCGCCCGTCATCTCATCGCGATATTCTGAAGCCAGTGCTATTTCTGGCACATTGAGCATATAGTAAGCTGCTCCCAGGTCATGTTGAGCCAGGCGCACTTCAGAAGCGGCCTTCTGATAGTTGCTTTCCGCTATTAATTCTTGTGCTTTATTCAGTTCCTCCTGGGCTTGTTCTACATACAGGACGGTGCTGGGGTCAGGATAGAATTTTGGGTAGCCCATCAGCGCTGGATGTATCTTTTCCACTATTTCATTCATGGCCAATTCCACATCATACTGGGCTGCAGCTATCGCTAACTTGTGAACAGTGTCATCCAACTTAGCTACTAGTGTTCCCTCCCTGACTCTGTCTCCCTCTTGTACAAATACCTCCTTCACCGTGCCCGGGGTGCCAAAACGCAGCTTTGCCTGATGCGGCATGTCCAAATTACCATCGGCTGTAATGGTCACTACCAGGTCGCCCCGCTCCACCGCAACTATCTGCCTCTCATCAGCTTCTTCTCCATTACCACCGCAACCAGTAATGCTCATTGGAGATACGACCAGAAGAAAGACGATTGCTGTGATTACGCTTTTTCTCATTTTGACTGCACTCTCCATTCTTTATGATCTAGTCCCTATTGAGCCTCGACAAGCATTACATCTGCCTCATGGCTTCGCCTCCCCATCAATCACCAGACCTCCTCAACCTCAGCGCCAAATCTCTGAATTATAATACTTTCCCCCCCTATTATGCCACACAAGCACTTGAGAAAGTGATGCTGCCCCCTATTCATTCACCGATAACCTGCACAACGATTTCCCGTGACCTTGACCGATTGTCGAAGTCCAGCAGAACTATTTGCTGCCAGGTGCCCAGTGCCAGCCTTTTGTTTATGAACGGGATGGTCATGGAGGCGCTGAGAAGCGAGGCGCGAACATGTGAATGGCCATTCCCGTCTCCCCAGGCACGGTCGTGTTGATAAGGGATGTTCTGCGGTATCACCCTATCCCACATATCTCTAAAATCAGCCACCAGGCCGGGCTCAAACTCGATAGTAGTAACTCCGGCTGTGGAGCCAGTAATGAATATGGTGGCTGTACCGTTGCTGATGCCCGAATCGCTAACTTCTCTGGCTACTTCGGATGTTATGTCAACTACATCGCAATTTCCTTTCGTGCTGAGCTGAATAGTCTTGCTTGTTACCGTCATATCTTCACCTCCTGCCAAATAATCTCGTCTAGATTGAAAACAGGCCCGTCCAGGCACACCTGTTTCATGCCGCGTCTAGTTCTTATGCTGCAGCCATAGCAAGCTCCCAGACCACAGCCCATTCTTACTTCCAGTGAAATTTGGACTGGCTTTCTCACACGCCCTTGCCGATTCTCCGTGGCTATTGTCTGGTACATAGCCAGCGGTCCGCAGGCATAAATCTGATCAGCCCAATCAACGTAATCTGGCAAGATGTCGGTTATCATGCCCTTCGTGCCGGTGCTGCCGTCTTCGGTAGCGACAATAGTCTCAATCCCGCCGGGCAAAAGTCGCTGCGGATAAAGTCCGGCATCTGTGCGTGCACCCAAGAGCAAGCTCACTGACTTTCCTTCACTTAGCGCTTGCTGAGCGAGGAAGGCCAAGGGGGCAATACCTATGCCGCCAGCTACCAGTAGCAAGTTTCTTGAAGCTGGCTCGGTAGAAAAACCATTACCCAAGGGCCCCAGCAAATCCAGTGTTTCCCCTTCTTGACGGTGAGAAAGCCATGAGGTGCCTTTACCAACTATGCTGAAAAGCAGATGGAGCTGCCCCGAATGGGCTACTTGGTGGATAGTTAAGGGGCGACGTAATGTAGGCTCTTGGCCGCAGCTCACCATAACGAATTGCCCTGGCCTCGCTATGGCAGCAATGTCAGGAGCTTCGAGGCAGATAAGATGACATCCGGGCATGAGCTCGGAGCTTGAGAAGATGGTAGCCGAAACCTGCTTCAATTATTTGATGTCCACGTGATAACTCTGCAGGGATTTGACTCCTGACTTACCGTTGCGATGCGCAGCAATCCCCTTGGCGGCGGCCGCAGCAGCCGCCAAGGTCGTTATATAGGGCACCTTATACTTAATCGCTGCCTTCCGAATGTAAGAGTCATCGTATCGACTAAGCTTGTCGCTGGGCGTATTGATGACCAGTTGAATCTCTCCATTCATGATTGCGTCGGCAATATTGGGCCGGTCCTCGTGCATCTTGAATATGAAATCAGA
>JACKQG010007747.1_pt1 | contig 10685 bp, 15 predicted proteins | sample 8237621 | NCBI WGS metagenome assembly JACKQG01 (sample SAMN15677084, study PRJNA649215) | marine metagenome | biome: marine; feature: Black Sea; material: saline water; isolation source: suspended particulate matter (SPM) from the Black Sea western gyre | collected 2013-06-09/2013-06-10 | depth... | reverse complement strand
ACCGCCTCTAGCTTAGGGGCGGGAGAGCTGACTATTGCCCTGCACTATTGTCTAGATACGCCAGAAGATAAGATAGTTTGGGATGTTGGGCATCAGTCCTACGCCCATAAAATTTTAACCGGGCGCAGGGACTCGGATATCGAATGGCGGAGGAACAATTCCCAAATGTTAAAGATGATGTAGCAACACTATCAGGTCTTTGGCTCTGGGCAAAAGCGTTTGAGAAATATGGAAAGAAAGGCGAAGCACGAGTAATAAAAATGAAAGGAGAGATAGAGAAATACGATATTGTGCACTTAAATCTCACACCAGGTAACTTGGCACTACCGCAAGTAATTAGAGAAGAGCTAGGACATTCTTCAGATACGAAACTTATAGTGAACATAGATTTTGAAGTAGATAACTGGGCTAAGATATGGCAGCATCCTACATTGTTAAAGAACGCTATGGATTGTGCGGACCTCGTATTTCACGTTGAGCCCATGGGTGTCTCTATGTTACAGTACATCTTTGGTAAAACGAGAAAAATTTATTGCATACCACATCCAGTGGACGTGGAAGGGCTGGACACACTAAAGAGAGAAGAAAGAGAAGCATCCATCGTTACGGTTTACCATCGCCACACTCCTGATATCACAATACCTTATTGGGCACAAATGGGAGTGAACTTATACAAGATTCTGTTGGGGTGCTCAAAAGATCCAATTCCGTCTGCACCTTTGTTCGACCGAACCACGCCATATATAAAATTCTTGGACGCTATGGAACTAATGAGCAAAGCGAAAATAGGTTATCATTCGCATCCCGGGTATTGTTTTGGTCGTGCAGTTGTTGAATTCGCGAGCATGGCTGTTCCATGTATATGCTCAAATACGATAGAATCATGTAGGAGAATCTATCCCGAACTCGCGTGTAACCACTTTGATATAAAGAAGCAAAATGCTTTGATGAAACATTTAAATAAAGATGATGAGAAGTATATAGAGATTTTTACAAAAGGTTACGAGAGAGCAGAATACTATTCAATGAAGAATAGTTATAAACGATTGCTCGAAGCATTAGAAGACTTAGAAAAAGGCTCAGGACACTATAACAGTGTGTATGCTATGTCAAACAGATATAAAGGTAGTTATCACGCTTCGGGATATGAAGCTCTATGGAATCAATTTGTAAATGATATTATTGGGTATAACATAGTAGACATAGGATGTGGAACGGGGCAATTCGCCCAGTTCCTGCGAGACAAAGGATACTCAATGAACTATACTGGCTTTGACTTTTCTGAAGAGGCACTAACAATAGCGAATGAACGGCAACTACCACGAAACTTTTCTTTCGTTAAAAGGAAAATCACACCAAGCTTTGTTAAGAAACTGAGTGGTCAGAACACAATTATTATAGCATTAGAATTCCTAGAGCATGTCAACCAAGACAAGGAGATATTAAGCGCCAGCTCTTTACCAATGGTCGCAACGGTCCCAACATTTAACGATGTCGCGCATGTGCGGTATTTCCCTTCCTACAATGATGTTACGAATAGGTATAAGAAGGGAACAAAGAAACTCAGCATTGCAGAATATGGCAACTATCACATATTAAAAAAAGAGTTATCCCATACATGGTGTTCTGTGACCAAAAAGGATGATACTTTTGAGATGTTCTATTCGCTGGGATACTGGAATATTAGTGAAAGAGAGTATATAGGCTATAAAACAAGTAATAATGGAGTGGTTTGGGAAGATCACGGGCCCATCTTACGAGGTGATGACTGGGATGCATGTATATGGTGTCCTATGGTGTGGGATGAGGAAGGGACACGCCACATGGTTTATAGTGGTTCAGATAAGAGTTATAAACATGTTCAGGTTGGACATGCTACATTTGTACACGGAGAATGGATAAAAGACGAGAATCCGATTTTTAATTGCCCTGATGAATGGGCACACAACAATACGGAATCGTGGGGAATAATGAAACACGGGAACAAATATTATCTGATGTTTAATACAATATATCAACGTGGGAATGTTAGGGAATGCTCGATAGCTTCGGGGACCGACTTAAATGACTTAAAGCCAGTAAAGAAAACACCGATATGGACTGGGGGGCGATTCTGTGGATTCGAATTCAAGAGGGGAGATACATTTTTTGCGTTGATGCCACATTATGTAGGTACCGATTTTGAAATTGAGCTCTGGAAAGCTACAACACCTGAGATGATTGACGCAACGAAGATAGGAGTTTACTTGCCTGTTTGGGATAGAGGGCACGATACGCCATACATCTTATCAAACATTGACCGGGACGTTACAGATGAGAAAGAATTGACAATCTTTTATGCACATCACCAAGAGCACACTGATAGTTGGATAACAAATCTCCATATTGAAAGGGACATCGAAGGAATACTTAGGATATCGCCTCCGCTAATCCCTACCTATTCATAGGTAGGATACAGCGGTTAATAAATGTCTTTGTATGGGAAAAAGGAAAAGCTTATATATACCTATTATAAACAAGTATATATGGATACTACAATGATAAGAATATCGAAGGAAGCGAGGGATATGTTAAAAGCGATAGGGAAGAAGGGTGAAACTTACGATGACATAATAAGGAGGTTGGTAGATGCAGTATCAAAAAACTATTAAAATCGCGATCCATTACGGAACGACAAAGGAGAAGCTTGATAAGCTGAACAAGCTCACCGCTCGGATAACTTATGCCATCTGGTTAATCTCGGGGCTGATAACCGAAGATACAAAACTCAACCGAAAGACCGTAAGGGCACTTGTGCGGAACAGCGATGTGGTAGAGAAGACTGTTTTATCGGCTGGATTCGTTGATCAGTGCATAGATAAGGTGCTGTGGTCCTGGAAAGCATACAGGAAACAGCATAAGAAATGGGCACGGCAAGTCGCAAGTGCGGAGAAGCGGGATAATCCGAAATGGCTGGCGAAATTACTTAAACGAGAGCCCCAAAAACCTTCTTTTGAAAACCATAAAGTACCCTGTCGCATTGATTGCCGCACCGGGCGAATAGAAAGAAGCGTAAAAAGCAAGTTAACTTCTCTCTGGATGCACGTATCAACGTTAAAGAAGAATCAGCCTATGGACATCCCTTTGAATCCTTCTCATTATCATCTTCAACAATTACAAGATGCAGAAATAAACGATTTTGAAATCATCAAACGCGGTAACAAATATTATGCTCACATCTCTATAACAAAAGAGATTGAGAAAAGCAAAGTAAGTTCCATCGGTGGTGTGGATCAGGGTTTGAATCACTCTGCAGGAATCGTATTGCTGCCGCTAGACGGGTCTATGCCATATGAAGAGCTTATATGTGATGCAGAAAAGCAAGCATTGCTACAGAAGTATGATGACTTGATTGCGGAGTTACAGGGGGCAGAGGACTGGCACAAGTTACGGCAATTGCGACACAAACGAAAGAACATAGCTATTAACTTCGATTGGTTAATAGCAACCGAAATAGCGGAAAAGACGAAAGGCGCTATTCTCGGTATCAGTGATACGGACTTTCGAAAGACACAATACAGAGGAAATGAGATGCCAACGCTACGTAAACGAATAGGAAAATGGAGTTATGCACGCCAACGTGTTTTTATCGCTTTGAAACGTGCAGAGAACGGCGATGACACGGTATTGAAAAACGAACGTGGTACATCAATAGAATGTTGCGAATGCCATTCAAAGATGACGAGGCGAAAGTGGCTCCGGAATGGCAGTTCATACATACTCTGCTGGTTCTGTGGCAATAAGAAAGATGCGGACATAAATGCAGCACATAATATAGCTCTGTGATGCTGGGATGACTGGCTAAAAATAGGGATGAACATGGAGGAAATCCATGCGAGCCTATAAGATGGATGCCCGCCAATTCATTTGTGGGAGAATGTCACGGGAAAAGATGCAGAAAGTAAATAATAACAGCATAAGAAATACATCTGTTGGTGAGGGTACAAGGATATTCTTTCCCACAAACATATATGACTCTCTCATTGGGTCTAATTGCCTTATAGGCACCTTTGTTCAAATTGAGAACGCAAAAATAGGAAATAACTGTAAAATACACTCGTTCAGCTACATTTGCAAGTTTGTAACGATAGAAGACGATGTGTTCATTGCCCATGGTGTAATGTTTACAAACTCACGGTATCCACAAATACCATCACAGTGGCAAAAAGAGATAGATGGAAGTAATGTAGCAACCGTTGTGAAGAAGGGAGCATCAATAGGAGCGAATGCTACTATTTTACCGGGTGTGACAATTGGCGATAAAGCGATGGTAGGTGCAGGCTCTGTTGTGACAAAGGATATATCACCTAATGTTATTGCCTATGGCAATCCTTGTCACGAGGTACGGGGAAGGGGTGAAAATGATTAAAGTCGGTAAACCGTGCCATAGCGCATGTGAAACAGAGAAGATAAAAGAGGTTTTTGATAGTGGGTGCCTAACGGGAAAGTGCGAGATAGTAAGAGAATACGAAAGGGATTTTGCAGATGCCTGTGATGCAAAACATGCAATTGCTACTTCTTCTGGTACAACCGCGTTACATACCGCCCTTTTAGCGTTAGATATTAAAGAAGGTGATGAAGTTATAGTTCCTGATTACACATTCGTTGCATCAGCATTTGCGATAATGCACTGTGGTGCTATTCCCATCTTAGCTGATGTAAAAAGGGATACTTTCGGTATCGACATAGAAGACATGCAACGAAAGATAACAAAAAGGACCAAAGCGGCTATGGTTGTTAATCAGTATGGGCTACCAGTAGATATTGATGAACTCATGGAGATTGCAAGGAAAAACGATTTGAGAGTTATAGGAGACACTGCAACTGGTTTAGGCTCAGAATATAAAGGGAAGAAAGCGGGTTCCTTTTTTGATTGCGAATGTTTTAGCACGTTCCCAACAAAGATAATCTCTACTGGTGAAGGCGGTATGCTAACAACAAATAACATGGGAATATCAGAGGACGCCCGAGCTATTATAGACTTTGGAAGAACAAAAAAGGGTGGTGTTACACGATTAGGATATAACTATCGTCTATCCGCAATTCAGGCGGCAATAGGTATCTGCCAATTGAAAGAGTTAAGTAAGTTCATCAAAAAGAGGAGAACCATTGCACAATATTACAATAAGAGAATAGAAGAAATAGACTGGCTAACACCACAATATGAACCAAGAGATAGAAAATCCGCATGGCAACGTTTTGTATGCATCGTCCCGCTAAAGCGAAAAGCATCGTTGCGAGATGATATAATCGCGTATATGAAAGAGCAAGGCGTAGAATGTACACGAGGTAATGACGCATTGCATCAAATGGATTATTTTGAGAGTTATTACTTCCCTCGGGTAGACTGCGTAAACTCCGCTTACGTTTATCGCCACGCAATAGCTTTGCCGATGCATTATGGAATGAGCAAAAATGATGTGAATAGCATAATCAAGAAAATGGTAGAGTTCAGAAAAAAAAAATGATAGAGAGACCTAAGTCTCTCCTACGTCCTAACCAACTGCCCTACAGCAAGGTAACGCAACTTTACGACATTATACTTCCCGATTGCATGGTTTAATGATACCGTTGTCGCATCATACGTAGTCACCGTTGTCGCTACTAGTCCATCTATACCCTGGATATACTGTGTTGTTGGCACATACGCTATCGGCAGGGCCCCCGCAGGTAAATGAAGTGTCGCCGCCGTCGCATAAGCCGTAGTTGCTACTATATCTATCAATTCCATTTTACGTCCTCACCAAATCTCCCGCTTCGCGGTAGCAAAGAGTTACTTTCTCGTATTGCGCGATGGCGAGATTGTTTATCACGACTTTTCGCGCAGTATATTTCCCCATGCCTGTTGCCTTGAAGAGTGTATTCGTAGTCGTAGTATCTGGTGCGTCAGTTGGCTCAACGAATTGCACCCAATCTTTGTTAGCCGAAAGGGCGCCAGTTGGTATATAATCTATATCCGGTGCCCATTCTGGTATGTCTAACCAATCGCCCGTTGTCGCTCCCGCAGTTGTCGTTGCTGGGACTGATACTGTTGCTCTAAAGGTTATTGTTCCCATTTCTTCTTTTTCCTCCTTTTTATTTCTCTATCATGGATTTTGTAGGGTAAGTAAAACTACATTTCGTAGTATCGCCCCCACATTGCTACCATTGCACCGTTAACTCCTGCCGCCCATGCCGGCACGGTCGCTCCTGCTCCGTTATCCTTAATCTGCACTTCCGCTTTCTCCTGCCATATCAGTCTTGACCTCATCAACGCTTTGGGTCCTTGGTATACCAATGTCCCTGCATTTGGGTCTAAACCAAGTGGCAACTCGTTCTCCGTCGGGTTCGTAGTCCACCAAGGGTTTGTCGAACGACCATACTTGTATATCCGTGTTTCTGTTAGGTTCGCATGTGTTAGCACGCCCATGTGCGTAATCCGCCTTGCTTCCTTCTCATTGTAGTTCCAGAAGAAGTTCATGAAGTCCTGTGAGACGCGGGTCCCTATGTTATACATACCGTACTCATCGTTTGGTGTGGTCACTGCCCTATTCTGCGCATAGCTTACGAACGGCCATATCCTCGGCGTCGCTGCATCCATACCGCCATGCAACTTCGTCCAGTTTGCAAGTGAGAACGGAACGTCCTTGTCATGAGCAACACTCAAATCTCGCTCCAAGTCCACCAGTTCAAAACTTTGTCTAACATCCCCGGCTGCGGTTAGAGCACCGTGATGCTCCAAGATACGTCTCGCTGTCCCCTCGCCCTTCACTTCTGCAACGGTAACACGAACTATCAGGTCTTGGTTGATTGCTAGGCCACCTTCTCCTACTACCGGTGCTTTTACTTCCACGGCAAGCGACTTCCCCGGCCCGACTTTAGGTGTCGCATCCATTGGGCTGCCACCAGCAAGTATCGGCTTACCGATATTGAAGCAGAGCTTGCTACCGTTTTCAAAGAACGGTCCTATGTTTGGGCTGAATTCGTTGATTGGCGGTGCCATCAGTTCGTTGAAGACTACATGCGGGTAGCTGTCGCTACCGATCACTAGCTTTACATGTTCGAGTTTCATTCGTGCGCCGGTCCCTGCATTTACTGGCCCTATCAACTGAATGCCACATACTTCCAATATTGTGCTGGTGTCTAGCACATAAGGCACATTGGTTGCAGCCGCTCCAGCTCCAACAGCTCCGCTACGAACTACTCCACCTACACCTAAGTTGTTTGTCGCGAAGTTGAACTCGAAATCTATATTCCTTATATCATATACGTCTGGCATTTTTCTTCTTTTTGTTCTATTTTACCTCCTTGCAGCGTAGGTTGAGTAGAAAGATTTATATATAACATCCGTAATTTAATGTAATCAGTAATTCAGGAAATCAACAAATGCCAGCATTAGGAAAAACGCGAGTGACTGTGGACGTGGGCGACAAACTATACGAAGAATTTAAAATAGTGTGCATAAAAAAGAAGAAAAGTATGTCTTACGTTTTGCGGAAGTGTATGCAACGGTATGTCGAAGAGCATCAACGTGCTAAGATTGTTTCTTGAGCGGTGCTATCAAAAGAAGGAAAAGGAAACTATGATACCCACCTCTCAAATCCACATTCAGGGCATACATACCGCCGATCCCCGTCCTTGATCTCCACTAGCTCCATTTCAATATCACCCTGAAATCCAATTTCGCAATACGGACATTCTTCCATTCTTCTTTCCCTCTTATCCCTCAGAACCTTTCAATCCAGCATTCTACGTCACAATAACTTCACGGTACGCATTAGCACCGGATTTGCTACCCGCCTTCTTTGCACCACCAGCCGACAATGCTTCGCCGCCTTCCACTTCTACCTCTTTCGCCTGATCCTTCACAGACTTCGTTGCGTTCCCGAGCGTCTTCGCACCTACGCTACCGCTGTTTACTTTCGCGCCGTTATTGTTGCCCCTACTCGCCGCGGATATTGCCGCCATCGGCTCGCCCATTATATCCGTCATACCCGCATGCGCTGCAAGCCGCAACGTATCACCGAACTTACCCGGTTGCTCCACGCTCATCATGTTCAAAGAAAGCGCCGCCTGCAACTTCGCTCTCTGTTCCACAGTCATGCCTCTTATCTTAGCTGCGAAGTTCTCTAACATTCGCTGTCCTAACGGCCGGTAAACCATCAAGTCCAGAACTTCGTTGTTTATGTCGCCACCGCTTTCTACCGCTTCCCTATTTTGTGCAGCACCGTTCGCACGCTGCATTAATAAGATAGGTAACAAGTCATTTACACCGTTACCATTGCCGTTGCCGTTACCGCTTAGCATAGCGAGGTACATTAACTCGTTCATGTTACCCATAAAATGATATTTGCCGTCAAGACATATAAAGCTTTTGGTACGCTTCGGTGGATGCAAGTGGTGGGTATCGCAGCGACCTTTTAAGCTCGTGCTCCACTCACACCCACCTTAATAAACATTTATATACTCAGTATATATATTTAATTATTGGGTGTCGTAGCGAAAGATGGAAGAAGAGGAGTTATATGCTGAGAATAGCACGCTTTACGCAGAAGCTAAGGACGTAGCGAAGCTAAAGCCAGATAGCAACGGTAGAGTTGTCTTTAGAACTGGTAAAAAGAACAGCTATCATTTTGTGTGCAAAAAATGCGGCGAGAAGCGATATATTCGCCCTTCGGATATTGCGCGCGGACGAGGTATTTTTTGTTCGAGATTATGCTTCTATTCGAGTCGTAATCCATATATAACGAAGAATCCGGATGCCACGCAATCTAATCTAGGTATGCCAATAGACTTAACACCCTCGCCTGCTCTTGCTTACATATTAGGCGTTATTGTGGGAGATGGAAGCGTAAATGTACACAACGTGATAAAGCCAAAGTATAAAGGGCAACGGAGAAATGTTATTCGGCTGAATGTTATTCACTATGAATTCGCTAAAAGCTTTTTTGATGCTTTACGTGAGATAGGGCTTAATCCTTGTATTTTCATAAGAAATGGCGCAACACCTAATCATCATCCTCAGTGGTATGTTGGTGCACAATCATTTACATTCGCTCTATTCTATCAAGATTTGCGTCAAGATTTAGAAAAGATGAAAGAGTTTATTGAAAAATGCCCGAAGGGTGGCGAACACTTTATTAGAGGATTTTATGAAAGCGAGGGATCGTATTATATACAAGTTAAACGAGCAAGAGGACGCAGAGAAGGGAATGGAAAGCATCTTAGTATGTCCAATACAGATACAGAACTCATAGCCTTAGTTATTGAGTTTCTTAAGTATTTGGGTTTCCATCCACGTTTATATTCAAAAGCAGAGAAGCGTCCTAATCGCAAACCACACTATGAGATTTATATCTTAACAAAAGAGCAAGCAGCATTCATCCAATTAATTAAGCCACGCATAAAAAATAAAAGAGGGAAAGGGTTAAAAAAGGAAACCCTTTGTCTGCCCTTAGTCTAGCCCGCGCGGCGGCTATAAACCCCACCGCGGGTTGCGAGGGTTTTTTTTGCGCAAGCAAGTGCAGCATCCAATCTCCTGTCTCTCTCTTCACCTGTGCAGTTTGTGTAGAGCACGCCGGCTCTGCCACCCGGAACAGGTTGCCCTACCGCGGCGGAAGTCATCCCAGCAGGCAAGCACTTATCGGTGAGTGAGCAGTTCGCCCTCATGTTCACAGCAGCCCAGTCCATTCTCCTCAACAGACCTGCACTGGACACGATGTTCTTTACACGTCTCAAATACCTACCAGAAGCCGTGCCTCCACCTTTCTGGAGCATCCTCGGGTTGGACACAGACTTTTGCGCTATATCCGGAAGTGATAAGTATACCATTTTTTTGTCATTCACCCCCTAAACTTTTCGAACTATCCATAATAGCCGTTACGAGGTCAGACTATAAAAAGCTTTGCTCTCCGTCCTTCTTTCGCCGTAACTACTGTCGTAAAGGGTGCCGTAAGTTATGGCGAAAGGTTTATATAGAGAAAAGTCATAAGGTTTGACAGAGGGTGTGACGTAAAAAAACAAGAAGAACAAATGCCTAAACAAAAGTTCAAAACGAACACGACAGTAGATAAGATACACGTGGACTTGGATTTGAACGCAGTAGAGATACTGAATAACGTAGTAGCGCATATAGCGAGCAATAACATAAGCAGCAGGAGCTATAGCGATGCGGTTAGATGGTTGTACAAAGAGACCGAAAAGAATACGGTGGAAATAAATGCACTACTAAAAGCGATAGGGCCAGAGCGAACAATTCAAAGTTCTTGAAGACAACTGATTATGCGAGGATGGTTCAAGTGCCGCGAATGCGGTTACGAAGAGAATGCGGATGTAAACGGAGCAAAAAACATCTTGAGCAGGTATCTTCACCAAGTAGGGCAACCTACCGAGGGAAGTAGTGGTATTGTGGGCATACCCCGCGTTATCCGGTGGGACAGAAATGTTTTATCGGAGCCGGATGCCCGCCAATTCATTGGTGGGTAGTTCACTACCAAATGATGAATATAGAAGAGAAAACATACGCAATCCCAACCTTGGAAGAACAAGAGGAGGTTGAACCATTATTTAAAAGATTTCCTACACACACCAAACCACTTTTTAGAAAAGGAGGATGGTGGCACGTCGGAAGATACGCCGGCTCCTTAAAACTCTCTTATGAGCATCAT
>JACKQG010007746.1_pt1 | contig 10685 bp, 16 predicted proteins | sample 8237621 | NCBI WGS metagenome assembly JACKQG01 (sample SAMN15677084, study PRJNA649215) | marine metagenome | biome: marine; feature: Black Sea; material: saline water; isolation source: suspended particulate matter (SPM) from the Black Sea western gyre | collected 2013-06-09/2013-06-10 | depth... | reverse complement strand
AAGCACAAGTAAGGAAACCAGGTTGATATGGATGCCAGGAGTTAAGCCTGTGATAATGCCTGCTAAAATTCCTAAGCTAAGAGCAATTAATATTTCTATGAACATTTTATTTATAACCAAATCTTTTATTGTAATCTTTATGATTAAAAAACTCCAAAATTAAAACAACAGTTTTGTTTTCATCTTTAATAACAGTATACACTAGTCGCCAATAATTAGTCAAAGGAAGTCTGAATAATTTATTAGTACTGTAAAATAAAATTACTTTTTTAGAAATATTTTTTCTTGGTATTAAATCTCCTAAATAAGGATTTAGTTCTAATAGAGTTAATGTTCTTTCAAAAGAATTAAGAATAAGTTGTTTAGTTTTTGCTAATTTTTTATTTACTCTTTTATGAAGTTGGATTCTGTTCATTCCAAGGCACACTCTCAGCTAAGGCTTTACGAAGCCCTTTAGATATGTCCTTTTCATAAATCCAAATTATTCCTTCTTTTAGAATTGCAATTTTCCCACTATCATCAAGATATTTCAAAATAACATTTAATGTGGGCCTCATAATTTTTTTTGGTAATCTTCTATCTATTTCATTCTTTGAAATAGCTTCTTTTGCATTCTTAATTATTTCTTCCACATTTAACATTGTATCCAATCTTGGGTAGTGTAGTACTTGCTCCATTTTCTAATTATATAAACTTATACCATAGTATAAACTTACATATTTAAAGTTTTCGGATTTATTAAGGACAATATAATATGTGAGTGGCGTTTTAGAGGATTTGAACCTGAAAGACCATTATGACCGCAGGGTTTCAGCTAACCGCACTACCAGGTTATGTTACCTCGCATTTTTTCTTTATTTATATTCAGAATTAGTCTTTATATGTTTGTTATCACTAAAATCGAAATATTTTCGAGTTTAATCAAAATTTTAAAAAATTCATAAAAACATTTTTTTAGATATAAATCTATCAAGACTTATAGCAGTATAAAGAATTTACTCACGCAGTTATATTTGTCCGCCTTGATCTACGTATTTTTTCATTAGTCTTTCAGTTATGACTGTTGGCACGAATCCTTTCTTGCTACATAGTCTGACAAAATCATCGTACGTTTGTTTGTCAATATTGTAATCTATTCTTACTTTTTGGGGTCCTTTTGGGGTTGATGCCATTGTATATTACCTATTTTGCTTACTCTTTATAAATTTCATTGTTAAAATCTAATTAACCTATTTCATATCTTCAAATGTGTGAACTTCTATTTGTTTTTTAACTAATGGAGTCCAAGCACCTTCGAACCTATTTGCTCTAATTATAGAACAATTATCGATGTGATGGTACCCTGCGTATTCTGTATGTCTTATTCTTGGTTTTCCCATTAACAATTGGTGGTATTTAACACCCATATCTTCTAGTTTTGCTTCTGTAACATCTTTTAATTTGGCCCATCTCGCTGTAAAGAAACAAATATAATGTCCTTCTGCATGACGTTCATTTACCCATTCTACCGCGTTTGGAAACACTTTTGCACCCATTGTTCTTTTTTCAGCTTCTTCATTAGGGATATCTTCCCACATTGTACCATCAAGATCAACCATAAAAACAACTTTCTCATCCATAAAAAACACCCTTTTATTCTCTTAATCTAAAGATTACATCTTTTCTAAATTCTGTCTTTTAAAAAGATTGGTGTCGTTTTTATTCTTTTAAGAATATCTTTTGTTTTTTCTTTGACTTAAGGAAATATAAACTTCCATGTCAAACAATTAAACAAAGGCATGATTAGAATTAGAAGTATTAATACTATAAAAGAGATAACTAAGTATAGAACTGTTTGTTTAACAGTGTTTTTCTTCGGAGTGTTATTTCTTTTAAACGCTTTATCTAGTCTATAGAACAAATATGGTATGAAGAAAGCTTGAATGGTAGAGAATGTGCACCAAATAGAAGGGGCATCAGTGCATACATTAACTGAAAATATAAAATGACCAATAAAGACGTAAAGCGCGCTAAGTATAAATCCGATATCAATCGTTGTTAACATGTACAGGATAACAGTTTTTTTAGTTTTATCATCCTTTGTTTCTGAATAAATTTTGAAAGCACAGACATGCCAATAAATAAACAGTAATAGAAACGCGGCAATCCAAAAGAATGCGCTACTATGCACTACATAAAAACTTTTATCTGCAAAAGTCATTGGAGAAAATAATATTTGTAAACTTACAGCCAATATTACTATTAGAGCAATCCAACTATGAACTTTTCTGTTAGACAAAATTTCTAAAGATTTTAATAAAAAATACAACGCTGATACTGAAATAATTAATCCTACTTTGTAAACCCAAATATTGTTGGTTACAAGCGTTAAAAATTCAAAAAATTGATGGAAGCCAATAAAAAGAGCCCCTAAAACCGCCACAGTTAGAAAACGTGTTATCCAAGTTCTTTTATCATTCTTATATTTGTGAGAATAATAAAAATAGTAAAATAAGCTGAACCCAATAATTATTAATGAAGTTGTTAATTGAACTTCTATACTATAACACATAACAATGATGGATACTATTAACTACTTAAATATTTTGAAAAAGTAAATATCTTATTTATGGTTGAAATAATATTCTAGAACTCCTAATTGCAAAGAAAATATTTTTTCAGGTGTTTCTTCAAATATTTTTTTTAGTTCAGACTTTTTGATCCAATGAGTATCTTTACACTCTTCTTGTTGAGCTTTTGGTTCTTTATCTTCAACTTTGCAAATAAAAACAAAGCCTACGTAAGGATTACCACCTTTGATTTGCTGCTGACAGCAAAAGGGTTGAAATGCGAAGGCACCATCTTCACTAGGAGAATAAGTTTTTGTTTTTGTATTAGGATATATTTCTAGAACTTTTAACCCTGTTTCTTCAAGAACTTCTCTTTTAACTGTTTCATAAACATTTTCAAATTCATCTATTTTTCCAGCTGGTATTTCAAGACACCCAGTATATTTCGGGTCTGATTCGGGTTTCCATCTAGTTTGAACGAGAATCTCTGTCTCACCTTCTTTTGTTCGTTCAATGATTGCTGAGATGATTGGGATACTGAATTGTTCCATTGAATTATGAGAATTAGTATTGTATATAAATTTAATCAAAAAAGAAAAAAAATTAATTAATTCAATTTTCTAAAATTTTTCCAATAGTCTTAGTTATTTCAGCCAACCCATACATTTTTTCTATAAATTTGTATGCACCATTGGTTATCATCCGCTGAACTTCAATATTAGAGAACTGATCTGCAGACATTAAAATAACAGGAATATGAGGATGCTTTTTCACAACATAATCAACTACATTAAAACCTATTCCATTTGGAGTATAAATATCAGAAAGTATGACTTTTTCATCACCAACAATATTATCTATTCCTTCAACAACAGTTTCATAACAAGAAATATTCACATCTAAATTATTCTTAAGATGACCATTTAGAAATCTCATCCAGTTTTCATCATCTTCAATAATTAATATTTTATTCATAAATACTGGATAAATTATTTTTTTAAAAAGGTATAGAAAATATTTATCCATTTAGAAAAAAATATTTATAAAAATGCTCAGAAACAAAATGTTTCTGGCATGCCAAAAATAAAAATATTTTTGAGCAAATTAGAAATAATTACTTACTCTTCTTCAGCAAACTTCTTTATTTCTTCGTAGTTCTCAACGATTAATTTTGCTTTGTTTCTGCCAAATGAAAAAGGCCACTTACCTTCTTGATCTTTTTCACTTATTAATTTAATCATCTTGTTGTCTTTAAATTCTCCAAATTCTACTGCCATTTTTATATTCCTCCATTCAAATTTCTTAAATTATTGTTAAAACTATTTTAAAAATCATTAAAAAACTTGAAAAGTGGTTTCTTTAAAAGTTTTACTATGGGAAAAAAATCTAAATTTACTCAGTCTACAAAAACTTTTTATATGAGCAACATATTTGAAAGATTAACATGGTGAAGATTGGGATTATCGGGGGTAGTGGTCTAGATAACCCTGACATTCTAGAAGATGTAAAAGATGTAAAGGTTAGCACGCCTTACGGCGAGCCAAGCTCAGCTTTGAAAATCGGAAAGATTCAGGGGACGGATGTCGTTTTAATTGCAAGACATGCCAGGGACCACTCCATTTCACCAACAAAAGTTAACTTTCGAGCAAATATCCAAGCTTTGAAAGATCAAGGTTGTACTCACATCTTAGCAACAACTGCGTGTGGAAGCTTAAAAGAGGAAATTGCCAGAGGAGATTTTGTTATTCTCGACCAATTCATTGATTTTACAAGGCATCGAGATATTACTTTCTTCGATGAATTCCCAGGTGGAGCGGAAAATGCCAAGCACACTGCTATGGCTGAGCCATTCGACGCAAATCTTAGAGCAATTCTAATCAAGAGTGCAAAGGAGCTTGGTATCAAAACTCATGAAAAAGGCACAGTTGTAACTATTGAAGGCCCTAGATTTTCAACAAAAGCAGAAAGTCATATGTTTAGAGCTTGGGGCGCAGATGTTATCAATATGTCTGTTGCACCAGAAGCAATCCTTGCAAATGAAGCAAAAATCCCATATGCAGCAGTCGCCATGAGTACAGATTATGATTGCTGGAAAGAAGATGAAAAACCTGTTGAAATGAAAGATATTCTAAAGGTGTTCTCAGAAAATGTTAAGAAAGTTACTGATTTGCTAATCAAAGCAATACTTGAGGTGAAATAAATGGATTTAAAAGAAAAAATTGATACTATTCCTAACTGGCCTATTAAAGGCATAATGTTTAGAGATATTACTACTCTTCTAAAAGATCCTGAGGGTTTTAGAGAGATGAACAGATTATTCTACGAGCGATACAAAGATACGGATATTGTAGCAGTTGTCGGCGTTGAAGCAAGAGGATTTATTATGGGTGCTGTTTTAGCAGATAAAATGGGTGTTAGTTTTATTCCTATAAGAAAAAAAGGAAAACTCCCACCAGAAGTTGTTACAGAGGAGTATCAGAAAGAATATGGTCCTGATATCATCGAAATCAAGAAAAATGCTATTAATCCTGGTTCTAAAGTTTTATTGATAGATGATTTGTTAGCTACCGGCGGCACAGTCATTGCTGCAGGTAATCTCCTTAAAAAAGTGGGTGCAGAAATTGTAGAATGCGCGTTCGTTGTTGATTTACCAGATATTGGTGGAAAAAAGGTTCTAGAAGAAGCTGGCTATAAAGTCTTTACCATGGTAGAGTTTGAAGGAGAATAAAAAAAAATTAGCAACAGTCGCAATCGTCTTTGAAGCACATACATGCTGGTTCAAAGTATTCTCTTGCGTGTTTGCATACTGGACATACTTTTGGTGGTTCTGTTCCATAATGAATATGTCCACATTTACTGCATCTCCAAACTATTGCCTTCTTTCTTTTGAAAACAGTCTTATCTGTAACCATCTTCAATAGTTTAATGTAACGCTCTTCGTGTTCCTTTTCAATAGGACCGATTTCCTTGAATAGCTTTGCAGCTGTGATTTTACCTTCTTTTTCTGCGTCTTTTGCAAAGTTAGGGTACATTTCTCTGTGCTCGTAACCTTCCCCTTCAATTGCAGATTTTAAGTTATCAGCAGTATTACTTATACCTTTCAATAATTTGAATTCTTCTTTTGCATGTTGTTGCTCGTTTAGAGCAGTTTCTTCGAAGATTTTTGCAATGTAATGATATCCTTCTTTCCTCGCTACTTTTGCGAAAAAGTCATATTTATTCCTTGCTTGGCTTTCACCTGCAAAGGCAGCTTTTAAGTTTTCTTCAGTCTTTGACATAATTAACACCCCCTGGCCATAATTGAATCTCAGAGCAACTTACATTTAAAGTTTTTCATTAGTATCAACTCCGAGCTAGTAGTAGTATATTATCGTCTATCAACTATACTTTATAATCAGTAAGCTTTTTATATAAGTCTCAATTCGAAAAGCTTACTATGCTTTACTTAGGGATTGATATCGGCAGTGTCAGCATAAAATATGCATTGATTGATGACAAGTGTAACATCAAAAAGAGTGACTACTTCCGTACTAAAGGAGACGTTGTTGGTTCTATTACTAAACTTCTAAAATCAGTAAAAAAATATGAAGTTGTAGGTATTGGAACTACTGGTAGTGCTAGAAAATTTGTTTGTGCAATTATCAATGCAGACATCAATGTTGATGAGATTACTGCTCATAGAACAGGGGTTGAGAAACTATTTCCTAAGGTTCACACCATATTTGAAATTGGTGGTCAAGATAGCAAGTTAATCTACTTGGGTAAAAAATCTGTTAATTTTGAGATGAACCATGTTTGTGCAGCAGGTACAGGCTCATTTCTTGATCAACAAGCGTCAAGACTTGACATGTCTATTAAGAAATTCTGTAAGAATGGCGCAAAGGTTCAAGATTCCCATAAAATTGCTAGTAAATGCACTGTTTTTGCTGAAAGCGATATGATTCATGCTCAACAATCAGGTGTTCCTATCAATAAAGTTATTCGTGGCGTTCATAAAGGTCTTATAAGTAATTACTTTTCTCAGCTTTGCAAAGGTAAAAAATTAATTGGTGATTTTTTATTTGAAGGAGGTACTTCTGAGAATCCTTTATTAGTTGATGAATTAGGAAAGAGACTTGTTGCTGATGGATTACTTAAAGATCCTAAAAAACTCATTGTTCCTCCAAGACCTCAAAACCTTATCTTAGGTGCTATTGGAGCGGCATTGATGTGTCAAATCAAAAATATTAATAATCCTAGAAAAGTTCCTCAAGTCAAGAAATTCAAGTTTTTAGAAAGCAAAGAGTGTTTTGAATGTATCAATAAATGTGGTGCCAAAATCACCGTCGTTAATATAAACAACCAAGAACTCACCATTGGAAGGTCGTGCCAAAATGGTTAAAAAAATTAAAGTTACAGCGTTACCAAACTTCTCATTTGAAGCAGCAGTCTCATCATTTATCGATAAATCTAAATACGAATTCATTCCAATTTCATATTCTAAGAAAAAGCTGTTGGAAAAATATGCTCAAAATGTTTTTGGTGACTGGTGTTATCCTTTAAAGGCAATTGTTGCTATGTATGAAGCAGCAATTATGGAACAGGGTGTTAAGAAAATCATTAGTGTAAATCTTGGTGTTTGCAGGTATCCTCATGCTTTAGGAGATATCAAAAAGTGGATTACGGCAGACTTTGAGTATTTTGCAGTTCCTCAGACTTCTCTAGGTCAGACCACTCAGTTTATGCTTCGATTTATGGATCAAATAAAGAAGGCTTTTCCCGATATGAACAATGCAAAAATGGTTAAGAGAATTCCTTTTGCTCGTATGAGGATGAAATTGGTTAAGGAGATGGAAAAAACATATTTTGAGTCTTTACCTTTGGTAAAGAATGCTCAAACTTTAAAGACTGTTTTTAACAAGTATAGACATTCGTTCTTAAACGCTGATTCACAATCTGAGTCCAAAGCTATTGTTGATGAATTCATTAAGATTGCTAAGAAACAAATTATTCATAAAAAACCTAAATTTAAATTATTATTAGGCGGAGATACTTCTTTAGTATTGCTTGAATTCGGGTTATTTGATCTTGATGTATTCTTAGGTCAAAATAGAGTTCAAGTTGTTTGCCCTTATTATCCTACCAGTAGACAACTAAAAACTTCTAAGTACGGTAAGCAAGCAAGAGAAATTTATAAGAGAGCATTTTCCAATAAGCATAGTAGCATGGAACTTACTGATAAACATGATGTTGAGATTTACGCGTTGTATCACCTTCTTGATGGAATAGATCAGGGAGTTGATGGAGTTGTTTTCATCAAACCTACGATGTGCACTCCTTGTGATAGTTTGAGTTTCGTTCTAAAAAAAGAAAACTATTTTGAAATTCCTTTCGTTGAGTTTAGCTATGACGAACATTCTGGTATTAATGGTATTGAAACTAGACTTGAAGCATTTATTAACATTGTTGGCGAAAATAAATGATAGAAAAGTTTATTAAATAGTTCTTTTGACTTTTTATCTATGGTTGACGAGTATACAGTGTTGGATATTGAAACCACCGGTCTTTCTAAGTATATTCATAATGTAACTGAGATTGCAGCTGTCAAGATTAAAGGCAAAAGAGTCGTTGGTTCATTTCAAACTTTAGTTAATCCTAAACAAAGAATTCCTTCTTTTATCACAAGACTTACTGGTATTAATAATGAGATGGTTAAGGATGCTCCTACAATTGATAGCGTTTTACCAGAGTTCTTGGATTTTTTGGGCAGTTCTGTTATTGTTGCTCATAATGCAACGTTTGATTATGGTTTTATTAATTATAATTCTGAAAAGCATTTGAAGAAGAGTGTTAAAAACAAGCGTTTATGCACTCGAAAACTTGCTAATAGGTTATTGCCCAATCTTCCTCGTAAGCGTTTAGGCGATGTTTGTGAGTGTTTTAACGTTAAGAACGAGCAGGCCCATAGAGCAATGGGTGATGTTAAGGCTACTAAACAGGTTTTCTATAAATTTATGTCTATGTTGGCTCTTGCAGATATCAAGACTCAAGATGAAATTATAGAGTTTGAAAAAGCTTCTATTAGAAGATAATTTTTTGTTGTCCCTCCACCATAGTAATTAGAAACCTTTTTAAGAGGAAGGATAATTCAAAATGGCGTGACTATAGAAAACCCTAAAATAGACATTAATGAACTGGAAAAAGAACTTGAAGGCTTGCTTCAAGAACGAGACTATTCATCAATTGTTCAATTAATAGTAAATCATAACATGGATTTCGAACACGACTTCGCACTTCTAATTCCATCAGATACATATCTTTCCCTAACTAAGATGGAAATGGCAGGTGTTTGGGGGACTGTAACTTACAGCTCAAATAATGAAAGAACATTAAAAGAATTTATCCGAGATATGGAATTTCCTGTTGAATATCTACTAAACTCAGATCATTCAATTTCAGAATCTGAAATGGTAGAGATTATCAGGGGCGAACAAACAACATTACAAGATAGATATCATAGACAGATTGATTCATTTGATCAGATAAAGACCATGAGAGAACTCATTAAACTCAAATCAACATTTTATCGTTCTTACGAACAAGCTTTGAAAATGAGATCTGCAATTGAAGCGATTGGAAACGCAACAAAAAGCATTAGTTCGGATTCTAAGGTCACCGCTTTAGACATTCAATTAACTTCTGATGCGTTGAAAGATTCTTGTGTTACAGACATCTTAGGCCCTCAAGTTAGACAAGCAGCACATTACTTTGTAAAAGTGTTGCGCGGCGTTAAAGAGTTTGAGTATGTTGCTAGTGGGAATTCTGTTAATATGCCTTCTTGGCTACCACATGTTGACGCAGAAGATATTATTCTTAAACAATACTTCAAAGGAAATAGAACACAAGCAGATTTATTTGAAACAGAATAACAAAAATTGCTACTTCGCTCTTAACTCAATTTTTGAATGATGAACTTTCGAGTTCATAATAAAGAAATTATTTTTTACTTAAAAGAAGATGAGAAGCTTTTCGTCTATGACCAGTAACCTTATTTTCTTGGTCAGCAGCCTTTCTCAAAGATTCTCTAGCAGCATTATTATCTCCACGACTTTCATGTCCTAGAGCTTCTCTTTTATGCCTGAGAGCATTTCTATGATGTTCTTCTGCCTTTTTCATGTGTAGTTCCGCAGATCCACCTTTACCAAAGACCCACACGCCAAGAACTGCAAGTATTATGATTATAGCTATTACACTCCAAAGCAAAGTACCTTTTTTCTTATCAAGTGCTTCTTCGTCTATCAACGTTGTTCCATCATCAGTTCCTTTGTCTGCACCAATACTTGGTGTAGTTGGCGGAGTAGTTGTTGGTGGAGTAGTTGTTGGTGGAGTAGTTGGTTCTGGTTTTGTTGGAGGCAACACAAACTCTCCTCCTTTTTTGGCTATTACAAATGTGCTAAATCCAGGAGTTATTGCCTTGTAATAAGTAAAGGTATTATCTTGTGAAGTCATACTCGTATCAAGTTCACTCCATCCAGTTGTGTATCTATACATTGCTATATCATTAATAGTTAATCCTTGACTTGTAAGCCATGAGTTTTCTACTTTAAAGGTAATTTCTGCTGATTGTACATCTGCATTTACGAAGTTACTTGCAGTTATTTCATAGTATTTGTAAGGTATGCTTATTGAATAAGTCACACTTGGAGTCGTGTATTGATATTCTTTAACTGATAATCCAACACTTTCTCTTTGTGTATTCAACATGAATTCAACTGCTTCAACATACATACCAGCGCCACCAAATAATGTCTTTGATTCACCTGAAAGCACTATTGACCATAATGAGGATTTAGGTGTGTCTGTTGGTTCTGCAGGTTGACCATCATATGAACCTGAGTTGCAAGTTCTCTGAGTTCAGACATCATAGGTCCATCTCCGCATATATGTACTTCATAATCTGACTCAATGTCTGAAACAGCTTTTATCAAGTATTGAAAACCTTTTCTTGGCAATAGTCTTCCTGTTGACAGAATAATTTTTTTCTTTTTACCAGGCGAGAATTTGCTTGGATGAATTCCATTTGGAACTTTCACAAGTTTGTTTTCTGGCCAAGCTTTAATATTTCTTATTATCAAACCTTTCAGATAATTAGAAGGT
>JACKQG010007745.1_pt1 | contig 10687 bp, 7 predicted proteins | sample 8237621 | NCBI WGS metagenome assembly JACKQG01 (sample SAMN15677084, study PRJNA649215) | marine metagenome | biome: marine; feature: Black Sea; material: saline water; isolation source: suspended particulate matter (SPM) from the Black Sea western gyre | collected 2013-06-09/2013-06-10 | depth... | reverse complement strand
GTGAATCGGTAAACCAATAGGATACACCCAGACTTCGACAGTAATTTGATCACCCATAATAACATAAGCCTCCTGATTCGCATCTGGATTAATGGGGTCACCATCCAAAACACGAATTCGGCTGAAGCCAGTGCCAAAATAGGGTGAACCCTCCTCAAGATGTTCAGTAATTGTCAAGAATTGATTTACTTCAACATCAGTTAAAACTTGCATAAGACCTGAAGGCCATTCAATCTTTATGGAATCAATAATCGTAGCATCGCCCAGGCCGAACTCAGCGTTCAGGCTGTTCTGGCTTCCCCAACCGGTCAGTCCGGAGATCTCCCGCAGCTGCCAGACGGACGCACCATCAATAGTAGCCCTAACTCTCACTTTGGCACCTATGCCCGATGAATTGGAGATAGTCCCCACAGCATTGATATTGATCCAACTATTTGTGTTGCCATTATTCTGATAGAGGAAATTGTTCTCACCATGCCAGTTCGTGACGAACAGATCCAGGTCCCCGTCGTTATCGTAGTCGCCCCAGACACCGCTGAAGGAACTGTCGTCACTGCTAGCCACGAGATAAAAGGTGACTCTCTCGAAAGTTCCATCACCGTTGTTCGCATATAAAAAATTATTCTGGTACTCCCAGTTGGCCACAAACAAGTCCAGATCGCCATCGTTGTCGTAGTCACCCCAACTGGCTCCATGCGATATACCACCATCGCTTACCACCACACCTACTGTTATTTTCGTGAAGTTTCCGGCTCCATCGTTGGCATACAGGAAATTATCTTCTGAGTAGTTCGTCACGAACAAGTCCAGATCGCCATCATTGTCGTAGTCACCCCAACTCCCACCTCTTGAACGACCCCCATCGTTCACGATGTCGCCAGACAATACTTTTGAAAAAGTGCCATCACTGTTGTTGGCATAAAGAAAATTATTCTCGCCATATCTATTAGCGACAAAAAGGTCTAAATACCCATCGTTATTGTAGTCTCCCCAACTACCTCCCTCAGAAGATCCTACATCATTGACCACCGGGCTATCAATAATCTCGCCAAAACTGCCGTCACCGTTATTTCTATAGAGGCAATTCCCACTTTGTTGGTTTACCACAAACAGGTCTAAATCCCCATCGTTATCGTAATCACCCCAGGTGCCATTGATAGAGATCTCTGCACCTGTAATAATGGGACCACTTGTTACACTTGTGAATGTCCCATCCCCGTTGTTGGTATAGTGAAAGTTGTTCTGACTAATGTTGGCCACGAACAGATCCAGGTCGCTATCGTTGTCATAGTCGCCCCAGGAAGCCCCCCAAGATTGACCGCCCAAAGTTACCACCGGGCCGGTGGTGACCTTGGTAAAGGTCCCATCACCGTTATTCGCGTACAGGAAATTATCTTCCAAATTCGATACAAAAAGGTCCAGGTTTCCATCGCCATTGTAGTCGCCCCACGCGGCACTAGAGGAGAAGCCGCCATCGTTAACAATATCGCCTACGGTGATGCGGGTGAAAGTAGTATCTGCTGAGGGTTCACCATCAGGAGCAACCCGGATCAGCCAGACATCATTAGAACCTGCACCGTAGGAACCGGTACGTCCCGTTATAATATATCCCCCATCAGAGGTCTGTTGGCCAGATTGGCCCCAATCAAACTCACTTCCCCCAAAGGTCTTTGTCCAAACTGTATCACCCGAGGAATCCGTCTTTATAAGCCAGAAATCATAGGAACCTGCACCGTAGGATTCGGTGCTTCCTGTTATGATATATCCCCCATCAGAAGTCTGCTGGACAGAATTGCCTGAATCCCACTCACTTCCCCCAAAAGTCTTTGTCCAGATCGTATCGCCTAAGGCATCCGTCTTTATAAGCCAGAAATCATGAGAACCTGCACCGTAGGATTTGGTGCCTCCTGTTATGATATATCCCCCATCAGAGGTCTGTTGGCCAGATTGGCCCCAATCATCATCACTTCCCCCGAAGGTCTTTGTCCAAACCGTATCACCCGAGGCATCCGTCTTGATGAGCCATACATCCTTTTCACCTGCTCCGTAGGATTCGGTGCCTCCCGTTATGATATATCCCCCATCAGAGGTCTGCTGGACAGAGTACACCCAATCATAATCACTTCCCCCAAAGGTCCAGGTCCAGACCGTATCGCCCGTTGCATCAGTCCTAATGAGCCAGACATCAGAAAAACCTGCACCGTAGGATTCGGTACGTCCCGTTATGATATATCCCCCATCAGAGGTCTGTTGGACAGATCGGCCCCTATCATCATCACTTCCCCCGAAGGTCTTTGTCCAAACTGTATCACCTAAGGCATCCGCCTTGATGAGCCAAACATCATAATCACCCGCACCGTAGAATTCGGTACGTCCCGTTATAATGTATCCCCCGTCATAGGTCTGCTGGACAGAGTATCCAAATTCATCTTCGCTTCCCCCGAAGGTCTTTGTCCACAGGGTGTCTGGTGCCTGGGCATAAGCGATTTGGCTTATAGTAACGATTAGTAGAAAAAAGATACTTATGCTATAAATGTCTCTGCTTTTACGCATTACAATGGCTCTATGAAACAATGTTAATTTTAATAGGAGATTTATTCAACATAAACTACCCCCCCTCTAGTCTGGAAGATGGGTATTTCATTAAGGTCACGATCAGTTAAACGGCAACCGCTGCCAAAAGTGATGTAGGATTCACCAGGCTCAATGGCTTCGAATTCAAGTTGGATCACATCTCCCGAACCACTTATCCCCAAGGGGTGACCCTGGGCTATTCCAAGGTCGATTCTAATCTGTCCCGATAAGTAAGTAAAAAATGATAAAATCTCGGCATTTGTAGAAATTAATAAATCTTCGCCCTCCGTCATCACCCGTGCATCTAATAATTTTAAAGCCAGTGTATCGTACTGTATATCTACATGTAAGCCAATCACATCAAGTACTTCCTCAAAACGAACAGCCACTTTGAATGTTGTGCTGACCTGAGCCTGTATCTCAATCGGATTTAAAACAACCGCCGGTCCGAAAACCGGATAAAACGGATTATTCCATTCCGGCTCTTTTTCCGATGTGCACGAGCACAAACCAGCGATCAGTAAAATAATGGCTGAATTTTTAATGAGTTTTTTCATCTTCAGTAAATAAGAATTTCAAAAAGGTTGATGGTCCAGACGATCCCGAGGGCAGCCAAATATTGATTTAAGTATTGTTCCTGGTCTTTCATCGCTGTGAAGCGTTGATTGGCAACTGCCTGGTCATTTTCAATCTTATTCAGGTCCCGTTGATCATTGTAGGTCGTTAAAGCCTGCTGGTAACTGCTGTAATTACTGTCATAAACCAAATATTCCTGATATGTCAGATAACCGACTCCAGCGGCGGCGGCCAGCATAATAAATCCCCGCAGCCAACGGCTGTGGAGCATCTGGCCGCTGCCGGGAATAATCGACGAGGTTAATAATGATGGCAGTTTGGATCTTTTCCGTAAGAATACTTGCACATCCCGAGTGCTTCCGGATTCAATCTTCAGCGTTTGGTTAAATGGTTTATAACCGGGTTTTTTGACAGAGATTTTATATCGTCCACCCGAATTATTGTAAGTGAGGTCATTTAATAAGCCAATAAATTCATTATTTATAAATACTTTACTACTTACAGGATAACCGTAGAAAATGAATCCACCCGTGATCTCTGATAAAGTAATCGCCAATCGTTCGTTCTTCTTTTTGAAAACCAGTGCTTGTTCCTGTGATTCGAAACCGGCTTTATCAAATTTGAAATTATACTGAAAACCACGGCGCAAATCATTTATATCCAGGGGTGACCGACCGATATTCCGTCCATCGATCGATACGGTTACCTGGGATGGTTTTGTCTTGACCTGCAGTTTAATTTTACCAAAATTAGCATCAATTGCCGATTTAATAACTTTTTGCAATTTCCAGCCCAGTTCCGACTCAATTTTATCCAGCGGTCCGTCGATATGTTTAGAAGTCACTAATTCGGCCCTGGTGGTATTAATGATATTTATATCCAAGGAATATTTCTGGCGACTGGTGTTAAATACACCTGTGATTGCGATTGGAATATCCAGTTGCTTCCCGATATGGGATAGGCATTTGATTCCATCGCAAGCACTTAATCCAGACTGTACCAAAAGATTCTCTAGCTCTGGGCCGCTCACTACCTCACAGTCCATGGAACTGTATAAATCATCTGTAATGACCGATTGAACCAAACCGAAATCGGTAATCTCAATTTTGTCCATATCCTTAAAGTCAAATAACATAATTGCCAGGTCATCGGCCCGAGCGTTCAGATTAATAATAATAAATGCCAGAATTATTAGGTAATACTTAACAGTCCAGCGCCGAGAATACTTAGTAATCCGCCTTCGCTCTGATTCATCGGAGCTACGGCGTGACGAGCAGGAGTGGTTTAATTCCCTGCTGCTTCCCGCCTGCGCTCTTCGGGCTTCGGCGGACAGGGCGGCGGAACAATGGGTCCAGGGCTTGCCCTGGGGTTCATACATTTGATTTGAACGTACCATAATAAGCTATTACTAACACAATGTTAGTTACTGCGGTGTTTATGAGATTCGCCAGTTTTTATGATCGGTGCTGCTATTTTCTCATCCCCTGTTAGCATTATTTACTCTGACTGGAATTCATTAAATGTTCATTGCCGAAAGATACAGTTTAAACAGCTCTTTTTCAATATAATAATCAAAATTAAAAAAAAGGCGTGAAATTAAAAAGGCCATCCAACCGGATGGCCTTTTTCTGTATATTACTCAGATCGCTTAAAAATCACCAAATTTGATTCCCTGAGCTAAGGGAAGTTCGGTGCTCCAGTTGATCGTATTGGTCTGCCGGCGCATGTATGCTTTCCAGGCATCGGATCCTGCTTCACGTCCGCCACCGGTCTCTTTTTCACCACCGAAAGCGCCGCCAATCTCTGCTCCGGAAGTACCGATATTGATGTTGGCAATCCCACAGTCACTGCCCGAATGAGCCAGAAATTTCTCAGCGTTACGCATTGAATCGGTGAACATAGCGCTGGATAATCCCTGGGGCACATCATTATGCTGTTTGATGGCATCATCGATATCATCATATTCAATTAGGTACAAAATCGGTGCAAAAGTCTCTTCCTGAACAATCTTATATTCATTCTTAGCTTTAGCGATTGCCGGTTGAACATAAGTACCGGGACCGTCTAAAACCTTGCCGCCAAAAAGGATTTCCCCACCTTCTTGCTTAATCCGGTCCAGTGCCAGCTTGTAGGTCTCGATACAAGCCTGGTCAATCACCGGACCCATCAATGTATCAGGATCCAGCGGATTGCCGATACGGACCTGTTTGTAGGCATCGATTAAGCGATCCGCAACCTGGTTAAAAATACTTTTCGGCAGGAAAATCCGTCTGGTGGATGTACAACGCTGGCCGGCCGTCCCAACCGCACCGAATACAATCGCTGGAATCAGCATTTTCATGTCGACGCTTCCATCAACAATTATCCCGTTATTGCCACCCAATTCCAGGATGGTTTTACCGAGACGGGCGCCAACTACTGCACCAATCCGTTTCCCCATCGGGGTCGAACCAGTGGCTGAGATCATCAGTATGCGCTTATCGTGAATTAACTTTTCCCCAATCGTTGAACCTGATCCGATCACCAGTTGAAATACCGGGGGATAACCATTTGCTTCACATACTTCGTTACAGATATGCTGGACTGCTATTCCTGTCAGTGGTGTTGTCGAGGAAGGTTTCCAGATCGTAGTATCACCGCAAACAGCGGCAATAAAGGCATTCCAGGCCCAGACTGCCACGGGAAAATTGAAGGCGGATATTACCCCAATTGGGCCTAAGGGATGCCACTGCTCATACATGCGGTGCAGAGGTCGTTCCGAATGCATCGTCAGCCCATACAACTGCCGGGACAGACCTACGGCAAAATCGGCGATATCGATCATTTCCTGTACTTCACCGTCGCCTTCAGCCTTAATCTTACCCATTTCAAGGGTGACCAGGCTGCCTAAGGCATCTTTTTTATCACGCAGGGCATTGGCCATTAATCGGACCAGTTCACCACGCTTGGGCGCCGGTACCATTCGCCATTCATTGAATACGGCTACGGAATCTGTAACTACTGTTTCATAGTCCGCCTCCAAACATTTATATACGGTAGCAATTACCTCGCCGGTAGCCGGATTAATCGAATCAATCTTACCTGCTGAAGTGGTCTGATTCCATTTTCCCGGTCCACTGCAGGAGCCAAAATTTTTCTGCTCAATGCCTAATTCTTTCAAGAAATCCATCTGTAAACCTCTATCCTGTTTTTTTGTTAGTATTTAATTGATTTGGATTCAATATATATAAATCGTATTGGTTATAATAACCATTCATGTTGGTTTTTCGTCGAGAAAATTAGTCAGGTTGATGTTGATTACCAAAATAATCAGTCGGGTTTATTTACGTATGAGCCCCTAAAAAGAGACCCGATAATTACCGGGTCTCTTTCGTATTAGAATTAATCGCGTATGCTATAATCCCAGACGCCTTAAAGTCGGATCAATCAGCCACAGCCAGTCATCAAACAGAAATTCCAAGCGGATAGCTAACAAGGCAATACGACCCATAACGGTATAACCGAAAGCTGCTCCGAAGGTAATCATCAACACCCAAATACCAACTTTGGCTGTTTTGCCAACCAGCCCCTTATGTTCAACCGAGAAAAAGAAGTACACCAGGCCTGCAAGTACCCCCAAGACCAGGATTAGATTCAATAATGAATCCCAAAAAGAAAATCCGGTAACGGGATTGATTACAATAATGGGGATGATACTATTCCTGATCTGGCTCAGAAAATCGGCATGTATGAAACCCAACAGCCGAATGCCAGCGGTTGTACCGATAATAAAGGCCAATGGCCAACGGCTGATCCAGGCCCCTTGTGGGGACAGGCGCATCAGTAGCATAATTCCCAAAATCAATGGGAAGATATATAACCATTCAGCGTGGCCATTCAGTCCCGGCATAGCCCAGGCTTTCACCATTCCCGGTAATAATTTGCCCAGTAAATTCGGAACAATCACGTCCCAGAACCCAACAGTCATCCAGTAAGCCGCCGATACACCAATCAATGTTGATTCGGCAATCTTATAAGCCGGGTTATCACGATACAGGAATGATAGAATAAACAAAGTGAAGAAAGCTGCGACCCATACGCCAATCGTGCGCCATAAACTGAAACGATATTCAGTTTGATTGGGATCCGCATCCCTGGCGGCCGCATAATCCGCAGCATTGGTTCTGTTATACTGGGTCCAGCTTATCCGCTGATCTTCAGGTACAGCGGCTAGATTGTGATCCAAGGCATCATCGGAATTACTGTCGACCCATTTGGGGGATTCTTCAGTTCCAACATTGGCAAGTTCAACATCCACAGCTCGCACGTAAACGCTGCCAGCACCACGGAAGACACCATTCATTAACAGGATCAGAGCAGCAACAACCAATACGATGGTCCAGACTGTTTTATTTTGCATCATGACTGTCCCTCCCGTCTCTTATCGATAAAAAAGATAACATTACCAGTAATGATTAATAGAATCATCAACAGGTGAGCTACCAATTGTGGTCCCATACGGCGGATACCTTCCAGATATTGAGGTTGGTCTTCCAGTCCGTATCTCTCCACAACTAATTTCTCATACTCGGCCGCTCCTTTAATGGCTCCCAGTAAACCTGGTAACTGGTCCGGTATGTAGGGATATAATAACGGTGCTTGAACACCGGTACATCCCGCAACTAGTTTAATATCATCAGGGAAAGCGGTCACGGCATATTGGACCCATTCCTTGGTGCCGGCATAGCCGGCGCTGACGTTGATCATCAGATCCATATCCTGGACGCTGTTGATCTCCTGACACATGGGAATATCATCAAAAGCAGTTCCATATGAATCGGTGGTGTACAGCTCCCTGAAATCGGTTACGATGACTTTTATCACCCCTTCATTTCCTGATTTGAATCCCAGGTTAACATAATCCTCACCATAAACCATATCCGGAAAATCTCGATGAATAATTTTTTCAATTCTTTCATCGACCATCTGCGGACCGACCGGCCATAAAGCCATAAAGTACATTTTCAACCCTTTAACAGCGCAATGGTAGGTGAAGGTTGTGGCCATCGGTCCCAATTCACCTTCACTGGCAGGGTCAAAATCAAATGATAAAAGTACTTTATCTCCGGGATTCAACTGTTCGATTGCTTCATAGGTTGTAACTGCCAGATCAGTGGCTTTCTCGGGAAACTGAACCTGAAGCAGAATCGGGATTGCTACCGACAGAAACATGAGCAGAAAGATCCAGCGTCGATCAATATTTTTAATGAATTCATACATAGCTTAATCCTCCCCTCCACCTAAATATGATCGGTCGACACCAAGCAGGACTTTCAAAGAAGTGGAAGCAATACCCAGAGCGATCCCAATCATGATCGCCCGGTTGCCCGCCGTATTGAAAACCTTCATTATCGTAACCGTCAGGTTCTCCAATTTTAAACCTACCAACCAATCGGGGAGCCATGAGGTGAGTAATACACCGGCAAATGTGCGACCCAAAAGTATGATAAAGGCGGTACCGAGTAATAAAATTGCTTCGATGTTTTTAGCCCGGAAAGCCCGGAAAGCTGCCGAAGCCACATAGAAGGCTAACATGGCAAACATCGTAGCCGTCAAGGGTTTAAATGCATATTCATATAACCACCAGAAAGGGCTTCCTATCGTTCGATAACTACCGGACCAGGCAAAATCCGGATATTGGATATTAGGATTAACACCAATTTTTCCGAGTCCCACAAACAGAGTAAACAGGAATGCAGCGATAGTTATGGCTGAATACCCCCAACCGGAGTTCTGATCAGATATTTTTTTCAAATGGATTTTCAACAAGTTCCCACCGCCCAGAATGAAAGCAATTGACGCCAGCACATCGAACCAGATAGCCGCTGTCTCGCCCCAGCCCTGAGTACGCGGGATAAAATAGGCGATGATCAAAACGAACCCACCCAAGGCTGTAAGAATTATAGGTACTGTACGTTTCATCCGTTTACTCCTTATGTAAGGATGACTGATTTCAGGAAGTCAACTGCATCAAGCATTGCTGCACCGAATCCGGAATCATAACCGACTATTGCTGCTAAAGTAAGCATTGCCACTCCAATCACCATGATAATCCCGACGATTGATTTACCGACATCCTGGCCTTTTAGACTACCCAATTGATCCGGTTCACCCGACAGATAAGCCGAAGCAGCGAAGAATTCTTCACCGATCAATGTATAGTCACAGGCTGCCACAAAAAATGGTAACTGAGCCGGTTGCGCCGTTCCGGCAATCTGAATAGCGCCGATCGAATTACCGGTTTCAGCAAGGATCAATGATTCCGCAAAAAAGGAACCCATGTAAAAACAAGTCGCCGGTTTTTCACGTACCATCATGCCTGAAAGATAGGCTACATAGCCGAATTGTTCATCTGTGACATAGTAAATCAGGTCCTGGTTAAACGCATCCGGGCGTCCGACCGCTAAAAATGCGGCCTGAACCGTTTCCCGGGCGGTGGTCATCACCAATGCTCGGCTGGTAGGTACTTCCAGTTTAGCCTCATATTCAGCGGCTGTTTTCGCCACACGTGATAAAATTGTCATTCCGGCGATTGTCTGTATATCGTTAATGTCTTGTATGCCAGGCACAAACAGGATTGACCGACCCATTTCAGTAGCACGACCAACCGCTTCGTATACAGCTTGTAAACCAGCTATTTTACGAACATTTAATGGTTTGCCACTGCGAGCAACATTAATGTAATAGATTACCGCACCGCAGATTATTATAACGATTAATGACAGGTAAAATCGGGTACTGTCAAATCCCTGTCTAACCGGTTGTACCGCTGCCATAGTTACAGCGGGAGTGGATTCAACTCCATTTTTTCCAATCGCAACTACTTTAAATCCATAAGCTGCTTCACGTTTTAACTTCTCGACCGTGAGTGTATTTTTACCGGCCAGTATTATTGAAATGAATTTATACTTTATTTCTCCAGCCGCGGCAGCAATATCAGCATTGACCACAGCAATAGCATTATCTGCTGCTGATTTACGCGCTGCTCTAATACGAGCCAACAATTCCGGATCATCATGTGGTATTCCCTGCTGATCCGCATCTGCAAAAAGCTCAGTCGTTACAGTCTGTTTAGCATGATTAAACGCCTTGAAACGGGCATCAACTTCTTCCTTCAACATTTCTGCTTCAGAAAGTGTTCGATAGATTTTATAAGTAGCTACATTGACAGCATCATCGGCTGACAATGTCCAACTTACATCTAATTGTGTTCCCCCGTCCCAGGGATGATCCGCAGCAACAACATTCGTCGGCGGTGCCGGACCTTCTTCTTGCGCCCAGACGGTGGTAGCCAGTACTAGTATAGCGAGGACTGCCTTGGATAGTAATGATGATTTCATATTACTCCTACTCTTCAATCAATTCCACGTTGGCACGTGGAATGGTGACGATTTCACCAGAGTCCAAGATCACTTTCAAAACTCGCGCTTTAGTACCTGAAGCGAGTTGTTGAGGTTCTGGTGGTAATTCATGAACTTTTCCAATTTTTCCAAAATAT
>JACKQG010007744.1_pt1 | contig 10687 bp, 2 predicted proteins | sample 8237621 | NCBI WGS metagenome assembly JACKQG01 (sample SAMN15677084, study PRJNA649215) | marine metagenome | biome: marine; feature: Black Sea; material: saline water; isolation source: suspended particulate matter (SPM) from the Black Sea western gyre | collected 2013-06-09/2013-06-10 | depth... | reverse complement strand
TCGCAGTTTTGTTGGGGGCCTCCCATCCCTGAATTGTGGCCTCGATTCTACGGTGGGTGAGCAGGTGGGTGACTGGCTTCATGAGTTCTCCAAGCGGATGAAAATCAGAGGGAGGAGTACTCTCGGGAAAGGCCCAAAGTTTCGCCCACACTCCTGTTTCAGGTCGCTGGATGGTGACAGTAAAATTTTCAAAACGTACGATATGCCAAGTTAATTCCCAGCGTATGGCTTTCTTTTTAGGTTGCTTGGTTGGAAGGATGCCCCACATTTCAGGTTGGTTGGCGGAAGCACAGCTGGTCGAAAGGGGACAGCACTCGCACAAAGGGTTTCTGGGTGAGCAGACCAGCGCCCCCAGTTCCATTACAGCTTGATTGTGGTTGCCAGGGTCCGCATGATCCAGCCAAGCATCTGCCACCGCTTGCACCGCTTGCGCTCCAGTTTTTCCATCCACAGAATCTGTAATGCCACCCCAACGCGCCACCACCCTTTGAACGTTGCCATCCACAACGGCGACAGCTTCTCCTAGACCGATGGAGGCGATAGCTGCTGCAGTATAAGGGCCTACACCAGGTAATTTAAGCCAATCTGCATGAGACTTAGGAAACTCTCCTGCGGCGTCAATGGCTCTTGCTGCTTTGTGAAGATGTGTGGCCCGTAGGTAGTAGCCCAGTCCTTCCCAAGCTTTGAGTACTTGGTCTTCAGAGGCACGTGCCAAATGGCCGACAGTTGGAAAGAGATCCATAAAAAGATGCCACTTTGGAATACCTGTTTCCACTCGGGTTTGTTGCAACAAGATTTCACTCAACCAGGTTCCGTACAGTGAGGGCTCGAGTCGCCATGGAAGGTCTCGTGCATGTTCAGAATACCATGATCTCAATCTGGTTCTGGCTAATAATATTTTGTTGGGATTGGTCATTTTAAAGAAATCACACATATAGCCACACGCTAAAAGCCTTGAAATTTTATACTTTAGGTTTAGCGAATCAACGTGACATGACCTTGCAGATGTTGCACACCGAATTCCCCATCACGCAAAACAGCGTCCCAATGGTATATTCCATCTGTTGCATAATGGCTTCCATTTTGGACGTTTCCTAACCACCAATGGTCGATTTCGTTAGTTTCAAAAACGATATTACCCCATCGGTCAAAAACCCTTACTTCTATTGATTGCACATCCCTGCCACAAACAACGCGCCAGGCATCATTTATTCCATCTTGATCTGGGGTGAAGGCGTTGGGAGCATATGCTGTAAGTCCTTCGCTAAGCGTGATTGTATTGCAGGTAAAAGTAGAGCAGTCATATTCGACAGCAACTTCTAAACAGAGGACAAAAGGATTGGAGGGGATGTCCGGCATTTGCAATTGACATCGATTACTTGAACCAAAGCTTATTCCATCAATTGTCCATTCAAACTGATTGGATGGTATGGAATCGATAGCCCAGGAAGTCATGAAAGGGTCGAATATACTTGCGTGTACTGGGGAGTACATGAATTCAGAAGAAGGAGGGGTATTTACACAAACAGCAGTCTCCACTAAGTTTGAATTGCTGCAACCATTTTCAGCTATGACTTGGTGTATTAAGTCATAGCAACCAGGTTCCTCTATAAACATAAAGGCATCTTCGCAATCTTCCTCCCATTGTGTGACTCCAGTAGCGTTCACTAAGCCCCATTGGCACATTGACACAGTCGAAGTTGTGAGCGATGTCAATTCAATAAAAAGAGGAATGCAGCCAGAGGAAGGAGTGTAAGTAAATGACGCATCAGGCAGAGCTAACACGGTAATAGGAAGAGAGGTTTCTGTACCGCACTGCCCTGTGATGGAATAGGTAACCATTTGATCACCTGTACCAGCTAAAGAAGGTGAGAAATTTGAACCACTCATACAATTAGAACACTCCGAAGACCAATTACCACCAGGGATGCTGGGAATAAATGTGTAGACTTCGTCATTTAAGCAGAGAGTTTCAACGGCCGAAAATGCAGAACTAATATTATCAGTTACTTCAAATATTCCCGCATAGGTTGCAGGACAATTCCCTGACAATGAGTACGTAATATCCCAATTGCCAGTGCCTGCAGATTCCGTGTTGAAGAGGCCGTCCTCAGTTATGCATGAAGCGCAATTTGCGTTCCACACACCAAGCGGTAATTCCGCGATCAATTGCACAGTTCCTTCTCCTTCGCACTCTGTAATTGGAGAATTAAACCAAGGGCTTGGCGTTTCTATTACTACGATGTATTCACTCAATGTCTCTTCACAAGCTCCCATCGATTCATAAGTGATTTCAAACGAGCCATCTGTAATCATACTTGGATTAAAGATGCCTAAATCTTCATCTATACATGTGCCGCATGAAGCAGACCACAAACCTGGCCCTGTTACATTGACTTCAATCTCGATGGGGTCACCGTTGCTGCAAATGATGTCAGGGATGTCAAACGCTAAATCTGTTGGCGCAATTACTTCTAGCTGAATGGAGTCGGGCTGCACGACACATCCATTTGCATTGCCTCCTAAGATATACCAACCACTTTCGGATTCATTCATGTCATACAATTCTAACAAGCCACCTGTTGAAAATGTGCCATTTGGTAATTCCCAAACCCATAGCCCATCTCCGATGGTCTGATCTGGAAGTATACTCCAATCACTTGCCACGCATAGGGATTCATAGTTAGAAGATATTTCAACTTGAAATTGCACGGCATAATTGCTGAAATAGCCATATCGTGTTCCAGAACTTGCTCCACCGTTAATAATTCCCAGATGAAAATTGGCGGTTGAATTGGTTAGCCGAGACGCTTGCAGTGTTGGAACAAAACTGGTGGCCGTAATGTTTGCGAATTTCCACAGACCCTCTGTTCCTGGAACATTGCTGAAATCGTCCGCCATTATATTTGTTGTATTTCCGTTAAAGGTAAAGTCACCTTCACCACCAGATGGCACAAGAATTTTTAATCCAATGAATTCGCTTGTGGAACGTACAAATGCAACTTCTTGCGAACCCGTGCAAACAATGGGAGGGAGCAGCGCTCCGCCAATTTCGCAACCAAATCCAGTCAAATGCAATACATAGACTGGGTGGTTGGTTGTGTAGTAAGCTGAAGGCTCTGTTAACGTGTGTGTATACATTGAAGAAGCAGCTGGCAAGGTGGTTTCCAAATTGCCATTTACACTCACGGTTGTACCAGGTTCAGTCGTAACAATGAAGACTTTGTCCGGACCATTCAGATTGCCTTTGATGGCAATATATTCGGTCCCTAAAAGGTTAACGGGAACGATTTGATCTCCCATGATATCTGCGCATCCACCATAGGGTGTTCCATTGACAGAATCATCACTCATGGTGATTGCGATGGGTTTGTTGGATGTCACTGTGGTTCCCGAAGGATGTTGGTCGGCGCTTACCGAGGTAGCCCTACCGCTCCAAGTTTGCCCTTCATTAAGTGTGATACTAAATGTGACGTTTGCAGGATGTCCGATGATTGGTTTTTGAGGTGTGATGGTTACAACTGTGCCGTCTTCGGTAGCAACAATATCGAAAGACGAGGTGGACTGAGTGTACCCATTGTTCAAGAACATCTGAAAAGGAACAATAAAATCTAACCCCAGTGCATTGGAACCTTTCAGCGTGAATATGTCAGGGTTGTTGTATCGGTTTACCTCGTAATAAGCTGTTATGGGTGAGTTTGATGTGATATGAAAGCCGAAATTCAGAATGCTATTCGCAGGCTTATTCTCGATTTGACTCAACCAAGTAGTTAGGTCCAATGAATAGATAGAATTGGCATCAACATTCAATGTCTGTGTTGGAAAATTTGGGTTTGCAGGTTGTTCAACCGTGATCACAGCGGCCTCATCAAACGTTGCAAATCTCAGCAATATCGGGAAATCACCATGTCCCGCCCATACTTCAGGCGCGACGAACCAAAACTCTGTGTCCGTTTGACTTAGAGTATGAGAAAAAGCCCCTGAGAGTCCCGTTAGTACAAGAATCAATAATGCTGGGAGTGTTTTAACCATGTCTTAGAATAGATTGCTAAATTAGTTCATTTAACTATTAAGTGTCTAACAGACTCATTTGCAAAAGACATGGTCGTTCTTCGTAGTGATATTTTGGACTATTATTTAGTCTGCTCCTATGTCACCTAACTAACGTCAAACTTCCGGTAAATTGCACTGGGCCAGCTCCAGATATTTCTCTAGCCCCAAACTGATCTTCAATTAATAGAATATCACTATCCCGGTTGATTAAAATGACATAGTAATAAGTCCCTTCTGCGGCTTCTTCTATCGTGGGTTCCCAGCCTGCAGAGTTGCCAAAATTAGAGGATTCATAAACAACATTTCCCCAGCGGTTAAATATGGAACAAGTGCTTCCGGGAAAGTATGAAAGGTATGGTATATAAAAACTATCGTTATGACCATCTTTGTTTGGAGAGAAAATATTAGGAATGATCATTTCACAGGCAATCATTTCGACTTCAAAAGTCCCTGAAGCCTCTAAATTACATGGCAAACCCGTTTCCAGAATTACATGGTATATGCCATCCTCATTTGTTTCGATCATCGATCCACTTTCGAAGTCTATCGTATTTCCATCGACGTCAGTGAACGTCCAGCTGGTACTGTAAGCGGGGTCATATTCTGGAAGGTGCATAACCGCATAACCTTCGGGACAGCGAAAAACAGTCACTGTTCCGAAGTCATTCAATTCGATTTCAGGCAATGGAACGACTTCCAAATACTCAGATGATGATGCCGAAGCACATCCATTTATGAGGGCGTAAGCACTATACATACCCTCTCCCTCCAAAGGTATGTCCATTATCTCCCAATTAAGCCCCTCCCAAGTTCCCCAAAAATCTTGATTCCAAATAATAGATGCACCCAAATTTGTTGTTGCTGTTAAACTAAGATTGCTACCTTCACACATGGGGTCAAGCGCAGAAATATCAGGGATCTCGGGTGTTGGAAGTATTGTTACATATACAGAGTCAGAGAGCATGGGACAGTTGCCGATATAACCGTTTAGCGTATACCATCCGCTAGCGGATTCCTGTGCGTTGCTCTCAGACCATTCGTTGCTAGAAGAGGTGTTTCCACCTGGTATATTCCATTGCCAATCGATCTCACTAGCACCTTCAGCGTTTATCGTGAAGCCTTCTCCAGAGCAAAGGCTGATTTCGTTAACCTCATTGCCTGCAACATTAGTTATCGACAATTGCAATTGCGCAACGACATCCAAAGGAACCATTTCTATAGAGGATGAGCATGTCCAGAATTCTGCGAGGCAAGCATAGGTTTGGATGTCATCGATTGAAGCGTTCTCTATCAAAAGTGGATTTCCGGAACCAATCGAATCCCCATCAGCATTGTACCATATGAATGAACAATCTGGAATGTTTGTAGTCGCTGTCAGAACAGCTTCATTTCCAATGCAAACAGGAGGAGCGGTTAGCGATGTGATTTCGGGTTGGGCGATAATTTCAATCCAAACTGAGTCGGGTCCTAGGGCACATCCATCCGCTATTCCAGTGAGTTGGTACCATCCGGTTTCATCAGTTTGCGAATTTATCAGCGCAAAACCCATCTCATTGCCTAAGTTGTTGCCAAAGGGATCTAACCAAGTCAGTAAGCTTGAAGAATTATTCAAGGATTGTACCAAAACAGATTCACCAGCACATGCGACCAAAGAGTCAGAATCAATTTGAGCGCTCATAGATTCAACAATACTAACGCTGTAATTGCTCACAGGAGAAAAGCATCCGTTATCGTTTATGGATAGAGAATAGTTGCCGGAATCTTCAACGGTTGTTGCTTCAACGACAACGGTCGAACTGTTCGGGAGGGACCCGCTGGGCCCCATCCATTGGTAAGTAACAGCTTCAAGAGTGTCCGTACTCAAAGTCAACTCATCTCCTTCACAAAGCCACAGGTCACCGAATATGGCAGGTTGTTCTGGAATGGGGTAGACAAATAAATCAAGGGTATCGTTTTCGATAGGGCAGGAGCCAACAAATCCAGAAACAATGTATTCTCCAACATTCGTGGTGTCTACCTCTCCAAATCCAAAAGGATTTCCCTGGCCGGTAAACCCATTGGGCCCCGTCCAGTTATAGGAGGCTCCAATAAGAGTATTGGCCGCCAAGTCTAGTTCCTGTCCTTCACACAGAGTGTTGTCAGACACTTCAATAACATAAGCTTGGGCAGCATAATTGCTGAAATAGCCATATCGTGTTCCAGAACTTGCTCCGCCGTGAATGATTCCCAGATGAAAATTGGAGGTTGAATTGGTAAGCCGAGATGCTTGCAGTGTTGGAACAAAACTGGTGGCCGTGATGTTGGCGAATTTCCACAGACCCTCTGTTCCTGGAACATTGCTGAAATCGTCCGCCATTATATTTGTTGTATTTCCGTTAAAGGTAAAGTCACCTTCACCACCAGATGGCACAAGAATTTTTAATCCAATGAATTCGCTTGTGGAACGTACAAATGCAACTTCTTGCGAACCCGTGCAAACAATGGGAGGGAGCAGCGCTCCGCCAATTTCGCAACCAAATCCAGTCAAATGCAATACATAGACTGGGTGGTTGGTTGTGTAGTAAGCTGAAGGCTCTGTTAACGTGTGTGTATACATTGAAGAAGCAGCTGGCAAGGTGGTTTCCAAATTGCCATTTACACTCACGGTTGTACCAGGTTCAGTCGTAACAATGAAGACTTTGTCCGGACCATTCAGATTGCCTTTGATGGCAATATATTCGGTCCCTAAAAGGTTAACGGGAACGATTTGATCTCCCATGATATCTGCGCATCCACCATAGGGTGTTCCATTGACAGAATCATCACTCATGGTGATTGCGATGGGTTTGTTGGATGTCACTGTGGTTCCCGAAGGATGTTGGTCGGCGCTTACCGAGGTAGCCCTACCGCTCCAAGTTTGCCCTTCATTAAGTGTGATACTAAATGTGACGTTTGCAGGATGTCCGATGATTGGTTTTTGAGGTGTGATGGTTACAACTGTGCCGTCTTCGGTAGCAACAATATCGAAAGACGAGGTGGACTGAGTGTACCCATTGTTCAAGAACATCTGAAAAGGAACAATAAAATCTAACCCCAGTGCATTGGAACCTTTCAGCGTGAATATGTCAGGGTTGTTGTATCGGTTTACCTCGTAATAAGCTGTTATGGGTGAGTTTGATGTGATATGAAAGCCGAAATTCAGAATGCTATTCGCAGGCTTATTCTCGATTTGACTCAACCAAGTAGTTAGGTCCAATGAATAGATAGAATTGGCATCAACATTCAATGTCTGTGTTGGAAAATTTGGGTTTGCAGGTTGTTCAACCGTGATCACAGCGGCCTCATCAAACGTTGCAAATCTCAGCAATATCGGGAAATCACCATGTCCCGCCCATACTTCAGGCGCGACGAACCAAAACTCTGTGTCCGTTTGACTTAGAGTATGAGAAAAAGCCCCTGAGAGTCCCGTTAGTACAAGAATCAATAATGCTGGGAGTGTTTTAACCATGTCTCATTGTCGATAACTAAATTAGCTTATTTATCTGTTAAATTTGTTGTTATTAGATAATTCTTTTAGTTCATTCCCTATTTCTCTTTTTGTTTCTTCTTTAAGACATAGCCTTTTTCGGGGACTTAATAGTCTTTTTCTCCTGAGCAATCATCCTTTCAAGTGTTGTAAAATTTGAGATATCTTGAAGGATTTGAAAAAATAAAAGGTTTTAGTTTAGAAGAAATAAGGTAGCTAAAAGTGTCTTTGTATCATGTTAGTTATGCTGAGTATTTTATTATTTTACACTATATTTTTATTAGTACTTTCGTCTTATCTGTTTTGAGATGTAAACTCCAGATCTAGTGCAATTGAAAAGTAACATTCTTACATCAGTAATTTTCCTGTTGTTGTGCCATTGCGCTCAAGCCCAAATCGTAGTTAATGAATTGATGGCTTCGAACTCGCTTTCAGTTGTTGATCCTGAATTTGATGAATCTGCTGATTGGATTGAGCTGCACAATTTGGGAGGAGAGGCTGTTGAATTGACCGGTTGGTATGCAACTGACAACCTGAGTGATTCGACAAAATGGCTTTTCCCTGTGGGGACATCTATTCCGGCTGAAGGATTTTTGCTACTGTGGTGTGACAGTGAGGATTCAGGATTGCACACTTCATTCAACCTGAGTAGTGATGGAGAAGAAGTGGGGATTTTCAATGCTGCTTTAGAAGTACAAGATGCTTTGGTATACCAAACACAAAACACCGATGTAAGTTGGGGTCGAGAAATAGATGGTGCAAATCAATGGGCTTGGTTTGAACAACCCACCCCTGGAGCTTCAAACAATACATCTATAGCCTTTGAAGCCGTGGTACACCACGTGCCTTATTTTTCTGAAGTGGGTGGTTTTAAGGATGTGCCTTTTTCTTTGGTTTTGTCTTCTATCAATGGTGAAATTAGATTCAACTTGGACGGCACTCAGCCGAGTCTCAGCTCAGAATTGTACTTGGACCCGTTGCTTTTGAGTTCAACGTCATTCGTCCGAGCACGTGTTTTCCTCGAGAATCAAATTCCAGGGCCTATTGTAACACACTCCTATTTTTTCGACGCTTCATTAGAGGAGCGAGGATTGCCGGTGTTTTCCCTGGTAACCGACCCAGATTTTTTCTGGGATGCAGACACGGGTATATACGTACAGGACTTTAAACCTGAATGGGAGCACCCACTCAATGTTGAGTTTTTCGAAAACGACGGAAACAATCAAGCGGTATTCAACGAACGCGCGGGGGTCAAGATCAACGGTCAAAACAGTTGGGAACTTCCACAAAAGATGTTGGGCATTTACTTTCGAGGAGGTTACGGTTCAGGAAGTCTAGATTATCCATTGTTCCATGACAGAGAGCGGATTCGTTTTGATGACTTTATCCTTAGGGCAGGAGGAAGCGACTGGGCGAACACCTTGATGCGAGATGGGCTTTCGCAGTCTTTGCCTCAGTACAACACTTTCGTTGCCTATCAAGGATTTCGGCCAAGTATGGTGTTTGTCAATGGAGAATACATGGGCATACACAACTTACGATCTAGGGGCGATGAAGGTTTTGTGGAAGAGAACTTTGGTGTGCTTCCTAACACGTACGATTTGATTGCGAATGAGGGCGAAGTGGAAGAAGGGAGTGACTTGGCCTATTGGGTTATGGATGCCTTGATGGGAGAAGACCTTAGCGTGCAAGCAAATTTTGATGCAGTTGCAGAGATCGTGGATGTGCAAGATTTCGCTGACTATTGGATCACAGAAATTTGGTCGAGCAACGGCAGTTGGGGACACAACGTGAAACTTTGGAAGCCATATGAAGAAGGAAGCAAATGGAAATTTATTTTCGGTGACCTCGATCGCGCGTTTAGCGGCTCTACAAATCAGGATATTCAAGACTTTACACAATCCCAAAACAACGATTATGATTATGCTCGGACTTGGATTCGTCACATGCTGGAAAATGATGTTTACGAGGCATACTTCGCTCAGCGCTTTGCAGATCATTTGCACACCAGTTTTCATCCTGATCGCGTAAACCATCAGATTGACATATTTGTCGATAGAATAGACGAAGAGATTCCACATCACGTGGAGCGATGGGGGGGCACCACATCCGGTTATGGTGACGGCATTAATTCAGTGGAATTTTGGGAGGATGAAATTTCCGACTTGAGGACTTTTTCTATCGACCGTTCATCTTTTATGGTCAACGATTTATTTGACACCTTCGATTTGGGTGATGCTGTGAATCTCTCTACGTCAAATCTTCCCGAAGGCGCTGGGAATATTTTTCTCAACGACTTTAAAATCCCTGGTTCACCTTGGGATGGTCCTTATTTCGAAAACATGCCAATGGAGTTAACGGCGATTCCATATCCAGGCCAAAATTTCATCGGGTGGTCTCAGATGTATGAGGAAGAGTTGGTGAGTCTGGGGTCAGATTGGAGCTTCCACGATTCTGGAGAAGACATGGGGACGGCTTGGCAAAGTCCATCCTTTGATGATTCGAATTGGTCTTCAGGCAGTGCTGAGCTGGGGTATGGCGATGGCGATGAAGCAACCACGGTGTCATTTGGAAACAACTCGAATGACAAACACATCACCACATACTTCCGCAAGTCATTTATTTATGAAGGAGATGCATCAACCCCTTTACAAGGAATAGTACGCTTGCGCCGAGATGATGGAGCGGTTGTTTACTTAAACGGAGAAGAAATGTTCCGCAGCAATATGCCTGGTGGGGCTATAGGTTTCAATACACTGGCGTCAGATGCTGTGGGTGGCAATGCTGAGTCTAATTTGAACACGGTTGCCTTACAGCTTACATTGCTTGGGGGAGAAAATGTTATCGCAGTCGAGATTCATCAAATATCTTCGACGAGTTCCGACATCAGCTTCGATTTGTCTTTATCTGCCTCTGTTGTTTCAGATGAGATTATTTCCGACGTCAATCCTTGGCCGTTATCCTTAACTGGAAATTCTGGTTTTGTTGCGAGATATGAACCAACGGGTCAATGCACACTCCCTTTGGTGTTGCCAACCGACACGACCCTGACACTCTCCTGTTCACCCTACCTCGCAATTGGTACAACCCTTGTTTCATCAGGGGCCACTCTGACCATTGAGCCAGGAG
>JACKQG010007743.1_pt1 | contig 10689 bp, 12 predicted proteins | sample 8237621 | NCBI WGS metagenome assembly JACKQG01 (sample SAMN15677084, study PRJNA649215) | marine metagenome | biome: marine; feature: Black Sea; material: saline water; isolation source: suspended particulate matter (SPM) from the Black Sea western gyre | collected 2013-06-09/2013-06-10 | depth... | reverse complement strand
CCGCAGGCTCATCCTGAGAACCCTGAACGACAACCAGCTTCTGATTCTGACGAGCGTAGCTTCCCAGAGGCGGTCATTGACCAGCCTACTGAAGGATCTCTCCGAGAAGCGAGAGATTCCTCTCTCGACGCTGAAGCTCTCCTTCTCGATCGCGTCCGCGAAGAGCTTGGAGGTCTCGTACTCTAGGAGGCCCACCTCGGCGTACTCCCAGGCCTTGTCGCTGAGCCCGATTATCTTCTTCTCGTTCTCGTCGATCCAGGAATGTGCTGTTTCCTTTGACATGGTCTAAGAAACGTCTGAGATGGTTTAAAACAATGGTCCCCGGGCTCAGCGGGGTACACGCCTCACGTAGGCCTCGTGTAGGAGGGTCCCGAGGACGACGGTGAGGGCTCCTTGCATCCCGTTGAACAATGCTAGGAGGGGCAGCATGCTTACGGCGGCGTTGAAGGGGACGCCGTAGTAGCGGGGGAGGACGATCAGGTTCCATCCGCTCATGATGATTATCCTGAGGGCGACCCCTGCTACGTAGGACAATAGGCGGCTCGGTCCCGTGCCGAGGCCCAGCTTGCGTGAGATGTAATTTCCCCCTGCCAGCCCCGTGACTGTGGAGACCTCGGCTATCCCCTTCATGGCCCCCCCAATCAGGTCGCCGCTCCTGGCGATGATGCCAAGGGCTGCAACGATGGAGGTGAAGGCCCCGGATGTGAGGTCGAACATGAGGAAGGCGGTCACGATGGGAACCCCTGTGAAGTCGAACTTGAGGAAGGGCATCCAAGGGAAAGGTATCTTCAACCCCGAGAACTTGAGGGCGTAGTCGAAGACGATGGCGAGGGCCGCGAGGATAGCCGTCCCAGTGAGTCGTACGGTGTTCCTTTCTGTGGCTCCCCTCACTCTCTCAGCGTCCTTTTCCCTAGTGGAATCTTTTCATCACCTCTCAATGGATATTAAACACTTTTCGTGGTCAAGTGGGCGTGTCCAGTTTCCTAAAAACACATGTTCACTCTTTATGGGACAGGTGGAGGATGTGCATCAACTCCAATATCTACGGGCGGAGTCAATGATCTCCGCAGGCTCATCCTGAGAACCCTGAACGACAACCAGCTTCTGATTCTGACGAGCGTAGCTTCCCAGAGGCGGTCATTGACCAGCCTACTGAAGGATCTCTCCGAGAAGCGAGAGATTCCTCTCTCGACGCTGAAGCTCTCCTTCTCGATCGCGTCCGCGAAGAGCTTGGAGGTCTCGTACTCTAGGAGGCCCACCTCGGCGTACTCCCAGGCCTTGTCGCTGAGCCCGATTATCTTCTTCTCGTTCTCGTCGATCCAGGATAACGCAGTTTCTTTCGACATTTTATTGGACAATGCAGCCTATGATTGTATAAAACCCTCAGTCCATAGGTGGCCTCGATGCGTAATCCACTCACCACTATTTCATGAAATGAAAAAAATGGGCCGAGGCTCGCTTGATCTGGGAGGATATCGGTTATAACAAAACTTCTTTATCTTCATCATCTTGGCTGTCGAATTCGTCGTCCTCCAAGCAGTAGAGGCATAGACGCTGCTGAGGGTCGCCGCATTCCCGGCAGAAGCGTTCTCCGCAGATCTTGCATCTGTTCAAATGATCGAATTCTAGGCCACAGACATTACATTCGGGCATAGTGATCACTCCTTCGTTTTTCACTCTCTCCGTGGTGTCTACCTTACTCCTGCAAGGCACCGTGGCGGTTCTTGGTTTTTTACTGCCTGATAAATTCTCTTTGTTGACTCTTTATTGAAAATTTATCTGAATAATTTTGGGATTTTAAAACATATATGAATTTTATTTAAATACTCAGAATATTTTCGATGCATTTTAATATATTTCTAAAAAAAGGGTTACATTTCTGGCTTGACTTGATTTATTTAAAAAACGAAGTATCTAGATTCGGTAAGTGATCTCGGAGCCCTTTTTAAGCTCCAAGCGAAAATTCCTGCGGCCCGACACATCTCAAAAGGTTTCCGGTTTCAGGGTCTCAGTGCTCGGCCGACTTGATGAGGCGGTCCATTAACTTTAATAGGGGTTCCAGCGTACTCTTTCCGGCAGGTGGAGGATGTGCATCAACTCCAATATCTACGGGCGGAGTCAATGATCTCCGCAGGCTCATCCTGAGAACCCTGAACGACAACCAGCTTCTGATTCTGACGAGCATAGCTTCCCAGAGGCGGTCATTGACCAGCCTCCTGAAGGATCTCTCCGAGGCTCGGGAGATCCCCCTATCCACGTTGAAGCTCAACGCCAGGATCCTACGGGAGCTCAACCTCATCTCCTACGGCTCGACCCGGGAGAAGAAAACCGCTGAGGTGGAGAAGCTCGGTTCCTTCGTTCTGAGGCTGCTCGGCGATGAACCTGGGGGGGCGATGATCCGCTTCGCAGACTAGGGACCGGGAGCCCAGCGCTCCTGGAGGCGCCGCTCGAGCTCGGCCTCGACGGCTACGCGATCGACCTTGCCGAGGGCAGTGAGGGGTAGGTCGCCGACGACGGTGATCTTGGCGGGGACCTTGAAGTAGTCGAGGCTCCTGGCGCAGAGATCCAGGAGTTCCTCCTCGATGCCTTCCCGCTCCACGCCCGTCCTCAGCTTGACGAAGGCCTCCACGTCGGTGGCGCACCTCAGGGGGTCGGGGACCCCGATGGCGACGACCCGCTCGACGCCCGGATGGGCCCCCAGGATCTCCTCGACTTCTGAGGGCCAGACGGTGTGCCCTGCAGCGACGATCCGGTCCAGCTTCCTCCCGACGATGTACAGGAAGCCCCCCTCGTCCTTCTCGACGATGTCCCCGGTGTGGAGCCAGCCCTCCTTCAGCACCCGGGCGGTCGCCTCGGGGTCCTTCCAGTACCCCTTCATGATCTGGGGGCCCCTGACCAGGAGCTCCCCCTTCTCCCCGGGGCCGAGCTCTATCTCCCCCAGCTGGAGGTCCACGACCCGGGCTTCGGTGTCGGGGAAGGGGAGGCCCGCGGTGCGGCGGTTCGGGGTGCCCTCCACCGGGGTGCAGTGGGTGCTGGGGCCCGCCTCGGTGAGGCCGTAGCCCTGGTAGAAAGTGGCTCCGGTGACCTCCTCGAATCTCTCGACGAGGCCGGGTTCGATGGGTGCGCCCCCTGAGACTATGCTCGTCAGGCTGGTGAGGTCCCTGCCGGGGAGGTCCGGGTGGTCGAGGATCTCCCGGATGAACCGGGGGATGGTGGGGAGGTGGGTCGCATTGTGGTCATGGATGGCCTTCATGATGGCGTCGGGGCCGGGCTCGGGGACCAGGACGAGGGTGCAGCCATACTGGATCGACTCGTTGAGGGCGACGGTCATCCCGTAGCTGTGGAAGAAGGGGACGGCGCAGACCACGACGGGCCACCCCGCGGGCTGGGGCTTAGCGCTGTACCCCCAGCCCCTGAGCCAGTGATAGGACTGGAGGGCGTTCGCGATGAGGCTGCGATGGGTGAGCATTACGCCCTTCGGGGGACCGGTGGTCCCTGAGGTGTAGAGGATGGCCGCGAGGTCCTCCCTTGGGTCGATCAGGGGCAGCTCGTCCAACCGTGGGCCCTTCAGTAGCTCCTCGAAGCTCAGGGAGCCCTCGCTCCTCCTCCGGCCTCCTCTGAGTCGGCTAAGGATTCTCAGGTGCCATGGGACGTAGGCGGCGGCCTCGGCGACGATCAGATTTTTCGGGGTCTCCTCTGGGACTTTGTCCAGGAGCCTGTCGAGGGCGATGAGGGTCTCGGACTCTGTCTCTGTGATCTCTCTGGCGATCTCCTCGACGGGGTTCAGGGGGTTGATGGGGACTGTGACTCCGCCCGCCGCGAGGATTCCGTTGTAGGCGACGATGAACTGGGGGACGTTGGGGAGGAGCATGGCGACCCGGTCCCCCTTCTCAAGGCCGAGCCTCCGGAGGGCCCCCGCGAGGCGGAGGGATCCGTCCCAGAGGCGGCCGTAGGAGACCCTGTTGCTGTAGAATATGGCGGCGGTCCTGTCGGGGTATTTCCTGGCCGTGTTCTCGAGGAAGGCGTGGAGGGGAATCTCGGGGTAGCTGATGCTGATGGGGACGCCGCCGGGGTGCCTACCTTTCTCCATGGCTTCACAGTCTACGAGGGTGAACCCGTTAAAAACGTGGCGCCCGCCAGTGTTTTATCTCCTGTTGCCTCAATTATTGGCGTGGTATCCGTGAAGCTGAAAGGTATCTTCGTACCCAACGTCACCCCATTCACCGGTCAGGGGCACATCGACTACGATAAGCTGGGAAGCCTCGTGGACTTCTGGCTGGAGTCAGGGGTCTCCGGGATCGTGGTGAACGCGAGCACCGGGGAGGCGCCCCTGCTCTCCCGGGAGGAGCGGGTCGAGCTCATCGGCTACGTGAAGGACAGGATGGGCGGGAAGGGGAGGCTCGTCGCAGGCACGGGGGCCATAGGGACCCGGGAGACCATCGAGCTCACACGGGACGCCAAGGAGGCTGGGGCGGAGGCCGCCCTCGTGGCTCCCCCGTTCTTCTACAGGCCCTCGGATATAGAGGTCTATAGGCACTTTTCCTCCCTCTTGGGCTCCGTGGACCTCCCCGTGATATTCTACAACGTCCCCAAGTTCACAGGGTACGGGGTCCCCCCCCGGGTGGTGAACAGGATCGTCGACGAGTGCAGCAACCTGGTGGGGATCAAGGACAGCAGCGGGAGCCCCGGGAACCAGGCGGAGAACATACGGCTATTCGGCTCCAAGATCAGCGTTCTCTCCGGGGCCGCCGACATGACGCTGCCCACCCTTACCATGGGCGGGAAGGGGGCCATCCTCGCGGTGGCCAACGCGATACCCGAGACCTGCGTCGCGCTCTACGAGGCCGCCCTTCGGGGGGATCTGGAGGAGGCGGGGAGGCTCCAGCTCAAGGTCTCCTACGTCAACAAGGTCATCGTTCGGGAGCACAGCCAGATCGCCGCGGTGAAAGCCGCCCTGGCATCCCTGGGCCACCCCGCGGGCGTCCCGAGACGGCCCCTCAGGCCCCTGCCCCCCGGGGAAGAGAGACAGGTCGTCGAGGAGTTCAGGCAGCGGGAGACTCTCTGAGACCCATGCGCGCGTCCGGATGCGCGGCGCGCCCGCGATCGCTGATCAGTAATCAGTGTCCTTGATGTAGATCAGGGCTACATACACACCGATATAGGTCCTGAGTATGGATGGGGAGTCGGGGTTCGTGTGAGCGCAGAGTCGGCGAGGAGGAGGGCGTTGGCCCAAGTGGTCACCACCCTGATACTCCTCGTTGTCTCCATTCTTCTCTCCGGGGTCGTGGTCTACTACTCGGTCAACCTCATCTCCACCCGGGTCCAGACCGAGGAGATCCGCCTCAGCAGGGAGCACGTGTGGGTCAACAGCACGGGGGCCGTGGGGGCGCTGAAAATTCAGAACCTCGGGGGACGGGACATCCTCATCGACAAGATGGAGGTCCGGGGGGTCGAGGCGGCGTGGTCCAACGTCTATTATTACAGGGTGCCCTCGGGGACCACCATCGCCGGGGACTTTAACGTGACGAGTTATAGCAACCTGATCGGGGCGAGCGTCAACATCGATGGGAATACCTATACCCAGGCCTCGTCGGATATCCCGTTGATCTCGGGTGGGGATCTGCTGATCTACGTCAAGGGGCCCGGCAACGTCGACGTGAACGATATAGGGACCACGGTGAGCTTCTCGGTGTTCACGGGGCTCTCCCAGTACATCACCGAGTGCAACGTGGAGTCGGCGACGTAGCCGCTGCTTTCTCACTCCCGGGGCTTGCAGATTATCTCCAGCACCCGTGTGTCGAAGAACGTGTGGGTGTTGCTGGGCTTCAGGACGATTGCAGTGTCCGCGCCTTTGCCGGTGCCCCCGATGGAGATCGCCTCCTCTCCGGCGCTGACGAGCCCCGCGTCCACGGCCATGCAGGCGCACTCGCATCCCACCTTCACCCCCTGGCTGAAGAGCCTGAGGACGTGGGCGACGATCTCGTCGATCTGGATCACCCCGAAGCGGCGGTTCACCGCCCTCCCCAGGGTTCCGAAGGCGTGGGCCGCCCGGACGATCTTCCCCCCTCCCGCCTCGATCTCCGCCTTGACCTTGGAGGGGAGCCGGTCCTGGTTGGGCTCCCGGAACCCGAAGACCCCGGCGACAACGACCAGGTTGTAGCCCTGGAAGTATTCTATGGCCTTGAGGGCGGTGTAACCGGTGTAGCTCGCGACGATTATGTCCCTGATGCCGAGCTGGTCCGCCCTCTCCTTCGCCAGGCGGAACGTCTCGTCGGTGTTAACCTTTCCCCTCTCTACGAAGTAGACGGTTTTAGCTTCATTCGACATGGCTATTCCAACGGGGACCATTTCGAGCCGCAGCCATAATAAGACTTGCCACGGACCCCTGTTTTTATAGAACCTCGTGGTACCGAAGTTGGATGATCGTATGGTGAAGCCTTTCATTATCGGCACCCGCAACTCGAAGAACATGCTCCACCTGGGGGTCGAGGTCCTCCGGAAGGGGGGCTCAGCCATAGCCGCTGTGGAGGCCGCGACCAACGGCGTGGAGGAGAACCCCGAGGACACCAGCGTCGGCCTGGGGGGCCTCCCCAACATGCTGGGGGTGCCCCAGATGGACGCCTCGATCATGGACGGGGAGAAGATGCGGTCCGGAGCCGTCGCGGCCCTGGAGGGCTTCCTCCACCCCATCTCAATCGCCCGCAGGGTCATGGAGGTCTCACCCCACGTCCTCCTTGTGGGGCCCGGGGCGGCGATGTTCGCCGAGGCGGAGGGGTTCGAGAAGGCTGACCTCTTCACTGAGGGGAGCAAGGCAGCCTACGAGGCCTTCGTGAACGACGCCTTCGATGACCTTGATGAAGAGACCAAGCAGAGGACCAACTGGGCCCAGAGGTACACCCGGTTCAAGCTCCACGACTGGTACGAGAAGCTCACCGACGACCAGCACGGCACGGTGAACATCATGGCGATGGACGCCGAGGGGAACATCTGCAGCGGTGTCTCCACCAGCGGCACCGCCTACAAGATGCCGGGCCGTGTCGGGGACTCCCCCATCATCGGGGCCGGGAATTACTGCGACAACAAGGTTGGTGCTGCTGCATGCACCGGTCGGGGGGAGCTCGCGATCAGGCGCTCCACGGCCCGCACCATCATAAGCTACATGGAGAACGGCAGGAGCCTCGAGGAGGCGTGCATCCAGGCGATGAAGGACATCACCTCCCTCGACGAGACCGGGGGGATGAACTGCCTCGCCTTCGACAAGGACGGGAACACCTTCTCCGCCTCGGTGAGCCGGGAATCCATCCACAACTACATGGACGTCGACTCCAGGGAGCCCGAGGAACGCCGGGGCGTCTGGGTCAAGGAGGAGTGAAGCCGTGGCTGAACCCCCCTACGACCCGAACCTCATCACCCCCTCCGTCTACGGGGACCGCCGCCCCGTCACCGGGGAGATCGTCGCCCTCCTCCACATCACCTTCGAGGACAGGAACCTCGAGCTCATCCCGTCCCGGAGCAGGGGCCTCCGGAGGAACGAGATCCACGAGCTCATGATCACCGACGAGGAGACCGGCCCCGGGGGAGGAGCGGACCGGGTCTCCGCGATCGCGTTCTTCGAGGTCAAAGAGGGAGGCCTCGCCGTCGTCGGCGACAAGGTCTCCATTGAGGGCAGGCCGCTGGGCCGGGTGGCGGGCTACGACATGACCCACATGCCCAACCACATGAACGTCCTCGTGAAGGCTGAGACCCTCGACGCCGGCCCCATCGAGGTCGGAGACACCATCGAGATCAAGAAAGCCTAACCGCCTGGGCTAACTACCCCTTGTCGGGACCGCCGACGCCAAATATTCCTTCAACTAGCCCAGTCTCGCCGCACTCGCCGTGGCACATCCGATGGCTGGAGGGGCCACTGATGAAGCCGTTCCTCTCCAGTATCTCGACGGAGCTCTGGTTCCCCTCGGGGACTCCAATCCACAGCGTGCTGCCCGCCACTTCGTCCATTAGCCGATGCAGCAGATTCTCGGCGATCCCCTGCTCGTCGGCCTCGCAGATCCAGGGCCCAATTCTGGTTCGACCCTCCCCTTCCTTGGCCATGATGTATCCCGCAAGCCTCGGGCCCTCCCGGGCCACGAAGCAGAGAGTTGGGAAGTCCGCGTAGACCCTCCTCAAGACCCTGCCCCTCGGGGCCCCGAAGAAGCTTAGATCGAGGCTAAGGACCGCCGGGAGATCGGATTCAATCATCCGCTCGCATCCCGTGGAGCCCTTTTCCGAGGCGAGCCCCGTGAACCTGAGGGAGAGGCTCTCCTCCCTGAACCCGAGGCGCTGGTAGAGGGGTATCGCCTTCGGCACGGCGTCGAGCCTGATGGATTTTGCCCCGGACTCGAGGAGGTGCTCCATGGCCTCCTTCATCAGGGCGACCCCTATCCCCTTCCCCCGGTGCTCGGGCCGGACGATGAGGTTCCCCAGGTAGCCCACTTCCCCGTAACCGATGCTCCCCACCATGCCCACGTCCCCGCGCCCCAGGCTGGCGGCGAAGCAGCCCCCCGGCTCGTAGGAGATCATCCTGAGGACGTCGTCGGCGGTGTTCCCCCAGCCCGTGATCCGGAACATCTCGAGGCAGAAGTCGAGGTCTCCCGCGGTCATCTCCCTGATGTCTACGCTCGACAAGGACAGGCTCCTCCCGGTTCAGGTGATCTGGGATGCTGTGAATTTAGGGTTTTCAGTCATTTTCTGGAGCGGTCCTCAGGAAGAGGGCTGAGACCGCCACGGCGCCCAAGACGAGAGCTAGAGCGATCCAGCCCGCCCAGTAAGAGTCGGTGGCGTCCCTGATGTAGCCGATGAGGAAGGGGAGGACGAGGGCCCCTATGCTCGCGAAGGTGTTCTGGATCCCCGAGACCTTTCCCGCCCTCTCGACGCCGTAGAGCCGCGGGATGAGGGCGAAGCTGGGGCTCCTCACGAAGTTGATGAACCAGCCGATGACCAGGATCACCAGGTACAGGGGGAGCCCCCCTTTCACCAGGGTGAAAGCGAAGGAGCCCACCGCGAGGACCGCGAAGGAGACCAGGAGCACGATCCTCTCCCCCAGCCGGTCGGATATGATGCCCCCGAGGGGGTTGGAGACCATCCCCGCGATGTTGAAGAGGGAGAACGCGGCCCCCGCGGCGACGAGGCTCATCCCGAACTCCTCCTGTAGGAGCAGGGGGAGCCAGGCGATGAAGACATAGTTCGCCCCGAGGCGGGCCATCTGGATCGCCCCGAGGGCCCAGAAGCTCCTGTCGGTGAGGACGTCCCTCAGGTCCCCGTCGCCCCCGGCCCTCTCGTCCGCATCGTTGTCCTTCAGCGTCACCCACATCACCGTCGTCAACGTGAGCCCCAGCAGCCCGATCCCCATTATGGTGGCCCTCCAGCCGATGATGGTTGCGATGTAGGGCGAGAGGGTGGAGGAGGAGATGAGCCCCGCGCTCGCCCCGATGCTGAAGATCCCGAGGGCGGTGCCCCGCTCCTCCGGGGGGAACCACCCGGAGACGAGCCTCACACCGGGGACGAAGACCCCCGCCCCGAGGAGCCCCGAGACGAGCCGGGCGAGGGCTGCCTGCCAGAATCCCTGGGCGAAGCCGAAGAGGATGGTGCTGGTGGCGATCCCCAGGATGCTGGCGACCATCACCCTTCTGCTCCCGATCCGGTCGGCCAGGGCCCCCCAGGGGACCTGCCCTATGGCGTAGCCCACGAAGTAGACGGAGGTGAGGGCGCCGCTCATGGTGTACGTGAGGGCAAGGTCGGCCTTGATGAGGGCCATCACGATGGAGTAGGAGGTGTTCAGGATGTTCAGGGAGAAGAAGGCGAGGAAGCCCCCCGCGAGGACCCCGGCGTTCCGCCTCAACGAACCCTCACCCGCCAATTCACCGAGCCCTCCGAATGGATAACCCGGATCCGCCGGCGATCTGATAAGCTTTATCTCGGAGATGACCCCGAGAGTAGAACCATGAAGTGCCTAGCCATCCAGACGAGCCCCAACACCGACGGGCTCACCGCGGCAACCGCCCAGGCGGTCCTCGACGGCTTCGCCTCCGAGGGGGGCGAGATCGAGCTAATCCACCTCAACCACATGGACATCAAGCCCTGCTTGGCCTGCGAGCGGGGCTGGGGCCCGTGCCGGGGAGGAGAATGCACCCAGGAGGACGACCTGGAGGCCATCAGGGAGAAGATCAGGGAGGCCGACGCGTTCGTCTTCGTCACCCCAGTCTACTGGCACGACCTCAGCGAGTCCGCGAAGAGGTTCCTGGACCGCCTCCGGAGGGTTGAGACCTTCAGCGGCCGGGACACCTTCGTCGGGACCAGAACCATAGGGGTCACAGCCGCCGGGGGGAGCGGGAACGGGGCGGCACGGGCCCTCCACAACCTCGAGGACTATTTGAAGCGGGTGGGCCTAGAGCTCGTGGACCTCGTCACAATCACCAAGTTCTCGAGGGACCACAAGCTCCCCATGCTCGAGCACGCCGGGAAGCGCCTCGCCCAGGGCGTCCCGGGCGTCGTGACTAGACAGCGGTAGCTTCACCCATCTTTTTTGATAATAACCGCTTGATAGAGTCTGATCTAGGAGACGGTGGGGAACCCCGCGCTCATCCAGATCAGACTCTATCTGGCGGCCTGCCGAACATTGCGCATGTTAAGAAGGTCCGTTTTGATGTTTTC
>JACKQG010007742.1_pt1 | contig 10689 bp, 6 predicted proteins | sample 8237621 | NCBI WGS metagenome assembly JACKQG01 (sample SAMN15677084, study PRJNA649215) | marine metagenome | biome: marine; feature: Black Sea; material: saline water; isolation source: suspended particulate matter (SPM) from the Black Sea western gyre | collected 2013-06-09/2013-06-10 | depth... | reverse complement strand
CGATGAACCGACGCCTGGCGCCCGGGGAGCCGCGCCTGCGCTGGTTCGGCTACGACCTCAGCTTCCGCCACGGCGGCGGCTACGCCGACGCCCGCGAGCTGCTGGCCCCGCACCGCGAGTCCCGCCTGGTCCAGCTCATCCTGCGGCAGATGGCGCTCGTACCCGGCGAGAGCCGGATCGAAGAGGCCGAGCGCCTCGAACGCCTGGTGGGCCTGCTCGACCAGAGCCGGGGGGCGCTGGTCAAGCTGCTCAACCCGGCCGGAGTGCTCGAGCTGCGCCGCGCGCTCCAGCGCATGGCCGACGCCTTCCGCTTCATCGACGGCCTGCAGGGCCTCGGCGATTACGACCCAATCCAGGTGAAGGCGGCGCTCAGCGCCCGCGAGCTTCGCATGGCGCACAACTTCGACGAGCACCTGGCCGAGTGGCCGGCGGACGAGAGGCTGATCCTGCTCGGCCACGCACGGGACTTGCCCGCTCGCGCCTCGCCTTAGAGTCCCGTCTCCGACTCGATGCTCTCGTAGAGTTCATTGAGCTGCATCTGCAACAGATCGTCGGCGCAGTGGTTGATCGAATAGGCGAGATCGCCGAGAAGGTGCTCGACGTCGAAAGGGTCACACCTCACGACGACACGGTCCTTCGAGTTTGGTACGGCCTCGAGGACTACCCGCAGGCCTGGAAAGGGGTATCCGTGTGCAAGGATGAGGTCGCGATCCCAGCGCGTGAGGGTCAGCTTGATCCGATCGTTGGACATGTCGAACGAGCAAGGAAGTGGGAGCGAGGAACGGGTTTTTCGCTCAGCAACTTGGCCAAGGGCACTTCATCGGAGCAGCGCGATTCTAGCGGAAGCCATCCCGGAGCACCGCCGATCCGGCAGGAACCTCCATCGCTCCATTGCTCTCGGCGGACCGACAGGCGATTGCTGCGCGCCTCGGCGGACCTAACGGCCAACCACCCGGTGTGGACGTCGCGCGAAGCTCAGGGAATCGTGAGCGCGACGACCGGACTCAGGTTGCCCGCTGAATTCCGGGTGACCGCTTCGATGAGATGTGGGCCCACGCCGGGATGGGGGATCTGGACTACCTCCATTCCCGAGTCGTATGCCCCGTCCAGAGGAGTGGCCAGCTTCCAGAGACCACCGTCCAGCCGCCAGACCATGCCCTCGATGGTGTTGATGCTCATGACGCTGCCGTTCGTGCTCCACGGGTTCTGGTTGGGAAGCGGCTGCACCGTGGCGCGGCCGTAGATCTTGCTCGGCTGGAGGAGGAGTTCCGCCAACGGCTGCGTGTCGAGGATGGTCGGGATGCCGTCCCCGTCGGCGTCCTCGAAACCCGCTTGGTCCAGCGAGTAGTCGCAGGAGTCGGTGGCCGGCAGGTAGCCGTCCTTCATGATGCAGTCGATCCTCAGCAGGCAGGAACCGAAGTCGCTGTTCTGGTTCTGGATCCCGAGGTAGCCCGATCGGGAGGTGCAGGGCACCCGGGCAGAGTAGTACTCGTCATCGGCGTAGAAGAGATGGGCGAACTCGTGCGCGGCGTAGGTCTGGGTGTGGATGGCTCCGTCGCCGCCGTGCGTGGAAGTGGTCATCACCTGCGGTCCGCCGAAGTAGTCGTAGTCGGAGTAACCGTCGGCGAAGGCGCCGTCCAGGTCGTTGGAGCTGTCCGCCACGAAGTAGAGCCCCGCCCACTGGGTCGAGAAGTCCCGCATCAGGCGGTGCATGGCGAGGTAGTGAGCCCCCCACGGTCCGGAGTAATGGAAACCGAGCCGGCCCAGGACTTCCTCGGTGAAGAGGAGCTCGTCGTCGGAGACATGGCGGATGGGTTCGTAGCCGGTGATGGCGGGCGAGACCACGCGCAGTAGGATGCGGGTCCAGCCGGAGGAGCGAAGGGTCCAGAAGTCCATGCCGTCGACGATGCCGGCCAGTTGGACCGCCACCTCGGCCGGATCCCAGTCCTCGGATTCGGGCTCGAAAGCCCCGTTGCTCTCCATCAGGAGGACGCCCACCGCCACGTCGCCCAGCAGGAACTCCGAGACGTCGGTGTAGGCGGCGCCGAAGGGGCGGGAGGAGGAGACCGCCGCCGCGGGCGGTCCCAGCAGAAGGGGAGGCCGGATCCGGCTGCAGCCCGGACGGGAATTCCCGCCCGGGGAGCCGGCAGCGCCTGCTGCGGTGGCGGCCGAGGAAAGGGCGCGAAGGTGGGTCCGGGCGCCGTGCACCGCGGCCCAGAGGTCGGGGGCGAAATCGGCGCGGTCCTCCGCGATGGCGGTTCTCCATCCCGCAGCGGCGGCAGCCTCGCGAACCGCCCAGGCGGGGTCGGAATCCGGCCCCAAAGGCTGGACCAAGAACCTCGCAAAGCATTTAAAATAAAGTGTTTATGACGCAATCAGGACGCCTCCCTAGACCCGCCTCCGGCTTCCTCTCCAAGCTCTTGCCTCGCCTGGCCTTCCACAACCCCTGGGTCCACGGAACCGGGCCAGATTCGTTGAGCGGTCAGTATGCTCCCTCTCCCCTCCGGCTTCCCCAACCTCGGATACCGGAGGGAGTTCGCCCATCGTGCTCATCCTTCACGCCTGCTGGAACCAGGGGAAGCTCCTCCTCTGGGCGGAAACCGCTGTCCAGGCCGGCGCCCGAACCGCGCCGCGAAAGTCAGCCAAACCGCTCAAGGGCCCGGTGGGCCATCCCTTCGCGGCACCGGTCGCTGAACTGCGCCGGGCGCTGGACGCCGCCGGGCTGTCGCCGGAACCGGCGGCCGGACGCAGAACGGCGGTGGCGTGGCTCCCCACTCTCTCCGGCTGGCCGCTGGCTTCGAACCCCCTCCTGGAGGCCAAGCCGGCCGGTCGGCGGCGACCTCGACTCGAGGCTTGGAAGGTTCCTGTGCTGTCCCTGGACCTGGAGCAGGCGGTGGAGACCCTTGGCACCCTGGGCGGGCGACCGGTGGCGGCCCGGGGAATCCTCACTGGCCCCGATCTGCGCTTCTGGTCCGGACTCCTGCGCTTCGGCGGCTCCCTCGTGGCCCGGGAGCAGATCCTGCCCGCGCTGGCGCGCCGCAAGAAGAACTCGCAGGCCGTCTGGGAGCCGGTCTTCGCCGGTCGGGATCTCCAACACTTTCATGCGCTGGTCCGGGAGATGCCGCCCGCCGCCCGGGCGCTGACCGCAACCGCCACCGATGCCCCGCCCGAGCCGGCGCCGGCCGCGCTGGCGCGGGAGTTCCTGGACGACGTGGCCGATCACCTGGCGCGCACCGCTCTGGCCGGAGGAGCAGCGAAGACTGCCTCCGCCAGCGCCCACGAAGCCTGGCTGGCGGCCCTGGCCACACCGACTGGCCGGGTGGCAGGCAGTGCGGGCGAACTGGCCGAGTTGGCCCTCACGATCGAGGACTGGAAGCGGCCCCTGGCCGCCTTGGCGACGGCCCCTTTCCGGCTGTGCCTGCGCCTGGAGGAACCGGCGCCGTCCGCCTCCTCCCACTGGCAACTCCGCTATCTCCTGCAGGCCGCCGACGACCCGAGCCTGCTGGTCCCGGCAGAGAAGGTCTGGAAGACCCGCGGCAAGGTCGCCACCCTGCTGCGGCGCGACGGCCACGAACCTCGCGAAACGCTCCTGGCCTCCCTCGGGCAGGCTGCCGGCCTCTCCGAGCCCATCCGCCGCAGCCTCGACCAGGCCGCGCCCGCCGGCTGCGAACTGCCCACCGCCGAAGCCCACGACTTCCTGCGCCACGCCGCCCCGGTCCTGGAGCAAGCGGGCTTCGGCATCCTGCTCCCTTCCTGGTGGACCGGGCGCGGACCCCAAACGCGGCTGGCGCTGCGAGCGCAGGTGAAGAGTCCGAAAGGCAGCACCGGGGCAGCGGCCGGTCTGACCTTGGATTCGCTCCTGCATGTGCACTGGGAGGCGGCCCTCGACGGCCAGCGCATGAGCCTCCGGGAGCTCCAAGCCCTGGCCCGCCTCAAGGAACCGCTGGTCCAGATGCGCGGTCGCTGGGTGGAGATCGACCCGGCCAGCTTGAAGGCGGCGCTGACCCTCTGGGACCAGGGCAAGGTCAGCCAGGCCACCCTCGGCCAGGTCATCCAACTCGCGGTCGGGGCCGGCGAAACCCCCGGGGACCTGCCGGTCGAGAACATGCGGGCCGCCGGCAAGGTCGGACAGCTCCTTGCCGCGCTCCAGGGGGACGCCGCCTTCGAGGAACTGCCCGCGCCGGACGGCCTGAAAGCCTTGCTCCGGCCCTACCAGCTCCGCGGCTACTCCTGGCTCGCCTTCCTGGGCCGCTTTGGCCTGGGTGCCTGCCTCGCCGACGACATGGGCCTCGGCAAAACGGTCCAGACCCTCGCCCTGTTGCAACGGCACAGCGAAGCGGGCGAAGGCGGACCCGTGCTGCTGGTCTGCCCCACCTCCGTGCTGAACAACTGGCAGCGCGAAGCCGAGCGCTTCACCCCCGAGCTGCCGCTCCTGGTCCACCACGGCCCCGGGCGCCCCAAGGGCGCCGCCTTCCGCCGTGCGGCGGCTCGCCACGCCCTGGTGGTCACGAGCTACAGCCTGCTCCAGCGCGATGCCGACACCCTGGAGAAGATGACCTGGCGCGGCGTCGTGCTCGACGAAGCCCAGAACGTGAAGAGCCCCGATGCCAAGCAGGCGCGGGCGGCGCGGAGCCTGCGGGCCGCTTTCCGCATCGCGCTCACCGGCACCCCGGTGGAGAACCACGTCGGCGAGCTTTGGTCGATCATGGAGTTCCTCAATCCAGGTCTCCTGGGAAACCGGGCAGCGTTCCGGCGCCGTTTCCAGCTCCCGATCCAGAGCGGCAACGCCCCCGAGGCGGCGGCGGAGTTGAAGCGCCGCGTCCAGCCCTTCCTGCTGCGCCGCGTCAAAACCGACCCGGCCATCCTTCCCGAACTGCCGGCCAAGCAGGAGCGCAAGGTCTACTGCGGCCTCACCCGCGAGCAGGCCGGGCTCTACGCCGCGGTGCTCCGCGAAGGCGAGAAGCAGATCCGGGGCGCCGAGGGGATCCAGCGCCGGGGCTCGATCCTGGCGCTTCTGACGCGCCTCAAGCAGGTCTGCAACCACCCGGCCCATTACCTCGGCGATGGCTCGCGGCTCGACGAGCGCTCGGGGAAGCTCGAGCGGCTGCTGGAGATGCTGGAGGAGATCCTGGAGAGCGGCGAACGGGTGCTGCTCTTCAGCCAGTACCGGGTGATGGGCGAGATGCTTCAGACGGCGCTGACCGAGAGCTTCGGGCACGAAGTCCTGTTCCTGCATGGCGGCGTGCCCAAGGTCCGCCGGGATGAAATGGTGAAACGTTTCCAGGGCAAGGACGGGCCGCCCATGTTCGTCCTGTCGCTCAAGGCCGGCGGCACCGGCCTCAACCTCACCGCCGCCAACCACGTCTTCCACTTCGACCGCTGGTGGAACCCGGCGGTGGAAGACCAGGCCACCGACCGGGTCCACCGCATCGGCCAGAAGCGCCGGGTGCAGGTCCACAAGCTGCTCTGCGCCGGCACGCTGGAGGAGCGGATCGACACCCTCATGGATCGCAAGCGCGAGGTGGCCGGCGCGGTGGTCGGCGCCGGAGAGGGCTGGCTCAGCAAGCTCTCCAATCAGGATCTGCGCAAGATCCTGGCCCTGGACCGCACGGCGGTGATGGAATAGGAGGAAGCCGTGGCATACCGAGGATCCTGGAATGATGGCGACTGGTTTCGCCCCTCCCGGCCCAAGAAGGTCAAGGGCGGAATCCGCGCCCGCGCAGCCCGCGGCAAGTTCGGCCAGAGCTGGTGGGGCGGGCGCTGGGTGGAGGTCCTGGAGAGACTGCACGTGGGCGCGCGGCTCCAGCGCGGCCGCAACTATGCCCGGAGCGGGCAGGTCCTGTCGATCGAGGTCGAGCGGGGCGGAGCCGTGGCGCAGGTCCAGGGTTCGCGCTCGTACCCCTACCAGGTGGACATCCGAGTCAAGGTCCTCTCCCCCGCGGCGCGGAAGAAGCTGGGGCAGGCCCTGGCCCGCCAGGCGGCTCTGGCGGCGCGGATCCTGGCCGGCGAGATGCCCGAGGAGATGGAAGCCGCTTTCGAGAAGGCCGGCGTTTCCCTTTTCCCCACCCGGAGGGGCGACCTGCGCACCGACTGCTCCTGCCCCGACTGGGCCAACCCCTGCAAGCACATCGCCGCGGTCTACTACCTCCTGGCGGAGGAGCTGGACCGCGATCCGCTGCTGCTGCTGAGATTGCGCGGCGTCGAGCGGCAGGAACTGCTGGAGGGCGTTGGAGCCGGTGTCGGGGCTGGGTCGAACACGGGCAAGCGCCGCTCGAAGCCGGCGCGGCAGGAGACGCCCGCCCCTCGCAGCGAGCCTTTGCCCGCCGCGGCGGATGCCTTCTGGCGGGAGCTCGGAGAGCTGGAGACGGCGGGCGACGCGGCGGAGCCGCCCCCGGTCACCGCCGCCCTGCCCCGCCGGCTGGGCAGCTTCCCGTTCTGGCGCGGGGAGGAGCCGTTCCTGGTGGCCATGGAACGCCTCTATGCGCGGCTGCCCCGGCACGCCACGCCTGCGGAGGAAACGCCGACGAAGAGGCCGCGGCGATCCCGGCGGAGTTGATCCACCCTCCCGGCGAGATCCAGAGCACGACCGGCCGAGTGGCGGAGGGCCGTCCACCGGTGCTTGGAGGTCCCGTGCATTCCAGATCCCCGAAGTGGATGAGGTGGACCGCACCGACGATCGATGGCTTCGCTCGATGCCAGCAGTCGTGCCACCGGGCGAGGGCATCCCACTGCGGGCGAAACCGGGCTTCCCTCGGCTGATAGCATCGGACCGCCCCCCGGCAGCTCCTCGAGCCCCTTCCCTCGCGCATGCGCACCTTCCTCGGCCTCGCCCTCCTCACGCTGCTCGCCTCCGCCGCGCCGCTCGCCGCGCAGCGGCCGGCCTACCCCGAGGGCGCCGAGGTCCCGCGCTCGCTGACGCCGGCCGAGGCGCGCTGGATCGCCGGCCACCCGCTCGGCGGCGCGCGCGCGGCCACCGCGCCGCCGTCGGGCCCGGTCCACTGCCCGCCCGAGTACGCGCCGATGGACGGCATCTTCATCGCCTGGGAGGGCACCAGCGGCTTCACCACCGTCCTGGCGCAGATGGCCGCCGAGAGCACCACTACCGGCGACGCGGACGTCTACTGCGTCGTCGACACCAGCAGCGAGATCAGCGCGGCGCAGTCGAAGATCGCCAGCTACGGCGCCAACATGGCCCGCGTCCACTTCCCGGTAAAGGGCACCGACACGGTCTGGATCCGCGACTACGGCCCGCGCTACGTCTACCAGGGCGACGTGCGCGCGATCGTCGACCACACCTACAACCGGCCGCGGCCAAAGGACGACGCCCTGCCGGCCTTCCTCGCCGGCTACTTCGGCCACGCCTTCTACGAGCACGCGCTGGTCCACGGCGGCGGCAACTTCCACCTCGACGAGCCCGGCTACGGCTACCTCACGCGGCTGATCAACAACGAGAACCCGGGCTGGAGCCAGCAGCAGATCTGGCAGGTGTTCCGCGACTTCCAGAGCCTCGACGTCCAGTTCTTCACGCCGCTTCCGTCGAGCGTCGACTCGACCCAGCACATCGACATGTGGATGCAGGTGATCGCCGACGACAAGGTCATCATCAGCGACTGGCCGGCGCAGTCGGGCAGCACCCAGGACATCCTGTGCGACCAGGCGGCGCTCGACATGGCGGCGCGCGGCTTCACGGTCTACCGCACCCCGGCGCGCAAGGTCAGCACGACCCACTACACCTACACCAACGTCGTCATGTGCAACGACCTGGTGCTGGTGCCGAGTTACACCAACAGCTCGGTCACGGCCTACAACGCTCAGGCGGTGGCGGTCTACCAGGCGGCGCTGCCGGGCAAGGCCATCGTGCCGATCAACTCCCAGGCGGTCGTGACCTCGGCCGGCGTGCTGCACTGCATCGTCATGCACCTGCCGGCCCACCGCGGCGGCGTGAACCCGACCGCCTACCTCGTGACCCCGCAGGGCGGCGAGATCCTGCGGCCGGGCGAGACCAGGCAGGTCGAGTGGATCTCCGACGACGACCTGGGCGTCAGCTCGGCCGACCTGGAGCTGTCGGTCGACGGCGGCGCCACCTGGAGCACCGTCGCCGGCGGCCTGGCGGCGGCCGGCAGCCACACCTGGACGGTGCCGAACCAGCGCACCAACCAGGCGCTGCTGCGGGTCCTGGTGCGCGACGCCGCCGGCAACACCGGCAGCGACCAGGCCGACGGCCTGTTCGCCATCGCCGGCGCCAACGACGCCGCCTTCGTGCCCTACGGCGAGGGCAAGGCCGGCAGCCTGGGGGTGCCTGCCCTGACCTTGAGCGCCAGCCCGGTGCTCGGCGCTCCGGTGAGCCTGCAGCTCGGCTCGGCGCTGCCGAATTCCACCGCCAAGCTGATCCGCGGGCCCGCGCGCGCCGCCACGCCCTTCGACGGCGCGCTGGCCCTGGTGGCCTACGACACCGTGCTCGACCTGCCGGTCGGCCCCGCCGGCGCCGGCGCCTTCGCGGCCACCGTTCCGGGCAATCCGGCGCTGGCCGGGCGCAGCTTCTACTGGCAGGCCTGGATCCCCGACGATCCCGCCGCCGCCGGCCTCGGCTGGTCCTGCTCGAACGGCCTGGAGACGCGACTCGGATTCTGAGTTTCCTGGAGCCAACCGGCGCGGAAACAGCGGTTTTCCGGGCCTAAAGCCACAGTTCAGGCTTTCAGGCCTTTCGCCGGGGGCGCCTGTAGCCTATCGGGATTCGGACCCCGCCGCATCCATCGAATACCCAGCCCCGCGACACATGTCAGCTCCCACTGCCCAAAGTGATTTCCGCGCCGAACTCGAGGCGCTGCTCGGCCTCAAGGACGTCGAGTACAAGGTCAACCTCAGCAAGGACCAGCTCTTCCACGAAGCCATCGCCAACGACCGCGGCCGCATCCGCGAAGGCGGTCCGGAGGACGAGCAGAAGGCCTACCCGACCAAGCTCGGGGACAAGGGTCCGCTCGTCTACTACACCGACCCGACCTGCACCGGCCGCCCGGTCAAGGACACCTTCGGCGCCGCCTGGCCCGAGCTGGACGGCAAGGTCTGGTGGAAGCCGGACTTCCAGAAGTACGACCCGGCCAACTACCAGGCCCTGATGAAGCGGGTCGTGGCCTACCTCAACGAGAAGAAGGCCACGCTCTACGTCAAGGACGTCTACGCCGGCTCGGATCCGAGCTACGCCCGCCCCTACCGCCTGATCAGCGAGTACGCGACCCACTCCCTCTTCTGCCACAACATGTTCCCCAAGGACATCGCCGGCGTCGAGGACGAGGACGCCAAGCGCTGGACCATGCTCAACGTGCCGTCCTTCGAGTGCGTGCCCGAGCGCGACGGCAGCAACTCCGGCCGGGTCGTGATCCTCGACTTCAAGAACCAGCTCGTGCTGGTGGCCGGCAAGGCCGACTACTGCGGCGTGGTCAAGAAATCGATGTTCACGGTCATGAACTACATCTTGCCCGAGATGGGCGAGATGAGCATGCACTGCTCGGCCAACGTCGGCGAGAAGGGCGACTGCGCCATCCTGTTCGGCCTGTCGGGGACCGGCAAGACCACCCTGTCGGCCGACGAGAAGCGCAAGCTGATCGGCGACGACGAGCACGCCTGGACCGGCGTCGGGGTGTCGAACCTCGAGGACGGCTGCTACGCCAAGCTGATCAACCTCGACAAGGAGGACGAGCCGGTGATCGCCGCGGCGATCAGCATGAAGGGCACGATCATCGAGAACGTGCCGCCGCTGCCGGGCAAGACCATGGCCGAGTGCCACCCGGACGAGCTCGACCTGTTCGACAGCTCGGTCACTGAGAACACCCGCTTCAGCTACCCGCTGACCTGCAACCCCAACGTCATGCCTGGCGCCAAGGGGCCGCACCCCGAGACCATCGTGCTGCTCACCGCCGACGCCTTCGGCGTGCTGCCGCCGGTGGCGGTGCTGACCAAGAAGGAGGTCATGTACCACTTCGTCAGCGGCTTCACCGCCAAGCTGGCGGGCACGGAGGTCGGCATCACCGAGCCCAAGGCGGCCTTCTCGGCCTGCTTCGGCGCGCCCTTCATGTCGCAGTTCGCCTCGGTCTACGCCGAGCGGCTGGCCGAGAAGATGGAGCAGCACCACACCCGCTGCGTGCTCCTGAACACCGGCTGGGGCGGCGGCCCCTACGGCGTCGGCAAGCGCATCTCGATCAAGCACACGCGCGCCCTGCTGGACGCCGCCCTGCGCGGCGACCTCGACGAGGGCAAGGTCGAGTTCGAGCAGCACCCGGTCTTCGGGCTCAAGATGCCCAAGAGCTGCCCGGGCGTGCCGAGCGAGATCCTCAACCCGCGCAACACCTGGACCGACAAGGCGGCTTATGACGCGGCTGCCGAGAAGCTCCGGGGGATGTTCCAGAAGAACTTCGTGGATAAGAACTTCGGTGATCTTGGGATCGAGCCGGTGATGTAGGGTTGGGTGTGGGGACGCCTCCGGGCGTCTTCTTCTCCGAACCGCCGGCTGCCCGAGGGCCGGAAACGAGAGAGGCCAGCGCTTCGCGCTGGGCGTTCTCCTTTCCCACCCCCGGCCCCGCGGGGTCGGGGAAGAAGGCGCCCGGGGGGCGGCCCGCCGGACCCCTCCCCCCCCCCCCCTTTCCGGCCTCAGGCGTGCCCGTTACAGCGGCGGGCGGGCCGCCGGGGGTGGGG